>JAABUR0100006014.1_pt1 | contig 15067 bp, 28 predicted proteins | sample 5560091 | NCBI WGS metagenome assembly JAABUR01 (sample SAMN10711879, study PRJNA513375) | rock metagenome | isolation source: Antarctica rocks | place: Antarctica: Victoria Land, University Valley sud
CGCGCCGGCCGCGCAGTCGTATCACCCCCCGCCTCCGCCCCCGCCGGCGGGTCCGCGGCGACGTCGCTGGGCGCGCCGCCCTCTGCCGCTTCGCCCGCGTCCGCGCCCCCGCCGGCTGCGTCGGGACCCGCGCCCGCGGCTCCGGTGGGCTGCGCGGCGCTCGCCTCATCGCCAAGCGGCTCTGCGGGCTCAGCGCCGGGCCCGGGCGCCGCCCCTGGCGCGCGCTCGGCGCCGGGCGCCGCTGCCAGCTCCGCATCCAGGTTGTTGAGCAGCGCCTGCTCGCCCACATAGAGCTAGGCTGGCTGACAGCTGCACCGGCGCCGCAGCGCATTCCATACGTGACCGCTGTGGCCTGGAGCAACGATCTTGCTATGGGGCTGACGTCCAGTGCGCTTGGTGCAAGGCGGCGGGGCTGGGACAGGCAGTAGCAAGCCAGGCGTATGGTGCGCGGGCCGCTGCAAGGCGCGCCTTGGCATCATGGCGCAGGTTGACAAACTCCTTGCGGCGCGCGGGCGTCGCCTCAATTATCTTCTCCAGGCACGGGCCCACCAGGTCGGCCGCGCTCGCGGCGCCGGGCAGCGCCATGCCTGATGAACTGCTGGAACACGGCGTCCCGGTCCTCCTGCGCGCCTTCCCGGCTTGCTTGCATCTCCTTCACTCCTTGGCAACGGTGTTGGCACTGGCACTGCCGCAGGTGGCTAGAGCCAGCGCTTGACAGTGCGGCATGAAGCCCGCGGTGTGCCTGGTCAGGATAGCAATATGGTCGTGGGTACAGGCGTAGTTACACGGCAACAGGGCAAGTCGCAAACAGGCTGCAAGCTGTGGTCGATGCAGCACGTCGGTGCGCGAAGCGATCCCGCACACCTCCGCTGGCGCACACTCTTATGCTGGAAGCCCCTGCAGCACAGCTGTTCTACGAGCAACACCCGCAGCCCCGCAGGCGCACCTGGGCGAGGCTCTTCAGCCAGTCCAGGACGCGCAGGGCGGCGGCGCCATCCTCGTGCAGGGATGCCAGCACGGCGGGGTCCCGCTCGCTTCTATGCAGAACAAAGAGCTCCCGCACGTTGTAGGCCACCTTGCGCCCCACCGGCCGCACGGGGAACCTGAGCGCCGCGCGTGCCAACCTGCGGTAGAGATGCAGCCCGGACGGCTGCCCGCTCATGCGCGGCACATGCACATGGTGGCCCCGTTGGCCCACTCAGCGCTCTCAGCAGGTCCTGCAAGCATTCGGGGAGCCAGATGCTGGCTTTAAGGGACCCGTCTTCTTCTTTCTGACCTGTATACGGTAGTAACTCTGAACTCCCTCCCGAGCGCAAGGAGTTGCAAGGTGGCCTGTATGTTTCCCAATTGCAGGTAGGGATGATGGTGTATTGCATGTGAACAGGCTGTAGTTCTGCACGTCAAGAGGGCAATGCTCGAGACGAGACAGCAGCACTGATTGGCTGCCACTCCCAGCAGGAAGACGACTTGAGTCTGGCAGGACAGGGAGCATGCCGTCCTGAGGCACTGCCGCTTGATGCGGCGCTGCAAAAGCGCCGCATCGCGAGGCAGCCCAGATGTGGGGCTACTATGTCCCGACCATGGTGGCGGCGGTCGTGGTCGTGCTCCTAGTGTATGCCCTGCGCGGACCTGGCGGTTGCGCATATTCCGCTGCAGTTGGCAAGATGTAACTGCAGCAGCGCCGATGCCCCTGCGCGACCCCGTGTGCTGACACGCTGCGGTCACCCTGCAGGCTGCGCACGTATGCAGCGCCGTCAGTGCCGCTCTTTGTGCGCGGCCTGGCGATGATCGGCTGGGTGACCTCCATCTCCGTCATCGCGCTCGTCCCCATCGACGTCTGGGTGACGCTGACCGACGGAGACACCAGCTCTATTGCTGTCATGTGGCTCATCTGCTACTGGCGCGCCCCGCACCCACTGTGACAGTGTCTCTGCAATGCACACCGTCCTGCTTAATGCAGCTCACTGTGCTCAACCCGTTTGTTTTTTTTACAAAAGCTGCTGCTCAGTGCGGAGGAGCCTGCCGTGTCCTCTGTGTACTGTTCGCAGCCCAAGTCTGCTGCTCTTGCGGCCTGTTGGCGTCTGCACTGGAACAGCAGGACAGTCCCAACGCTGCCGATGTAACGTGTCCGACGCAGCCTCGAGCTGCCTGGCAGCCCTGAAGGGCAGCTGCAGCTTGAGCAGCCTGGTATGTGCTTCAGCATGCATTCAAGCACGCCGCTCGTGTGGTTCACACGTGGCACACCCGGCTGGCGCGCGCGCAGGACCACACAGGCCCTGTCCTACTTCCTCATCCCTGTCACCCAGGGCTTCTGTGACGCCGGCGAGTTTACGTTCGCGGGCAGGCATGGTCCCTGGCCTCACAAATGAAACAGCCCTGAGCGCATGCCCACAAACTCCTGGATTGGTGCTTTATGCTACAGCCGGGCATGGACGCATTCTGTCCTAGCTTCTCTGCAGGCCTGGTCTCTGCGAGGCGGTTGAGCAGCTGAGCATGCGCGGGCTGCGAGCGGCCGCAGAGCTGGCCGTGCAGGGGCGGTGAAACACCCCGGGCTGCGCAGCTGGGCTCTGCTCGCTGCACGCGTGCAGGCTGCGCGCCAGCGACCGCCGCCCACCTTGGACCTCAAATGCGCTCAAGCCCTTCCAGATGGCGCTGCGGAGCCTAACCCTAGCCCTACACCCTGGTCGTGCGCAGGCTGCGCGCCAGCATCCGGCACAACCTGACGTACTACCTGAGCATCGGCGCCGCCGGGCTGCTGGGCGTGCTGCTGCTGCTGGCGAGCGGGCAGCTGTCCTGGGGCGACCTGCTGCCGCTGGCCATGCTGCTGTCCAACACGTACGGCGCGCGCCCGCGCCGCGTCTGGGCGCACGCTCGGGCCAGCACCCCGAGCGTGCCGAGCCGTGCGCGAGCGCTCTCACAGGCTGCGCGTTCGCGTGAGCTGCGTGTGTGCCCGCTCGTCACCGGCAGTCGGTAGTAGGCACGCCGAGAGTAGGACATAATCAGCGTGTTTCATTCGCCACGCTAGTGGTCCCTGCAGGGCTCGGTGCGGTCAGCGCCTTGCCGGCGCCGGCGGCGTCGCCGAAGGGCGCACAGAACACGCCCAGAGCTGACAAGCGGCTGGCAGGCCGGCCCCCGCCGAGGGGAGGGGAGCAGCGGGCGCTGCGGGCAAAACGGCGGCGCGCCCGGCGGCGCGCAGGCCTGGTCGCGGTCGTGCTGCTGATGGGCTACGGGCTGGTGGCCATCCCGCGCGGCGCCTGGCGCGAGGCCAACCCGGAGGCCCGGCTGCGCTTTGCCTTCCACAGGCGCGCCCGAACGGCCACGGCCCACCCCCGCCCCATGCCTGCGCTGTGCGCTCCGCCGGGGCTGCGTGTGGCCTGCCCTGCGCGCACCTGAGCGATTGGTCGTGACCGCTGGGCCGGCGGCGGGCTCCTGTGTGCGCTGCGGCATGACGCCAGCCAAAAGGCCCTTCCTCAGCTGCTCACTGTACGGGTCCACCTGACTGGGGCTGCTTGGCACGTGCTGACGCGCTTGCGCAGGGCGTCCAGCAGCTCCCGCATGCGCTGTGGCGTGAAAAGCAGCAGAGGCCCTCGCTCTCCCGCGGGCCATGGTCAATAGAGCCACCCGCCCCCTGGGCGAGCCACAGGCCTGCGAGCATAGGCGCGCTGCGCAGCATCGAGCGACGCCCGCCGCTGCCGCGCCCGCCAGTGACACGGCCCAGCGGGTGTACCCAGGGTAGAAGAACCTAAGCCTGGTGGCACCAGGATAGGAGTGCTCAACCCAAATCCTGGCGGCGCCAGGGTGGGCCGCGCGGCGGAGAAGCTGGAGGACGCGACGTTCGAGATGCAGCTGGTGGCGACCGTGGTGGAGGCCACCTCGCAGCCGCTGCCGCGGCGCGACCCGCTCCGCTCGCTCATGGACGTCGTCTACCGCGAGGTGCGGCGCGCGCAGCGCGCGGCTGCGCCTGCTCGGGAGCGGGGCGGCGCTGGCAGCGTCCGGTGCCCGTGTCGGCGCATGCCTCAGGAACGCCGACAGCCGCTGCAGCACCTGGGTCTACCAGCGGACATGTCTGCAGCGGGCGAATGCCTGCACGCTGTGCGCAGACAGGCGGCGTGAGGCTTAATGATTGTGCATGAGCGGTCACAAGGCGGACCCGTCAATTGCAATACTTGCTGTTTCCGCGGGCGCAGGCGGACGAGCGCGCGCCGGTGCGGCCGGGCCAGGCGGCGCGCGACGAGCGCGGGCGCGTGTGCCTGGACGACCTGGCGGACTCCGACCTGGACTATGGCGCCGACGCCGCAGGCCTGGCCGCGCTGCGCCGCCGGCTGCACCGCGCCATCGGCGCCTACAACGGTGCGGCCATGGCTCCCCCCACACGCAAAAACGCAGAGCCTACATGAGGGCTGCCGAGCTTGAATGCAAAAAGTTGTCCGAATGTGGGCGCACTCACCGGTACGAAGCATGCACTTTCCTTCAGCTACTTCTCAAGCTTTTGGTGGGAAACAGCTAGTAAAGGCGCCGCGCCTGGCTGGCGTCCGTTGATGAGGCCAACCCTGATGCCGCGCGTGCGCGCGCGCAGCGCTGCGTGCCGAATACGCCAACGAGGTGTCGCTGGCGCTGTTGCTGGAGGCGGTGGTGCGCGCGCGCGCGACCGGCGACTACACCGGGGCCCCGCAGTGGGCGGCGGCCAAGGCGTCGCCCGCGGCGCGCGGCGCCGCGCGCGCCTGGCTGGCCTACTGCGCGCTGGGCCGGCCCTGGGTGCGCCGCGCGTGTGCGCTGGCGGCCGGCGCGGCCTCGTTCCTGATCGTCTGGTCCGAGGCGACCATCGGCTCCGGCACGCACCCGGACCTGTCGCCCTTCTCGCACGTGCGCGCCCTGCTGACCCTAACCCAACCTCCATGCCCTGTAGCCTCAACAGGTATCCCCGTCCGCACGTTTCCTCTTGTGCGGCTGGCGCGTGCGCACAGGCGCGTCTGCACGCTTGCTGCTGTCGCTTTCTCGGGCATTGCTGCAAAGTGCGGCGCTGCCATGCGCAGAGCCGCCGCGCGCGGCGTCCTTCAGACTGACTGCTGCCCGGACAGCTGCGAGGTGCGGGGTGCGGTCGCGCAGGCGATCCATGCGGGCGCGCGCGGCGAGGTGGCCACGCAGCTGCTGGTCGGCGCGCCGCTGGCGTACATGGCGGCCGCGTGCTACTTCACGCTCGCGCGCCTGGGCGTGTTCTACTTCTACCGCGTCGTGCCGGGCGCGACCGGCTCGCACTCGCTGCTCATGAATGCGGCGCAGGCACGGCCGCCGGGCGCCCCCTGCGAGCGCAGGTGGGCCGGTGTGAGCGTCACACGCGCCGCGCTTGGGTGTGCTGCGCTTGCATGCGGCGCGGACGCCTGCGTCATTTGACACAGGGCAGGGCGGACATGCTGCTCAGGTCGAGGCTGGTGCATGTCGCCTGCGTGGTCGCGGTGCACTGCCGGGCTCTGGGCCAATAAGTGTAGACCCTTCGCGCCTCTCCTGCCTCCGCCGGCCCGCACGAAGCGCGCCGCGGCCTGGCCGTGACAAAGCGCCGCTCCCAGGCTGCGCCCGCCGCGCCCGAGCAGCGCCGGCCGCGAGCCGGCGCGCCTGCGGCGCGCAGGTGACGCGCTTCGCGGCGCCGCTCGCCTACAACTGCCTGCACGTCATCCGCATGCACGAGTACCTGCCGCAGGGCCGGCGCACCGTGTTCGCGCAGAAGATGAGCCCTGCCATGGCCGACGTGCCCGTCTTCGGCGCCGACTTCAACACCTGGTTCCCGCTCACCACCGGCGTCTACTGCCTGCTGCTGTACGCCCGCGCCGCTGCCGCCCCTGCGTAACCGCTCACCACCGGCGTTCACTGCCTGCTGCTGTGCGCCCGCGGCGCCGCCCCCAGCGTTCATCTGCCGCGGATGCTGGCCAGCGCCCCAGTGGCTTCTGGCGCTCAGCTGGCCATGACAGGGTTAGGGCCATGATGGACCCGTGGCCTGTGCCTGCCATGCCGCGCTTCCGCGCGTGGGCAGCGCAGCAGGGGCTGCCGGGCGGGCGGGGCATGCGGGCCTGCGCGCATGCTGCGGTGTGCCGCAGACCTGGGCGTGATGCGGCTGTGGCCTGCTGAGCGCACAGAGGGGCTGGGAGCCGAGCGCGGCCGGCCGCGCAGGTTCTTCAACGTCTGGGGCCGGCTGGTGCGCTGCTGCATCCCCAAGCGCCTGCGCTTCGACGAGGAGGTCGGCGACGACGAGCACACCGAGCGCGGCCGCGCGCTGCTGCGCCAGGAGCAGGCGCGGCCCCGGGCCCCACAGGCTCTTAGGTCGCTGCTGCCGAGTCGTCAAGCGGGTCTGATCGGAGCATCACAGACAGCACGGTGCCACGGAGCAGCGTGCGCTGTGCGTGGCGTGAGGACGGGCTCGCGGGCTGCTGCGCAGGAGGCGCGCGCGCGCGGGCAGCCCATCGGCGAGTGCCTGGGGCTCTGGGGCGGGCCGGAGGCGGCCGGGGGCGCCGCGGAGGTGCGCGCGCGTAACCTGGCCGCGCGCGACGCCGGCGCGCCTGCGTCCAGCGGGGGCCGGTGCGCGCCTGCGCGCCGCTCCGTGCGGGGCGCAGTGGTGGCCCAGGGCGGCAGCTGGCAGCACAGGGGCAGTCGCGCGACCGCAAACGTGGGCGGGACAAGCGACCTTGTTTACCAGGGCAGAGAAGGATTTGCATTTGCAACACCACTGTGGCGAGTGGGCTGTGACTCTGTAAGCCTGTCACCTGTCACCCTGCAAGCGGGCGGGCACTGCAGCCAGGCGAGGGCGCGCCAAGCCGCCAGGCAGGGCCCGCCGCGCCGGCGGGATGCCATCGCGTGGCAGCAACTTCCAGCGCGGGCGGCGGAGCCGGGACAGCACAACGGCCATGCTCAGCATGCAATGTACACTCACGATGCTCACTGCTGCTGCCGCGCCGTCGCAAACTTAGGGAAGTTTTGCTGCAGGGCGCGCAGGGCCGCGCAGCAGGAGCCCGCTCGCGCGCTGGACGCGCCGCGCCGCAGCTTCACGGGCACGCGGCCGAGCGGGCTCGGCCGTGCGAGCCCTGCCGCACCGTCCGCGCCGCTGCTGCCGTGCGGCGCGCCCGCGCCCGCGCTGACGCACGGGCTGCTGCGCAACGTGTACGACGCGACCGGCAGCTCCAGCCCCGGTGCGCTGCCTGCGCTCTGTACCCTGATCCTACCCTACCACTTCCAGCCTGCATGTCGCTGCTAGCCGGCCGGGCGCGCCAGGCAGTGGCGGCGGTAACCTGGGTTGGCCCGCTGCTGGAGGGAGCAGCCGGCTGACATCCGCAGGGCGAGGCTGCCATATTGGGTAGGGATGATGACAGTGCCCTGCAAGGCCCGCAAATGGAGTCTCGGCCTGCGTGCAGGGGCGCAGCCGCCTGCACAGTCGGGCAGCCTGGACGACATGTTCTCGCGCCTGGGCGCGCCTGGCGGCGGCGGCGGCGGCAGCGGCGACCTGGGCCGCATCGACGACGACGCGGGCGCCGCCAGCGTGTTCGGCGCCAGCAGCCGCGCGCCCCGCGCGAAGAAGAACGGCTGGAGCTGAGCGGCAGGTCGCCTTGCCTGGCCTCGCGCACCTGCAGGCGCTGGCTCCGGCCCGTGTCGAGAGCACACTCCTCAGCTGTGCCGCTGGACAGCCTTCGCCATCGGGCAGCAGTGGGAGTGTGGCGCCGCGAGCGACACAGTGCGCGATCGGCCTGTCATTCGACGCGCTAGGCAGGGCATGCACCCCGCACCTGACGGGGTAGGAGGGTCTACGACGCGCAAGGCAGGGCAGGCACTGCATCTCCTGACGGGGTGGAAAGGCTCCACTAGCTATGCTGCACTCCTAGCTATCATGTAACATGCTGTACAAAGCACTTGCTCAGGTCTGACACCTGCATTGTTAAGTGTGAGCCTGTTTGCGTTTGACATGCCGCTGTTGTGAACTTATCTGCAGTGTGCACGCAGTAAGTACGCTGCTAAACCTTCCTCAGCCCTCCATGTCCCGCACCTGATGCCAGACACAGTGATGGTGTGGCCATTACAGAGCCAAGGAGCAGGGTCATGGCAAGAACAGTCACATGCACAGCAGTCAGCTATCATCTGTGGCACCCTGACCTCAGTGGATCTGCCGCCCATAATTGTGGCACATGCCTTATAAGGCATGTGCCATCCCCCCATGGCCCCCCCAGCAAGTGAATGAGTTTATTTTGCAAAGCACCGCTCCACTTTCGACTGGGAAAGATCATTTGTGCACTCAGACCTCCCGCTCATTGTGCTGCACAGCCGCGCTGCGCTGCGAATTGGCGTCTAGTGGGCAGTGCTGCGCTGCACAGCCGCACTGCACTGCCCTGGCGCAGGATGGCGTACTCCGTCTGGGCGCAGCCAACAGGCATGTGGTGCACCTAGCAAGCTCTCTCGTGCGGTCAACCATGCTTGCACACCAAGCATGCACACCATGTTCTGGTGGCCAGCATTGCGTCACCCTGGTGTCTCTGTGAGCACCAGTGAGCATTGGCTACCACTTGTGCTCCGCCTTTGCTCTTGGACACCCCTGCATGTGTAGAGCGCGCACAGGATGCAGCGCAGCTAGCAGCAGGCTGCAGTATTTTAAACACAGTCACCTCCCTTGACAGCCCTCTGTCTGTGGATGCAGGCGCACTGGCAGACCAGCTGCAGGTGATCATAAACGAGCTGGCCGACAAGCACAACACGCCGCGCTTTGTGCCGCACGTGACCGTCGCCGGCCCCATCGAGGACAAGACCGCTGAGGAGGTGCTAAAGACGTTCCAGGAGCTTGGCGCGGCGCTGCCGGTGCGCTGCCCGCCAGCCTGCGGGAGCGCGTGTGCACCGTGCACTGATGCCGGCGCTGGGTGCACTGCGCTGGTTGCGCTGTAGCCGGTACAGTATAGAGTAACGGAGTCCTCAGTGCTATGTCAGCTGTTGAAGCGCACAGGCACGCTGCTAGGGACGAGCGCACCGGCTGCATACATACACACCGGCGGTAAAACCAGCGGCGCTCACGCGCGGTGTGCCGGCCGGCAGGCGTACCAGCTGCGCTTCGACCGCATAGCGCAGTCCACCACGAGGTTCCAGTGCGTGTTCGTGCTGGTGCACCCGGACGAGGAGGTACAGAGCGCCGCCGCGGCCGCGCGGCGCGCGTTCGGCCTGGGTGACGGCGAGGGCTACACGCCGCACCTGTCGCTGCTGTACGCGGACATCCCGCAGGAGGAGCGCGCCGAGTTGGTGGAGCAGCTGCAGGCGCGCGCGCGCGCCCGCCTGCTCCCGCGTCATGACCACCGCGCGCCGAGCGGCGGCCCTGCAGCCAGCCGCGCACCTCGCGCACTCTCCTGCCTGCCCCTAAACAGCGTGCAGGTGCAAGCATGCCCAGCGGCATGGGATCCCGACTCGGAGGCTAGGGTTAGGGTAGAGCGCCGAGCGCAGGGCGCCGTGCCGCGCAGGAGACGCTGTCGCTGGCGGAGGAACGCCTGCGCCGCTGAGCGAGAGCTTCACCTGCAAGCTAGGGCAGGGTTAGGGCGCCGATCGCGGGGCGCCGCGCGGCGCAGGAGATGCTGTCGCTGGCGGAGGACGGCGCGCCCGCGCTGCTGAGCGAGAGCTTCACCTGCGAGGCACTCGCGCTCTGGCGCACGCCGCTGGACGAGCCGCCGGAGGAGTGGGCGCAGGTCGCGGAGGTGGCGCTGCACGGCGGCGGCGCCGCGCCGGCCGCTGACTGAGCGCGCCGGCGCCCGAGCCTTGTCCGGCAGACCCTACCTAACCCTAGATTGCGCTCTGGCCACATCGCTGGACGGGCCGGCGGAGAGTGGGCGTTGGTCACGGAGGTGGCGCTGCGCGGCGGCGGCGCCGCGCCGGGCGCCGGCTGAGCGCGCCGGCGCTCGTGCCGAGCCTTGTCCTCACGTGCTGCCCTCCCGAGTGCGGCCCTACCTGCGCGTTCCGGCCCTGGGGGAGGACGTTGATGATTGTCATTTGGCACCTGCGCAGCGCGGGTGCGTACACATGCCGAGGTGTGCTTACAGGGCGGCAGCGCTGGCTCCGGCTCAGTACGGGACGTCCCAGCCCTGTAGCAGCACTGCCCTGCAAAGCTCTCCCTGTGGGCCCGCGTTTCCCAAAACAAGAACTGAGAGGCAGCTTGAGGGCGCAGCTGCTGCAGAGCATCAGGGGCAGACAGTCAGTTGTGGTCACTCATGTGGTTGTGCCGTGTCGCGGAAGCATGGCTGCACAGCAGCGGCCTCCAGCTGGGCATGCCTTCCGTGAGCGCACGCTCTTGCAGAGTGCAGTCTCAGTGGGCCTTGTCCTTGTTTTCTGGCCTACAGAGGAGGCCGTTGCGCGCTTGACTGGCCGGTAATTTTGACTGGCCGGTAATTTTTTGAGAGCAGTGGCTGATGCTGTTGTTGCACGGACTGGGTGCCGTTTCATGGTCATTGGCGTTGTCGTTGGAAGAGAGTTTCAGGGCCTGCAATGGGCTTTTGTTTATGGTTGTCGTCACAGCAGGGCCCTGACGGCAGCGTGCTGACGTGCCAGTCTGTGTCTTTCAGCCCTTCCGTGTTTGGGTTGGTTGCTTCTGCTGAACTCTCACATGCTTTGTGCGTCAGTTGGCATATGCATGGCGCATGCTTTTTATACGATCTTGAGCAGCTCATTACATTGCTAGCGGTCCTAACTTCACACCGTCTGTCCGCTGACCAAGCTGCTTTCCACTTCTCTTCATCCTGGAAATGAAGTGCTCATAGTGCGCGCACCCTTTGGCACACCCAGGCGTGCTGGATTGGAAGCGCGTCTCAGCAAGCTGGGACTCCTCAGCTGACAGAGATTTGTTGGGCATGCAGGCAGTCAGCAGCATTTTCATAGGCAATACACACAGTCAGGGCAATCAGGCTATATCGGGCACAACAGACAATACCAGGATGAGCAAGCAACTCCGCGAGTATCCCGCTGCTGTATTGACCCCAGTGTGGCGCACCCATGGAGAGTTGAGCATACTTGACCGCAGTTGACCACATGGACAGTTGAGCATACTCATCACAAACACAGGCAACAAAAGAACACTCAAGGTGCAGGATCAGCTCGTCGGCTAGGGCTCTGCGGTAATACTCCATGCAGGGGCACTACGCCCGGGGACAACACTGTTGCGCCTGGTCACAGCCACCCAACTACTGCTAAAACGGACGTCCCCTACCCTGGAAATGAGGGTAAGGAACCAACTGTGTACTACCGCGCTTGGGACCTTGCTCACTATTGGGGAGCTAGAGCTGTATCACGCTCCCGACAACCAGTACGTGCCTGCAGCATTGTGTCACAAAGGTCCAAAACATCTGTGACAAAAGTCGCACAGGACCCGCAGGACACAGACATGCAAGTCAGGCAGAGCCGGTGGGTGCCATTCTCTGGGCCTCTCCCACTGCCTTCTGAGCAGTGCTACCGGTGGATGCCATCTGCGTGTCTTGGACTCCTTGGACATTATGTCGTCAATCATGTTGACCAAGCTCAGAGCCCGCAGCATAGGCAGGGCGGTGGATGTCTAGAAGAGGTACATCCACCGCTCAGGCTCACAGACTGCAAGCAACAAGAGCGGAGCGTGTCTGTAAACTTCTTGCAGTTGAGTGAACGCTTGCTGCCTTGGGGTGCGCTCGCAGGCTGACACTTCTGAGGCTGCGCTGAGCGCAGCTGTCGCGCAGGAGCCTGCGCTGCTGCCACTAGGGGGTGCAGCAGTCAACTCACCCGGGGCTGCGCATCAGAGGAGCTGCATGCGCGCCTGGAGCAACAGCTGGAAAGTGGCCGAACAACAGAAAACAATCAGGGAGCATGGCATGGGGGTCACAAACTTACCTGTACGGACGTTTGCCCTGCGTTAGCGCTGCTCTGCGTGATTTCAGAAGAAACGGCGCTGAGCCGCTACGACAGGTTCGGCAAAAGTAACAGTCTTGCCTTATCACGCATGGAAGCATTCCATGCCTGCATTTTGTCGCACGGCCCAGATCTGCCTGAGGCAGATCTGCTTGGAGCTGGAGGACGGCGTACCGCTGGAAGATAACGGTGTTACGTGGCATGGACACCACATTTCCCCATTGCAAAGTTTGACCTGCATGACGCGCAGGCGGCGCGGGCTGTGCATCCCCAAGGATAAGGTGATGCCCATGACCCCAGACGATACCGCTAAGAAGTCTAAATGATCTCGGCAAGTGCATGGAGGCTCGAGGGCATCCCCTCGTACGGGGCGGGTGTGCCTGTGGAGGACCTGGCTACGCTGGGCCTGTCCTATGCATGCAGCCTGAGCTGGGCAGCTCACGCCCAGGATAGGGCCGGATGTGCCTCCACAGGCACATCCGCCCCGTAGGAGATGGGATACCCTCGAGCCTCCATGCACTTGCCGAGATCATTTTGACTTCTTGGCGTTATCGTCGGGGGTCACGGGCATCATCTGGTCCTTGGGTTTGCATGGCCCGCGCCGCCTGCACGTCGTGCAGGTTGAACTTGGCAATGGGAATATGTGGTCCCACTGCCACTTAATCCCGTTGTCCTCCAGCGTTCCACTGTCCCAGCTCCCTGCCTGCAGGTCTGCCTTAGGCAGATGTGGCCCGGGTGAGAGAACGCTGGCATGGAACACATTTACACTCAGGAATGTCACGTTTGGCTGAGGCGGACGTGGCTGCGCTGGGCATGTTCCTGGCATGCTGCCTGAGCAGCACCGGCCGCACGCCAGCATTCGACTCGCAGGGCAAGGGCAGACGGTGACATGTGTTGCGCAAGTGCCTAGCTTGTGTTGCAGCTCGCATTGTTACTTTGTGCGGGGCCAGCTAGGCTGAAGGGGCGTCTGAAGGGGCGTCTGAGTGATACTAAACAAGGCATTCATGTGGGCGCATATTGGGCTCACCTGGCGAGGCCGACAGCAAGCCAGGCCTCTACAGCTGCAAGACATGCGCCGGCTCTGGAGGTTCCTGCGCAGCCCCACAGCTGGTTCCTCCGGCACGCGCTTCTGCTGGCCATGACGCGCGCCAACCTAAACAGCCGCCTGTCGTGGCCGGTGGCCTGCAGGAGCATGGTGATGGAGCCGGTTTGATGGGCTGCGGACATCTGGAGCTGGTCCATGTGCATGTCATGTAGTTGTATGAGGGCCTGGCTGGACGTTGACCTCGCCAAGTGAGGCAAACGTGCGCCCTTTGGCTTCTTTGGATGATGGCTGCCGCACCTCCTGATTGCAAAGAATTATCGGCACCTCTGGCACAGTGAGCAGCGGCATGCAAACAGGCGACATGCAGGCTTGTGGTGTATGCATCTCGCGTTGTAGTCACCTGCGTGTGGACTCATCATGGGCGTCTTTGACCTCCTTTGCCACTGCAGACTGGCAGGTTATTTGCTACTGGCAGGCACGTCCCTTACTAGGGAGACCTTGTCACTCCTTCACCCAAGGTTCTTGTGTGGCAGGCGCCGCCGGCAAATGTGTGCACGCCATAGCAACACGTGCCTGCGCATGCTGTTTAAGACAGTATAAGTGAAAGTGATAGGGGCAGGTGCTGCCAGCACCGCGCACAACAGACAGGCCAGTATCGCCATCATGGCCATCATGCCGCCTCGTCGTTCACAATTGAAGAGAAGCATGCGTTTTTTAGGCCAACAATGTGGTAAGGTGGTTTGCCAGCCACAGGTGGCTTGCCCAGCCACAACCTGGCCAACAATGTGGTGAAGGATAAAATATATTTCTTGCTGATCGTCAATCCAAAGGCAGCATGGCAACCACTACGGCATTGCCGCAGTCAGCCTAGTGCCCCGATCCGCAGCCAAAGCATGCCCGGCTGCCTCTGTTTACTTGACAACACCTCGCTGAGCAGTGCACGCTCCACATCCAGACCTGTGGAAGCAACCGCACCCTCCGCCGCTGGCATAGCCGCTGGCACGCGCGCGCACGGCTGCGTCGACTCCACTGCCTTCCCGCCCTGGGAGCCCAGCCGCGGCACGTGCAGACGTCTCTACCCCAGCAACGCCCAGCAAAAGCAACGCATGGCGGCAGCCACAGCAGGCCGGGCGCGCCCAGCTGCGGCGCGCACTCCTGCGCGTCGCCCGCCGCAGCACTGCCTGGAGCTTACCCGCGAGGGCACAACTGCTCCATGTGGCATGCAGACCGCGCACCGGCGTCGGTGGGGAGCTGGCGGCAGTAGGAACAAGGTTAGAGCATTGACTGCAGTATGTCGCACCCTCCTGGTCGGCGGTGAGCGCCTCCAGACGCGCGCGCGGACGCCCGAGGACGGCGACATCGTCGTCCTGAAGTGCCCGGACGACCGCGCGCCCGTGCTCAGCGTCAACCTGCGCAACCGCAAGGCCCCTCGCTCGGCACGGCCGGGCGCCGCGGCCGCGCGAGCCGCCTCGTGGTTCTGGAGGCCGACGTTGAGCACGGGCGCGCGGTCGACGGGGTACTCCAGGACGACCACGCCGCCGTCCTGCCCGTGCACGCATTCGGTGCAACGCTCGCACACATCTTCCGGTGTGGCACAGCGGCGGTGCACCCGTCAGCCCAGTTAGTGGGCCTGCGAGGCAGCACGCATCCAGAAGCAGTACGCATCCAGAAGCAGAGCACATGCGCGCGCGCGCGAGGCGCCCGCTTCATGCGTACCCTGCATGGCACATTCCTGGAGCGGCTGTACAGCGGCAATGCGCTGTACCGCATGTCCAAAAGGCGCACAGGGCAGGGTAGGCGTGAGCGGGCCTGGTGGCCGCACAAGCTGCTCAACACCTCGCTGCAGGCGGGCCAGCCCATTAGAGGCTTCTCGATCCAGCCTTGCCCCTATGGCGCTCTCCTGGTGCAGCCGCATAGCAGCGGTGCGCTGCCCGGCATGTTCCTACAAGCTCTTCACGCAGGGCGGCATACTTGCTGGCAAGACGCGGCACGCCATGAGGCGGACGTGGGGTATCCAGGACGCGGAAGCCTTCCGGCACAGCAAGGAGGTCACCATGGCGCGCGCAAATGCGCTGCCGAAACATCTATGACATATGCGGCCAAGAATCGGCACATCATGGAACGCCAGGCAGGAGGCGGGGCATGTAA
>JAABUR0100006018.1_pt1 | contig 15065 bp, 11 predicted proteins | sample 5560091 | NCBI WGS metagenome assembly JAABUR01 (sample SAMN10711879, study PRJNA513375) | rock metagenome | isolation source: Antarctica rocks | place: Antarctica: Victoria Land, University Valley sud
ACGGCTATTTTCGGTGCGCCAGGCGCATGAACCTTAGAGAGAGGAGCTCGACCAGTGGAGCGACACGACACCCCGGCAACGGACATCTTCCGGCGTTTCTTGAGTACGCAGCTCTCGCGGCGGACCTTGTTCAAGGCGGCGGGCGCGGCGGGTGCGGGGCTCATGCTGGCGGAGGCGGGCCTGCTGCGCGAGGCGGCGGCGGCGGACGACACGATCCAGGCGATCCTCGACATCACGATCACGGTCGAGCACTTCGGCGTGACCTTCCTCGGCACCGGGATCGCCAACATCAAGGCGGGCAAGTTCAGCAAGCCGGTCCCGGCCCCCGTGCTCGCGGTCCTCGAGGCGGCGCGCGGCCAGGAGCAATTCCACCTCGACTTCTTCAAGCAGGCCGGTGGCACGCCGCTGACCACCACCTTTACCCTGCCGGACCCGGCGTTGGCGACCGACTACGACAAGTTCTTCAAGGCGGTCGTGGATGAGGAGGAGCGCGAGACGGCCCTGGGGATCGCCGCGATGACCGCCTTCACCGCGATGCGGCGGCCCGACCTGGTCAAGGTGATGTTCCAGTACGCCGCCGAGGAGTCGGAGCACCGCCTGCTCGCCAATTACGCGCTCGGCACCCGCCCGGCCAACAATAAAGGCTTCGCGCCCGCCCTCTATGCGAACGCCAGCGACATCGTGGCCGACCTGAAGAAGGTCGGGATCATCGGCGGCAGCGGCCCGGCGATCACCTATCCCGGCCCCGGCCAGATCGATCCGACGAACGTGATCGAGCGGGTGCCGGGCGGCGTGGCGATCGACTGCACCACGGCGGCCCCCGCGCCGATGCCGGGTTTGCCGAACACCGGCGGCGGCGGCGGCTCCAACGGAGCGGGGAGCATCGCGACGCTCGGGGCGCTCGGCCTCGGGGTTGCGGCAATGGGCGCACTCGCGCGTCGGCGCACGCGGCCGGTGCCTCTCGCCGTGACGAATAACGACAAGCGCTAGCGCCCTCCCGACCAGGGCGCGTCGGGCGCAGTCCTCTCCAGCGGGCGGGCCATAGTAGCCCGCCCGCTGTCATCACCGGAGGGTAAAGGTGGATGACAATTATTTCACGCCGGCGTCTTGCCTCATCAGTAAATCTTACTTGTCGCAGAGCCTTGCCTCATTGACGATCTTACCACATAGCCTGGGACGCCCGACTGCGAACTGGGAGGTTGACAGCATGAACGGATCCTCCCCAGGCATGACACAGCGACGCGCGAGCTGTATGCCTTGGTCGTGGCTCCTCAGCGCCCCTCCGCAGCAAGCGGCAGCTCGTCCGGCGCTCCGACACTCCGCGCGAGCGACAGTGCCCGGAGTGGTGCCGGCAAGACCGACGGCACCAGCAGGTCCTCCTGGAGCCACTGATCATCGAACGTCAGGAGGGCGTCGGCACGCCACACCTGGACCCGGCGCTGGAGGGTGCGCAACTGCACGTCCGGGAACTGCCCCGGATAGCCCTGCTGCAACGCCACGAAGATCGATTTGGCGGTCCGCTCCGGTTGGGCCGCGAGCCACGCCGCGACCTCGTCCCACACCGCGGCGAACGGATCGGGCCGGGTCCGCCACCAGCGTGGGCCCTGTTGTCGCTTCGTGCGCCGATAGCGCCGGGTCGGGTATGCGGCGCCTCCGGCCTCCTGTCCGGCGGATGGAGCATGGCCATCCACCGGTGCGCTGCTGCCGATCTGGAACGCGACCCGTGCCGCCTGCGGCGTTGGCACCGCCGTGACCGCGCCGCCGGGCACGAGGAAGACCGCATGCCGCCAGAGCGCCTCGAGGAGCGTCTCGATCTGCTGCAACAGTTGGACCGGATCGAGGGCCTGGGCCAGGGTCGCGAGCCGCTGCTGCGTTTCCGGCGCGAGCAGATCCCTGGCGAGGAGTCGACGGTACGGCGTCTGCGCCGGGTCGTAGCGTCGCCGCGTGCGGCTGCCGTCGCGCTGCTTCTCCCGGAGCTTCATCGACGGCTGGAAGAAGTTAATATAGAAGCGTACCGCCCGGTAGACCTCGGTGAGTTGACGATACGCCGCCTCGCCCTCGAAGCGGTCGTAGCCGACGAGTTGCCGCACGATCACGCCGTTCTTCTGCTCGACAAAGCATTGGTCGTTCTTGCGATAAGCGCGCCCGCGCGTGAAGGTGATCTGCTCCCGCCGGCAGTAGGCCAGCAGCTCCTCGTTCAGGAATTCGCCGCCATTGTCGGTATCCAGCCCCAACAACGGGAACGGGAGGAGCTGGCGGGCGCGGTCGAGGGCGTGGATGACCGCGTGCTGGCCCCGATGCAGGAGCGGCAAGCATTCCGTCCAGCCGGTGGCGACATCGGTGAGCACCAGGGTATAGAGGAAGGCCCCCTCGGCGCGCTGCCCGCAGTGGGCGACGAGATCCGCCTCGACGAAGCCCGGTTGGGCCTCATCCCAGTCCGCGAAGGTGCGGATGGGGATCTGCCTTTTGAGTAACGCCCCCGGTCGCGTGGTGGCCAGGCTCCGTGGCGACTGCGCCTGGCGGGCCGGGCGCAGGAGCCGGTCGGCGGTTGCCGGACTGAGCCCGAGCAGGTGGGCGCGCACCTCGTCGGTCAGCTGCAGATGCCCGTGCCGCTCCAGGCTGGCCACCAACTCCGGCAGGAACGGCACCAGGCGCTTGCCGCAGATCCCGTTCGCGGCGGCCCACGCCACCCGCAACGCCTCCTGCACGGCGGGACCGTAGCGCCGTGCCCGTGGCCGCGTGATCGCGGTAGGCAGCGGTGGTGTCGGCCGGGTCAGTAAGCGAATGGCGTACTTGCGCGCATAACCCGTCGCCGCGATGAACTCGTCGAGGATGATCGACTTCTGGTGGTGGCTTGCCGCCTGATAGCGCACGCTGATCTGAAGCAGCAACTCCCGCTTGGCTCGGAAACTCATACGCGACCTCACTTTTCCTCCCTTCGTGCGGTTTCGCGCCGCCGTCGGGTGACATTATTCGTGAGGCAACGACCGGTCGAAAGTAAGATCTTTGACGAGTCAATGCGCCTGGTACGAATTCTTCCCACGCTCGGCAGGGGCACCCGGCGCGCACGGCACCCTGGACGACGCGGCAGCGCGACTGTCCTACATCAAAGCAATGGGCTTCGATATCGTTTATTTGCCACCGATCCACCCGATCGGCCACAGCTACCGCAAGGGGAAGAACAATACCGCCGCTGCAGGGCCGGATGACGTGGGTAGCCCGTATGCGATAGGTAACGAGAATGGGGGGCATGAGGCGGTCGAGCCACGACTCGGCGGGCTGGCGGCATTCGATCGGTTCGTGACGCGGGCGCGCGAACTCGATTTGGAAGTCGCCCTCGATCTCGCCTACAACTGTTCGCCCGATCATCCGTGGGTCAAGGCCCATCCCGCATGGTTCCGCCACCGCCCGGATGGATCGATCCGCTCCGCCGAGAACCCGCCAAAACGATATGAGGACATCTACCCGTTCGACTTCGAGTCACCGCAGTGGCCGGAGCTCTGGGTCGCCCTGCGCGATATCATCGCCCTCTGGGCCGTGCGCGGCGTGCGGATATTTCGGGTGGACAATCCGCACACCAAGGCGCTCCCGTTCTGGGAATGGTGCTTCGGTACGCTGCGCGAGCAATTCCCCGATCTCCTCTTCCTCGCCGAGGCTTTCACACGGCCCAAGCAGATGTATGCGCTCGCCAAGCTCGGCTTCAGTCAATCGTATACCTACTTCACCTGGCGATATACGAAACGCGATTTCGAGGAATATCTGCGGGAACTCTTCCAGAGCGAGGTGGCGGAGTTCTACCGGCCATCATTCTGGCCGAATACGCCCGACATCCTGCCGCCGTATTTGCGCCGCCGCCCCACCTTCCAGGCACGGCTGGTCATGGCGGCGACGATGTCGGCGTCCTATGGTATCTATGGCCCGGTCTTCGAACTCATGGAGCACGAAACCCACCCCACACGCGAGGAATACCTGGACAACGAGAAGTATGAATTGCGGAGCTGGGAACTGACCGCGCCGCACTCTCTCAGCGCCCTGATCGCGCGGGTCAACGCGATTCGCGTCGAGAATCCCGCGCTACACGAGAATCGCTCCCTCCTGTTCCATTTCGTCGATAACGAACAACTCCTCGCTTTCTCGAAACAAGTCGGCGAAAATCGCATTCTGGTGATCATCAATCTCGATGAGGAGTACGTGCAGACTGGCTTCATGCAACTCGATTTGACGGCACTGGGTCTACCCGCTGATGATGCGTACACAGTCGAGGATCTGCTCACCGGCGAGCGCTATCCCTGGCAGGGTGCGCGCAACTTCGTCCGACTCGACCCACAGACGCTTCCCGCGCACATCTTCACCATCATCGCGTAAGTGCTGATGCTGGTGCATCTAGCTGTGACTGCTCGAGCGCGATCAGATCGTTAAATAGGCGTTGAGGAGGGCTTGCCCGGGTTATGGCCGGGGGGAAAGCTGGTACGCGACAGGGACGACAAGATGACCAGCAGGCGCGACGAGAAACCTTGCTACCGAGGCGAGCGCGTTTGCTACCGGCGTCACCGCCCACCACGGCGGCGCTCCTATTCGCTGAGAAAACGCCTCCTGGCAATAGCGTCGTGTCGGCGTTGAGGATAAAACCGCACTTGCAATGGAGCGAGGTGCGTGTGAGAGGAGCAAGGATGACCGCAGCAACGGAGGATGCCGCACAGACCGAACCGGTGACGGAGCGGGTGATCGTCCTGGTCTGGGATGGGATGCGCCCCGACTTCGTGACCGAGGAACTGACGCCACACCTCTGCGCCCTGGCGCGCGGCGGCAGCCGCTATCGTCGCGCAACCGGCGTCTTCCCCTCGGTGACGCGCCCGACCACGTCGAGCGTCAGCACCGGCACGTACCCGGCGACGCACGGCGTGATCGGCAATCTCTTCGTCGGGCCACCGGGCGACCGCGCGGCGCTCGATACCGGGGACCGCGCGGCGCTCGAACGGCTCCGCGCGATCAATGGCGGGCGGATGTTGCCGGTGCAGACATTGGCTGAGGCGCTGGCCGCAGGCGGGAAACGCTTCGTGGTCCTCGGCAGCGGGACGACCGGGCAGGCCCCGCTGCTCGACCCGGAGCGCGCGGGGACGACGATCCACGTCAGCTTCACCCAGCCAGACCAACTCATGGCGACCCTCACCGCGCGTTTCGGGTCGCCACCAACCAAGTCGATCCCGGTCAACCCGACCAATGACTGGCTCAACCGGACCCTGATCGAGTATGTCCTGCCGGAACTCGCGCCCAACGTGGCGATCATGTGGCAGTGCGAGCCGGACGCCTCGCAGCACGCGGTCGGGCTCGGCGCACCGGCCACCCTCGACGCGATCCGCGGCAACGACGCGCGCCTGGGGCAACTCCTCGCGGCGATCGCGGCATCCGGCGTGCCGACGACCGTGATCGTCGCCTCCGATCACGGCCACAACACCGTCACCGGCATGGTGCGGACGCAGGAAGGGTTGGCCGACGCCGGGTTCGGGGAGGATCTGCGCGAGGGGCGGATCATGGTCGCGGAGCAGGCGATCACGATCGAACCGGGGCCGCACGCGGCGGAGTTGCGCGCGGCGGTTGGAGCCTGGCTCGGCGCACAGCCGTGGGTCGGCGCGCTGATCGCCTGGGAGCCGGAGGATGCGCCGGAAGGGTCGCTGCCCCCCAGCGCGATCTATGGCCCGCGCCAACGGGTGAGCTTCCCGCACGCCCCGACTTTCACCTTCTCCCACGCCTGGAACGCCGCGCCGAACGAGCATGGCGCGTCCGGCAGCGCCAACGCCGGTTTCGTGGCGAGCATGGCCGACTTCGCGCGCCTGCAAGGGGCGATCGTGGGGCTGAATCGCCTCACCGCCACGCATGGCACGCTCAGTCCCTACGATCAGAATACGGTCCTGATCCTGAGCGGCGCGCGTATCCGTCCCGGCGAGCCCGATCTGCCCGCCGGGGTGATCGACCTGGCCCCCACCGTCCTGGCCCTCCTCGGGTTGCCGCCGCTGCCGGACGCCGATGGCCGCGCCCTAACGGAGTCCTTCACCGACGGACCGGCGGCGACCGATGTCGCGGTGGAGACGACCGCGATCGCGACCCTGCCAGGGGGCAGCACCCTCCTGCGGCACATGGTCGGCGACACCGCCTACATCGACACCGGCCTACCGCGTCCCTGAGGGCCGGGGCGGCGGGCGTACTTTCAGGCAACACAGCCCGATATCTCTACTGGTGCTCCCCCGCTCTCGTGATGAGGAGCGGGGGAGCACCGACACAGTGCGTACGAGGGTATGCACAGCAGCGCCGTAACCGCGCTCGCTATCACCGATGCGATCAGAATCTGCTTCCTTCCAGTAATTGCAGCCTACCGCCGCGACTATCGAAGCGGTCCCACACCCACCCCACATCTGCGACAATGCGCCACGCGATAGTGGATAGCGGGGGAGGGATAGCCGATGCTGAAGGTCAGCGAGAATCAGCGTTTCCTCGTTCACGACGATGGCAGCCAGTTCTTCTACCTGGGCGACACCGCCTAGGCGGTGATCCAGCGCCTCGACCGGGACGAGACGGAGGAATATCTGTGCGACCGCGCGGACAAGGGCTTCACCGTGATCCAGACGGTGGTCGTCTCCGAGTTCGAGGGGTTGACCGCGCCGAACCGGGCGGGCGAGGTGCCGTTCGTCGGTGGCGACCCGACCCGCCCGAACGAGGCGTTCTTCCGGGATGTCGACCGGCTGGTCGAGCGGGCGGGCGCGCTCGGGATGCACGTCGGGTTGCTGCCGACCTGGGGCGACAAGGTCGGGCCAACCCGCTGGGGGACGGGGCCGGCGGTCTTCACGCCGGAGAACGCCGAGGGCTACGGCGCATTCCTGGGGCGGCGTTACCGCGACGCGCCGATCATCTGGATCGTCGGCGGCGATCGGGATCCGCTCGAAGCACGGCACTTCGCCACCTGGCGCGCGCTAGCAACCGGGCTCAACCGTGGCGACGGCGGACGGCACCTGATGACCTTCCATCCACAGGGGCGGTCATCCTCGTCCCGCTCGTTCCACGGCGACGAGTGGCTCGATTTCAACATGATCCAGTCGGGACACCGCCACCGCGACTTCCCCAACTACGAGATGATCGAGCACGATTACTGCCTCCTGCCGATGAAACCGACCCTCGATGGCGAGCCATGCTACGAGGATCACCCGGTCGTGGAGGGCGAGGGCTATTTCTCCGAGGTCGAGGCCCGCCGCGCCGCCTATTGGGCGCTCTTCGCGGGCGCGTGCGGCCACACCTACGGCGCGAACGGCATTTTCCAGGCGTGGCGACCGGGCGTGGAGGATCGCTTCGGGGTGCGCCGCCCCTGGCGGGAGGCGCTCGCGCTCCCCGGTGCGGCGCAGCTGCATCATGCGCGCGCCCTCCTCGCATCGCGCCCCTTCCTCGAGCGCATCCCCGATCAGAGGTTGCTCGTCGGCGGCGCGGGGGAAGGGGCGGAGCAGCGCCGGGCCACCCGCGCCAGCGAGGGGGGCTACGCCCTGATCTACAGCCCGACCGGCACCCCGTTCACGGTCGATCTCGGCCAGCTCGCCGGGGAGCGTACGGTCGCGCACTGGTACGATCCGCGCGCTGGCACGGCGCGCGAGGCCGGGACGTGGCCGGGCGGCACCGCGCAGGGGTTCACGCCGCCGAGCAGCGGGCCGGGGGCCGATTGGGTGCTGGTGCTCGACGATCCGGCGCGAGGCTTCCCGCCACCAGGGCGGGGATAAGGGAGCACTCACACCCGGCGCGTGGGCCGGTAGCGGGAATAGGATACCAATCGCAGGGGAGGGAAACACGATGAGCGCATTCATGCCGTTGGAACTGGCCGAGCGACACCCGCGCCCGCAACTCGTGCGCGCGCGCTGGACCGAACTGGACGGCCCCTGGGGCTTCGCCTACGACGACGACGCCGCCGGGCTGCGCGCGGGCTGGCACCACGACGCGGCCCCATTCACGCGCCAGATCGTCGTCCCCTTCCCGCCGGAGTCGGCGGCGAGCGGGATCGGCGACGTCTCTTTCCACCCGATCGTCTGGTATCGCCGCACCTTCACCCACGCGGTCGCCGGGAACACCGCGCGGCGCGGGCGGCGCGGTTTCCGCCGCCCGACGACGGAGCAGGCCACGGACGAGCGCCTGCTGCTCCACTTCGGCGCGGTCGATTATCGCGCGCGGGTCTGGCTTAACGGGCAACTCGTCGCCACGCACGAGGGCGGGCAGACGCCGTTCAGCGCCGACATCACCGGGGCGTTGCGCGCCGACAGCGACGAGCAGGTCATCGTGGTCCGCGCCGAGGATCAGCCGGAAGATCTCACCCAGCCGCGCGGCAAGCAATTCTGGGAGGTCGAATCGCGCGGCATCTGGCACAGCCGCACCACCGGCATCTGGCAACCGGTCTGGCTCGAACCGGTCGGGGCGCGGCACATCGCGGGGGTGCGCTGGACCCCGGACGCCGATCGCGCGGCCCTCGGCCTCGTCGTCACGCTCAACGCGATGCCGCGCTATCCGCTGCGGCTGCGGGTGCGGCTGCATCTCGACGACACGCCGCTGGCCGACGACACCTACACGCTGACCGAGGCGGAGTTCGGGCGCGACATCGCCCTCGCCACCGCCGCGCTCTATCCGGCGGCGCGCGCGAACCGGCTCTTCTGGACCCCCGAGAATCCGAACCTGATCGCGGCGACCCTCACCCTGCTCGACGGCGAGACGACCATCGACGAGGTGGGGAGCTATGCGGGGCTCCGCAGCATCGGGATCACGCAGGGGCGCTTCGAGCTCAACGGACGCCCCTACTATCAGCGCCTCGTCCTCCAGCAGGGCTACTGGCCGGAGTCGCACCTCGCCGCGCCGAGCGCCGCCGCGCTCCGCCGCGAGGCCGAACTGGTCAAGGAACTCGGCTTCAACGGCGTGCGGATCCATCAGAAGGTCGAGGATCCGCGCTTCCTCTTCTGGTGCGATCGCCTCGGTCTCCTCGTCTGGGGGGAGATGGCGAACGCCTTCCTCTTCTCGACGACCGCCGTGGAGCGCCTGACGCGCGAATGGCTCGCTGTCCTGCAACGCGACTACAGCCACCCCTGCATCGTGACCTGGATGCCGCTGAACGAGAGCTGGGGTGTCCCGGCCCTGCCGCGCGACCCGGCCCAGCAGCATTACGTCCAGGCGCTCTACCACCTGACGCGCGCGCTCGACACCACGCGCCCGGTCATCGGCAACGACGGTTGGGAGCACCTGGCGAACGATATCTGGGGCATCCACGACTATACGCCGCGCGGCGCGACCCTCCTCGCGCGCTACGGGACGCCGGAGGCGCTCGCCCGCCGCCTCGACGGGACCGATCCCGCGCCGCAGAGCCACATCGTGTCCCTGGAGGGCGTGGCACACACCGGGCAGCCGGTCATGCTGACGGAGTTCGGCGGCATCACCTTCGCCCCGGCGGGGGGCGAGCGTTGGTTCGGCTACGACACCGTCCCCGACGCGGCGGAGTACCTGGCGCGCTACCGCGAATATATCGAGGCGATCCTCGCCTGCCCGACCATCTTCGGCTTCTGCTACACCCAGTTCACCGACACCGCGCAGGAGACGAACGGCCTGCTCACCGCCGATCGTCGCCATAAGCTCGACCCGGCCACGATCCGCGCGATCAACTCCGCGCCCTCGCAAGCGTTACCCGCCGAGATCGTCCACCAGATTCAGCGGAAGGTGGAGGCGGAGCAGGGATGAGTCGGCGGTCGGCGGTCGGCGGTCGGCAGAAACTATGAGCTTCGGCGCCCCAGCCCGGTTCGCGCAGGCAGACTTCGCCGGTGCCGTCTATGGCTGCCCGCAGCCGGGGGTTAAAACCCCCGGCGGCAGCGGCACCGCCACCACCCTCACCCCCCGCCCCCCTCCCCATCCGAGGAGCGGGGCTATCGCCGTTACGGGCGATCATCTTTTCTGACAAAGGCGGATAATGCTGCCTTTGCACCTCTCCAGTCCCCGGCGGGGGCTTCGTGGCGGCGCAGCCGCCCTTCGCCGGGGGTGGCTGCCCTCACTACCAACTGCCACCTACCGTTTCTCCTTCGCCGCGTGCCGACCGCGCCCGTTCGTCGCTCGTTCCGCTGGCCGACGACCGACGAGCAGCAATTCCTCTTCCGACTCCGCATCCTCGCGGCGGCGCGGCTCGCGGGTCGGCGATTGGAGGACGTGGTAGCGATCGTTCTCGGCGATCGTCTCGACCGAGTTGAAGGTTTCTTGCATCGCTCGCTCGTAGCGGATGAAGGCGTTGGCGACCAACACCAGGCGTCCGCGCGGGGTCAGCAGCTCGCGTGCCCCGGCGATGAATGCCCCCGCCGCGTCGTAATCGACCGCCTTGCCGGTGTGGAAAGGCGGATTCGTCACGATCAGGTCGTAGCGCTCGCCCGCCACCGCCATCAGCGCATCGCTCGGCAGGACGCGCGCGTTGGTGAGGCCGAGGTCCGCGACGTTGCGCCCCGCCGCCGCGACCGCCAGCAGGCTGTTATCGATCAGATCGACCTGGGCCGCCCCGGCGCGCGCCGCCGCGATCCCGAGCGCGCCCCAGCCGCAGCCGGCATCCAACACCCGCTCACCGGCGCGGAACTGCGCGCTGGCGAGGAGGAACGCCGTCCCGGTATCGAGGCGGTCGTAGGAGAAGATCCCGGCGAGGCTGGCGATCCGCGTGCGCGTCCCGGCGAGGTTGACCGACGCCTCGGCCCAGGTACCGGGCGCGATCCCCGGCTCGCCCGCCCACTCTGGCGGGGTATGCCCCTCCGCCAGCGTCGCCACCGCGACGCGATTGTGGTCGCGATAGGCGAGGGTCGCGGACTGCCCGCAGAGCGCCTTCGCATCGGAGATGATCGACTCGATCCCCTCCGCCTTCGGCCCCGCCACGTACAGCTGCCCGCCCGGCTTGAGGGCGTGCCCCGCCAACGCCAGCCAGCGACGCGCGAACTTGCGCCCGGCGGGAGCCTCCAGCACCACCACATCGAAACTCGCCGCCTCGGGTAACTCCGTGAGCGGGTCGCCGCTCACGCGCGCATTGGCGATGCCGTTCGCCGCCAGCGTCTGCGGTGCCAGCGTGGTCGCGGTGTAGCTTGCATCGACTAGCAGCACCTCGCCCTGCGGCACCGCGCGCGCCAGCGCCACGCCCAGCGCCCCATGCCCGCAACCGAGTTGCAGGACGCGCGCATCCGGCGGGAGCATGATCGACTCCGCCAGCAGATTCGTCGCCGGGCTGATCCCGTCCCAATTGGCGAAGCCCGCCTTCGTGAAGACGCGCAACGCCGCGCCGCGCAGGGTCGCGTTGAACTCGACCGATCGGTGATATGGATGCGTCGCGAATGTCCCGCTCATCGAACTCCTTTGGCGGGGTCGTGAGTCGTGGGTCGTGAGTCGCGAGAAAGTGGCCTCTTCACAGCACCATGCCTTCCTACCTCGCCCAAACCCTCCGACAATGCAACCCTGGCCGCTACTGACTGCTGATCACTGCCTACTGTCCACTCACGGTATAGTATACTGAGTCCCATTCCTGCGCCCCTAAAGGCGGAAAGGGGGTGCGGCGTTGCACAGCGCGGAAGGAACGGAGTACCATGACCATCGCCCCCGATACGGATACCCGCGAGCGGTCGTCGGACCCGGACGAGCCGATCGTCCCGGAAGACGGCAACGGCAAGCACTATTCCCTCTGGACGATCGGCTGCCAGATGAACGAGTCCGAGTCGGCGCAGGTCGGCGCGGCGCTCGAACTGGCCGGATATCGCCCCGCAGCGACCGAGCGGGACGCCGATATCATCGTCCTCAACTCCTGCGTCGTGCGCGCCTCGGCGGAGCAGAAGGTTGTCGGCAAGCTCGGTGCGCTGCAACAACTGAAGCGCGAGAACCCGGACCTCAAGATCGCCCTCACCGGCTGCATGGTCACCGGGCAGGAAGCGCAACTGACGAAGCAGTACCCGCACGTCGACCTCTTCTTCCGCCCCTCGGCGGTAGAGCGGTTGGTCGAGATCGTCCCCGAACTCGCAGGGGTCGAGGACGATCTGACCGAGCTGCCGCACTACTACGGCGCGGAGGAGCAGCAGGGCAAGGTGACGGCGTTCATGCCGATCATCTTCGGTTGCAACTACGTCTGCTCCTACTGCATCATCCCCTACCGCCGTGGCAAGGAGCGCAGCCGCCCGCTGCAATCGATCGTCGGCGAGAGCTGGGTGATGGCGAAGCGCGGCGTGCGCGAGATCACCCTGCTCGGGCAAACGGTCAACGCCTACGGCCACGACCTCCCCGGCGAGCTGGACCTCGCCGATCTGCTGACGGCGGTCGATAGCGTGGAGGGGATCGAGCGGATCCGCTTCCTCACCTCGCACCCCCAGAAGATGACGACGAAGCTGATCCGCGCGGTGGCCGATCTGCCGCACGTCTGCGAGCACATCAATCTGCCGGTCCAGGCGGGGCACGACTACACCCTCCAGCGGATGCGCCGCAATTACACCACGGACGACTATCGCCGCGTGATCCACGAGATCCGCGAGACGATCCCGAACGTGACGATCGCCACCGACATCATCGTCGGCTTCGCGGGCGAGACCGAGGAGCACTTCCAGGGGACAATGGAGCTCCTGGCCGAACTGGAGCTCGATGTCGTCCACGTCGCGATGTATTCGCCGCGCCCGAAGACGATCTCCAGCCGTTGGGATGACGATGTCCCCCAGGAGGAGAAGCACCGCCGTCACCAGGCGGTCGAGACGCAGCAGGCGGCGATCGCCGCGCGCAAGAAGGGCGCGCTCCTCAACGGCGTCCACGAAATCCTGGTGGATGGGCAACAGAAGGGGCGCTGGCGCGGACGGACGCGCGGCAACCAGCTCATCTTCTTCGATGCGCCCGGCACCGAGCAGGAATGGCTCGGCAAACTCGTCGATATCCGCGTGACGGAGACGCACTCCTGGCACGCGATCGGACAGATCGAGGGAAGTACGAAGTAGGAAGTACGAAGTACGGACCGAGACGGTCATAATTTCGTACTTCGTCGTTCGTACTTCGTACTTCATCATGGGGGCAGGATGACCGCATTCAGCGTAGAGGAACAGTCACGGCGCAAGCGGATGCAGATCCAGCAGGCGCAGCAGTTGGCGGCGAGCGGCGAATGGCAGGCTGCGCTCGAGCTGAACAACGACTTCCTGAAAGAGAACCAGAACGACGTCGCGGCCCTCAATCGCCTCGGGAAAGCGCTGTCGGAGTTGGGGCGCTACGGCGAGGCCCACGTCTCCTACAGCAAGTCGCTCGAACTCGATCCGGCGAACCAGATCGCGCGGCGCAATTTGCAGCGCCTGGAGCCGTTGAAGGATCAGGAGGGCGGCGACGCCCAGGCGGCGGAGCGGCGGCGCACCCAGGCGCGGCAGTCGATGTTCATCGAGGAGATCGGCAAGACGCGCGTCGTCGAACTGGTGGAACTGGCCGACAACACCACCCTTGGCAAGATGACGTCCGGCGATCAGGTCGAACTGCGGGTCGAGGGGCGCAAGATCGTCCTCTATAGCGAGGACGGACTCCGCATCGGGCGGCTCGACGCGCGCCTCGCGCAGCGGCTGCTGCTGCTGATCGAGGGGGGCAACCGCTACAGCGCGGCGGTGACCGCTGTCGAGGCCGGGATGCTCCGCGTGATCGTCCGCGAGACGTATCAGCACCCGTCGTTGGCCGGGCGTCTCTCCTTCCCGGTGGGCAACAAGCCCGCTGCCCCGCGCGCCTACACCCGCGCGACCGCCAGCCTCTATGGCCCGGAAGATCAGGACTTCCTCAGCGATGACGACGACGCAGACGACAACGATAACGACGACAACGACGAAGAAGAGTTCAACGAGGCCGACGACACGACGCCGGATGACACCGAGGAAGAGCAGACGGTCTAGCGACCGAGCACCTTTCTCATTCGCACACGATGATGCCCGCGCGGTCGTTGCCGCGCGGGCATCCTCCTTGGCACACTACAGCGCCACGCAGAATACTCGGCCCTGCGCCGTAGCCCCGGTCCCCGGAGGGGACTCGTGGCCGCAGCCTTCATGGGTACAGGGTGCCCTTCAGGGGGAGTGGCTGCCCTCTGGGGGGGGGGCCTCCGGGGCAGCGGCTACCCTCCGGGGTACTTCAGTCCCGGTCCCCAGCGGGCCAAGCATAGTGCTCTTTGCTGTAACCCGCCACACCAGGAAGCGACGCCCCCGACGATGGTCGGGGGCGTCGCTGCAACAACATCCTCGCGTCGGAACCGCCGGACTCAGCGAAGGATGAACAGTATCACCAGCAGGACGACGAGCAGGACTGCCGCGATCACCACGAGGCGCACCAGATCGGCACGGATGTAGGAGTATTCCTGATCGCGCGTCATGAATGCCCGCCGCCGCGTCGTGGCGACCGCGCTCAGATCGACTTGCCCTGCGGCATCGGTCGGCACCACAGCACGGCGCGTCGCCGTCTCCGTCATCGCCTGCTGCGCCGCGAGCGCCTTCAACTGCGCGCGATTGAGTCCGCTACGCCGCTGCGCCGGACCAGCTTGCGCCACCATCTTGCGTGCCACCGTCTGTCTCGCTCCTCATGATCGTGCGCCAGGGATCGGCCCCCAGCACACTCGCCCATCAGCGCCAATCATCGACCCAATACTTCGCCTCGATCGGCTCCTGCCCCGGCTTGCCCTGCCCCGCCGTCCCGGCTTCCGCGTAGGCGCGGCGGGTATCCTCGCGCAGGCCCAGCGACACCGCGTGTTCGTCCACGATCTCCCGTGGCGACCAGCGGACCAGCAGCGTGATCAGCGCCACCGCCACCGCGATCACACTCAGGTCGTCGAGCTGCCCCAGGCCGAGGATGAAATCGGGGATCAGGTCGATCGGCGATACGAGGTAGATCAGCGCGCCCGCCGGGATGAGCCATTTCGGCAAAGCCGGGACGCGCGGATCGCGCAACAGGCGCCACCCGAGCCGAAAACGCTCGATCACGCTGAAATCGACGCTGCCGAGTGGTCGTCGTGCCATGTTCCGCTCCTCGTGCCGCTATGCCGCACAGTATACCTA
>JAABUR0100006020.1_pt1 | contig 15062 bp, 18 predicted proteins | sample 5560091 | NCBI WGS metagenome assembly JAABUR01 (sample SAMN10711879, study PRJNA513375) | rock metagenome | isolation source: Antarctica rocks | place: Antarctica: Victoria Land, University Valley sud
CGCATCGACGATCTGCTGCCCTGGGCATGGAAAGCCAGCCAAACGGCCGCGACGCTCGCTCAGGCGGCCTGACCCCGCTCCACGAAGCTCTGGCCAGGTACCTGCGGCGCTGCTCGGATGCTTACGATAAGGCGTGGGTGGATCGAAACTCTTGGCACTGATCGTCGCTGCTTCCTCCGCAGCGCCGGCGAGCGCGGCGGAACTGCACTACGCACCTCTTGAGAACCTGGAACGGCTCGACGTCCAGACCCTCAATTCGGCCCATAAGACCATCGACGTGGCCGCTTACGTCTTGACCGACTGGCCGGTGATCCAGGCCCTTGTGGCGGCAGCCTACCGTGGTGTCACGATCCGCGTCTATGTGGACGGCGGGCAAGCCGGGCACGACGACATGGACCCAGCTGGGCCGTTCGGGAAGCTCGTCGCGGCGCCGCACGTGACGGTCAAGGAGAAGCACCCCGGCCGGCCCATCATGCACCTGAAGAGCTATTGCGTGGACGGACACCTGTTTCGCACGGGATCGGCCAATCTCTCGGCCTCCGGCTTGAAGCAGCAGGACAACGATCTCCTGCTCTTCGATGACCGAAAGATGTGCGAGGACTTCACGATCGAGTTCGACGAGATCTGGGAGGGCAAGGACGCGGAGTAACGTCTACGGGTGGTGCTCCGTTTTCGACGCACGGTCGCCCGCCGCTTTGGCGTCGGGCTCGCACATGTAGGCGCCCTCCTTGGTGTTCCCGTAGTTCTTCGTGCCGGCAAAATGGTAGATCGCGGATCCAGTGTTGACCCAGACGACCGTCGCGCCCGGGCAGCGACCGCGGGCTTGGGCTTCGGACGAAAACTGGTTGGCGCCCGATGGCGCGGCCGTGGCCGAGGAAGGCGCCGGCGCCACCAGTGTCGGCTTCTTTCGCCCGAAACCGAAGCCGCCGGATGTCGCGGGCGCAGTTGGCGCCGGCGCGGCCGCAGGGGAGGCAACTTGCGGCGAGGCCGCCGCGCCTGGGATGGCCTCGTTACCGGCTCGGCATGCCGCCACAAAGGCGGCCTTGGTCTGAACGCCCTGAATAGCCGCCTTGTTGGCCTCGTAATCCGAGACGCATTCGCGGATGGTCTTGGCCGAAGCAGGCGAGAGCGCCAGCAGGGCTAGAGTGGTACCAAGTAGGATTCGGCGCATCGATCGTTCCCCCTGCTTGGTGAAGCTGACACTGGCCGGGATCTCGGGTCAACGGGGAATGCCAACACTGCGCCGCCTATCTCGTTGCGGAGGATCAGGCATGGGTGCAGGTGACGGAGCTTCTGCAGCGTCGCTTTTTGACGATCCCCGCTCCTCGATCCGCCCAGCAACGGAGGTCCTGACGACTGCGCCGGTCCGCAGCGCGATCACCATCTCGTTCTGGCCGATGTCAATCCGGGAGACCAGGCGCCGGAGGATGTCGGGCTCGCTCGTTCCCTGCCAATTCCGGACCTCGGGCGGGATGAAATCTTCGATCGCCATCAGTACAGCAGCGTCGAGGTCGGCGGCTCGGTAATGGTCGCCGTTGCCGTGGCGATGAATGCCGGTCGGGAGATAGTAGCGGAACAACCGGTTTCGGTGATGGCAGAAGGTGTGGCTGAGCGGCCAACCCAGGGGTCCGAACAAGCAGCCCCGGAGGGGGTTGGGAACGGGCGGCCGGGCTAACGGTCTGTGGACCCGGTAGACATCGGCCATAGCCTCCCGCGCCCGAGCCCAGCTTTTCTCGGTCACGATCGGCGTGTGCGTGCCAGGAACAGACTTTCCCCGGTGGACGAGATCGCCCCGGTAGAGCCTGTTCTTCAGCAGATCGGTGATGCTCTTTTTCGTGAACGGCGTGCCCGTCTTGTTGAAGATACCCTTCGCCGTCAATTCCTGCGCGAGCAACCTTGCTGCCCCGACCTTCGGATAGCGCCCGTAGGCATAACGGATCGCCTCCGCCTCGCGTTCGTCGAGGATCAACCGTCCCCGTTCGACCTGATACCCGAAGGGACGCGGCCCCGCCTGCCATAAGCCTCTCGCTCGCGACGCGGCGGCTTTGTCGCGAAGGCGCTCGCTGGCCAATTCGCGCTCGAACTGAGCGAAGGACAGCAAGACATTGAGCGTGAGCCGCCCCATGGACGATGTCGTGTTGAAGGCCTGCGTCACCGCGACGAAGCTGACGCTGTGTGCTTCGAAGCGTCCGATCAAGGAGGAAAAGTCGATCAGCGACCGGGATAGCCGGTCGATCTTGTAGACGACCACCGTGTCGATCGTCCCAGCTGCGACATCTGCCATAAGACGCCGAACGGCTGGACGGTCCAACGAACCCCCGGAGAACCCGCCGTCATCGTAGCGGGTGTCCAAGGCTTTCCAGCCCTCTCCCGCCTGACTTGCGATGTAGCTTTCGCAGAACTGCCGTTGAGCGTCGAGCGAGTTGAAGCCTCGGTCGAGCCCCTCCGACGAGGACTTCCGCGTGTAGATGGCGCAGCGCTTTATGATCGCCTCCCAACCGTCGTTCAAGGGTGCTGCGCGGCCCGGCAGCGGCGATGCCGCTCGATCAAACCGCGTTGGTGCCGTCCATCCAGAACGGGAAGAGAACACTCGATGCGGTCCAATCACCCGTCCCGAGGACGGCATCCTTTCGGAGAACAAGCCCTTCGGGGATTCCTTATCAGGACACGCATGCGGTGGTCCCGCCACTCCGGCATCAGGCGTGCGGCCGACACCGTGTGCGATGAACATGACGAACTCGCGATGGTGATCAGGGGCGAGTGGACGCGCTCCTGACCCTGTTTTTCAAAACTTCGTGACCAACGCGCCGGTTCAGGTCTGCGGTGAGCACAGCAGCGCACCCCCGATGCACGGCAGGATCTTAGGCTGGCCGTCCGGGGTGGTGAAGGCACCGGGCGGGTAATCGACCGCAAGGATGAGCTGAACCCCCTCTTACTTCCAGGCCACCATCTTCCCAGTCGGGCAGACCGTCATGGTGCGAGTAGGTCCTCCGATGATGCTTGGTCTGCGAAGCCGGCCGACGCTGTGCCATCCTGCTTTACGCTTGCGCCGGGCGTCACGGCCTCCCAGCGGTCGAGGGTAGCGGCTCGCGGGCGGAACTGGAGCGGCTTGGGGCGGGGGCTACCCCCTTCAGGGCCGGTCAGGACGCCGATCGAGCTTGACTCGGCCGCGTGCTCGTTCACGTTATGTTCCGACCGCACAGGATGGCAACGATGAGCGAATCAGCCGAGCCGACCGACGCCGAGATCGATGCGGTCATCGCGGAGTTCGATGGCGACCTGCGTGCCGCCCTTCGCGCGCTCCTGCACGACCTCGCCATCCTGGCGCTCGACCGGGCGCTGACGGTCTCGCGCGGCTACATCAGAGGCCGTTGGCTGAACGACCCGGTCGACCTCGGCCCACGGCTTTCGGAGGGCAGATCGAAGGCGAAGGCGGACCACTCCTGACGAATCAGCCCCCGCCCGGACCGTCGTGGTCCTCCTGATCCTGCCTAGCGCCCTATCCCTCGCGAAGCGCTCGTGAGAAGGCCCTGCCACGGCGCCGATATCGACAGCCCGTCCGTCCAAAGGGGCGCCGATGTCGATGAGCATCAGAAATCCTTCCTGACGACTCCGCTGGCCGGATCGGCAGCCTTGGCGAGTTGGTCGACGACGTAGGCCGCCGTCGCGCAGTAGATCTGACCCTGCTCGTTGTAGGCGTGAGTCTCAACCGATACGCGCCCCAGTTCTTTCACCATCTGGTCGGTCGGGGTTGCGTCGGGGTCGGGCAGACGATCAGGGCCGTTGGCTTCCTGCCACGATGCATCCTTGTCGATCGACGGGTCCTGCCGCAGCGCGTTCGCCTCGATGGCCCTGATCTCGGCCCGCGCCTGCTCCAGCCGCTCGGGCACGACGTAGACGACCGCGTAGCCGTCGCGGCTCGCCGCGCAATTCCGGACCGCGATGTAGTTGCGGTAGGCGTTCACCAGCACGTTGCGGGGCTTCGAAGCCTCGGCAAACCAAGCCTTTTCGATCCGGTCGTGCTCCGCTTCCTCGGCCTGCTGTTTTTGCACCGCCTCGGCGTGCATCTTACGGGCGGCTTCGGCCGCCCGCCGCTGCTGCTCCGCCTGGCGCGCTTTCTCCGCCGCCGCCTCAGCCGCCCGCTGTTCTCCCTCTTGCAGTCTTTCCTTCTCTCGCTGCGCCCGCTCGGCCTCGTCGGCCAGAAGTTGCCGGCGCTGCCGATCACCGAGGACCTGTTCCTCGGCCCGAAGGGCGCGGTTGGCCTCGTCGGCTCGTTGTTGCTCCGCTTCCACGGCCGCAGCGGCCTGCCTTGCCGCTTCGGCGTCGGCCTGCTGTCGCGCCCGCACGGCCCGCTGTTCGGCCGCTTGCTGTTCGGCTGCGGCCTGCTCGCGTTGCTGCGCCTGTCGCTGCGGCTTCTGCTCGATGTTGGTCAGAAGGGCGGCGAGCGGCGGGAAGCAGGCCGCGACCGTCGCGCGGTCGATCCTGTCGAAGACAGCCTTGTTGTCCGCGTACTCCGTGCCCGGCAGGTTCATGAGGGCGGCGTTGCCGAAGCCGCGCTGGAAAGTGCGAAAGGCCGTGTCAGAGTCGGTGTTGTCCTTGTGGATGCGCAGGTCGGCCAGGACCTCCGCCGCCACACTTCGGGCACCCGGCGTCCGCAGGGCTGCGGGGCACTCGACCCCGCCGGACTGAGCCGCCGCGCCGTGGCCGGTCAGCACCAGGGCAAGGCCCGTGAGCAGCGGCAGGCAGGCGCGCCGACGATCGCGTGCGCGGGTCATGCGGCCCCTCCGGGGTTCAGGGCGCGAGCCTTGAGGCTGGCGAACTCGGCATCCGACAGGCGGCCCGCGCTGTGCAGGGTGGCGAGGCGTTCGAGCTCCCCGACGACATCGCGGCTGGCGGGTGTAGCTGTCGCCATGGCGGGCGTGCTGCCGGCCGCGGCTCGTCGATCGAGCGGCCCGAGATCCGCGATCGGACTGGGTCCGTACTGATTCGCGCCGCGCGTGCCGGCCTCGCAGGCCCAAACGAGCAGCAGCACAAAGCCGACGAGCGGCACGATGTTGATGAGCAAGAACCAGCCGCTGCGGTCGACATCGTGGAGGCGGCGCACCGCGACCGCGATGCTTGGCAGCACGTGCGCCAGCGCCACGAGCCAGGCAAAGGGCAGCTCCTTGCTGTTCGGTCCACTGATGAAGGCCGAGTCGATCACGAGCGCGACGAAGACGATCACGCTCACCGAGACCGTGTACTGCCAGAACTCCGCGCGGGAGGCGCGCCCGCGGAACGTGGCGTAGCTTTTCATCGCTGTCAGGTAGCCGTTCACGTCATTCTCCTGTCCCGCCCTTTCGAGCGCGGTGTGGCTGGAGCGCAGGCGACCCAACTATGGGCCATCTGCGACGCAATCACTAGCGTATACGTCATGGATTAATTGGCACAACCGACATGCCAGTCGTCCATGGATGGACGGGCACGCCTCGCATGGAACCTCAAGCACCTGCGCTCGGCCCGTGGGCTGACCCAGGAGGCGCTTGCAATCGACTCGGGGGTGGCGGCGCCTTACGTGAATCGTATCGAGGGCCGGAAGGTGAACCCGACCATTGATGTGCTGGACCGCTTGGCTGCAGCACTCGATATCGAGGTCGACTTGTTGCTGAAGGCTGTTGACGCCGACAGCCCACCGCCGCAATCGCTCCGCCCCGGTCGAAAGTCTAAGCAGGGTCGAGAGCCCATCGAGGCCAAGGACAAGGCATAACCTGCGCGCCCTGGGTTTCGGTACAGTGGAGCGTCTCGGCGGGTCGGGTCAGGCTTTCGGCGTCAGCGGCGTGCCGGCCGGCAGCAGGGCCAGTTGGTCGCGGCGCCGCAGGAACAGGGCCTCGTCGGCGAAGTCCCGCCAGCGCAGGACCAGGAGGTCATCGGGCTTGGCCTCGACCACGATGCTCTCCCACCAGCCGTCCAAGTAGCCGCCGGCTGTTGCCAGCACGAGGCTGCCTTCGCGGATGATGGGCCAATCGGTCGGCACCCCGCTCGCCTCGACGTCGGACGAGGGCGACAGGTTCGAGGCCGCCAGCTTCGCGTCCCCGGCGCCCGGCTTTGCGCCCTTGTCGGCCGACGCCGCCTTTTCGCCCTTGGCCGGCTTCGGCGCCTTCTCGGGCTTGGGCCCCCGCTCGGCCTTCGCGGCGAGCGGGGGCAGCGGTATGCCGCCAAGTGCTGCTAACCGCTCATATGTGGATTTCGCTACAAACGGGCAGAATGCTTTCGAAGACTTCTCATATAACCTTCCGGCTGGCAGGCGCTCGACGAGGTCGATACTTTCCGAGTTGGTGACAGTGAGAATGTGCATTCCCATCAGCTCGGCGGCTTTGGCTACGCGTTCGGTTTCTGCCATCACGAACCGAGCAGCATGCGGTTTGCCCTCTTGGTCAATACCTAGCAAGACTACTGCGGATGGCGCTGCGGCGGCGGGTTCGGCGGCTGTGCTGGCGTCCATGTGCTGCTCCTAAATGCAGAAGGGCGCCGAAGCGCCCCGAAGGTGATGAGGGTGGTTGCGGCGGCCGGCACCTGCGGGTCTGCCCGTGGTGCATTGCGCTTCGTGCTCGCCACAACCGAAGCGCAACTTACTCATCTAATGGTTGTATGTCAAGCCGGGTCTGGTTTAGCCGTGGGCGGGAGTAGTTGCGGCCCGGGGACTGATGGCACCCGTTCAACCCGGATCATTGGCTCTCAGGCTGACCCGATCGCAGCGGGCGAAGGCGGGGCAGTGCCGCTGCCCGCATCGGTGGCGATCATCGATGCGCCGCCCGTTGCAGATGTTCTCGCCACCCTCGGCACAGAACCGCCAGATGGCGTGTTGGACGAAGCGCGGGAAGGTGGCCGGGAAGGCCGAATTGAATTGTCGCGCGTCGACCGTCTCGGCGAAGCGCCGCAGAATGTCGGCGCAGCCGCCCGGGGCGTAGCAGGCCGGCCCATAGGGGTGCTCGGCACCGCAGCGCCGAAGCGTGCCGGTCCGATGCATGAAATTGTGCACGAGCGTGTCGACCGCGATCATCCCGGTGGCGGCCGTCACCCACCGCTCCCGGGCCGGGTCTGCGACCAGCAGCAACTCTGCAGAGGTCATGCTGATCAATTTGCTGCTGACCCCTTCGATCGCGCTCAGGGGAGCCACGACGGCCATCCCGAGCACGGCCGCACGGTCGGGGGTGTTGGCCCCAGGATCGGCGTGAGCGAGGCTGGCATCCAGCCACGACACGAGATCGCCGCCGCACGTGTCGCGCACGAACAAGGCGAGGCTGTAGGACGCTACGTTGAGGTGGCCCTTACGCAGGGCGTGCCGGGGCAGCGGACACCGGGGCTGATGGTCCGGTTCGGCGCAGGTGCCCGCGCCCTTCCGGTATCCACAACCTCGAAAGCGCCAGAATGACCGTAGGCGAGGACAAGTGGGGCCGGTGCGCAGGGCCGCGTCGACCTCGGCCAACCTGATCCCGCCATGGCGGGCATCGAACGCAAAGGCCACCGAGTCGGAGATGCCCTGCAGCGAGACGAGCGACAGGATGAAGTCGCAGATGGGGCCGCTGTCATGTCGGGCGACGGCGTCCTGGATGCCCGCAGCAGCGAGCCGGGCGGCAATCTCCACGATGAAGTCACCCGGCGCGAGAAGCAGGGCTGGAGTGGCAACGCGCCGGAGGTGGTCGAGGCCGGCGCGGTCTATGTCGAAGGGAATGGGTGGTGGGCTGACGCGCATCAACGCTGCGTAGCAGGCCGCTGCTTAGCCCCGTCAAGACGTTGTAACCACAAGCCGTCCGCTGACGACCCGACACAGACATTGGTGACGTCTGCTTCCGGGCACCACAGGGTGCTCACCTGCGCTGATTCGGCTTGAATGGTTTGTTTGACAAAGCTCGCTTGGGAGTGCCCTCGCCGACACCAGCCCGACCCTCCGATGCGCTTGAGCCTACCCCTAGCATACATTGACGGAAACCCTGGCAGTCCCTTAATCCATCCAGCTCCCGGCATTTCGCGCGCAAGGACAAGTCGACTGGGAGATTATCGTGGAGGCGACCGGTGACTGCTGGGGGAGAGTCACGCTTGGACAGATTGCCTCTCGGCTCTGCCTATGGAGTTATCCTACCTTTGCAAAGAGGCGGGAGGGTTTCCTGCGACACCTCTGCTGCCGGATGCTTAGCACAAAGTAGAGGGCGGCGTGGGTGATGGCAGAGAAGTTGATTCAAGAGCAATTCGGCGAAGCCGTTCTAACAGCAATCCGCAGCTTTGCGCGACATGACCTGGGGAATTTGGGAGAGTACGAGGCTAATTACTTTTCTCATGTTGCCGACGGCGATCTCCGCACAGCGCTAGCGGAAACAATGTACGGCGCACGTTGGCTTTATAAGCTTGGCCTCGCCCTATTGGTTCAGGACGCTGAACAACTCGCACACGTTCGCGCCCAAATCTTCGATTATGCTTCTATTTGTGAGGGTTTGCTCGGTGAAATGATTAGGCACGCGATAGCGTCGAACATCACAACTGGGCAGAAGTATCGTTTCAAAGATACTCGGAAATTGACGGGTTCGATAAACTGGACCAATGAAATTCATGCTGTCTTTGAAACACTTGCGTTTTTCTGGTGCATCGAAGTTGCACGCGACGAAAATATCATAGACGCTCACCTTGCAAGCAGGCTGCATACACTTAGAAAGCAACGCAATTCGGTTCACCTTCGTTCGCGCACGCACAAAGCTTACATTGATAAGTCGCGCGGCGCCTTCGATATTCTACTTGGTACTATTGGACAAACACGGGATTGGCGAAATAGGCATCCGTAGCTTGCGAACGGTCTACCGCATCAAATTTGGGCATGTCTGCTTGCACTCGCAATGTCTACTATTCCTACGTGTGGCACCCACGCGGCTGAGGATATACTGCTTGTCGAACGCCACCGAAGCGGCCTTTAGAGGTCGGACCAGACCTAAGGACGTCTCACCTAGACTAGGTGAGGAGGGGGCGTAGCTACTGGTTGCATGAGTAGGCTCAAAACGAACCGGATGGATGGTGCGCACGTCCGCTTTCGGCACCTCGGTGGAAGACAGCTCCCCACCCACACCTGCCATAGTCTCCGGGACTGTCGGCAATGCCACACTCTCGCAAGTTCAAGCCCACGACGCGATGCGCGGTGTCGTGCCCGCACCTGAAACATGATCGCCACAGGGCCATCCATCAAACGCCACAACGGAGGCGCGCAGGGCTGGTAATCTTAGCGGCAGCTCATTCTCTATCAAGGTTGCGCCCATGAAGATCCGAATGGCCCTCGCACTCAGCATCGCGCTGGCCTGCCGTGGTTTCGCCGAGGCCCAGACCGCCCCTACCCCGGACGCGTCGTCGACCTGACCCCGGCTCAGCAGGCCAACCGCGATCGAATCAGAGGTGAGCGCGAGACCTGCCGAACCCAGGCAGAAGGCCAGGGGCTGAAGGGCGAGGCCGTGCGGGCGGCGGTCATGGACTGCCTGTCCAAGGCCGACCCGGTGGTCACCGCACGGGTGGGGTGTGCGAAGGCTGCCCGCGCCAAGAACCTGACCAGCGACGATTTCAAAAGATCCGTCCGCGAGTGCATGACAGGGGCGGGCTGAGGCTCATCCGCGCCCAAGCTTGTCCCATAGCCGCGAGCGACGCGGTGCTGCGGAATGCCCGTTGGTTTCGGGGGCGCATTAGCCGTCCCCGGTCGACTGTTGCGTTCACCTGACCCTCGACGAGGATTGGGAGCTGATTCCGGGTCGGTCAGAATGGCAGGTAGGTGCCCTTGCTGAGCCGACGCACGAGCGGCCGGAGCGCAGTTGCCGCCTGCGCTGGCGATGTCGCCAGGGCCATTCGAGCGCTCGCCGCCTCTGCCAGCAGTCGCAGGGCATCCCCGGGCGCCACGTCCGACGGTAGATCATCGATCACACGGTCGATCATGCGACGATACGAGTCTACCAACTGACCGGTCGAGCTTGGAGTCCCACAGGTAGATGAATGCTGTTTCATGTCGATCTCGCGTAAAAAGGTGATGTCGGTACGACACCGCAAGACCTTTACGCGAGGTCGATCATACGCTGAGCGCCGACCAATTCGACAATGTTGGTAAGTGACCCTCTGGATCTGCCAAGGCGATCGACCCTGCTAGATCAGACCTTGCTGCGAATGCCTGAAAACGGTGCTCGCATATGAGAAGCCGTGCCCAAACGGACCCACAGCAACCCATCGAGCACTTCACGCCATCGCCCTACCCCACACTGAACAGTTCACACCATCAGCCCAACCCACAACCCACCATCAAAACCGTCAGAACCATCGAGCCATCACCTCATCGAGACACATCGAAACCATCGCGGCGCAAGGCGCCGACCATCGCCCCATCCCACCCCAAACCCTGAAAGACACACCCCATGCTGGACCTCTCGCATCGCCCCCGTGTCGAGGTTGAAACGGGATACGCCCTGTGGGCCGAGCGCCTCGTCGCTGATGGTTGGACGCCGTACCTTCTCAGCCTCATGTTCAGGCCGATCGGCGGCTCGGCCGCCACTGTGGCCAGGGTCATGACCGCCGAGATCGAACGGGTCTACGCCACCTTCGTCACCCGGGTTGTGCGCCGTCCCGCTGCCCCCACCTCGGTCGGCAACATGCCGGTTTGGTTTTGCAGCCCCGACTACCCGATCTACAAGCGCGTCAAGGCCAGCCTGCTGGAGGTCGGAATCAACGACGGCCTGCATTGGCACGCCTCGGCCTTCCAGCCCCCGATATCGCGCCTGCGCGAGCCCCTGGTTGAGCATTTCGAGGCCCACCGCACCCTGTACGTCCGACCGGAGTTTCCCCTCGACCGCATCGATGTCCAGCAGGTGCGGGATCGGGTCGGCTACGTCACCGGCTACGGCCGTAAGTCGATCGCCTGCGGCCGAGTGGGTGGTGACGCTACCCTTATTCTCCCCCGCACACGCCGGGAGATGAGGAAGGACTGAGGGGTGGGCTCCGTTTCACAGCGGCCTGATGTGCAGGCACTTGACCGCTTGCCAGTCTTCACTGCGCGCGTACTCGCATTTCAGTTCTACGTAACCGTCGCCCTGAAACGCCATGAGTGTATCGCAGCTCACCTTCGGCATCGAGACGAGCAGCACTTCATACCCCTCTTTCCAGATCGCTCGCGCCCGCTTAATGAGATTGCGTTCCCACTGGGTCTGCTCCTTTCTTAGGTCGGGAGCGCCGGCGAGCAGGTCGTCTTCCTCATCGTCGGGCGTAGTGTTGGCTGGTGCGCCCTCCTGGGCATCCGGGCCGGGTTCGGCCGCCTCTGCCTCACCCTCGTCAGAGTCGATTCCTTCACCTCCCGCATCACCAACGACTTCGGTATCGGCGTTGCGCAAGGGAGATCGCACGGCATCATCGGCTTTGGCGTCCTTAGCCTTAACTTGCCGTTGATCGGCCGCCTCGACGGCCGGCTGTTCCTCCTCGGCCTTCGGCTTGATCCGTTCAATGAGCTTGTAGATCGTCTCCTGTTTGAGCAGGCCTGGAATGTCGATGGGATCGGTTCCAGCTTTGAGGAAATGTTCAACGACTTTCGTGTACGTCACAGCTTGCTGATAAAGGGCACCCTTGCTCTCCTTCGCTCCAAGAGCATACATCGTCGCAAGCCGCACCAAGTTTTTCTCCTGCGGCTCGTACGGCTTGTCGACCCAGTACTCGTCCGCTAGGAACTTTCTCGCTTCACTGGGCGTGCCTCGGAGGTGTGCGACGAAGGCAGCGACAAAGCCGATTACGTCATAGACGCACTCGTGGTGCGCTTTTTCGGACTTCTCGTACTGTGCCCGACATTGCTGAATGGCACTGATCGCGTTATGCTTCAATCGGTTCAGCAAAGATTGGAGATTGGGCCTTGCATTCATTCTGGTAGGCATGGTTTTTCCTTTCGGTGACGCGGCAAAAAACTGGAATCCTTTGATTTGAGGCGGCCGTAGGTCGCCAGTGACGCGCTGAGTTCAGCGAGCTCTGCCTTGCGGCATCGTCAGGCGCACGCGAGTTGCTTGCTCCTTGGGGCCTTGCTGGGCCGCACTCGGCATCGGGTTGGCGAGGAAGGCACGCACGTCCTCGACGCGGAAGCCCTTGATGCGACCTCTTCCGATAGCCACCGGAGCTGGAAAAATGCCAGCGCGGATCCAGGCGTAGAGGGTCGCGCGACAGGCCGGAATCGGCCCGTAGGGGGCGACGAGCCCGCGCATTCGCACGAAACCGGTCTCGGGTAGTCGATTGGTGGTGTTCATTGTGTGCCTCCGTCCAGCAGCGGACGGCGACTCACATATCGAGCTTCTCAGCGCCCTTCGATATGTCGTATGAAACGACACATGCGAGCCTCCCAGCTCGCATCGGAGGCCGAACAGAGTTCCATATTCAACACGCGACGAAGGCTGGGTAAGTTAGATAGGCCAAATTAAAAGACAAAAATTACGAAGCATAATTGTTATCTATGATTTTATGATCTAGTCCATAATTTGGAGCCGGAATTTCAATTTCAGCGATAGCCGGTAGGAATTCTGTTTGATCGTTATTCATGCCGCTTGGGTACATAGGAGTGATGATTTTCCTGTCTGCGTGAATAGCACGTCCCAACCACATAGGAAGATAGTGGCCGTGCTTTCTGAAAGAGACTGCCCCCCTGCACAGGGCGGCAAGGAGAGTTTCATTTTCCAGGTTGATCGAACTCGCTGCGTATATGAGGGTTGCTGATGGACTGTAAGGCGCACTTTTTTTCTTGCAATTGTGCGCATTAATCGTTCTCTTGATATCAGGTCGGTTCTTGCTGTGATAACTGACGATTGTCGGTGTTGAATCTACCTTAATAAGGTCTTCAAGCGCCCTACTACTCCAATCAAGTGATGCTTGGCGGAACGTTTCGCTTCCCTGGAGGTGTTCTGCATGGTAGTGGCAAATTCGCATCATTTCAACTTGGAAACCTATATATTTCGAAGCAGCCTTGAGAGATCTGCGCATCAAATGCGGAGACCGCGCTTTAACAACACGATGCAACCCTCCCGCTGGGTAGTAGAAATCGCGATAAAAATCGATTCCTGGACCAGCAATACGAATCACGACATCAGCGAGCTGGGGAGCCTGGGGGAATTCTTTTTGTTTTTTCGCTTCAAGGTCAGCTAGCTGCGACATACCAGCCAGGATCATGGCCTCTTTAACAAGATGCGGGTAGTGTGGGGCGACGACCCATGCGCTCAGGCCAGCGAACAAAATATTTTTGTGGGCGAAGTAGGTCGGTTTGGGATCTAGGAGGCGCTCGATCACCACCTTCGGGTCGAAATTGTCGAGCGCATACTCGGCCAGCCGTGGGCTGCCTTCCTGCAGCACCGAGCCTGCCTGCAGATGTTCGGTAAGCGTCGTCCATGCCGCCTGCTGGGCAGAAGCTTTTTTCGCCAACGACTCACGCTCCCCCGGCTACTCGGACAAAGCGTCGCGCGTGATGTTGGCTACGAGTCCCAACCGCCCCTCGCGCAGGCGCGAGGCAGTTTGGCTCACATCGGCTATTATCGTCCAGTCCGATCCAGCCACGTTGGCAGGACACAAACTGGACACTGGAAGGAGCTACACCACCTAACATACTGTTAATGCTGGCGCGCCCAAGGGGAATCGAACCCCTGTTTTCGCCGTGAAAGGGCGACGTCCTGGACCGCTAGACGATGGGCGCGGATGACACGGCCGGGTCGGGCGTCGCCACGCCGACCTTATAAGCAAAGCGGGCGTCTGCTGGCAAGCGCGCCGCCCCCTCGCCGGGCCAGACCGAACGGCCCCGGGACACCACACGGATCAGGCACTCCTGCCCGGTCAGCCCGGCTGATCGGGCACCAGGGCGGCGTCGACCAGGCGGAGTTCGGGGCGCCCCTGCCCGCCCCCCCAGCGGTCGATCGTCAGCGTGCCGGCCGCGTGGACGATCTTGCCGCGCGCGGCCGCGATGCCGACGCCAAGCGGCGTGCCGGCGGCCCGGAACGCGACCGCGCGGATGCGGCTTCCGTCCCGGGCCGCCAGGGTGGCCCGCAGGTGGCCGTCGCCCACCATGCCGCAGTCGATCACGCGATGGTTCGGCAGCACCACGACGGGGTCCGGACTTCCGGCCCCGAACGGGCCCACGGCGGCGAGTGATCCGATCAGGTCGGGCGTGACCGCGCCGGCCGACAGCGTCGCGTCCACGGCGAGCCAGCCGTCCTGGCGGGAGCGCGTCATGTCCTCCGCGAAATGGTCATGCAGGAAGTCGCGGAAGGCATCGAGCCCGGCGGTCTCCAACGTGACCCCGGCCGCCATGCCGTGGCCACCGCCCTTTAGCAGAAGGCCCCGCTCGACCGCGAGGCGTACGGCGGCGCCGAGGTCGGCGCCGGGGATCGAGCGCCCAGACCCGATACCGCGCCCGTCCGACAGCGCGACCGCGAAGGCGGGCCGGTCGAAACGCTCGCGCAATCGCGACGCCACGAGCCCGACGATCCCCGGGTGCCAGCCCGGTGCCGCCACCACGATGACGGCCCTGCCCTCGTCGCCCGCCAGAAGCCCGAGCGCCTCGCCCTCGGCCTCCGCCACGGCCGCGAGTTCGATGACGCGCCGTTCCCGGTTGAGCCGATCGAGGTCGGCCGCGATCCGCGCGGCCTCGATCGGATCGCGCGTCAGCAGCAGCCGCGTGCCGAGCGCCGAATCGCCGATCCGCCCGCCGGCGTTGATGCGCGGTCCCACCAGGAACCCGAGATGGAACGGCGTCGGCGCCCCATCGGCGCTCGCGACGTCGAACAGAGCGGTGAGGCCGGGACGGCCGCGGCACGCCATGACGGCCAGTCCCTTGCTCACGATGGCGCGGTTGAGCCCGACCAGCGGCACGACATCGGCCACCGTGGCCAGCGCCACGAGGTCGAGCGCTTCCAGGAGATCGGGTGTCGGGCGACCGTGCCAGAAGGCCGCGCGCTTCAGCGCGCGGTGGAGCCCCACCAGCACCATGAACACCACGCCCGCCGCGCAGAGGTGGCCGAGCCCGGACAGGTCGTCGCCGCGGTTGGGGTTCACCACGG
>JAABUR0100006022.1_pt1 | contig 15060 bp, 13 predicted proteins | sample 5560091 | NCBI WGS metagenome assembly JAABUR01 (sample SAMN10711879, study PRJNA513375) | rock metagenome | isolation source: Antarctica rocks | place: Antarctica: Victoria Land, University Valley sud
GTTCGTCGCCGAGCGAGGCGGGGGCGCGACGCTCAATGGTGCGCCAATCCACGCCACGACGGAAGACGAACTGCTCCGGAGCCTGCTTGCGACGGGCTTTCCCTACGACCCGAACACGCGGGCCGAGGCGCTCGCGGTCTGGAACGCGCTGATGGATGCGTGTCAGGGTGTGCGGCGCGATGGGGCGGCGGCGCTGAATCTGAGCTGGGTGGCCTGTGGTCGACTAGACGGCTTCTACGAGTGCAACCTGAAGCCATGGGACATGGCGGCGGGGGCGCTGATCGTCGAGGAGGCGGGCGGGACCGTCTCGGACTACGCCGGCGGACCGTTCGACCTCTACGGGATCGAGGTCGTCGCCGCCGGTCCCGGCCTGCACGGACCACTCCGGAGTGTCGTGCGGCAAGCGGTTGCGGATGCTACGGGATCGGCCGTCAAATAGGTCAATCTCTGTCGTCGATGCGCGGCAGCGCCCTTGCGAATCGTTCGGCGTGGTGCCGAGCACCGCGGCGACCGGTGAGGGTTCAGCCAGCGAGGCGTCGAGCGGCGGGAAACGTGGATCGCAGAGCCAGCGAATCGACTGGATCCCGCAGGCGTGAGAGAGGCCCGTCGATACGCGACTGGCCCGGGATCTGGGCGGGACTTCTCTCCGTCATGGCCGTGGCACTGCTTGTCGGTGCGGTCGTTGCGTCGCGATCGTCGCTCCAAATCGGGTGGGATCTCGTCCCGTTCCTGGTCGCGTTCGCGCTCGCGTCCCGTGCTCCCCTCTCGCGTCGTCGACCACTTCAGGAGGACTGGGTCCGGGCGACAGCGCTCGCCTTTGCTCTTGTGGTCTTTCTGGCCTTCGGCGCGGTCGAAGCGGCTCTGCTCGTTGTGGCCGGTAGCTTCGTCGTCGCCCTGCTCGACTGGTATTCGTCCGGATCCCGGCGCAGGGTTGCCCACGTCTTCCGGACGGCCAGCTCCGTAATCGGGATGCTGGCGGGCGGGATCTTCGCCGGCCTCGTAACGGACGCCTCGATGACCCAGGCTGGGGATGCCAATCTCATCGGCTTCGTTCCCTTCCTGCTGACCTACTTCGGTATCCAGGTCGTCGCCCTCGGCGTGCTGTACTGGGGCGAGGCACCTGTCTGGGATGTGCGGTCGTCTGGCCAGCTGACGCGTATGGGCCGGTCGCCGCTGACCCGGGCCCTGGCCTGGGAGGGCGCTGCGCTCCTGCTGGCGGCGCTGCTTGCCCTGATCATCGACGCGGTCGGGCTGCGGCTCGACTACTGGGTCGCCTGCATCCTCGCCTTCGTCGTGCTGGTCGGGATCAGCCGCCTTCTGGAACTCAACTCGCTGCTGCGGGAACGAAACGGCGAGCTGGCCCACGCCATGAGTGAGCTCCGGACCCTCAATGACGTTGGACAGGTGCTTAGCGCGACGATCGATCCGGATCGGCTCTGTGTCGAGCTGGCCACCCAGTTTCGCCGGCTGACTCGGCTCGACGCCATCGTCATCGCGCTGGTCGACCCGGCGCGGACTCGCGTCCGGATCGCCTATTACGACTACGCGGGGATTCGGCAGCCGGAGCGGTTCGAGGCGATGCCCGAACCGGCCGTTGGGCCACCGGTGGCCGTCGGTGCCATGCGGGTGGACGGCGACCGCGACCCGATCCCCGGTGATGGCATCGTTAGTCAAGTGCTTGCGACCCGTCGCCCGGTTGTCGGAGCTGACATCGAGACGTTTGCCCTGGTCCGACCCGATGGGACGACCCTGCCGGCCGAGCGCTCGGGCGTCCGGCAGTTCCACAGTGCGGTTGGAATCCCTCTTCAGGTTGGTGGAGATCTGATCGGCGCGATCGCGCTCAAGGCTCATCGGTCCGACGCCTTCGACAGATCCCTGATCGACCTGCTAAGCCAGATCGGCAACCAGGCCGCGTTGGCCATTCGCAACGCCGAGGTCATCGCCAGTGAGCGGGCCAGCACACGGGCCCGGCAGGACTTTCTGACGGTCGTGAGCCATGAGTTGCGGACGCCGATCACCTCGATCTCGGGCTATTCGCAGCTCCTCACCCGCCGTCTGTCCCGGGACGCCCGGGATACCGCGGCCAGCACCAGGGTCAGGCCGACCGATATGGAGGATTCGGTGCGGACTGGCGCCGATCCGCACCGCGGCGTACCGAACGCGCGAACCGGTTCCTCACATCTTCAGATCGTGGAGGTCATCTCCGAGCAGAGCCGGCGCCTTGGCCGTCTCGTCGATGACCTGGTAACGCTCTCCGGTCTGGGCCAGGGCAACATGCGGTTCGACATGGAAGCAATCGGCCTGGCTGGCGTGGTCGCCGAGGCAGTCGAAGGAGCAAGGCTTTCCATGGACGACTCGGACTGCCTCCGGCTGGAAGTCGCCAGCGATCCACGCATCGTTGGTGACCACCGGCGCATCCGCGAGGTGTTCGACAACCTGATCGGCAACGCGATCACACATGGCCCGGCTGGAACGATGATCGAGGTCTGGGTCGGTGAGCGGACCGGGGCGGCCGAGGTCCGGATCAGTGACCGGGGCAAGGGGATAGCGATGAGTGCGCAGGCCCATGTATTCGAGCCGTTCTACCGGGGGGATGTCGAGGAGGGGGAACTCCAGTCCGGGCTTGGGCTGGGCCTCAGCATCTCGCGCGAGATCGTCGTGGCCCACGGTGGGACGATCTCCGTGCTGAGCGATGAGGGGGCTGGCGCGACGTTTATCGTCCGGTTCCAGCCAACCGGCCCGGACGGATCGGACGCCAATCCGATGGCTGCGACCGATCCGTAGTCTTCCCGTCGGTCCAACTCCTGGCCGTCGGATCGGCAGCGCGCGGGGTGGCGGTCATTGGACGGCAGACCGCCTTGTCGCTAGACTGCCGATTCGAGGGCCGGACGGTGGCGAGGAGGGTGCCGGTGAAGATGATCATCGCGATCGTTCAGGACGAGGATACCGACACGCTGACGCAGGCACTGGTGGCTGCCGGACACCGGTTCACCAAGGTGAGCACGACGGGCTCGTTTCTGCGAACTGGCAATACCAGCCTGATGATCGGCGTCGAGGACCACATCGTGCCGGCCGTGATGGGGATCCTGCGACGGATCTGCCGGCGACGGACGCAGATCGCCGTGCCCTACTCTCCGGCACTGGAGCCGGGGCTGCTCTACATGCCCGAGAACTTCGAGGTCGAGGTTGGGGGCGCCGTCGTCTTCGTCGCCAACGTCTCGCGATTCGAGCGGCTCTAGTCACATCCAGTCGCCCGTCCGATTCCGGACGCTCCAAAGTGAGCACGAGATGACCAGACCAGGCGTCGCGCTGCCGTCGTCGAGGTCTGGTGCGGCGTGCGATCATCGATCAGGGGGGACGTCACGTTGAGCCAGAGCCCGGTCACCAGTTCAATCCGACCTGTCCAGCGAGACGAGATCGTCGCCATCGCCAGTCGCCTGATCGCAGTCCCGTCGCCGAGTGGCGAGGAGGCGGCGGTGATGGCATCGGTCACCGCCTGGTGCGATGAGCGGGGCCTGTCATACCAGGTTGTCAGCCGCGATCCCGCCCGGCCCAACGTGATCGTCTCGGTCGGCGACCCAACCAGCGGCCCGACGCTGGTCATGAACGGCCACCTCGACACGGTCCCGGTCTCCGATCCCGCGGCCTGGGTCAACGGGCCATTCGAGCCGACCGTCAGCGAGGATGGCCGGCGGCTGTTCGGTCGTGGCGCCAGCGACATGAAGAGCAGCGTCGGCGTGATGCTCTACGTGATGTCGCTGTTCCGCGATGTCCCGATCCGGGGCTGCCTCCAGGCCCACGTTGTCAGCGATGAGGAGACGAGCGCCAGCGATGGCTCCATCTTCGTGCTGGAGGAGATCGCGGCCGGGCGCCTGCCACGGCCCGACTACTGTCTGATCGGGGAGAAGAGCGACCTCAAGATACGCAACGCCGAGCGCGGCATCCTCGGGATCGAGATCACGTTCATCGGCCGGGCCAGTCATACCGCCGCCGCCCGGACCAACGGGATCAATGCGATCGCGAAGGCGTCCAAAGCGGTGCTCGCGCTGGAGCGGGAGATCGACAAGTTCCACCCGTCGATCGGCAAGCCAGTCATCAGCATCAACACGATCACGGGCGGGGTCGCCCACAACGTCGTCCCGGGCGAGGCGACGATAACGGTCGACCGACGGCTGATTCCGGGCGAGGACAAGGAGAGCGCGGTCGCCGAGATCGTTGCGACGCTCGATGCCATCGCGGCGGAGGACCCCGACTTCCGCTACGAGATGAAGGTCGACCCGCACGGTGACTGGATCGCCGCCAACATCACCGACGAGAACTCGCCGCTCGTCCAGGCGCTCAGGGCCGCGGCGAAGACCGTGACGGGTGTCGAGCCGTCGTACTTCGTGGCCAACGCCGGCGCGACCGACGGCCGATTCTACCGGCGGGCTGGGATCGATACCGTCGGCTTCGGACCCGGCGGCGAGCGGGCGCACGGCGCGAACGAGTGCGTCTTCATCGACGATCTCGTCACGCAGGCGAAGGTGTACGTCGAAACGGTGTCGCGTCTGCTGACCTGACCGGTGATTCCCGAGGTGCGTAGAGCGGGTTGCAAGGGAACGGCCTGGTTGCGGAGCAAGCCCCATCCCCAGCCGCGCCCAGAGGGCACCCGCCGGCTCACCGGATCGCTCAGCCGCTGGAGCGGCTTCGGCTTACCAGTGCCCAGAGAAGGGAGCAGGAGGCGGTCTCAGGGCCGGGCCGTTCCGGTGAAACCGGCTTTAGCGGGGATGGCCGGGTGGCAGGCGGAGGTGGTGCCCGCAAAGGGCTTCATCCCCGCGCGACGCGTCCGTTAGGTCCTTGTCGTCAGCGCATCAGTGAGCGGTAGAGGGGCGAGCCGATCGACCTGTCCACGCCAGCCAGATGGCCTGGCGCCGATGCTGGCCCCAGTGACTCGCGGGACGAACCGTGAAGGCGACGCGATCGCCGTCCGGACTGATCCCTGGGCGGCGCGGCACTGAACGGTCGACGATCTCTTGTAGTCGAAATTCGCCCGACTTGCCGGACGAACGGTCGATGACGCCGGGAATCCCGGAGGAGATAGTCTCCCCGGAACGGTCCGGCGCGACGACGGTCAGACCTGGTGGCCACGCTGGTTGCGTCGGCGACGGCGCCGTCGTGGTCGTGCGACCGTTCGCCGATCGTCGGGCAGCATTGACGCCAGCAGCTCTACGACCGGGCTGTTTCGTTGTGGCGACGTCCGGCCGCAGGAGCAGGGGTTCGGGCAGTGGCTGGTCGTGTTCCCAACGCCGCTGCCCCCTCGGGACGAGACTCGGCTGGATCAGACGCTGGGCGCCGGATCCAGGGTGATCGTGTCGCCGGCGTGGATGGTGCCGTCGGAGACGATTCGGGCGCGAAGACCGGAGCGATGGACCAGCGCCTTCACGACCCTGGCCTTGTCCTCGTTGAGGACCTCACCCATCTTCGCGCAGGGCTGGCAGATCTCGACGCCCTCGCAGACGACCTCGCCGAGCGTGAAGCGGCGCCCAACGAGTTCGTTGAGCAGCACGCCATCGGTGATGATGTTGCGGCGGCTCTTTCCGGCCGGGATGGCGATGCCCGTTTCCGCTTCAATGTCATCCAGCGACTCACGGGCGACCAGCGTCATCTGGCGACCATCGCCGGTCGCCCAGCCCTCGGTGTGTCGAAACCGGTCGCCTTCCAGTCCCTGCCCCGCAAAAGCCTGGACGGTCTCGCGGGGCTGCATCGCTGCGCCGGAGGCTGGTGAAATGAAGATGCCACTGACGCGCGCGCTGGTCATTCCCTATCGCCTTCGGTCCGGCATGCCCCCTACCGGGCGGCAGGGGCCAGCAACATAGTCAATCACTGACTATATGATACCGGATGCGGCGAGGCGGCGGACAGTGGCCCCCGGCGCCACTTGCTGGCTAAGCCGGCGGGCAGCAGGCTGTGCTCGCCGTCCCAGTCTGGCGCGGTGTCCGGATAGTCGGATCGGGCGTGGGCACCCCGGCTCTCCTCCCGACGAATGGCCGCCGCGATAACCAGCCCTGCCGTGTTCAACAGGTTGCGCAGCTCCACGATATCGCGCCGTGCCGCCGTTCCCACAACGATCTCGCCCAACAGGTCGGAGAGCCGGCCGACCGTCTGGGATGCCTCGGCAAGGCCGCTTGCATCGCGCAGGACCGATACGTGCCGGCTCATCGTCCGCTGGAGCTCGGCCCGTAGCTCAGCGACCGCTTCCGCCGCCGGTTCAGCACTGACTCCCGGTAGGTCCACGACCGGTTGGAGACCCAGCGGCGCGATCGTCCCGCTTCCCGATCCACGCGGTGCGAGCTGGTCGGCCGCTTCGAGCCCGAAGACCAGCCCTTCGAGCAGGGAGTTGCTGGCCAGGCGGTTGGCGCCGTGGACGCCGGTGCAGGACGCCTCGCCGAGGGCCAGCAGCCCCGGCAGGCTGGTCTCGCCGTTGGTCCCGGCGACGATCCCGCCCATGAAGTAATGAGCGGCCGGCGCGACCGGGATCAAATCCTGGGTGAGGTCGAGCCCTCGGATGGTCAACTTGGCCGCGATGGTTGGGAAGCGCTGCCGAGTCGTTTCCGGGTCGAGGTGGCGCAGGTCGAGGGAGACGTGGTCGCTCTCGTCGGCGACGATCCGGCGCTGGATCGCCCGGGCGACGACGTCACGCGGGGCCAGTTCGGCTCGAGGATGGATAGCGACCATAAAGCGCTCACCGCGAGCGTCTCGCAACCAGGCGCCCTCCCCGCGAACCGCCTCCGAGACGAGGAACGGTTCGGTGCCCGGCACGGCGAGGACAGTCGGGTGGAACTGCATGAACTCGACGTCGGCGACCGCGACGCCGGCCCGGTGGGCCATGGCCAGCCCATCGGCGGTCGCACCGGGGGGATTGGAGGTCGTCGCCCAGAGCTGGCCCGCGCCACCGGCGGCGATCACGGTCACGGAGGCCAGAAGGGCCACCGGCGCCGCAGTGCCGAGGTCTGCCACCACTCCCCGGCATCGACCGTCCACGACGATGAGGTCGTAGGCGAAGGCGTGCTCATGGATCTCGATGTTGGCGTCAGCCCGAACACGGGCAACCAGCGCCCGCTCGATCTCGGCACCAGTCGCGTCGCCGCCGGCGTGCAGGACGCGCCGCCGGCTGTGGGCGCCTTCCCGGCCCAGCGCGTAGCCGTCACCGTCGCGGTCGAAGGCGGTGCCGATGTCGACCAGCCAGCGGACCGCCGCCGGTGCCCCCTCGACCAGCGCCCGAACCGCCTGCTCGTCACAGAGACCGGCCCCAGCGATCAGCGTGTCCTCGAAGTGCAGTCGTGGTGAGTCATCGGCGCCGACTGCGGCGGCGAGTCCGCCCTGCGCGTAGCGGGTGTTGCTCTCGCCGAGAGCCGACTTGGTCAGCAGGGCAACGCGGAGGTGCGACGGGAGCCGCAGGGTGAAGGCCAGTCCCGCGACACCGGCGCCGATGACGATGACGTCGACCTGTCGTCGAGAGGTCGGAGAGGCCGGGAAGGCGACGGACATCTGCTACTCGATTCAGCGGATCACCTGAGGAGCGGCGCCGAATGGCGAACGGGGCCAGTACTTAGTGTATCACTGACACTAACCCTGGATCGTCGGGGTCATTCCCCAAATCGTCGGCATTCCGCCGGAGCGGTCCTGTCGTCGTGGTTCGTGTCGAACGACGACGACAAGGAACCGCGAGAGGCTGGTCCACAGCGATCGGGCCGCGGAACGGTCGAGCCGCCGCCTCGTGCTATCTCTGGGGCGGACAGCTCCAGTCCTTACTGGTCGGCTACGACGAGAGACTCGACAGCACGAAAGAACGCGACCAGTTCGATGTCCGTAATATGGAGGCTGGAGGCGTGATCGGCGGCGACCAGGATGTAGCGATCCCCGAAGGGCTGAATTTCCGTGATCCGGCCAATCCCTGGCTGATCGGCCGACATCCCACTGGTCCGGGGATCGATGAGTCGTTCGGCCGCCTCGCGCAATGAGGGGTCGCTCAGCACGGCTTCGAACGGCTCCCGCAGCGAGAGGGCCGTGGCGGCATCGAGGGCGAGGACGGGCGACCGGTTGTTCGGGTTGACGAAGGTGGTATAGGCATCGCCCTCCTTGTCGACGATCAGGACGTAGGGACCCGCATTGTTGGTGAACACACTGATCATCGGTATCTCCGTGCCTGGCGAACGACAGGATCACTTGCCGGTCATTGACCGCTGGCCGACCATCAGAGGGCATCGAATCCTGATCGGCGACGAGGCGATGAGGCGAGACGGTCGAGTGGTCATGATGTGACGTGACGAATTACCGTATGCCCGTGTGAACGGGAAGATCGTTCAGGTCGGCGGCCCACAGCGCGACAGCTGCTACTCTGCGATGGCTACGAATGTCTTGATTTCGGCCCGGCAGAAGTCGGCGCACTGGCCGTCCCGGTGGTAGTAGTGCCTGACGACGCCAGCGTCATCGAACCGTGGGAATCCGGTCGAGTCGTTCGTGAAGAAGATCTCGACCCGGCCATCGACAAATGTGATCCGACGGCGATGGATGAGCGTGCGGCCGTCGGCGATGGTAATCGACATCGGTGTGGCTCCTGGCGTGATGGCAATTGGCAAGAGAGGTCGGCGGCAACGCCGGCTCCCACTAGCATAGTCGTCGCACGACGAACAGCGCGTCTGGCTGTCACAACCTGGCAAGGGCCCATCGGCTGAGCCGACGAACCCTCGCGACGTGTACCGGGCGATGACCGTCGTCCTAATCGCGTCGAGCGCGAGCGAGACTCGCGGCACCGAGGATGAGCGCCAGACCGGCCATCAACGCCAGCAACAGCGTCGTCTGGCTCACGGAACTCGTTGACAGAGGTCCGGTGCCGGCGGTCGGCATGTTCGCGTCGGTTGTGGCCGGCGTCTCGGTGGCAGCCGGTGTCTCGGTAGCGTCCGGCGTTTTGGTAGCGTCCGGCGTCTCGGTGGCGTCCGGCGTCTCGGTGGCGGCCGGTGTTCTGGTAGCGTCCGGCGTCTTGGTGGCATCCGGCGTCTTGGAAGCTTCGCGAGTGGGTGTCGTCGTTGGCTCGGCGTCAGTCCGATCCCACGCATTGGGCGCGGCCGTCAGGGCCTGGTCAGGCGCATCTGACACGTCTTCGCACGGGTACCCATCGCCGTCGGGGTCGAACCCGTTGGGATCCTTTTCCGGACCACCGGCTTCCTCGAAGGCGGCGTACGCCTCGGCATAGGTAGCGAAGTCGTCACAGGTTGGCGTTGCGGCTCCTACCGAGACTGGTTGTATGCCAACGAGTCCCAGAACCAGCGTCGCCAACATTGCCGCTGCCATCACCACTCGCTGCATGTCAGACTCTTTCCCTTACGCTCGACCGTACCACGACCGGCTCGCGACCCGAGTGAGCTGTCCCACCTTACCGAACCATGACGCTGTTGTGAAGATGAGCCCGGACGTATTTCTCACCTACGTAGCCAAGGTTGGCTGGAGTGTGCCTGGTAGACCGTCGCCCGGTATCGCGTGAACCCGGAACGGTCGTGATCTCAGCCGAGGGTGTGTCGGCCACCAGCGCTGGAGAATAGCCCGAATCCCGAACATGACGACCAGCCAGGCGAGAGGGACATGCCTCCGGGAATGGGTGGAGCCTCGGGATTCAGGTTCGCGGCCCGGCCTGTAAGCAGTGATCAAGGCGCGAATGCCGTCCGGCGGGAAGGTAATGTCGCCGGCCCTTCCGCTACGGATGAGGCGTGGGTCCTGTAGCCAACGCCTCATGCGCCCAAGCGAGGTGGCCATGGACGTGCTCTCCCGGTCTGGTCGAGGTGGGCACCTCCGATCGATGCTCAAATCCAATGACCAAAGGAATGCTTCACGATGAGCCTGTCCGATCCCGTGATTCGTACTTCGTCCCGACGGACCGTCCTGGCCAACGTAGGTGCTCTTGCCGCCGGCGGAATCGTCGCCGGTCGTCTGGCACCGTCCGTCGCCGCGCAGGAGGCTACGCCGGACGGCATCGGCACACCGACGCTGAGTGGTGGCGTTGCGGTCGACCCCCAGATGCAGGAGATCCTCGACGTCCTCTCCGCGAACGATGCGCCGCCGATCGAGTCGGTCTCTCCGTTCATCGCGCGGAACCTGCCGTCCGCCGCGACCGCGACCCAGCAGGTGCTCTCGCTCCGGGGTGAACCGTCGATCGAGACGGTCGGTGACATCGACCACATCCTGATTCCGGGACCGGCCGGTGACATCGTCGCCCGGGTCTATACCCCGCTTCAGGCGGACGACGGCCCTCTGCCAGTCGTCGTCTACTTCCACGGCGGCGGCTTCGTCATCGCCACTCTGGATAAGTACGACGCCTCCTGCCGGGCTGTCGCGAATGCGTCGGGCGCCCTGGTCGTCTCGGTCGCCTATCGTCAGGCTCCCGAAGCCCCGTACCCGGCGGCGGTAGACGATTCCTACGCCGCACTGCAGTACATCATCGCCAACGCCGGCACGATCAACGGCGATCCCGAGCGGGTCGCGGTACTGGGCGAGAGCGCCGGCGGTAACCTCGCTGCGGTTGTCTCGCTGCTGGCCCGTGATCAGGGTGGGTCGTCCCCGCTCCATCAGGTGCTGGTCTATCCAGTTGCGACCTTCGCGCCGGCGGGCGACCAGAGGCAGTCGATCGAGCAGTTTTCCGACGCCATGCCGTTGAACGCCGCGATGCTGGAGTGGTTCGGCTCGTACTACCTGCCAGATCCCTCCTTGGCTTCGACCGACCCATACGTCTCGCCGGCAATCGCCGACCTCACCGGGCTGCCACCGGCCACCGTGATCCTGGCCGAGATCGACCCGCTGCACGACCAGGGTGAGATCTTCGCGCAGCAATTGACTGACGCTGGTGTCGAGACGACCGTGACGACGTACAAAGGCGTCACGCATGAGTTCTTCGGGACTGGCGCCGTCGTCGACAAGGCGGTCATGGCGGTCGATGAGGCTGCCACGGCGCTTCGCGCTGCCTTCGGTACCGGCGCGTAGTCGTCTCCCAGACGTCATGGACGCGGACGGGGGTACCCGATCGACCCGGGTACCCCTATCCGCGTTCAACACCAGTTGCTCCAACGGGAGTTCATCGCTACCGCTCGCGGAGGTAGTAGGTCATGGACTGGAGCGCGCTGACCGGGTCGATCTCGCGGACGGTGACATCGTCCGGCACCTTGAGGACGACCGGGGCGTAGTTGAGCAGTGCCCGCACACCCCCGGCCACCATGCGGTCCGCGATCTCCTGGGCGGCGCCAGCTGGCACCGCGATGATCCCGACCCGGATCCGGCGTTCGCGAATCACTTCGGTCATCCGATCGGTGGACAGGATAGGGATGCCGTCGATGCGGTCGTTGGCGCCGCGATGACCCCGATCGAAGACCGCGACGATGTCGAACGATGAGGTAGGCAGGCTGAAGCCCCGGTAGCGCAGGACGGCCTGCCCGAGGTTGCCGACTCCCGCCAGTGCCACGTCCCAGTGCGCATTGACCCCGAGGATCTCGGCGATCCGGTCGGCCAGGAAGCCAGTGTCGTACCCCTTGCCCTGCTTGCCGAAGCGACCGAAGTAGGAGAGGTCACGCCGAATCTGGGCGGCGGTCACACCGATGTGATCGGCCAACTCGTCCGAGGAGACCGTCAGGGTGTTTCGGGCATGCAGAGCACGAAGCGTTCGAACGTAGACTGGCAGGCGACGGATGACCACGTCGGGGATCGCGACGGCGTCCGGCAGATCGCCGATCAGCGAGGGATCGGGATCCGTGATGTCCGGGTCGACATGGACGGTTGGAGTCGGAGCCGGACGGTGTTGCACTGGGGATTCCTTGGCTGTGACGGACTCGATCCAGTCGCGTCACGTCTCCGGCGACTGGAGCATGGCGAAGTTCCGACCCCGCGCGATGTCGTTGGACTCGTTTCGACCTGCAAGTATCCCGTCGCGTCCGGTGTACCGTCAATATCGTCAGTCGTTCGGCAGCCGCAATACCCGTGACCCGGCCGACCAATCAGGACCGTCTGCCCGATGGATCTCTAATCGGGTGCCATGTCGTATGTGATCCAGTGGGTTCGGGTGGCCGAACGGTCGTACACGGCACGGGCGCGGTAATTGTCGTCGGCGGTGATCCACCGGACGACGGACCAGCCACGTTCCCGGGCGATCCGCCGGAGCTCGTTCAGCAGGACGGGGGCTCCCCCACCGCCCCGGCTCGACGGGTGAACGAAGAGGTCATCGAGGAAGCAGCCAGTACTCGCCGCGAGAGGCCGGGCAAACGGCCGGAAGTGGGCCAGCCCAACGGGCTGGCCGGACGCGTCGACCAACAGCAATGCTTGGACGTCATGGGCCGGGTCCATGATCCAGTCCCAGACCACCTGACGCTGGGCTGCCGTCTGTTCGACCTCGTAGAATTCCGCGTAGCTAGCGTAGAGGCCGGCCCAGGCGTCGTGATCGGCCCCTACCGGCGGACGCACCCAGAAGCCTCCCGATGTAGCACTCGTCATCTCGACTGCTCCTGGAACTTGTCGACCAGCCTGGTGCGGTGGCGCTTTCGATCTGGTCCTCGATCGGCGCGAGCCCGTTGCGCCCCGCTGCCCCGGGCAATGTCGGAGGGCGGAAACTTCTCGTATTATCAGGCCTGACGGGAGACACGGCAGTGGTTGGTCCTGGCCCGACGTGGGACGGGTAGAGCGCATTCCGCATGCTTCCTGACTTGATCCTTCGGGCAAGAACGTACGGGGCGGCATGGTCGTCGGCCGTGGTTCGGGAACAGGATTGGTCGAGCGAAAGGACGGATCGCGTGGCGGACAGCGACGAGCAGCACCCTCCGGTCGGTCAAGTCCAGACGGATGAGGCGATCGATGATCCGGTCCTTACCGATCAGCCACCGCTGGAGTTGTCGGCCGAGGCCGAGCGGGCCGCGAAGGAGCCGGGATCTCCGTTGCCTCGCTTCTGGGAGGCGATCAAGCGGTTGCCTCGTTACGCTCGGGTAGCGGCAAGCCTGATCGGCGATCCCGAGGTCCCGAAGCGAAGCAAGCTGATGCTCGGCGCGGGTGGGCTCTATCTGGCCTCGCCGATCGATCTGGTCCCCGGTGTCATTCCGGTCGCCGGCCAGCTCGATGACCTCTACGTCCTCCTTCGTGCGCTGCGGCAGGCGCTCCACAGCGCTCCGGCCGAGGTCTCGTCCCGTCATCTGCACCGCGTGGACCTGACCATGGGGCACGTCGAGATGGACATCAAGGTCATCGAGGAGACCACCGTCTGGTTGGTTCGCCAAGGGATTACCGCCGGTGGGCGAGTCGCCACCAAAGGGTTGGGTGTCGGGGGACGCGCGGCTGCGGGCGGCTGGCGCCGGGTCCGGGCCCTCGTCCCGCGCCGCGACGAGCGTTGACCACCGTTCGAGGAACCGGCACGCTCTGACCAGCTTGGGCGTCGCGGTCCCGTTCGGCTGAGCCAGGCCGTCGTCCGCGTCCCGTCTTCCCATAATGTTTCGTTTATACTCAATCGGTCTCAACCGGAACGCTCGCCTCTGCGGGACGCTCCGTTGGGCCGAATCACCTCGCGGGACCATTGAGTCCGACCACTCAGGCTGGCGTGAGCCAGGTTGAGGGGCGGACGGGACCGGGCACGGGGTGGAAAGGAAGACACGATGAGCCGGTCAGGGCGCGACGCGCTTCCCGTGGGAAGCGACGAAGCGACGCTTGGAGGGTTCGGGTGTCCGATGCTGGTCCGCGGCCACGCCCTCGTCCGGGCTGGGCAGCGACCACTGGTGCGTTGTTCCTTCGGCTGGTCCCTTCACACTGAGCGAGAGCTCGAGCGTTGCATTGCGACGGACACGTCCGAGCGATGCTGGAAGGCCCGGGAGGATCACGGCGCGGTCCATGAGGCGGCGTTCGTCGCGTCACAGGCACCGAGGCGCCGGGCGGCGTTGGCCAGTTCTGGTCAGGGCGCCGCCGCCGACGATGTCGTGGATACGACGGGACCCGACGTTCGGCCGCTGAGAGCAGCGGCCTCCCGTCATCAGGCGGGAACCGCGGATCGCCCATTTGAAGGCAGTGACCCGGCCAGGCCGGTGTTCGTCCGATCTGAAGGTGCCGCGGCTGACCACTGACGAGACCCAAACTACACCAAGCACGAGAAGCCGCCCTGGTTTAGCAATCCAGGGCGGCTTCTGGCTTGTCTCTCACTTTCCTCCGGGACCGGGTCTACAGGTTGTCCTGAGGCGCGTGGGACTGAATGAAGTCGGCGACCTCGTCCGGCGTGTGCTGCCGCAAGTCGAGCGCCGGGTAGCGGAGGTTGTCAGGAAGGTAGAGGTGGAACGAGGAATTGATTGGCTCGACCCGCTCGGCTTCTGCCCACCAGTCGTACAGCGCCGGCAGCCAGCCGAGGTTCCGGGAGCGAATCCGCCAGAGCGCCACACCAGCGCCGCGCTCATAGGTGAGCGCCTCACCGAAATAGACGGTTCCGTCGCCGTCCTCGATGATCCTTTTGACATCGTCGTAATGGCGCGGTGATCCCTTGAGCGTGAAGCGGTAGCCCGATCCAAGCGTGTTGGCGTCGGGCGGGCGCACCTGCTGGAATCCCGCTTTGGGGGCGAACCGCTGGGTGAAGGCCTGAAACGGGGAAGGCATGGGAATCTCCGGGTCGGGCAGCGGACGGACCCGCCACGAGCGCGTCCGGGACGAGTCTGACGCGACGTAGTGTATCGCGCCGGCGTCGCCGTTCTCGGAGATACTGACGGTCGGGTTCTTGGCCGCCCTGGCGGGCGCGACGGGTAAAGGGTAAGGGCATGATGAAAGTCGGCGTGTTGATGCCGATCGACGAGCAGAAGCACGGGCAGACGGCCAGTTACCGAGAGATCCGCGATCTGGCCGTTGCGACCGAGGCAGCCGGCTTCGATTCGGTCTGGGTCAACGACCATCTGCTCTACCGGCAGAGCGACGATGGGTACACGCGGGGTATCTGGGAGGCCTGGACGGTCCTCGCCGGGCTGGCCGAGGCGACCAGCCGGGTCGAACTGGGCACGATCGTGCTCTGTCTGCCGTTCCGCAACCCGG
>JAABUR0100006023.1_pt1 | contig 15053 bp, 15 predicted proteins | sample 5560091 | NCBI WGS metagenome assembly JAABUR01 (sample SAMN10711879, study PRJNA513375) | rock metagenome | isolation source: Antarctica rocks | place: Antarctica: Victoria Land, University Valley sud
TCGGCGACCGCGGTCACCAGTTCCTTGCGGTTCACGGATGTCTCCTTAAGTGTTGTCCTCGCCGCTCCACGGGGGCCTGCGGTTGGCGCGAAACCTCGGCGGCTCGCCTCAAGTATGGCCGAGGACACTGTAAGTCAGGAAATTCGGGGGGTCTCGGCGTGTTGGATGCTTCTTGTGCGCCCGTCTCGCTGGTGCGCCAGGGGCTGGTTCGGAGGGGTTCCGAGGTTTGTGTAAACTCATCACGGCTCGCTGGAAACGGGGAGTTGATCGGTTAGGGGCTGTGGCGCAGCTGGTAGCGCACCACACTGGCAGTGTGGGGGTCAGGGGTTCGAGTCCCCTCAGCTCCACCACCCGATTTAGACCGATTTGGTCCGGTATTCTCGCCCGGAATTTGGGTTATGTCAGGATTTATGTATGCCCGATTCGTCCGGGTTACTCACCGGTACTGGCGCGAAACTGGAGCATGGCTTTCTGCCACCTTTCAACAGGGTCAGGAAGTCGGTGAAACAGGGTCAGAAACTAGGCGCCGTCGCGGTCCTCGTCTGCTCGTATCCGCCGGCAGGCAGCGTGCCTCTGGCTAGCGCCAATCCCCCATAACTCGAGCTAACTGAGCACGCACCGCCAGCGCGCTGACCCGCCACCGCAAACCAGGGGCTTCTCGCGGTTGCGCCTCGACCGGGCCGGGTCCGGCACTCGACTACCCGCCTCAAAGATTGCACGTGGTATTACCCGTTTGCGACACCTGACAGTGCAAGTCCGCTGTACGTACTTGGAAGCCCTCTACGAAGCACTCGGGTCAGTGGTCGGCAACAGGTTCAGGGCCGCGTAGGTGTCGAAAATCATGTCGACCATTTCATCGGCAGCTTGTTCGAGTGCGTCAGCTAGTGCCGTCAAACTTGTCAGCTCGAATCCGTCGAGGTTCTCGCCTCCTCCGGCCAGAAACACGCGACAACCACCATCCGCGTCGATGTGAACATTGACTACGCCCGCAGGAACGGTGTTCCAGTGGGCGATGCAGTCGCGGACAGACCGTGTGTTGCCCTCTGACAGGACGCGGTCGCGAACAACATCGTGGTCTCGGAGAGCGGAAAGCGCTGCGTCTCTCAGCTCTACTGGCCGCGCGCGACTAAGTCTCTCCGCGAGATGGCGGAAGCCGGGATTCTCCTGCTTGAAGAAAGCAGTGACGAAGCCCGCGAAATACTCAAGCGTCCTTCGTGCAGCGAAGATGTGGGCTTGATATGCGAAGTCAAGCCTCCGTGAATTCCCTCCCGCGCCTGTCAACGGTTCGTCGACGTGCAAACGTTGCGCAGCCGCCGAAATTCCTGCGACCAGTTGAGACTCGATCACGCGGATCTCTTCCAGATGAAACTCCATCGCCGCGACACCCTCTTGAACGTCGCCGAGCACAGCGTTGACGAAAGCATCATGCCAGTTCCGCCGCGCGCCGTCCGTGGGAAGTAGCCGGTCGAGCAACTTGGGGTGATCGATGCACGAGTACTGCCACAGCGCGAGAAATCGCGCCCTCATACCGTCGGGCAACTCGTAACTCGCGACTGGGTCCATCCCGCGGAGAACCTCGCTGAACAGACGCGCCTGACGGAGCAGATCTGGAGGTATCTCATCGCTCGTTCCAGCCGCCTCGCCCATAATCCCATTCTCCCTGTCTAGCGGTCGACCGGATCAAGCGCGTTCGGGGCGGCGCAGTGTCGGCGTCCCGCACCGGCACGACAAGCAGCACAGCGGACCGTGGCAACCACTGCAGGCTCGGGCAGTGGCGTCAGAAACTACATGTGGTATTGCCGCGTTGCGAAGCCTCACAGCACTGAACTCGAGGATCGACCTTCGATTCGCTGGTTCCCGAATAGACAGTGAGCCGCGGGCCTCAGCGGGCTTTGGTGAGACCGTTGAGGATGATGTCGATGCCGGCGAGGAATTCCTCGCGCGGACTAGCCGGATCGTTCTGACCCCTGATCGTCCGGCGGGAGCATCCGCCCCCAGATCGAGCGCTGATCACGTATGTCAGGGTGGAACGTGGACATCGAGACCGATCGCATCCACCGGAGACGCTTGACCCCGATGTAGCAGGCCACTGCCCCGATGCCCAGCGGGATGAGCGCGATGGCAACCCCTATGAGATAACCGACTACCCATACGTCGGCGCCCGCCGCCACGAGCGGGGCGACCACGATGAGATGCCGGTGACAAGCATGATCGCCGCGAGCGCCAGGATCGACCATGGCGAGCGCAGGCCCCGGTAGTTGGACGAGCTCATGTAGGCGAACGGCTCGTCGCCCGGCGTCTCATCGGTCATGTTGCCAGTCTCTCCCAGCTCAAGCAGAGTGGCCGGTAACAGCGAACACGCCGTGGCTGAACAAACAGGCCGCCCTGGCTGCGACCGGTGTCAGAGATTCCACGTCATACTCGCTGCAATCCCCCTACATTTTCACTCCTAGATGCGGCCGCTGACCAGCGACTTTGTGGGTTTCTCCGCGTGATCAGCCGGAGGCTCAGATGACGCACTGATGAGCTCGCACACCGTTGCTGGGCTGCGGGACACTTGTAGTCAGTGAGCGACACCGGAGCGCTCAGCCAGAGGGCACAAGGAGACGACGTGGCGTTCGTCCGGACTACTACAGGGGGCATGGACCATGCCTCCCCCGGCGAGTTGTTTCGAGATCTTCCACGGCGCCCTAGAGGCGCGTCGGTGAACGTACTGAACGGCGACACCGAGGTCGTGGCCTGATGTGGATTACCGGCGACGTCGAGCTGCCCGACGAGATCCTCGACGCCCACGAGCGCGGCGAGCTCGTGTTCTTCGTCGGTGCAGGGGCTTCGCTGGGTAAGCCTTCGAACCTTCCCCTATTTGACAGCCTCGCGAAGAAGCTTGCGCGACTGGCGTCGCACCCATTCTCGAAGCGCGGCGGACTGGACTTTTTCATTGGGCAGCTGGAGTCGCTGCCACAGGGATTTGACGCGCATCACCACGCGCACACCCTGATTTCCAATCCGAAGTCGAGATTCAATCCGCTCCATGGTGCGATTGTCGACCTCGCGGGAATCGGAGGAGCGTTCCGCGTGGTGACGACCAACTACGACGATCACCTTGCTTCTGCTGCAGGCAGCGGGTCGATCACGGTCCCGGACACCTGGTACGCGCCGGCGTTGCCACTCGGGCGCGACTTCGCTGGGCTCGTCCACCTGCACGGCTCAGTACGGCGCCCGAAGGAGGAGATGATCCTCACCGACCGTGACTTCGGCCACGCATACATCACCGATGCGTGGGCAGCACGGTTCCTCCTCCCCATGTTCGATCGATTCACCGTGGTGTTCATCGGCTACAGCCACGACGACGTCATCATGCGATACCTCGCGCTCGGGCTGCCGTCGAGCGGCAAGGCCGTGGCCTCTAAGCGGTTCGCGTTCACGAGCGACCCGTCGAACAGCAAGTGGGGCTACCTGGGGATCCAGCCGATCACCTACCCGGTAGTCGGGCGTGATCATCAAGCGCTCGTGGCGGCGCTTACCGCGTGGGCCGGCCGCGCCAAGATGGGGCAGACCGACCACCAGTCGCGCGTGCAGGCGATCATCGGCGGCGGAACCGCACTGCCACTGCCCGACCGCGACTACCTCCATGCTCGTCTCCGGACTACAGACGGCGCCCGCGACTTCGCGATTGCGACTGGATCACTGCCCGACGAAGCCAAACTCGAATGGCTGACGTGGCTGGAGGATCTCCATGAGTTCAAGGCCCTGTTCTCGTCCCCGGATGTGCCGGACGCGACAGCGATCCTAGGCAACTGGTTCGCAAGAACCTTCATCGAGTCGACGACGCTGAACGGTGCAGCACTCCAGACCATGCAACGACTCGGGCAGTCGATGACCGCTTCGCTCTACCGGACCGCCACCTGGCTCGCCAACGACCTAAGCAAGCAAGATGCGTCTGCCGGAGAACGGTGGCAGGCACTCCTCGCCACCTCGATCTATGGACAGTCGGCGCCGCTCGGAACCGACCTCCTCATGCCGTTCCTGCCCGATTCGACGGCACGCAGCATGGCGGTGCTGCGGACGGCGCTGCGGCCGTTCCTCAAGCTGGAACGGCGCTGGTTCGTCGAAGAGTCCGCGGAGCGCACGATCCATCCCGATGCGAAGGTCACCTGGAACTCGGAGGACTACGCGCTGACCCAGCACGTCCTACTCGTCGTGCAGGCATCCGACCCTGGGGATCGCTCTCTCGGCGGTGTCCTGGAGGACGCCATCGTCGCGGCGTACGACTTGCTCGACGCATATCGCGGCGAGCGAGGCTGGGACCCGCTCGCGCATCACCGATCTGCGATCGAGCCACACGCCCAGGACGAACTGCGGGAGCCGCTCGATGCGGTTATCGACGGCCTCCGGGAATACGGGATCAAGGCGCTGCCCGTCTGGCCGGACCTGCCTGATCGATGGTGGAGCCTCGGCCGAGCACTCATGCAACGGCTGGCCCTGCATCTGGTATCCGACGATCCGGCACGGAGTGCGGACGACAAGCTCTCGTGGCTCCTCGATCGCACTGGGCTCTATGCAGACAATCTGAAGCACGAGACCTATCAGGTACTCGCCGCCGCGGTCGGTACTGCGGCGCCGTCGCTAAAGCAGCGGGTCTTGGACGCCGCCGCTGCTGGACCTGACTACCCCGAAGAGATTCCCGATCGTGACCGCCACTTCGCGTACGCGAAGTACAACTTGCTCGCATGGCTGACGCGGGCCGACCCTGACTGGGCTGAGGCGCAAACCGCGTTCGAAGCGGCCCAGGCTGAGAACCCCGACTTCGGGGTGCGAGAGCATCCTGACTTCGACAGCTGGATGACGAGTGGAACCTGGGGCGGGAAGCCACCGATGGACATCGAGGAGTTCATACAGGCGCTCGCTCAGAACGTGAGCGCTGCACTCGATGACCTGCTGTCCCACGACTACTCCGAACGCCACTTCGATCAGCCCGAGTGGCGGGATGCACTCGGGCTCGTGCAGCAGGCCGCTGAGCGACGCCCGGACCTCGGCGTGCTGCTCTGGGACGCCGTCCTCGGTCGCGACGACCTTGACGAGAAGCAGGTCGACCTGTGGCGTGCGATTGCCGAAGGCTGGGGGAAAGCCGACCTCGGAGATTCGGGACTCGGGGCTGTCCAGCGCCTCAACGCACTGCTGCCGGACAAGGACTCCGCCTATGCGATCGGGCGTTTCCTGCTTGATCAGATTCGACAGCAGATCGACGTAGATGAAGCGCCGGTGCTCGCATCCATGCGCGAGCTGGCGCGAGCACTCTGGCGCGCGCAGGGCAGAGGATTCACGCACCGCGAGGACTCGACCCCCTTGTCGCTCGCGCCGCTGTACCTGAACTCGTGGCCGGGGTTCTTGGCCCAGTATTGGAACAGTGAGGTCGATCGTCGCTGGCGGCACTCGCGTGAGGAGTGGGCTGGACTCAGTGACGATGAGTCGGATGCGCTCGTCGCGCTGCTGAACGGCAACAAGGATGCGCTAGATGCTACTCAGCCCGCGATTGCCGGAGAGCTGTTCTTCTACTTCGCCGCAGATGCAGACTTCGCGGCGGCGCACCTGCTTCCGATCTTCAACGACCCGCAGCGGCACGCCTTTGGCTGGAACCCCTTCCTGCACCATGCCAGGTGGAATGACCGCCTCCTCGCAGCCGGCCTGTTCGACAGCACGGTCGCCGAGCTCAGCCGTCTCCACGAGTTGCCAGACCAGACCCTGCATCACATCTTCCTGGGATTCATCACCTCCGTTGTGTCATACGCGGGCATCACGACTACCGACCGGAGGCGACTGCTGGATCAGACGGTGCTCGCGTCCGACGGCTCGCATGCCGCCAGCTTCGCTGAAGCGGTAGCCCGATTCCTACGTGAGGACGGCGTCAGCGGGGCCGAGGTGTGGCGCCGGTGGCTCGGCAAGCATCTGGAACGCCGCCTCAGCGGGCAGCCGCGGGTCGCATCGGCCGAGGAGCTTGCACGCTGGGCGGACGTCGTCCCTGTCGTCGGTGAGTTCGTCCCTGCCGCCGAATGAAGACGACCTCGAGCAGTGGAACCTCGACCTCCTCAAGGAGCTCGGCTGGGCGCGGGTGTACGGACGCGATATCGAGCCAGGCGGCGGTTTGCCGGAGCGCGGTGACTGGCCGTCTGCGATCCTCCCGCAGCGGCTCACTGCTGCCATCGCAAAGCTGAACCCGCAGCTTCCGGCGCTTCGGCTGGTGAAGGTTGGCGTTTGTGTGCGGCTACGGGTCAGGATGGGGCGTGCCTGATCCGGAGGAAGTTGCTCACCCGAAGCCGACTTTGGCGACGGTTCGTGAACTGTACTCGCATGCGTTCACCTGTGCACAGCCGGAGTGCCCGGAATGGCTGTACCGGCAAGAACCGGGTGTTGCACGGCCGGTATTGAACAGCCGCGTCTCGCACATTCACGCTCGGCAGCCGGGCGGACCGCGCTGGAAGCCGGGGATGTCATCGGCAGATAACCGCTCGGTAGAGAACCTGCTCTTGATGTGCATCCCGCACTCGTACGAGATCGATGAGCACGAGACGCGGTTTTCGCCGGAGTTGCTACAGGAGTGGCGGGTTGGCCAGATTCAGGAGTACTTCGACCGTCGTCATGGTTGGCCGATCGACGAGGACGAGGCGGCTGAGGTGTCGGCGGTCTCGTTCGACTCTCCGACGATGGCGGCGCCGGTGCTGACGTCGGTCGTTGAAGCTGCAGAGTTGTTCGCACTCAGAGCTGTGAGCACCCGACCTGGGCCGGCAGCTGCTGCTGCGGCTTGGCGGAGGACGCGTGCCCAGGCGAACGCAATGATGTTCGCGCACGACGACGAGGGTAATCGTGTGTTCGTGGAGCCATCGAACATGGAGCGGCAGCAGCACGAGCGAGCTGTGCTTGCGGCGCTGGATGGGGTGCGGGCGGTGCTGGCACCAGCGTACGAAGACGTCCTGGCGAAGGTTGCGTCCGCCCGTCACACGTCAGTTCGGTCGGGTCCGTGGTGCGACTGGGTGGCACGTGCTGCCGACGAGCTCCTTGCTGCTGCCTCAACCTGGCCATGGGAACCGCCGTACGAAGACACTAACCGGCTGAGCGACGCTGCTGCCGAGGTGCGTGCGGCGGTCGGCGGGCTCGCATCATCGCTGCGTGGGGAGAACCCGGCGGCGCCGCCGGCTGTGCCGGAACCGGTTGTCAGCAAGACGGACGAAGCTCGTGCTGCTCTCGCTGAGGCGACGGCGGCCCACAACGCCCTCCTGGAGCGGGCCCGACCGTGGTCCCGGGTGAAGATGAAGGCATACGACCCCGACCTGCGCGCTGAGCTCGTTGTGGCAGCCGAGGCGGTGACGCTCATACCGCAAGTGTTTTCCACCTACGGGTTCGCATTGGGTTCTGTTGCCAGCCTTGCTGCGTCGGTCGCCCGGAACGCCACCGACGAAGAGGTGACGGCACTCATCGGGGAGGACCGTGCGCGCCGGCCGTTGGTCGTTGCAGCCGCCCTATTGGTGGAAGTTTGGCGAGAGATGAGCGCCGCCAAACGTGGCGACCTGGCCGACCTGGCCCGCGAGAGCCTTCTCGAGGAGCTCACCGCCCAGGACTGGTCGACCGAGAACGCGTGGGTCGGGAACTACGTGCATGGGGCGCAGATATTCACCCCGTGGTGGCATTGGACTTCAGCTGAGGTGGTGAAGGCTGCGCTTGGGGATGCGCTGGACGTCGCACCCGAGCGTCTGAACGATGTCGTCCTCACGTGCGCCCCCTGGTTAGAACGTGAGAGCAAGGTCGATGGGTCGCGGCGTGCTGAGCGTTCTTACCGTGAACTGTCGCCCTGGTTTCCGACCGAAGCGGCCGTCCGCGCGGCTGCGGTCCAGTATCCGCACGTGGTCGCCACGACCTCTGACTACGACGACGGCGTCGCTGAAGGGACACCCCAGGTGGAGCATCACCTGAGCCACATTCTGCGCCTGGCGACCGGGTCTGCTGCACGAGTAGGTGACATCTGATCTGTGGAGACGGGGAGTCTCCGCTGGAAGGGTGCGTCGGGCAGCAGTACGTGCCGTCCACTGTCACGTTTGACTGGGTCGGCAACGCTGACTACTGCGGCGGTGATCGGTAAGTCTGGTAACGCAGCGATGGCCTGGCGTGCGGCGCTTCCGAGCGGTTGCGAGGGCACGAACCGGCCGCTTAGCCCGCGCAATGCTGTTGTCGCGGCGATGATGATGGTTCTGGTGACGGGCGACACGGTTGCCAGGCGGTGAGCCAACCGCCCGCCTTCGTCGATCCGGCGGTAGTGACCCGCATTATTGGAGGCACGTGATTTTCGAGCGCGACGTCTCCGATCGATCTGGATAGGGCTGGTCCGTGGGTTCTCAGCGCCGGATACGCGGGAGGGGAATGCGATGAGCCACAAGCGTCGTGGCGGAAGCAGCAGCGTCCGCAAGCGGAAGCAAGGCAAACGGAACTCCGCGAAGCGCGAGAAGGCGCGGCGTGGGAAGGCAACCCCAGGTTCGGTGCTGCGGTCGGAATCGCTTGACTCGCTGCTGCCGCTGCTAGAGGCAGGCTCCATCTCGCCGACCGCGGCGCATCGCCTGCCGTCGATCGCGGTCTTGTTCGAAGCGGCGATGAAGCGACGCGTTGATGGGACGCGCCCGCTCTCCGCGGCAGACCTTCAGCCGCTCCTGGCCCGGGTACGGCGAGCGCACCCGCGGGTGGTGTCGATGGAGGACTTCGCGCCACTTGATCTTCGGCTTGAAGTCGAGGTTCCCTGGTTCGGTGAGCTCTACGCGCTCGCACCGGGCGAGTTAGAACGGCCTGTCGCCGTGGTCGATCAATATCAGCTGCTCGCTGACGCGATCGACTCGGTCCTCGTATCCCGGCTCGGGTTCGGGCTTCAAGACGTCGGTGAAGTCATCCTCCGCCGCGTCGACCAGGTTGTTCGGGCCGCCCGCGCCGCATGGACCATCGACGACTTACCGGACCCTGGAGACCCGGCGGTCGTGTCCGACGCTGAAGTTGCAGCGATCGCCGCGATCGACGGCCTCACAGACCCTGACACCATCGCGTCCCAGTGCACTCACCCGGAACGGGCCAGGCAAGCGATCGACGCGTTGTCTGCGGTGCCGTCTGACTTGGACGCGGACGGCGATACGTTCGGTGCGCCCGCAACCTTCGGTGCGGTCCTGGCCGTGACACGAGACGGCCAGCGCCGGTTCCTACCGGCGGGCCTACTCGTTGAGGCTTTCCTCGCGATCGGCGCCCATCTCGCTGCTGAAGCGGTGTCCAAGGACCCGCGGGCAACGATGGCATTCTGGCGGGTGATCTCTCGACGGATCGCCGCAGGGCTGTCGGGTGCGGGTACTCGTGTACTGGGTCCCGTCGATGTCGGCGCGGGCCGATCCGTGCATTCCCTGGTGCTGTTCGGTGACCGGCAGGTGGTCGCTCTGGATGTCGTGCCGGGTCTGTCCCAGGCGGACCTGCGCGCGCACATGCCTGCCGAAGGCGCCGACCCACTGGACAAGATCATTCCTGGTGCGACGGTGACAGTGAACGGACGGCCCTTCACGATTCGTACCGATGCAGTCGTCGCCTACGCGCGGGTGCTGGCGGTGCCGCTCGGGACCGGCACCATGGTCAGCGGCGACGGGACGCCTGTGCTCACTCTCGCCGACCTCGAATGGTTCACGCACACCTCCCACGAGTCTCCGGATGACTTGTGGGCCTTCTTGTTGGACCTCACGCAACCTGAACAGTATCGGTCGTTCGGTTGGGACATGATCGATCGGTGGGAGGTGTGGAAGCCGCAGCGCAGCTTCCTGCGCAGCGGTGTCGCACCAACGTTCATGATGTTCGCTGCGCATTCGGCGGTCGTTGAATGGGAGGACGCAGCCAAGGCTGCCCCGGTGGAACGCGCCTTGCATCGTCTGGGTATGCGTGAGATTCGAGCGTGGCCCGCGCGCATGACTGAGGAGCCCGGCGTTGCCGACCTGCTGGACCTCAACAGCGACGAAGCGTGGACGGTGCTGGCCGAGCCGTTCCCTATTGCGATCAGACGGTCCGACCTGAGCGGGTCTAGAGCCGATTCCGACACGCTGTGGAACGTCGCAACGTCTGTCGCGTGGAAGATCAAGCACACCGCGCAGGTGCTGAGCGAGGGCGCGTCCGCAAGCAACGTGGAGACCCTGGTCATCCGGTTCCGTCGCGTGCAACGATCCAGTCCGAACGTTGCTGACACCACGAGCAGCACCTCGGCGGGTTCCCACGGCAGCGACACAAGCATCGCCAAGGTGCTCACGCCTGCCGCGGACGACGACGCGACCCAGTTGACCATCGAATGGGACGAGCGTCTTCCGCTTGTCCTTCCCGCCGACGCCGGGGCCGGAGAAGCACGACTGGGTGGCTGATCGCAAGTAAGTTCACGTCGACCGTTCGCGACGCCATCGTCGACGCATGGACATCCGCCCCGCCCGGTCTACGGATGGATGGCTACTCGGTGCGGCAGCGCATCGCGCAACTTCCGAAACCCGACCAGCCCAGCCTGGTCGCCAGATCAAGAGTGTCGAGGGAACTCGCCGAACAGGTCGCCCAGCAAGGACTTACGCCCGGGGTGCTGCACGGCCCGCACGCCCGCGACTTCGAAAGCAAGATCGTTTTCCCGTGGCTGCTAGATCGGCTCCACCGACACCTCGCCGACCTGGACCCGGACGAGCTCGTCGCTTACGGGTTGGCGCAGCTTGAACGCGCCCATCATCAACGCTCGATGGAGGACCTCAAACTTGGCTGGCGGTTGGGGTTCCCTCAAACGTCCCCCGCCGACGTCGCTGATGTGCGCGACGAAGCAGCGAAGCTGACACGCGCCATCTCTCTGCTCCTCGAAGAGGTGCTGGCGAACCCTCCGACAGGAACCGGTCACACCGATTCGTTGATCTGGGGTCAGGCGCTGGCGACGGCTGAGCTGTGTATCGAGTCCTGCATGCGTAGCGCCGCCTTGCACTACCGCCTTGAAGACGCCTCAGTCGAGGTCAGCGACTCTTACGACATCAACGTCAACTATCCACAATCGCCGACCGATATTGACTTCACCGCCTACCAGGCGCAGCGGGCGCTTGCCACGCGGCCAGCCGCTGTTCCCATCGCCACCCCGAGCGTCACCCCCGAGGACGCCGAAGCCGACATCGACGATCACGCCGAACCGGGCGACGCTGACGGCGATGACGAGCCCACGATCATCGACCGTCTCCCGGCCCTAGCCGAGATTGACCAGGAACTCCGGGCAACCCTTGGGTTCGGCATCAACGCCATGATGGGCGTGCTGAACGTCGGCGCTCAATGGGCCGATGCGGCCCCCACGTCCGCCACACTGACCGACGCAGCAACCATCGTGGCCGAATGCGTCGACCTCGTCACCGGCAACGGAACCGATGCGGAGTACACCGCCGCACTGAACTGGCTGACCCTGCGTGGCAGCGACTTGACCGCGCAGGCTGCCACGACCGGCGGAGTCATCGCCCACTGGGAAACTGACCGCCGCGCGAAGCGGCTGCTAACCAGCCCGTTCATAGAGACACCCTGCGGCCTGTGGGTCCTGCCGTGGGCATGCGAAATGGCGATGCGGGTCGCAGCGAACTATCTGCACGACGGTCGGCTTCCTTGGCCGAACAACTCGCTCCCAGACCAAGTAGTGAAAGCACTCGACGCGTACCGCCAGCTACGGAACAGGCAACTCGAAATCGACAGCGCGACGCAGCTAGCAGAGCGCGGCTTCACGGTGCGCGACTCCGTCAAGAAACCCAAAGTCATTGGCTTGAAGACCCTCAGCGGAGAGATCGACGTACTCTGTATCGACGCTGAACGCAGCCGCATCTGGGTTATCGAAGCGAAAGACCCCTATGTCGCCTTTTCAGCCCCGCAACTCCGACGTCTGATCGACGACTTCCATAAACCAAAGCAATACTTAGACAAGCTAGCGAAAAAGGTCAATGACATAAGGTCACATGCTTCAGCTGTTGCCGCCGCGTTGGCTGTGCCGGAACCGGACCGGAGCTGGGAAGTTATCGGGCTGATGGTCACCCGACACGTCGAGGCGGCCGCGTTCGCGGCCAACCCGCGCGTGACGTTCTGCACGGTCGACACCCTCGTCGAGGCCGTGGACCGCGATCACTTACCGGCCCTGGGATGGTTCGAGCCTACCGCTACGCAACCGCCCGCAAGCTAACCGTGCCAGCCAGACCATCCGACGCGGCCAAGACAGTGACGGACCAATCGCCACGACGAACCCCCTGCTATTGACGGTCACTCCGGCGCCAATAGCTATGCCATCGAGCGCTCATAACGGTCCGCGTTGAGGTGGTCGGCCACATCGCGTGACATACAGCGAGCGCTAAGAGGACGATCCATCGTTTCGGAGGTCATCCTCGGCATTCCGGAGCCAGTCAAGCAACGCTTCTCCAGTCGTCGTAAGCCCCGGCACGTGCGCCGAGCCGTCCCACATGGCTGATCCGCTCAGCAGTCCGGCTCGGATTAAATCAGTGATCACTACCGGAGGATAACGATTAACCTCGTCGCTGACGCTTGCCACGAGAGGCTTTTCGGCGCCACGAGCGGTGAATCCTTGTTCTCCGGTCGCCTGCGCTTCCTTCTCGACTCTGTGAATAGACTCAAGACAGCGAATGTGGGGCGCCTCCACAGTGTCAAGGATCCTCTCAATGAGTAACCCCTCGTCGATCTTCGCATCATCAAGAACGGCGTCGCGCACGATGAGGCCCAGTAGGCGCCTCTTGCCAGCATGGGCTGTCGTGGCGGCGGCCTGACACGCGCGAGCGGCAAGAACATTCAGTGCTTCGGATGCCGCCAACCGGTTGGACAGAGCGTGCTCATCGCCGTCCATCGCGGACAGACTAGGTTCAATCGCCTGCATCTGTCGTTGTGTCCACGAGCGCGAAAGGGTGCCCGACACGACGCCGAGTGTCGCGGTCACACTCGCCGTAGTAGTTCGCTCTAGTTCTTTGTCGGCAGCGTCAATGTCGGACACAGGCCGAGGATAGGCCGCAGTTGTTTCCGGCGCACGAACTGGTGCCGGCCGATGAGTGACCTGTCCATACGGTCTGATCTGACCGAGCGCGACTTGCACCTATCTCGCTCGTGATCGACGGTCCTCGCGAGGCCTCCAGGTGTCGGTAGACCTCACCGTCCGGATTGACGTTCAGCTGCCCCCCACGTCTTGCATTCAGCCTTCTGAGCCCCCCAGAACCGAGTTGCCTTGATCATTTCCTCCTCGCGAACACGTTCGCCACGCCCGTCTGGCAAGCCGTTGACCTTGAAGTAGCCAGCACCTGGCCAGTTCAGCCGGCGACCAGCCACATGTACGACAGGCGAGTCGAGTGGCGGAAGCCCGCGCTCGAAGCATCGGTCGTGGAACGTCTTCATAAGGTTCGTCACCAGCTGTGACTCTGAGCCTTCATGGAGCTCCTGTGGTGCGGGCATCCGACCTGCCGCAAACACCCGGCTATAGGACGTAGTCTGCCCTCGATCCTTCGCGCCCTCGAAGACGAGCGCGATCGCATCGTCTACCTGGTCGCGGGTGAAGTCATGAGCCAGCACGATCCGAGCGTGTCACTCAGAAACTCAACTGTGCGGCCAGAACATCTGATCTGCTCGAGGAGCACGACGCCCTTCGCCGCACAGATCGACGGCTCGCGCCCACGACCTGCGGCATGGTTGGGCGACCAGCATGAGGCTGACCGCCGCGGGGCTCGCCTGCGCGGATACCGGCGTCCGTCTCGGCGCGGTTCCTGCCTTTCTTCTCGCTGGCTGTGGCACCGCTCATCACCGCCTGCGAGCACAGCGCCAGCCTGCGCCGGCGAGGAAGCCGGACGGGAACCGGACCCGGGCGCTGCGCATTGACCCGACGCTGACGCAACCGAGAGCAACACAAGCAGCAGCACCACCTCCGGGGGACGGCATGTACGGACACACCGAACCAGTCGGCACAGCTGCACGACCGCACGGGCTGTCCCCAGTTCAGCGGCAGCTGGCCTGGCTGTTGCTACCGGTCGGGGCCGGCATCATCAGCGCCGTTCACTTTCTCACGGACGGGCCGCACCCGAGCCGGGGCCGGTGGGCTGTTGCGGGGCGCAGGTCACCTGTCCCCCGCAACATCGTCGCGACGACGGTGCTCGTGTTGAGGTCGGCACCGTAGAGCCCAGGATCGCGATGGTGATCATCTGGTTGGGCGCGGTCGGGCCTGGGAGTCCGAAGGTCTTCCAGTGCCTGCGACCGCGCATCATCGACTACTCGCGTCGGCCCGCGCACTCGTCGGTTGCGAGAGGCGCGTTGGTCCCTCGGCCTAGCGATCCATCTGCGCGGAGCTGGTTGCCGGCCCGCGCCGAACAGATCGACGGTCGGGGCGCTCGATGAAGGGGCAGGATGCGGTCGCCGTGTATGTGGAACTCTTCCGGTGACTAAGAGCCGGGTTCAGTCCCGGCGGCGGTGGCGCGGTCCGGCAGATGACTAGTTTGCGAATTTGCGTCTGCCTCCACGAGCGAGGCAAGTGTAGCCGCTGTCACCGGCTTGGGGCATCAGCCCGAACCCGGACCAGACAAGACGCACTCCGGTGGTGGCGGCTACCTCATTCGGCTCACTGCCGAGCAATTGGTGGAGATCCTCAATGAGGTCGATGCCTCGGTGCCGCGAGGGGGCCGCGGGGTTGGCGCGCCGAAAACGGGCTGGACATGGCCGTCGTCGCGAGGATTGCTTCTGCCTGCACCGACCAGCAATCTGACATCGCCCATACGACTGCCACATGAGTGCCACTGGTCCATTCGCGGGGCACTCAGGCCGTGCGCCACGGTGGGTCTTCGTGGGTTGTGTTGGCGATGGCTTTGTCCCAGCGGTCTTGGAGGGCTTGGAGGAGGCGGTGTTCGACTTCGTCGGCGACGTGGGAGTAGGTCTCTTGGATTTTGTCGGGGAGGATGTGGCCGAGTCGGCGGGATTGGGCGATCTCGGGGAGACCGTCGGCGATCATCCAGGTTTTGTGGCTGTGT
>JAABUR0100006025.1_pt1 | contig 15049 bp, 14 predicted proteins | sample 5560091 | NCBI WGS metagenome assembly JAABUR01 (sample SAMN10711879, study PRJNA513375) | rock metagenome | isolation source: Antarctica rocks | place: Antarctica: Victoria Land, University Valley sud
AGAAACGCCAGGCGCGGGCGGCGATTCCACCGCGCCGTGGGGCCAGGAAAAGCCACAAGCCTGAACTGGCGGCGCGCAACGCCCCCCTCTTGCGCATCCAACAGTTGAGCCAGGACGGAGAAGATGGACGCAAGAAGTGGAAGCAGGAGGTCGGCTACCACCGGAGGAGCCTGGTCGAAACCGCCTTCTTCCGCTTGAAGACCCTCCTGGGCAACACCCTGAGCGCCCGCCACTTTCAGGCGCAGGCCAACGAGTTGTTTGTGCGTTGTGCCATCCTCAACCGCATGACGCAGCTCGGGATACCTCAGAGCTACCCCATCTAAAGCCACCTACTGGATGAAGCAGCCCGGCGTCACACCATTCATGCAACAACGCCGTTTGGACATAATAACTCTGGCAGGACTTTCGCTTGGTTCTCTTAGGGGCAGGGCTTGTCCCTGCCCTGTCGCAACGCGGAGTGGAGGGCAGGGACAAGCCCTGCCCCTAAGAGCAGCTTCCGAGTTCTGTCGGAGGCAGAATAGGCCCAAGCGAAAGTCCTGTCTGGTATATTCTCAATATGGAAGCTCAGCGTGAGCTGAGATGACAGGGCTCCTCACTGGAAGACTTGCGCGAGTTTCCCGAGGACGTGCAGGACGCCGTAGGCTTCGCTCTGGGCGAGGTGCAGTTTGGGCGGACACCCCTCAGCGCCAGGATGATGCATGGGCTCGGCTCTGGAGTGTGGGAGATTCGAGACAGCTTCCAGACCGACGCCTACCGCGCCGTCTACGTCGTGCGCTTCGAGGACGCGGTGTACGTGCTGCACTGCTTCCAGAAGAAATCCAAGCGCAGGAACGAGACACCCCGCGCGGACGCGGCCATCATCGCGGCGCGGCTCAAGAAAGTCGAGGCTGCGCAACGGGAGCGCACACGGCAACTCAAGCGCGAGTGGTAGGCAGCAGGAGGACTTATGGCGCACAAGACAAAGAGCGATCACGCGAAGGTCACGCCCAGCAGCGGAAACGTCTTTGCTGACCTGGGGTTGCCCAACCCCGAGGAGCGACTCCTCAAGGCCCAGATCGCCATGCACATCCGCGATATCATCGAGGGGCAGGGGCTGACTCAGGTGCAGGCCGCAGACCGGGTAGGACTGGCGCAATCCAACATCTCCAACATCGTGACTGGGCGCCTGTCCGTCTACTCGGTCGAGCGCCTGCTGAGCGTGGTGAACAGGCTCGGTCACAGGGTCGAAGTCCGCATCGAGAAGCGGCCAAGCGCGCCTGAAGAGGTCACCACCATCATCACCACCATCTAAAGTATCTGCACTCTCACCACGCCCGGCAAAGGTGGCGAGGCGGAGCACACGACCCCACCTGGGCGCCCTCAGAGAGAACCTCAGCGGGCGTGGCGTGGCCAGAGCTTCCAGAGTTTGGGGAATCCCCTCTTGTCCAGGCTGGCCAGGGTGCGCCCGTCGAGCGAGAAGGCGACGGCAGCCATGGGCGCCTGGTAGCCTTCGAGAACGCTCTATAGCTGCCGGGACGCCGCGTCCCACTGGCGTAGCGAGTCATCCTCGTCGGCACTGGCGAGCACACGTCCATTGGGTGCGAAGGTCACGTCGACACTCCATGTTCAGGCACTCATCGCGCAGCCTGCCGTTGAACGACTCGATGTGGCCGATTTGGGTCGGCTTTCCAGGCTCGACGGGTGCCCATGAAGTGGGCGGATGCAGTTGAACCTAATTGCGATAAGTAGTCAGACCTAATTCCATTGAACCATTTGAACCAGCAAAGGTGGACTTGAGGCCAGAGTTTTGTGCCTGAAATCCTGAGATTTCGCGGTATTCTCTCTGTATCCGAAGGTGTCGAAATAGTTCAATGGAATTAGGTCTGACTACTTACGCCCATTGATCGAGCTCCATGCGCCGGAACTCGCTGCCGTTATCCACCTGGATCATGCGAGGCTTCTCTCTTTGGGCGGCCAGGCGCTCCAAGATCCTCACCACCCGCTTGCCGTTGAGGCAGGTGTCGGCTTCGATCTCCAGCGCCTCGTGGCCCCAGGCGTCCATGATGTTGAGAGCACGGAAAGCTCGGCCACAGCTCAGGTTGTCGTGCACGAAGTCCGGGTGCCCCCTGGGCGGATCCAGGCGTAGAAGGTGGCTGAGCTAATGCCCGCTTCGTGGCACACCTCGACTGTTGTGCGACCGCTTTTCTGCTGCTTGAGGAGGCTGATGATCTGCTCCTCGCTGAACCGGCTGTTCTTCATGAGGCTTCTCCTCCTGCCGATTCTCTATTTTAGAAAGGGTGCGCTTTCGGGGAGCAGGTCACCTCCTTCACGCCGGGCACCGCCACGCTCGATGTGCTCGATGATGACGCACCCCGCTCTACGGCCAGTGCTGAAGCGGATAACGCTCTGTCCCTGGCCACAGCTTCGGCTGGGCAGAGCGTACAACTGCGCTTCTGGGTCAGCTTGGAGCAGCAGGCGACCCAGGATGCCCTGAACTACCAGGCCACGGTCAACGGGGAGATCATCGAACCCGAAGCTCTCACCTACGACAGCGCCCAGCGCACCGTCACGCTCGCGCTGCCCGCGGGCACGCTGGGGCGTGCAGGCATCGTACAGGTGAACTGGCTCCGCCTGCGTGACACACAAAGCCGTCTCCTGACAGGCTCAGCCGGCCCACTCATCGTCCGCTGAAACCTTCCCGACTATCTCGCACGCACGCGGCCTCGCACACTCACGTCTGGGCACTGCAAGGCACCGGCAGAAGCTGGAAGCGTGCACGAGCCAGGGTGGCGATTGCTGGCTCCACCTGCTGTACTGTGTTTTTGTGCCGTTTTTATTCCGGCACGAAAGGTAGTTGTGGTAGAATGGGAGGAAGAGTTCACGCGGGGTGCATTACTATGGCGGCTGTGCCATCTCCAGAAGCAGTCAATCCTCCCGAATCCAGATCAGCCCCGGGACGCAAGAAGCCGGGGCGTAAGCCGGGGCGCACGCACACGGCGCGACTGGACTTTCGCCTGCCGCCCGCAGCGCGGGACAAGATCGAGAAGGCGGCCCTGCTCAGCGGGCAGAGCCTGAGCGATTTCGCGGCTTCGATCCTGGTGCGTGAGGCCGAGGCTCTCCTGGAGAAGCAGCAGAATCTGCTCCTCTCGCAGCGCGCCTGGGAGCAGTTCTCGTCTCTGCTCCGGCATCCTTCCGCGCCCACGGCGGCGGCCCAGCTCCAGGCCGGGCGCATGGCTCAGGGCACGGTGCGGGGCGACACGTACTACCTGCCCGGTGACTGGGCGACTTCGCACGAGGGCGAGGCTATCGACGCTGGGTTTTAGCGGTTTCTCTTGCCGACTGGCTGGAAGTCTGAGGGCGCGACATCCAGGCGTGCCTCTTCGTGCTCACCGCGATGCTCATTGAGCCCTTGAACCGCCGCCACGACCGGCAGAGCTTCGACTGCGGGCAGGCGAGCCTGAACCTCTACCTGCTGCGCCTGGCGCACCAGAACGCCGACCGCGACATCGGCCTCACCTTCGTTGCGGTCGAGGACGAGGTAGCCACGGTCATCGCGGGTTTCTACACGCTGAGCGGACGCATCCTGCTGCCGCCCGCAGCGCCGGGTGAGAAGCTGCCGCCTCAGGGTGTCCACACGGCTCTACTGGCGCGCTTGGCTGTCTCGCTGGAGTATCAGGGGCGGGGCCTGGGTCGCTTCCTCCTCTTCGACGCCTTGCGGCGTGTGCTGGTGGCCAGCGAGCAACTGGCGATCTACGCTGTGGACGTGGATGCACTGGACGAGCGCGCGCGTGACTTCTACCTCAAGTACGGCTTCACGCCCGCGCTGGACAACCCGCTGCGCTTGTTCCTGCCCCTCAAGACGCTGCGCCCGATGTTTTCCTTGAGCATTTCCCAGTAACGGGCAAAACGTCTTCTTCACCATCGCTGGAGCTTTGCCCAGTTGCGCGCTTTTTTGACGGATAAAGCGCCAGTGGCTGGTGTCGCTCTGGTTGCCGTTGACCCACGCCACACCAGTCGCACCTGCCTTGCCTGTGGTTGCATTGATAAACGCAACCGCAAGTCTCAAGCTGTATTTTGTTGTATCGACTGCGGGTTCGTGGCCCACGCCGATACTGTCGCTGCCACGAATATCTCTCTTCGCGGCAGGGCCGGGTGCCCTTTGGGCAGGTTATGCAGCCGCACGTCTCGCCGCTTAAACGCGGCGGGGACAAGCCCCTCCATTTATGGATGGGGTTCATGACCCCGACCCGAGAAGAACCATGCGGAGCACCCACGGCAAGCAACGGCGCACACGCACGCTCCGCTGCGCCCCCGGCGTGCACCTCTTGTCACAGGAGATCGAGCGTATAGGTGACGCAGTATGGGTCGAGTAAGCCGCACCGCATACTGGGAGCGGGGGTTGTAAAGTGGCGAGCATCTACATCAACCTGACACGCGAGTTCAATCGCGATGGCCTGCGCTGCATTGTGTCGTCTGGGCAGGTGGCCGTGTTGCACCAGCTCGCCATGATGAGCAAGGACGGTGACTGGATCGTGCGCGAGGACGCTGTAGCGCTTGGTCACGTGCTGCAAGTACTGGAGGAGCACGGCGCGCGCTACCGCCTGGGGGCGCCGCTGGATGCGCGCTGGATGGCTGGAGGATGGAGCGCGCACTTCGAGTTCGTGCACCGCGCCGATCCAAGCTCGGTCGCGCCGCTTCGCATCCGCACCGACTTCGTGTCGCGCCCGCCGCGCCTGAGCGTTTTCGAGATCGAGCAGTTGTGGCGCGAGCAGGAAGAACGAGCCGGCAACCCGGAAGCGGTGCCCGTAGTGGATCTGGCACGGCTGGCCCGCCTGAAGCAGACCGATCGCGAGCGCGACTACGCCGTCATCGGCGAGTTGGCGCGCCGCATGGAGCCGCGCGACCAGATGCTCTTCGGGCGTAGCGCTCGCGACCTGCTCGAACTGGCTGCGCAGCACCCCGTCCTGGCGCAGGAGCTGGCGCAGCAACGCTCGGTTCTCCACTCCCTTGGCGCAGGGCGGGATGCTTTGGAAGCGGCTCTGGACGCCGAGCGCCGCACCCTGATGCGCGCCCACGAAGAGCGTCTGGCGGCGTATGTAGCTGCAGCGCGGCCCTGGTACGCGGCGTGGCCTGCTCTGGAGCGGCGCATCGCGGGATGGCCTCTGCGCCAGACACACGCGGAAATGGCGCGCGCGGCCCGAGGCGTGCTGCCCGAGCAAGTACTTGTGGCGGTGTCCGGAGTCGGGAACGGAGAGGTGAACTGATGTTCGAGCCGAGGAACGGACGCGCCGAGGAGTTTCTGTCGTCCGAGGACTTGGAACTGGCGACTTTGAGCTGGGCCGAGCTGATGGCGCTGTGGGATTTCTGGCTGGCCCAGGCTCAGAGCACAAACGAAGCGGATCACGACGACTATTCGCACGGAGTCTTCGTCTCACCCCGCCGTGCCCGCGAGATCCTCAGCGGCGACACGCCGCAGGAAATTGCGTGTCGTCTGGACGCCCTGGATGCTCTGGTTGCTGATCTGCCCAACAATCGCGCACAGGCAGGCTTGTCGTCACTAACAGATGAGGACATCTCACGCGAGGTGATATACGGCGACGACTGAACACGCTCCTATGAGCCAGCCACCGCAGCCCACTACTTTGTCGATGCCAATGTTTTGCTCCGCTTGGCCGAGCCTGCCCATGCCCACCACAGCGCTGCCGTTAACGCTGTGCGTGCTTATGAGCCGCCAGAACAATGAGTCGCAGCCGTGGCTGCCGTGTTGCTGGATGACCAATAGGCGCCTTCTGCGTTAGACTGCCATGGTAGATGGAACAGTTCTCAAGGAGCCACACGATGAAGAAGTTCTTAGCATTAGCAGTGTGCAGTTTGGGCTTGGGCGTTTTGGGCGGAGCCGCCGGGGCCGCCCCGGCCGCGAAGACGACGGGTAAGATGACCAGTGTTGTGTGCCCAGCTTGCAAGAAGATGGGCATGGCGATGCCGATGACAGCCATGAAGACCAAGGTCAACACGCGGGCGGTCAAGGTCAACGGCAAGGTGATGTACTGCTGCCAGCAGTGTAAGATGATGACCATGACGTCCAAGAAGACGACAGGTCACAAAGCGCCAGCGAAGAAGATGTAAGCGGCGTGTGACTTCGGTGAACAGGCGGCCATCTTCTTCGATGGCCGCCTGTTGCGTTTGGCAGCGAAACTCGCGCAGCTCACGACTGCACGTCCTCGATCGCGTGGACATTCGGTTGAGCCAGATCTGCTTGTGGTGCTGCGGGCTGAGGTAGCACTTGCCTACCTGCCTCACGCTGCACCCCATGTCCTGTTCTTAGAGCCCGTGCTGAAATCCGAAGCCGTATTCGCCCTGGGTTCTCGGGTTGAGATTGAACTCGTGGGAGAGGCACGCTGTGTGGCAAAGAGACCGCCTCACCCACCAATCAAAACCATCTGGTCAAAACCATCTGGCGCTGCACCGCAAGCTGAAGGAGGCGCGTGACTGAGCCTAAGCCTGATTCGCTGGCTGCTATAATTGCCCTATCCTGCGCTCCTGGAGCTTGTATGCAGCCCCGTGTTCTCTTCTTCCTGCTCTCGCCTGCCCTCACGCTCGCTCTGCCGGCACGCGCTGCTACGCTCAGTGGGGTTGTACTCGGGTCTGGAGGCGAGCCTATCAAAGGAGCCAAGATCGTGCTGCGCGTGTTCTCGCGTGCCTCGTTCTCGCGTGCCTCGTTCTCGCGTGCCTCGTTCTCGCGTGCCTCGTTCTCGAGTGCCTCGGGCCAGCACGATTCCAGCGCCCTCTCGGACGCCACCGGCGCCTGGAGCATCCAAGTTCCAGACCCCAAGCCCAACGCGAAACCTGAGGTTAAGCCCGGAGCCAAAGCTGGGGAAATGCCAAGCGGGCAAGTACTTGTGCACGCTGCGGGCTTTGCTCTGGCGCAGGATTTCGTGGGAGGCAAGCCCGGCACGATTCGCTTGCAGAAGGGAACCAGTGCAAGCGGAGTTGTGCTTGATGCGGCAGGCAAGCCACTGGCCGATGTGCCGGTGCGGTTGGACAGCGTGCTCAACAGAAGCCGCGGTGACTTCGACTTTCGCGACTTCCTGCGCCTCGAAGAGCCGCTCTATAAGGACTTCACCGCGCGCACAGGAGCCGATGGCCGCTGGACTCTGGCCGATCTGCCCACCTCAGGCGAGGCCAGGTTCGAGATACGCGAGCCTCAATACGCAGTCGCTCGCGCTATGGCCAAGCTCAGCACGCAGCGCGCTGAAGCCGCCAAGATCACGCTGCATCCCGCCGCCATCCTCACGGGTCGCGTGGTGGATGAGGCTGGCAAGCCCGTCGCGGGCGCCACGGTCTCGGGCGGCACGAACCTTAATGGCGGTTCCTGGGCCGAGGACAAAACCGCAGCCAATGGCCGCTATCGGCTCCAAAGCCTCTCGGGAGGCGCGTATAAGGTGCAGGCCAGCGACAGAGGCCAGGACACAGAAGCGAAGTGGGTGGCTGAGCCTCTCGCGGAGGCCATGGCTGTTGAAGGCCAGGAGGTGAAGCTGCCCGACATCGTGGCCGTCCAGGGCGCCCTGATCACCGGCGTGGTCACGGATGAGGGTACCGGAGCGCCTCTGGCTGGGACGGGCGTTTATAACCACAACGAGCGCGGCGACTTCTACGACGTGAGCAGCACAAACGCCAAAGGCGCCTATCGCCTGCGCGTGCTGCCTGGCAAGGCCCAGGGTTTACATTGGAGGCAAGCCGCCCGGCTACCTGTATCCTGAGACGGGAAACCCCTCGAATTTGATAAGCCTCACGCTGGGCCGGGGCGAGAGCAAGACGCTCAACTGGAAGCTGCCCAAAGCCCTGCAAGCTGAGGGCGTCATTGTGGGCGAGGACAAAAGGAGCGTGGCTGGAGTCACGCTGCACCTGCGTCCCGCCGAGCAAAGCCACATGGATGAGGGCGAGGCCGTTGCCGCCGATGCCAAGGGCGCTTGGAAGACTTACGAGGGGCTCAAGCCCGGCCAATATACGCTGGTCGGTGATGACAATTGGGAGGTCGTCTCGCCCAGGGAAATCACGCTGCCACAGCAGGGCGCGCTGCAAGTACTGGTGCGCCGCTTCACCTCGCAGGCGCTGGATGTGCGAGCCGTCACGCCTGATGGCCAGCCTATTCCTAACGTGGCGCTCAAGTTTTCGATCTTGGTGCCCCAGGGCGGAGGAATGTCGCTGGGCAACAGCGAGGCAGGGCAAACGGATGCCCAGGGCCAGTACTCGCTGAGCAAGCTGCGCCCCGACTACAACATTTCGGTGCAGGCCACGCGCGAAGGCTACAAGTACTTGCGAGGCGGCGCGGCCAAATATGAAAACGGTGCCTGGAGCGCTTCCGACATCGTGCTCACGCCGCTGCTGGGCCGCGCTCAGGGGCAAGTCGTGGATGCTGCGGGGCAGCCGGTCCAGGGCGCCCAGATCTTCTCTCCCGATGCTGCGGGCTCCCAGGCCGCTTCCGATGCTCAGGGCCGCTTCACGCTCGGAGCGCTACCCGAAGGCGAGATCACGCTTGTTGCCACGGGGGCTCTGGGTGCGGTTGCCAAGGCCACACGAGCGGGCGAGGCGGGCCTGACGCTGAAGCTGCGCCCGCAAACGCGAGTCGAGGAGCCAGACCGCGACACGGCCTACGCGATTTTGGACGAGGTGTGGCAAACCTCGCGCGGCTCCAAGTGGGAGCGCAGGGCGACGCTGCCCGCTGAATATGCGGCTGACGATTTAGACCAGGGGCTCAGACTGGCGTTAAGCGCAGGCGATGACAAGGACAAGGGCGCTTCGATGGGCATCTACACGCTCATCTCCAGGCTGCTCGAAATCGACCCCGCCCGTGCCATCGAATGGGCTCCCGCTCAGCTGAGCTCGATCAAGGAGCCTTACCCGCGCCTGATGGCCACGGTTCAAGTCGCAATCGCGGCGTCCAAGGCCAAGCCCGATCTGGCAGCTCAACTTTACAGCTCGGCCCAGAAAATCGAAATTGGAGACGCCGGGAACCAGATGTATGTCACGGCTCTGCTGGCGGCTCTGGCGGCGCGGCTCCACAACGGCGAGGCGGATGCTCTGGCGGCCAGGGCCTTGCTCGCGGCCAGGAACAGCAATGGCACTGGCACGATCGCAGCCGTGGCCGAGACTCTGGCGATGGGCAGCGCGGCCCTGGCTGAAAAGGCCATCTCTGACAAGGCCATCGCTGAGCCGCGCCCCGGCGTGTTATCCGAAGCGAGCGATAACGAAAAGGTCTCGATTTACAGCCGCTCTATCGAGAAGGCCGCGCCCGATGATCCTCAGGGCGCGCTGGCTCTGCTGGATACGCTCGAAAAAGTTCCAGGCAGCCAGTCCGAGTTCGCCTTCGGGCGGGGCGCGCGCGCTGTGGTCAAGGCCCTGGGGCCGAGTGACCCCGCCGGGGCTCTGGCCGTGGCAAGGCGAGTGGAGCAGAGCAACAAGCCCGAGTGCCTGGCTCTGGCCGCGCGCTTCCAGCCCAAAACAGAGGCTCTGGCTTTGTTGCGCGAGGCGTCCAAGGCAGTGCCGTCGACCGACTGGACGGCGGCCAGCACGCTCGGCCCCATCGCCGCGCAAGCTTATGAACTGGATAAGACAACGGGAACTGAGCTGTTTTCGAGCGCTGTGACGAGGCTGCAAGCCCAGATGCAGGAGGACGGCTGGAGGCAGCAGGAAGGCGCGCGCGAGATAGCCGTCTTCGCCTTCAGCCTCAGCCGCGCCAACCCCATCGAGAGCCGCTTGCTGCTGGAGCAGGAGTGGGCCTTCCAGAAGTCTTTGCCGCCCCAGGTGCGCCGCTTCAGCCACCTGGATGACCTGGCCGTGGCGATGGCCGCCCTGGATCCCGCGCGCGCTCGCGAGATGGCGTGGCAGGCCGGCGGCTATGGCGACGACCTCAGTTCGGAGTTCGAGGCCCAGATGCGTATTGCGCGCTTCCTGCTCGATCCCAAAGGCGACGCCTCCAAGCTGTTTGGGGAGCGCTGAGGCGGCTCAAGTACTTGAGACCCTCCACGGGAAGCCACGGACGCGCTCCCAAAGAGCGCTCACGCCAAACAGGTTGGCGCTCACTCCGCAGCAGTCATTGCGTCCGGCGTAGTGGCGCCGCACCTTGTGCGAGGAGGCAGGAACCTCGTAGCCCGGTGACAGGTTCTCGAAGACCGTCCCCGCAGCGGAGTAGCGGTGCAAGTCCTGGCACCACTGCTGATACCCAGGCTTAGCATTCTTACGCGCGCGAAGTCAGAGCGCCACCTGGAGATGGCTCGGTCCCCGTTAATCCTCAACCTGAAAAAACGCATCCAGGGTGCGGAAAAGTTCGCGAACATCCAGGGGCTTGGTCAGGTAAGCTCTGGCCCCCTCAGCCAGCAGCAGCTCGCGCTGATGCGGAATGGCATCAGCAGTGACGACCACAACCGGGATGTCTCTGGTGGCAGCTGATTGCTGCAAGCGGGTCAAGACTTCTCGTCCATGGATGTCAGGCAGATTCAAGTCCAGCAGGATCAGATCAGGTTGATGCTGGCGTGCCAGATCCAGAGCCAGGCCGCCCTGGACTGCAGCCAGCATCCTGATCTCCGGGCGGCTCTCAAAGATAATCTCCAGGAGCCGAAGGTTGGAAGGGTTGTCTTCCACACACAGCACACAGTAGGTGCGCTTGGTCGTGTGGCCGATGTTCAACTGGCGGGTGCCTTCAGGCGCATCCGTCAGCTGCTCCTGGGGAGAGGTGGATTGGAGTAAGTCCACGGTGAACGTCGTGCCGTGACCCAGAGTGCTTTGGGCGTAGAGTTCTCCGCCCATGGCCGTCACCAGCCGTTGCGACAACACCAAGCCCAGCCCGGTTCCTTCCACTGCAGAGTTGGCAGCGCTCAACCGCTCAAATGGTGTGAAGAGCTTGGGCAGGTCTTGAGGCGCGATGCCCGGCCCGGTGTCGCGCACCGAGAGGGAGGTTCTGCCATTGGCTTTGTCCTCCTGGAACACTTGCACCTGTCCACCCTCACGGTTGTATTTGATGGCGTTCGAGAGCAGGTTGAGCAGCACTTGCTTGAGCCTCTGACGGTCAGCCAGAACAGGGCTCTGCCCCAACGTCAAGAGATTCTGATCCAGGCGGATGCTCCTTTCCGTGGCCAGTGGCTGCATCAGAGCGCAGACTTCGGCCACAACATCCTTCAGGACAAGCGGTTCGAGAGAAATCTCAAAGCGCCCGGCTTCCACGCGCGCGATGTCCAGGACCTCGTTGATGAGGTCGAGCAGGTGCCGTCCTCCTTTGAGGATATGCTCCACTGCCTGGAGGTCCCTGTCCTGCAGGCGGCGGCTCATCTCAAGTACTTGCCCAAAGCCCAGGATGGCGTTGAGCGGCGTGCGCAACTCGTGGCTCATGCGCGACAAAAACTCGCTCTTGGCGGCGTTGGCCTTGTCGGCTTCTTCCTTGGCCCGCTGAAACGCTTCGGCGGCCTGGCGAAGCGCGGCCATTGTCATCTCGTGCTCGATATTCTCCACGCGCAGTGCTTCGTTGGCCGCGCCCAGCTGCTCGTTGGCGGTGGCTAATTCGGCAGTCCGTTCCATGACGTGCAGTTCCAGTTCGTCGTTGGCTTTTTGCAGGGCGGCCTCGGCCTTCTTGCGCGCGCTCACGTCGCGGGCTGCGGCATAAACCACGCCTTCTTCCACTGCCGCGACCGACTTCCACTCCAGCCAGCGCCAGGAGCCATCCTTGCTGCGGTAGCGATTCTCCAGGCCAGCCACGATCTCTCCGGCCATCAGCTTGTTGCGAGCCGCTAATGTGGCGGCCTGGTCTGCGGGATGTACCAGTTCCAGCGAGGGTCTTCCCCTCAACTCGGCCTCGGTGTAGCCCAGGGTTTCCAAGAAAGCTGGATTCAAGCGCTTGAAACAGCCGTCGAACCCGGCGATGCTGAGCATATCCAAGGACATGGCAAAGAAGCGGTCGCGCTCTGCTTCAGCTTCTTTGCGAGCGGTCACATCCAGCAACAACCCGGTGCACACGGTACCTCCTTCGGGCAAGGGCTGAGGATGGGAAGCGCCCTGAACCCACTTGGTCTTGCCTGAAGGCATACGCAGGCGCCCTTCCCAGCTCCAGGGCAGGAGCGCTTCCTTGGCGGCCATCATGCTGCGCTTGAATTCAGCCTGGTCATCGGGATGAATCATATCCATGGGCAAGTTGGGGTTGCTCTTGATAGATTCTGGTTCGACTTGGAACATTCCACGGCACCCATCACTGACAAACGGCCATGTGAAAGAGCCGTCGAGATGACGAGCGAATTGATAGACCATGCCTGGCACATTGGCCACGATATTTTGAAACCGCTCTTCGCTGGAGCGCAGTTGTTCTTGCGCCTGCTTCTGCTCGGTGATGTCCTGGGTTGAGCGCAAGGGCTGCCCCTGATCGTCGTAGAACGTCTCGCAGCGCTCGTGGACAATCTTGAGGCTGCCGTCTTCCATTTGCAGCCGATGGTCAATTGTGTAGGGCATGCGGCTGGCAACTAAGTCGGTGTAGGCCTGATCCACGGCCGCGCGGTCGCCGGGAGGGATGAGTTCGAGAAAGGCCTTGTAAGTGACTGCGAACTTGTCGCGCTCAACCCCGAAGATCCTGTAGTTCTCATCGGACCAGGTCAGCATATTGGTAGCGAAATCCAACTCCCAACTGCCGACCTTGGCCACTCGTTGAGCGGCGACCAGGCGGGAGCGCTCTTTCTCCAGCTGTTGCGCGAGTTCCCGTTGCTCTCTGTTGGAGTGTGAGATTTGTTCTTCGGCCAGCTTCAGGTCATGGATATCGGTGCAGGTGCCGAACCACTTCACAACAGCACCCGTCGCATCACGCATCGGCAGAGCCCGCCCCAGCATCCAGCGGTAAGTGCCGTCAGCGCGGCGCAGCCTGTATTCGGTCTCGTAGGGCTCGCCGCTCTCGATGGCCTGCTGCCAACGCTTGGCAGCGCGCGGCCGGTCCTCGGGGTGAAAAGGCGGGTTCCAGCCATGGCCGAGGCTTTCTTCCAGGGTGAGGCCCGTGTAGTCCATCCACCTTTGGTTGAAGTGGGTGTGCCAACCATCGGGTCGCGTAACCCAGATGATTTGCGGCATGGCTTCGGCTATCGTGCGGAATTGCACCTCGCTTTCCCGTAGCGCTTCCTCAGCCCGGTTGCGCTCGGTGATGTCTTGAACCGTGCCCACCATCTTGAGGGGCTTTGCGGTGCGTTCGTCGAAAACGATTTCCGCCTGCTCATGAACCACGCGCTCCGTGCCGTCCGGCAGGAGGATACGATGGTCAAAACTCAAGTACTTGCCCTGGAGAATCGCTTGGAACACCATCGCCCTGACTTGCTCGCGTTCGTCAGGATGCACCACGCTCAGAAAGTTCTCTCTCGATGCCTCGACTTGCCCCGGTTCATAACCGAAGAGGCGAAAGGTTTCCTCGGACCAACTCAAGGGTGGGACCTCGACTTCGTTTAGCTGCCGCAGGTCTATTTCCCAACTGCCCAAACGAGCGATCTCTTGTGACTTGGCCAGGTTGGCCTCACTGCGGCGCAGCCTCTCCTCCGCCTTCTGGCGCTGGGTGATGTTCTCATGAGCGAGAACCACTCGAACGGCTGCCTCGCTGATAAAGCGAGTCACATCCACCTTGAACCAACGCTCTTCTTGAGGGTTGTGTCGAGAACTGCAACAGCAATACTCAAGGGAAAAGTCATCTCGTGCCAGCGCTATGACCTCTCGGATGCCCTGAGCGAGTGAGGCTGCGGCCTCAGACCAAGCCTTGGTAGACCAGGCGGCTGTCGCCTCCTCACAGACCTGGAGATAGTGGGCTCCCACCTCGTAGGAGGCGGCTGTGCCCTCGTTCTGCTCCGCAAACTGCCGCCACGCCTTGTTGACGAGGATAATCTTCCCGTTCTCATCCAGAACCGCGACGTGAGAGGTCAGGGCATCGAGTGTCAACTGCAGAACGTGCGGTGAGCCCGGCTCAGGTGCGGTGTTCATAAAAATATCTCAAGGAAACTCCACCTCTTGTCGGTGGGGAGGAATTGAGATGTCGAACGAAGTTCGACTTTGAGACTTCCACTCTCAGGTCAATTCCGGGTGCCCTCTAGGCGGGTGCGATGTTGCGTTTGATGGTTTTGGATGACACGGTGCCCGCAGAACCAAAATAGGTGCTGCCTGTCCACAAGCCGCTGCCCCCTGCCCAAAGGGCACCCGCGACGCTTCTTGAGCGTGGGAAAAGCACGGAACATCCGCCCAGAAGGCACCCGACGGCCAAGATGCTTTTCAGAGTCGCGGCAGTCGTGAGAGGTGCTGTCTTGGGCGGTGCGGAAACGAAGAGGTCGGGTGCCCTCCAACCAAAACCGGGTGCCGATACTTGGTGACGGGAACAATGTGGTAGTTCAAGTTGTAGACACGGCGAAGGGGCGCCCCTTCGCGTGGCTGGTTCTCCTGGTTGTCATGCTTGACAAGAATATACCAATAGGACTTACGCAGGGGCCATTTGAATGGTGGGCGATTTGAGTTGTTGAATCAGGAAGTCGCGGAGCAAGCCGTGCTTGAGTTGGTAGACGGTGGTCGAGGCGCGATGAGCCAAGTCGCTGAGGCGTGTCCAGACCAAGAGAGAGCAGTGGATATGGTTGCGCTGGATGCGGGCTTTTCGGCACTGACAGCGTTCCAAGCCGGTGAGTTGCTTCAACTCCCGATGAACCTGCTCGATCTTCCAGCGCACGGCACACACCGTTCGTGTGTCGCGCGTCGAATCCTGAGTGGCATCGTTGGTCACGATGTATTCCGTGCGGTGGGTGGACACCTCAACCCGGAACAGGGTCATCTTGTAGTCTGCGGGGAAGCCGTGAACCTTGACTCGCTTGCCGCTTTGCAACTCTTCCTGGCTCCACTCCAACTCGCTCACCGCTCGGTAAGGCCCCTCACCGCTGCTGTCATCGACCTTGCGGTTGCTCTTGAGCGGGCAGTAGAACAGCTTCTTGGCCTGGTCGGGGAGGCTGACCGGATGGCTGACCGACGCTTTGTTCCAGTTCTCGATGAGCATCATCATCTCGCGGGTGGCATACCAGGCGTC
>JAABUR0100006028.1_pt1 | contig 15043 bp, 18 predicted proteins | sample 5560091 | NCBI WGS metagenome assembly JAABUR01 (sample SAMN10711879, study PRJNA513375) | rock metagenome | isolation source: Antarctica rocks | place: Antarctica: Victoria Land, University Valley sud
CCCTAGGACTCGAGGTCCAGGGTAGGAAGAGTGCTCATCCATCGGCGGCTACCAGGCACCGAGCCTGTCATGCCGTCGGCCCGGTAAACCCCATTAGGGCAGGTGGCGGGCGATCCTCGTCACGACGATCTCGTGCCCGAGGTCGGGGTCCTTGATCGTCGCGTTGACGGCGGTGAAGGTCGTGGGCAGCGTCGTGCCGGCGGGTACCGGAGCTGTGCTGGCCGCGGTGGTTGCCGGTGTGGTTGCCGGTGTGGCAGCCGGTGTGGGAGCCGGTGTGGGAGCCGTCATGGAGGCAGGTGTGGTGGCCGTCCCGGAGCTGGCCGTCACGGAGCGGGTCGACGAGGTCGACGAGGTCGACGAGGACGACGACGCGGGAGCCCCTCCCGACGGAGGCCGTGCGCTCACGGCGGTGCCGACGTCCGCGGTGGGCGAGATCGGTGCGCCGGGCCCTTCGGAGCACCCGCCGAGCGCGATGGCCAGGGCCGGCACCACCATCAGTGCGGTCCTCTTCATCGGTGGGGTCGTCCTCTCATGGTGCGGCAGAGGCCGGTGGCGACCGGTCCCAAGCCAACACTGTGCCTCCAGCAGGCCGCGCCGATCAAATCCGCTCCGGTGCGCCATGCGCCACCAAGGTGCCGCGGGTGCCCTGGGCGTCACGGAGGGCCCCTCAGCCACCGGTCGATGTCGTCGAGCGCCGCCGTGACGACGTCGCCGGGTGCCCGGCTGCCGCGCAGGCTGGCTGAAGCGAGGGCGGCGAGGTCGAGGTCGTCGAGCCCGAGATCCTCGCGGGCCATCGCATACTGCGAGAGCAACCTCGTGCCGAAGAGGAGTGGGTCGTCCGCGCCGAGTGCCACGGGGATCCCGGCCTCCAGGAGAGTGCGCAGCGGGACGTCCGACGCCTGTGGATAGACCCCGAGCGAGACGTTGCTGCCCGGGCACACCTCGAGCGTGACCTCTGCGTCGGCAACCTCGTCCATGACCCGCGGGTCCTCGACGCACCGCACTCCGTGCCCGATCCGGTCCGGACGGAGGACGGTAAGCGTGTCCTGCACGGATGAGGGGCCGAGGAGCTCACCGGCGTGCGGCACCAGGGCCAGGCCGCCCCGGCGGGCGATCTCGAACGCCGGCACGAAGTCGAGCAGCGCCCCGCGGCGCTCGTCGTTGCTCAGGCCGAAGCCCACCACGTCACCCGGCTGCGACCCGGCATACCGGACCGCCAGGCGCGCCAGCGTGCGTGCGTCGAGCGGGTGGCGGACCCGGCTCGCCGCGACGACGACCGCGACACCGATCCCCACCTCGCGCGTGGCCGCCCGCGCCTCGTCCAGGATGATCTCGAGAGCCGGGGTGAGGCCGCCGACGAAGGGGGCGTAGGAGGTGGGCTCGACCTGGATCTCCAGCCAGCGCGACCCCTCGGCGGCGTCGTCCTCAGCGGCCTCGCGCACGAGCCGGCGAAGATCCGCCTCGCCACGGACGCACGACCGCGCCAGGTCGTAGAGCCGCTGGAAGCGGAACCACCCGCGCTCGTCGGTTGCGTGCAGCCGCGGCGGCCACGCCTCGGTCAGGGCCTCTGGCAGGGGTATGCCGTGCTGCGCCGCGAGGTCCGCGAGGGTCCCGATCCGCATGGAGCCGGTGAAGTGCAGGTGCAGGTGCGCCTTGGGCAGCGCGACGAGGTCGCGCCGGTTCTCGGACTGCACGACCCCTGGTTACTCGTCGTCGAGATCGACGTCGTCGTCCGAGTAGTCGTCGTCGACGACGTGCATGGCGGCCTCCTCGGCCGACGCACCGGAGCCGGAGATCCCGACGTCATCGGCGATCAGCTCCTTCTCGGCGTCCCCGTGGGCCCCCTCGTCCGGGGCGACGAGGCGACCGGCGCGACCACCGGTGTCGCTGAGAAAGTCGTCCTCGGCCGGGATGGCGTCGGGGTCGTCACCGCCGACGGTGTCGTCGTCGGCCCGGTCCAGGCCGCTCTCGTCGTCCGGCGCCCCGTAGGCGGAGTCGGGGTCCGGCTCCTCCTGCCGGATCCGCTGCTCGATGGTCTCGTCCTGGGACTGCTCCCAGGCAGTCGTGCCCCAGGCGTTCGAGCCGCGGGCCGTGTCGGGAGGGGAGTAGCCCTCGTCGAGCACGTCGTCGACGCCTCGGTCCACGAGGGTGTCGCCCGACTGCATCTGGTCCTCGTCGTCCAGGGAGTACGAGCCCACGTCGGTGTCGAGGTCCTCGCCGCCGTGGCCGCCGCCCTGGTCCATCCCGTTGTCGCTCATGTGGCCACTCTGCCAGAGGAGCCGACGGCATCGGGATCCCGGGGTCGGCCATGCCGCAACGCCCGCAGCTCGTCGGCTCGAGGGTCGCGGACGAGCGTGGAGCCCGGACCGTCGAAGGTCTGGACCATCCGGTCTCCGGGTTGGTACTCGGGCCAGCCCGGCTCGCCGTTCGTCGCGAACGCCACCCACGCCGAGTGCATCTCGTCGGCGAGGCGCTGCGGCGGGTTCGGGCCGCTCAGCCGGTGGGCGGAGTCGAGGGTGTCGAACACGAAGGGCAGCTCCAGTGCGTGGCAGGCTCCGAGACCGGGAACGCCTGAGCGCCAAGCGAACTCGTACATGTGAGCACGGCCTCCGGAGCCCGTGCGGGCGTCGGCCAGCCGCACTGTCTCGGCGCGGAAGGCATGGTCGGTGAGAACTGCCGCCAGCAGGTCTCCCGCGGTGGCGCTCGGTCGGGCGGCGGCGTAGACGTCCACGACCGATGGGTCGAGGCCGTACTGGGACAGCACCAGGGGCAGTGCCTCTGTGGTCACCATGGCGCCAAGACCTGTCGGCACGAGGAAGAAGCGGAACTCCTCGGTCGTCGTCCCCGTGAGCAGGGCCACGTTTCGGGCCGCGCCATCGGCGATGAGATCCACCGGAACGCCGGTGACGATGTCGCCGTCGACGCACGGAAAGAAGCTCATGACGCCGAGCCCGTTGCGGACGACGGACCGGCCCCACCGCTCGGGGTCGGGATCCTGAGCCAGGGCGAGACCCACTGCGGTCTGCGCGGCGGCCAGCTCCTTCGACCCGACCTGACCGAAGTCGTCCGCCGTCGCGGGGATGCCCAGCCGCTCGGCCACCTCCGCCGTGACGTGGCGGGCGTCGACCTCATCGGCGACGGCCGTGGCGTTCCCGCTCTGCACGACCGCTCTGCGGAACAGGTCGTCGGAAGCAGCCGAGGACATGAGGGTGGCCACGCTCATCCCGCCGGCCGACTCGCCGAAGACGGTGACGTTGTCCGGGTCGCCGCCGAAGGCCCGGACGTTCTCCTGGACCCAGGCGAGGGCGAACAGCTGGTCGCGAAGGCCCCGGTTGGCCGGCGCGCCGTCGACCGCCCCGAATCCGGTGATCCCCAGCCGGTAGTTCACCGCGACGAGCACCACCCCGTCACGTGCGAAGGCGGTGCCGTCGTAGGTCGGAATGGCGGTGGAGCCTCGGGTGAACGCCCCACCGTGGAGCCACACCATCACGGGAAGACCCGATCCGCTGGCATCCGGTGTCCAGATGTTGAGGTGGAGCGGGTTGTCGCCGGGGATGAGGACGCTGCCGATCAGGGCGGCGATCGGCGGGGCGTAGAGCGACTGGATGGCGCTGGCTCCGTGCTGCAGGGCGTCGCGGACACCGTCCCAGCGAGGTGCTGGGGCCGGCGCCCGGAACCGGCCCGGCCCCACCGGCGGGGCGGCGTAGGGGATGCCCAGGAAGGCACTGACTCCGGCCTGCGTGCGGCCGCGGACCCGGCCGCCCGTGACCAACACCGTCGGGTCCATCTGTCCTCCTTGTCGTTGCTGTTGTGGTTGCTGCTGTTGTTGTGCTGGATGCCCATTGTCGTTGTTGCTGGATGCCCATCGTCGTTGCTCGGTGTCCTTCTCGAAGACGTCATCAACGGTCAGGTCTCCCTGGGCCTGCTGACCGTCAAAGGCCTGCTGACCGTCAACGGCCTGCTGACAGCTGCTCGGCGGCGGCCAGGGCTGCGCAGGTGGCCACCCCGGCCATCGCCGTCTCGACCTCCTCCAGAACGGGGAACGTCGGGGCGAGGCGGATGTTGCGGTCCCGGGGGTCCTGGTGGAGGGGGAAGGACGAGCCGGCGGGCGTCAGTGAGATCCCGGCGTCCCCGGCCAGGCGGACCACCCGGGCTGCCGTCCCGTCCAGGACGTCGAGGTTGACGAAGTAGCCGCCCGTCGGCCGGGTCCACTCCGCGATGCCGAGACCGGCCAGGGCGCTCGTCAGGGCCTCGTCGACCGCCGCGAACTTCGGGGCGATGATGTCGCGGTGCCGCCGCATGTGCTCGCGCACCCCGTCCGCCGAGCCGAAGAACTCCACGTGGCGCAGGTGGTTGACCTTGTCGGGCCCGATCGAGCCCATCGCCAGGTGCTCGAGGAACCACGCCTTGTTCTCGGCCGAGGCGGCAAGGACCGCCACGCCGGCCCCGGCGAAGGTGATCTTCGACGTCGAGGCGAACATGATCGGCCGGTTGGGGTGCCCGGAGGCCGCAGCGAGGGTCAGCACGTCGGCGCTCTTGGCCTCCTCCTCGGTGAGGTGGTGGAAGGCGTACGCGTTGTCCCAGAAGATGCGGAAGTCGGGGGCCGCAGTCGGCATTCCCACCAGTGCCGCGGCGACCTCCTGCGAGCACACCGCCCCCGAGGGGTTCGCGTAGGTCGGCACGACCCACATGCCCTTGATGCTCGGGTCGTCCCGGACGAGCGCCTCGACCGCGGCCACGTCGGGGCCGTCCGCGTTCATCGGGACGCTGAGCATCTCGATGCCGAAGCTCGCGAGCATCGAGAAGTGCCGGTCATACCCGGGCACGGGGCAGATGAACCTCACCGCCCCGTCCTGCAGGTCCGAGGCCCAGGGCCGGGACGAGTCCGGGCTGCCGTGCAGCAGCAGGTGGACGAGCGTGTCGTGCATCATCGTCAGGCTGGAGTTGCCGCCGCAGACGACTTGGTCCGGCTCCACCCAGAGCAGCTCGGCGAAGATCTCCCGCAGCTCGGGCAGCCCCTGCAGCCCGCCGTAGTTGCGCACGTCCGCCCCGGACCGGTCCCTCGTCGTCGTCGGCAGGCTGAGTAGCCGGTCCGAGAGATCCAGCTGCGCCGACGACGGCTTGCCCCGCGTGAGGTCGAGAGCGAGGCCGCGGCGGCGCAGCGCGGCATACTCCTGCTCCTTGGTGGCCAGGAAGGTCGCGAGCTCCTCGGAGGAGAGCGACGCGAGGGGGGCGATGGCCGGCTGCGTGGTCACGGGTCAGATCCTTCCACTGCTCCGGTATGCCGTGCGGTCGCCGTCCGCTGGGCGCCACCACCCGGGCCGTCGGCGTGGTCATCAGCGAGGAGCATCGCTGACGTTGCGTCAGTCAGCTGATCGTCGCCGGCCGGGGGCTGGCGCCGGTTTCGGACAGCCGGCGCTTGGCAATCGCGATCGGCCACTGCGCCACCAGGGCAGGCAGCACCCAGAACACCGGGTTGCCGGTGCGGGCGATGAGCAACCCGGTGACCAGCGCTACGTAGGAACCACCCAGCAGGTGCGCGCACGCAGTGGGCCACCCCGGGCGCCGCCGCCGCCAGGCCAGGAGTCCGAGCAGTGCCGCCGACTCGGTTGCCGCGGCGACCGGCACCGGCCACCACAGGCGGGAAAACGCTGTCACGGCCAGCAGCAGGGCACTGACGGCGACGCCGGCGACCACGAACTGGTATCCGATCGCCGCGGCCCGGCGCAGCCGACCATGAGGAAGCAACAGCACTGCCGGACCGAGCAGCAGACCCGACGTCCCCAGCACGACGTGGATGGCCAGCATGCTGTCCCGCGTCATCGCGGGCCCCCACCGGGCGAGCCGTACAGCATCCCGGCGGCACGACGAGTCATCGCGGGCAGGTCCCGCTCGACCAGCAGGTCGCGCAGCTGCGCCTGCGCCAGGCTTCCGCTCGCCGCGAGCGTCGCCAGACCGTGCACCAGCGACCAACCCGCCACGACAGCCGCGGCGGCGTCCGACACTGCGCCGCGGGCGCTCATGGAGGCGACTCCGGAGCGCAGCACGTCGAAGGCATCCTGTTGGCTCGCGTGCAGGTCGGCGTCATCCTTGTCGAGCAGGTCGGGGCGAAACATCACGTCGAAGTGGGCCGGGAAGTCAACGGCGAACTGCACGTACGCCACCCCCACCTCGACGAAACCCCGGCTCGCATCGGCCTCCCGGAGGCGCTGCGCGAGGAGCTGGAAGCCCTCGGCTGCCAGGGCGGTGAGCAACCCGGCTCGACTCGTGAAGTGGTGCCGTGGAGCCGCGTGCGACACCCCGGCCTCCCGGGCCAACGCCCGCAGAGACAGGTCGGCTGCTCCTTCGCGCTCGATGACGTCAGCTGCTTGACGCAGCATGTCGGCACGCAGGTTGCCGTGGTGGTAGCTGTCGGTCATGGCCCTATCTTGTCATCGATATGTTGCCGTTGACAAGATCTGGTTGGCTGTCTCTCCGCGCGGGCGTTATCCGCGGCCGACGGGTTCGGTCGGGTTCGCGTCGGGACGGGAGCCTCGCGTATGCTCTTTCCTCGGTGGTTGACGGCCGCTACGCGCATGCGTGCCCGGCGTCCTCATCCGCGGTCCCACACCAACCGGGGTCGTGAAGGGCAGTGGCTCAATTGGTAGAGCTCCGGTCTCCAAAACCGGCGGTTGGGGGTTCGAGTCCCTCCTGCCCTGCGTCGTTGCTCGCCAGAGGGACGTACGAAGGAACCGAAGGAACCCGGCGGACCTCCCGGCGGCTGGAGGAAGAGGAACTGTGACGGAGACGAGCGCGGGCCCGCGCGGGGCTGGTCGTGCCGACCGCAAGCGCGGCCGGCAGGGCAATCCGGTCTCCCGCCTCGTGCAGGCGCTGGTCCGGTTTGTCAGCCAGATCCTCGACGAGCTGCGCAAGGTCGTCCGTCCCACCGGGTCGGAGCTGCTCAACTACACCTTCGTCGTCATCGTCTTCGTCCTCGTCATCATGGGGATCGTCTCCGGCCTGGACTTCGTGTTCCACCGGCTGGTCCTCCTCGCCCTGGCCGGCTAGGCAGGGCTGTCCCGCACCATCTCCGGAAGTGCCGTTCATCGCGGCTACCACAGCTCAGCAAGGAAAGTAGGTCCATCGCCGTGTCCCAGCAGGACGCCCTCCGGGGCACCGACGTCGAGCACGACCTGGAGCAGGCCGAGGTCGGCGCGAACAACGACTTGTCGGCCGTCGACGCCGTCGACGCGCTCGACCACCTGAGCACCGAGGCCGACGTCGACGCGGCGGAGCTGCCCGAGGAGGCCGATACCGACTCGAGCGCGACGACCGGCTCCGACGAGCCGACCACCGCCGATGACGACGAGGCCTTCGATGTCGACACCGACGAGGCGGCCGAGCCTGCCGATGCCGATGCCGCCGACGACGCAACCGCTGCCGACGCCGCCGACGACGCGGCTGCGGCTGGCGACACCGTGGACGCCGAGCCGGTCGAGCCGGTCGACCCCGTGGCCGAGTACATGCAGCAGCTGCGCCTCAAGCCCGGGGACTGGTACGTCATCCACTCCTACGCCGGCTACGAGAACCGGGTCAAGGCCAACCTCGAGACGCGGATCGTGTCCCTCAACATGGAGGACCACATCTTCGAGATCGAGGTGCCGATGGAAGAGGTCACCGAGATCAAGAACGGACAGAAGAAGCTGGTCCGGCGGGTCCGGATGCCCGGATACGTCCTCGTCCGGATGGACCTGACCGACGAGAGCTGGGGCGCCGTCCGGCACACCCCCGGCGTGACCGGTTTCGTCGGCAACGCCCACCAGCCGGTGCCGCTCAGCCACGACGAGGTCTTCGTGATGCTCGCCCCGGAACTCGAGACCGCCGAGAGCTCCGGCGCCGGTGGCACCTCGGGTGGCAGCAAGCCCAAGGAGGTGCAGGTCGTCGACTACCTGGTCGGCGAGTCCGTCACCGTCATGGAGGGCCCGTTCGAGACCCTGCCTGCCACGATCTCCGAGATCAGCCCCGACACCCAGAAGCTCAAGGTGCTCGTCTCCATCTTCGGCCGGGAGACCCCGGTCGAGCTGTCCTTCGGCCAGGTCGCCAAGATCTGACGCAGGGCCCGGTCCTTGCTCCGCAAGGACTCTGCAACCGGGTCATCGCCCATGGCGTAGGCCCCCACCACAACCAGAAGGCAGTCGAGAAATGCCCCCCAAGTCAAAGAAGGTCGCCGGCTTCGTCAAGCTGCAGATCCAGGCCGGCCAGGCCACGCCGGCACCGCCGGTCGGTCCGGCACTCGGCCAGCACGGCGTCAACATCATGGAGTTCGTCAAGGCCTACAACGCCGCGACGGAGAGCCAGCGCGGCAACGTGATCCCCGTGGAGATCACGGTTTTCGAGGATCGCTCGTTCACGTTCGTCACGAAGACCCCGCCGGCTGCCGAGCTGATCAAGAAGGCCGCCGGCGTGCCCAAGGGCTCGGGCGAGCCGCACAAGACCAAGGTCGCGAAGCTGTCGGCCGAGCAGGTGCGCGAGATCGCCAGGGACAAGATGGTGGACCTCAACGCCAACGACGTCGAGTCGGCCGCCAAGATCATCGCCGGCACCGCCCGCTCCATGGGCATCACCACCGAGGGCTACTGACCGACCGAGGGCTACTGAACCGCCCGAGGTGACCACACGGCATACGGCTCGTATGCCGTGGACGTGGCAGGACCGCGCTGGTCCGCCTGACCACAACTCCACCCCAGCACCACGACACAGGAGCAGAGATGAAGCGCAGCAAGGCCTACACCGCCGCCGCCGAGAAGGTCGACGCCGGCCGGACCTACGCCCCCCTCGAGGCCGTCCGCCTCGCGAAGGAGACGACGAGCACGAAGTACGACGCGACGGTCGAGGTGGCCATGCGGCTGGGCGTCGACCCGCGCAAGGCCGACCAGATGGTCCGGGGCACCGTCAACCTGCCGCACGGCACGGGCAAGACCGCCAAGGTCCTGGTCTTCGCCAACGCCGAGAAGGCCGAGGCCGCTCGCGAGGCCGGCGCCGACTACGTCGGCTCGGACGACATGATCGAGAAGGTCTCCGGCGGCTGGCTCGACTTCGACGCCGTCGTCGCGACGCCGGACATGATGGGCAAGGTCGGCCGGCTCGGCAAGGTCCTCGGCCCTCGCGGTCTGATGCCCAACCCGAAGACGGGCACGGTCACCATGGACGTCGTCAAGGCCGTCACCGACATCAAGGGCGGCAAGATCGAGTTCCGCACGGACAAGCACTCCAACCTGCACTTCATCATCGGCAAGGCCTCGTTCAACGAGATGCAGCTGGTGGAGAACTATGGGGCCGCGCTCGAGGAGATCCTCCGCCTCAAGCCGTCCTCCTCGAAGGGCCACTACATCGAGAAGGCCACGATGACCACGACCATGGGCCCGGGCATTCCGCTCGACCACCGCCGCACCCGCAACCTGCTCCTCGAGGACGAGGCGTTCTGAGCTCAGCGCCCGGCACGCCGAGCGCTTGCCACACCGAGGGCTCGGCACACCGAGGGCCCAGCACACCGAGGGCAGTCAAGGGGGAGCGGTTGCCCTGGGGAACCCCACCACGTCGGGGCGTGGTCAGGTTTCCCAGAACGACCTCTCCACCCGCATGTCACGGCGACAGCGCGGCCTCGGGCAGCAGGGCGACCTCGGCGCCCGGCCACCGGCGGACGTCGTCGCCGAGGGGCTGGAGCTGCCGCACCTGTTCGAGGCACCACGGCGAGACGGCGCGGGCACCGGCGAGGACCTCGGAGGCGAAGACTGTCCAGTCCACCCAGTCGATGCCGGCGACCTCAGTGGGGTCCGGATCGAGGACGGCTCCCGGGTCGAGCCAGCCGACATAAACGGGACACAGCTCGTTCTCCACGACGTCGTCCATCTCCGCCCGGTAGGCGAACGTCGGCAGGACCAGACGCACCTGCCCGACGCCCGCACCCAGCTCGGACCGGGCGCGCCGCTGCACCGCGTCGGGAAGGAGCTCGCCCGGGGCCGGATGGCCGCACACGGAGTTCGTCCAGAGGCCGGGAAAGGTGCGCTTCCCGGCTGCGCGCCGGGTCAGCAGGAGCTGGCCTGCGGCAGAGAAGAGGTAGGCCGAGAACGCGAGGTGCAGCGGGGTCCGGGCATGGTGCACCTGCTCCTTCGGTGCCGTCCCGATGGCCCTGCCGTGCTCGTCGACGAGTACCACGGACTCGATGTTCATCGACGTCACCCGCCCTGCGCCCGCAGCAGGACCAGCTCGAGGCAGAAGCCCGGGCCCATCGCCAGGAGCATCCCGTACGACCCGGGCGCGGGTGGGCGTTCGGTCAGGGTGTCGGCCAGGACGTGCAGCACCGACGCCGACGAGAGGTTGCCGATGCGGTCCAGGCTGCGCCAGGTCAGGCCCAGTGCCTCCCGCTCGACCTGCAGGGCCTCGGCCATCGCCTCCAGGACCTTCGGCCCGCCCGGGTGGGCCACCCACCAGCCGATGTCCGCCCACCCGAGTCCTTGGTCGGCGAGGAACCTGTCGACGTCGCCCCGCACATTGTTGCGCACCAGATCGGGCACCTCGACCCCGAGGACGATCCGCAGCCCCGACGCACCGACGTCCCAGCCCATCGCCCGCTCGCTGTCGGGGTAGAGGCGGCTGCGCGTCGCCACGACCTCAGGCAGCGTCGTCGCCGAGGAGCGGTTGCTCCCGACCATGGCGACTGCGGCCGCGCCGTCACCGAAGAGGCCGCTGGCGACGAGGTTGGCGACGGAGGTGTCGTCGCGCTGGACGGTCAGACTGCACAGCTCGACGGACAGCAGGACGGCGACGTCGTCCGGGTGCCCGACGAGGTAGTCGTGCACGCGAGCCACGCCTGCCGCTCCGGCAACGCAGCCGAGGCCGACCAGCGGCATCCGCTTGATGTCCTCGCGCAGGCCGATGCGTGCGGTGACCCTGGCCTCGATCGACGGCACGGCCAGCCCGGTGACCGTCGTCGACACGATCAGGTCGACGTCCTGCACCCTCAGCCCCGCCGAAAGCAGGGCCCCTTCCACCGCCTGCGCGCCGAGGTCCACCCCGACCCGGATGAACTCGTCGTTGGCCTCACCGAAGCCGGACATGCCGGCATACCGCTGCAGGGGGAGTGCGAGGTGGCGGTGGCTCACTCCCGCGTTGGCGTGCAGCCGTTCCAGGAGCGTGCGGTCGACCCCGTGCACACCGAGCACCTCAGCGAATGCCTCGGTGACCTCCGCCTGCGCATGACGATGTGACGACAGGACGCCGCACACGCCGGCAAGGTAGCTCACCCACCCACCCTAAGCACCGGGTCGCACGCTGCTTCCGGTGGCGGCGCCGCGCGCCCGGAGTCGACCGTCGGCGGATGACCCACACCCGCACCCGCCTGGCCGTCGGGATCCTCGATGGAGCCGACGGGAAGGGCCTCACCATGCTCGGTCACCGCCTCGGGGTTGGCGGCACTCTCAACGATCGGCGCCGTCACCGCGATCCGACCCTTCGGCACGGGCCTCTTCGAAGCGGCGGCCGAGACCGTCCGTCGAGGCGGGGGCTCGGCCATGGTGGTCCAACCCCGTCCCTGAGCGCCGCTGCGGTTGGTAGGTTGTCCGTCAGAGGTCCGGAACGGTGCCTCGCGACATCAGTGACGTGGTCCGGGCGGACCGACGAGGGGGAAACATGAAGAGCAGGCTCATCACCACGTTCGGGCTCTGCGGCGCGCTGGCCCTGGCCGGCTGCAGCAGCTCCGGCCCCACATCGACCACCGGCACACCGGCGCCCGCGAGCAGCACGCCGACGACGAAGTCTGCGGCGTCCGCGCCTGCGTCCTCCAGCTCCACCTCCACGAGCGCCTCCTCCGCCTCCACAAGCGCCTCCGCCTCTGCCGCGGGGAGCGCCGAGGAGCTGGGAGACCGGATGGCGAAGGCAATCGTCAACGCGAAGTCGGGCAAGGGCAAGGCCACCGCGTCCGGTTCGGCCACCCTGGACCTGAGCATGGAGTTCGTCTTCGTCGACCCGACCAGGATGGACATGCACGCCACCATGGCCACCTCGGGCATGAACCTCGAGATGGTCGTCAAGGGCGGCACTTTCTACATGAAGGGCCTGCCCGCTGCTGCCACCGGCGGCAAGCCGTGGATCAAGGCCGACCCCAACGGCACCGACGCGTTCAGCAAGCAGATGTCAGGCCAGCTGCAGTCCCTGGGTGACCCACGACAGATCACGAAGTCGTTCAGCGGCGCCACGGCCAAGCTGGTCGGTGAGGAGGGCGGCCTGCGGCACTACACCGTCACCGGGGCCCGCGGGGTGGACACGATGGAGGTCTACGTCGACAAGGAGGACCGCCCCACGAAGTTCGTCGTGACCGCCTCGGGCGTCACGGCGAACGCCGAGTACTCCGACTGGGGCACGCCCGTGACGATCACCGAACCGCCGGCCGACCAGGTGGGGTCGTTGCGGACGGGGAAGTGACCTCGCGACAGCAAGCCTGACGCGACAGCGGGCCTGACGGGGGCAGCGGGGCGCGACCTCGTTTTGACCACGGGGGCCGCCGCCCGTAGTCTGGTCGGCGACCACAGACCGCCGGTTGTCCGGTGCCCGCACCCGCAGGCTCCGGACCGAAGGTTCCGCATGAAGCGGGCTGCCAGCGCAGGCCACTCGAGTTTCCCGGCTCCTCGCCTCCTCGGCGATCCGTATGCCGGGCAGCCCCGTGCGCTTGCGCCGGGGCTTGTCTCATGGGTTTCCTCCGGGCCGCGCGGTCCAACGCTACCGAAGGAGGCTCGATGGCCAACGCCGAGAAGACGGCTGCCATTGCCGAGCTCGCGGACCGCTTCCGCACGTCGGGTGCTGCCGTGCTGACGGAGTACCGCGGTCTGACCGTGAAGCAGCTCACGCTGCTGCGCAGCTCCCTGCGCGAGCACGCCACCTACGCCGTGGTGAAGAACACCCTCACCGAGCTGGCCGCCAAGGAGGCCGGAGTCACGGCCTTCGACGGGCAGTTCCAGGGTCCCTCCGCGATCGCCTTCGTCACCGGAGACGCGGTCGAGGACCGCGTCGTCTCGCGGTCGAGGCGGCCAAGGGCCTGCGGGACTTCGCCAAGGCCAACCCCCTCCTCGTGATCAAGGCCGCCGTCCTGGACGGCAAGGCCATGACTCCCGACGAGGTCAGGCAGCTGGCGGACCTCGAGTCCCGTGAGGTGCTGCTCGCCCGGCTGGCGGGCGCCATGAACGCTTCGCTCAGCACGGCAGTCCACCTCTTCGCCGCGCCCCTGTCGCAGACGGCGCGTCTGATCGACGCACTCCGCGCCAAGGTCGAGGCAGAGGCCCCAGATGACACCGGCGCAGCGCCGGAGGACGTCCCGGCCGTGGCCGGTGTCCCCGAGGATGCTGTCGACACCCCGCAGGAGGCGCCCGCCGATGTCCCGGCAGACGCCGCACCGACCAACGACGTCGCCGCAGTGGCGACCGAGGCCCCCACCGACGGCGGGGAGAGCTGAGCCGGTCCGCCGGTTCGGTCAGCCACACCCAACGCCACTCACGGCAGAAACAGGAAGGAACGCCACCATGGCGAAGCTGAACACCGATGAGCTCCTTGATGCTTTCAAGGAGATGACCCTGATCGAGCTGTCGGGGTTCGTGAAGCAGTTCGAAGACACCTTCGGGGTCACCGCTGCGGCCCCCGTGGCCGTCGCCGCCCCCGGTGGCGCCGGGGGCACCCCGCAGGACGCCCCCGCCGAGGAGCAGGACGAGTTCGACGTCATCCTCGAGGCTGCTGGTGACAAGAAGATCCAGGTCATCAAGGAGGTTCGCTCCCTGACGAGCCTGGGCCTGAAGGAGGCCAAGGACCTCGTGGACGGCGCCCCCAAGGCCGTGCTCGAGAAGGTCGACAAGGCCGCGGCCGACAAGGCCAAGGAGCAGCTCGAAGGCGCCGGGGCGACCGTCACCCTCAAGTGACCCCGTCCCGGACGCGTCCACACCTCGGCGCGCCGGGACAGCAACACACGGAAGGACCCGACCACCGCTGTGGTCGGGTCTATCCCTGCTCCTGCCCCGTGCAGGCCGCCGCGCCGACGGCTGGCACGGCATACCTGGCACTGGCGTCCGGCAGGTCGGCGGTTGCAGCAGCCCAGCTGCCGGACGCGGGCCTAGACTCCGGTGCCCATGTACCCCGCCGGAGAGCCGTACGACCACGGGATGCTCGCGGTCGGTGACGGCCAGCGCCTCTACTGGGAGACCTGCGGCACCCCCGGTGGCAAGCCGGCGGTCGTCCTGCACGGCGGCCCGGGCTCGGGCGCCACGCCGCACTGGCGCCGCTTCTTCGACCCCGGGCGCTACCGCGTCGTCCTGCTCGACCAGCGCGGCGCCGGCCGTAGCACGCCCTCGGTCCAGAACCTCGCGACGGACCTGTCCGTCAACACCACGGCCCACTTGGTCGGAGACCTCGAGGTGCTGAGGGAGCACCTCGGCATCGGGCGCTGGCTCGTGCTCGGTGGGTCGTGGGGCGCCACGCTCGGCCTGACGTATGCCGTGCAGCACCCCGAGCGCGTCTCTGAGCTCGTCCTGTTCGCGGTGACGACCACCCGTCGCCGGGACGTCGACCACCTCACCCACGGAGTGGGGCGCTACTTCCCGGAGGCGTACGCCCGGCTGGCGGCCGGCCTGCCCGAGAAGGACCGGCGCGGCGACCTCACCGCTGCATACGCCCGCCTGCTGGCCGCAGCCGACCCCGACGTCCGGGCGGGGGCGGCGGCCGAGTGGTGCGCCTGGGAGGAGGCGATCGTCGCCCTCGAGGAGGACACGGCGCCGAGCGCCAGGTACGCCGACCCCGGGTTCCGCTACGGCTTCGCGCGACTCGTGACGCACTACTTCAGCAACGCCGCCTTCCAGGCCGACGACGCGATCGTCGGGCACCTCGGGCGGCTGCACGGCATACCCGGCGTCCTCGTCCACGGCCGGCTCGACCTCGCCGGGCCGGCGGACACGGCCTGGGCCATCGCACAGGCCTGGCCGGACGCGCAGCTGGTCATCCTCGGCGGGGTCGGCCACGCCGGGGCACA
>JAABUR0100006031.1_pt1 | contig 15037 bp, 15 predicted proteins | sample 5560091 | NCBI WGS metagenome assembly JAABUR01 (sample SAMN10711879, study PRJNA513375) | rock metagenome | isolation source: Antarctica rocks | place: Antarctica: Victoria Land, University Valley sud
ACAGCGGGGTGCGGGTCGCCAACGTGTTCCACGCCGGCGACGGCAACCTCCATCCCCTCGTCCTCTTCGACGCCGCCGTGCCGGGCCAGGCGGAGGCGGCCGAGGAGGTCTCCGGCGCGATCATCGACCTGTGCATCGAGTTCGGCGGCTCGATCACCGGCGAGCACGGCGTCGGGGCGGACAAGGCCAAGTACATGCCCCGCATGTTCAGCGACGATGACCTCGACACGATGCAGCTCGTGCGCTGCGCGTTCGACCCCGACGCCATCTCCAACCCCGGCAAGATCTTCCCGACGCCGCGGATGTGCGGTGAGGTTCCCGGGCGCAACCGGGGCGCCCACCCGCTCGTCGAGGCGGGAAAGGCGGACCTGTTCTGATGACGTCCACCGACCTGGACCTCCTCCCTCGCCTCGCTGACGCCGCGACGGGTGACGCGCGCGAGGGCGGAGCCGAGGACCACGTCGACGGTATGCCGTGCCGCTGGGTGGTGAGCCCCCGTGACACCGCGCAGGTCTCCGCCGTGCTGCGGGTCGCCCACGAGGCCGGGCTCGCCGTCGTCCCCCGGGGCACCGGTTCCAAGCTCGGGTGGGGCGCCGCGCCCGAGCGGGTCGACGTCCTCCTCGACCTCTCCCGCCTCGACGCCCTCGTCGAGCACGCCGCCGGCGACCTGATCACCGTCGTCGGCGCGGGACGCCGCCTCGACGACCTTCAGGGCGACCTGGCCTCGGCCGGGCAGTGGCTCGCCGTCGACCCCCCTCGTCGCGGCACCGGCGGCACCGCCGGAGGGCTCGTGGCGACCGCCACAACCGGCCCGACTCGCCTCCTCCACGGACCGGTCCGCGACCTCGTGATCGGAGCGACGATGGTCCGCGCCGACGGGGTCGTCGCCCGGTCCGGCGGCAAGGTCGTCAAGAACGTCGCGGGTTACGACCTCGGCAAGCTGCTCACCGGGTCGTTCGGCACGCTCGGGGTCATCACCGAGGTGGCCTTCCGGCTGCACCCCGTGGCCGAGGCACACCAGTGGGTGAGCGTCCCGGTGGCTTCCGCGCACCACGCGCACGCCCTCGTGCAGGGCGTTATCCACTCCCACCTCGTCGCGACAGCCTGCGAGCTCGACCGCCCTGCGCGGGGTGAGGCGACCCTGGCCGTCCGCCTCGACGGCATCGTCCCGGGCGTGGCGGTCCGGACCGCGGCCGCCCGCGAGCTGCTCGGGGCGGCGGCCGAGGCGAGCGACGGGGCGCCGCCGTGGTGGGGGAGCGAGCCCGGAAGTGCTGGCGAGGTCAGGCTCAAGCTGACCCACGAGATCGCCGCTCTGGTGCAGCTCCTCGAGGCCGTCGACCGGGCCGCGACCTCGTCCGGCGTGCCCATCGACGTGCGGGGCAGTGCCGCTGTGGGGGTGCTCACGGTCGCCCTGCGCGGCACCCGCGATCGTGCAGCCATCGCCGGTGTCGTCGAGGAGCTACGGTCTGCGGCGAGGAGCTTCGGCGGCTCGGTGGTCGTGCTGGACGCGGACCCGGAGACCAAGCAGCGGCTCGACGTCTGGGGGCCCGTCAAGGGGCTCGACCTCATGCGCCGCGTCAAGGAGCAGTTCGACCCCGACCGGGTTCTCTCGCCCGGCCGCTTCGTGGGAGGGATCTGAGGTGACCGACGGATCAGGTGCTGGTACGAACGGCGTGGCTGCCGCGTCGGGCGCGGATGCCGGTGGGCCGGTCTCGGCACCGACCGGCACGCTGGGCACGGACGCGCCGCTGACCCTCGGGCCGCCACAGCCGGGCGAGGGCGCGTTCGACGAGCACAAGCCGCCATCCGCAGCGCTCGTCGGGGACTGCGTCCACTGCGGCTTCTGTCTGCCGAGCTGCCCGACCTATCTCCTCTGGGGCGAGGAGATGGACTCCCCGCGGGGGCGCATCTACCTCATGAACGAAGGGCTGAACGGCGAGCCGATGACCGACTCGATGGTCGGCCACTTCGACGCCTGCCTGGGATGCATGGCCTGCGTCACGGCCTGTCCGTCGGGGGTGCAGTATGACCGGCTCATCGAGGACACGCGCGCCCAGGTCGAACGCCGCCACGAGCGGTCCCGGCGCGACAAGGCGCTGCGGGAGGCGATATTCGCCCTTTTTCCCTATCCGAAACGGCTCCGGGCCATGCGTGGGCCGCTGCGGCTCTACCAGCGCACCGGCATCCCGGGACTGCTGCGCCGATCTGGCGTCCTCGACCGGATCTCACCGACGCTCGCGGCGATGGAGTCGCTCGCGCCGGCCCTCGGGAAGCCCGAACGGGTGCCCGAGCGGACGTCCGCCCAGGGAGCCCGGCGGGGAACGGTGGGGATGCTCCTCGGCTGCGTCCAGCGTGAGTTCTTCCCCGGCGTCAACGCGGCGACTGCGCGGGTGCTCGCCGCCGAGGGTTTCGACGTCATCGCGCCACAAGGTCAGGGCTGTTGCGGTGCGCTTTCGTCCCACAACGGTCGCGAGCCGGAGGCCAAGGGTTTCGCCAAGGCACTGATCGATGAGTTCGAGCGGGCCGGCGTCGACCACCTTGTCGTCAACTCAGCGGGATGCGGCTCCGCGATGAAGGACTACGCCCACCTGCTGTCCGACGAGCCCCAGTGGACGGCCCGGGCCGAGGCCCTGAGTGCGAAGGTCCGCGACGTGTCCGAGTTCCTCGCCGAGGTCGAGCCGGTCGCCACCCGGCACCGGCTCGACGTCACCATCGCCTACCACGACGCCTGCCACCTCGCCCATGCCCAAGGGATCCGGATCCAGCCGCGACAGCTGCTGCACGGCATACCGGGACTGGAGCTGCGGGAGATCGCCGACCCGGAGATCTGCTGCGGGTCGGCGGGCGTCTACAACATCCTCAACCCCGAGCCGGCTCGAGAGCTCGGGGACCGCAAGGCGGTGACCGTCCTCGCGACCGGCGCGGAGCTGCTCGTCACCGCCAACCCCGGCTGCCTCATGCAGGTCGCCTCGTCCATCGGGCGCGCCGGGGGACACCTCGCGCTCGCCCACACCGTCGAGGTGCTGGACGCCTCGATCCGGGGCCTGCCGCCGGCGCGCCTCGGCGTGCCATCCCCGCCGAGGCCCAGCGGCCGAGGCAGCTCCCACACCGAATCCCTGAGGTGACGTCTGTGTACAAGCCGATACTCGATGCCGTGGGCGGGTCGCTCTTCCTCACCGCGCTCGTGGCGATGCTTCCCCTGCTCACTCTATTCGTCCTGCTCGGAGTGCTGCGGATCACCGCCTGGAAGTCCGCGCTGGTCTCGCTCGTCGTGTCCGTCCTCGTCGCGGTCATCGCCTACTCCATGCCGACCACTCAGGCGCTGCTGGCCGGTGCCGAGGGCGCGGCGTTCGGGTTCTTCCCCATCCTCTGGATCGTCATCAACGCGATCTGGGTCTACAACATGACCGTCGTCACCGGGCACTTCGACGTGCTCCGTCGGTCCTTCGCCAAGGTCAGCGACGACCAGCGGATCCAGGCGGTCATCATCGCCTTCTGCTTCGGGGCGCTCCTCGAGGCGCTGGCCGGGTTCGGGACGCCAGTGGCCATCACGAGCGTCATGCTCATCGCCCTGGGCTTTCGGCCGCTCAAGGCTGCGGTGGTCGCCCTCGTCGCCAACACCGCGCCCGTGGCCTTCGGTGCCCTCGCCGTCCCGATCACCACGCTGGCCACCGTCAGCGGGCAGTCCGAGCACGCCCTGTCCCAGATGGTGGGTCGCCAGACTCCGCTCCTCGGCATCTTCGTGCCGATGGCGCTCGTCTACATCATCGACAAGGGCAAGGGGGTCCGCGAGACGTTGCCCGCCACCTTGACCTGCGGGTTCGCCTTTGCCATCGCGCAGTTCGTCACGTCCAACTACATCTCGACGCAGCTGACGGACATCGTCGCGTCCCTCGCGGGAGCCCTGTCCGTCGTCATGCTCCTTCGGGTGTGGCAGCCCAAGGGCGCCTACATCGAGACGGAAGAGGTCGAGGTGGCCACGGCCGGCGGTAGCCCGGCGGCCGCGCTCGGTGCCCGCGTCGACGGCGGCGCCGTCCGCACCGGCTCCGACGACCACCCGGTCGGGCAGGGCGTCGGGACCCTGGACGAGCTCACCGAGCGCGACCGCACGGCGAACGACTCGCCCAGCGACGTCGCCAAGGCCTACGCGCCCTACCTCATCATCGTCGCGATCTTCGTCCTGACCCAGCTGCCGGGGATCAAGGACCTCTTCAACACCAAGTCGGCCAACCCGTCGTTCACCTGGCCGGGGCTCAACCTCCAGACGGCCGCCGGCAAGCCATCGACGATCCCGATCTTCAAGCTGAACATCCTCTCGGCCGCCGGCACGCTCATGGTCATCGCCGGCCTGATCACCATCCCCGTCATCGGGATCTCCCCGGCCAGGGCGCTCAAGGCCTACGGCGAGACCTACCGGCAGCTGGCCGCGGCGATCGTCACGGTCATGGCCGTCCTCGGTCTCGCCTACGTCATGAACGCCTCCGGCGAGACGGCCACCCTCGGCAAGTGGCTCGCCGCCTCGGGCAGCCTCTTCGCCGTCCTCTCCCCGATCCTCGGCTGGCTCGGCGTCGCCGTGACCGGTTCCGACACATCCTCGAACTCGCTGTTCGGCGCCCTCCAGGTCCAGGCAGCCAAGCAGACGGGCCTGCCCGCAGTGCTCCTGGCGGCGGCGAACTCCTCCGGCGGGGTGCTCGGGAAAATGATCTCCCCGCAGAACCTCGCGATCGCGGCCGCAGCGGTGGGGATGTCCGGGCGCGAGGGCGACATCTTCCGGAAGGTCCTCATGTGGTCGCTGGGCTTTCTGGCCTTCATGTGCGTCGTCGTCCTCCTGCAGTCCACGCCGGTGCTCGGCTGGATGGTCCCGTAGGGTCTGGGCCTGCGCGAGAGAAAGGGCGGCGCCCGTGAAGGTCGCGCTGATGCTGACCTGCATCAACGACACGCTGTTCCCCGAGACGGGGAAGGCCGTGGTGCGGTTGCTGCGCCGGCTCGGCGTGGAGGTGGAGTTCCCCGAGAGCCAGACGTGCTGCGCCCAGCCCATGGTCAACACCGGCTACCTCGACGAGGCGGTTCCCGTTGTGCGGCAGTTCGTCTCGGCCTTCGAGGGCTACGACGCCATCGTCGTGCCGTCGGGGTCGTGCGCCGGGTCCGCGCGGACCCAGCACGGCATGGTCGCGCATCGCTCGGGGGACGCAGCGCTCGTGTCGGCGGTCGGCCGGACCGGGCCGAGGACCTACGAGCTGAGCGAGTTCCTCGTCGACATCCTCGGGGTCGAGGACGTCGGGGCCTACTTCCCCCACCGGGTGACCTACCACCCGACGTGCCACTCCCTCCGGCTGCTCGGCGTCGGCGACCGCCCGACCCGGCTGCTCAGGGCCGTCCGGGGCCTGCGGCTCGCCGAGCTGCCCGCGGCGGAGGAGTGCTGCGGCTTCGGTGGGACGTTCGCGCTGAAGAACGCCGAGACGTCCGTCGCCATGGGTGCCGACAAGGTCCGGCACGCCCGTGACACCGGCGCGGAAGTCCTTGTCGCCGGTGACAACTCGTGCCTGATGCAGATCGGCGGCATCCTCTCGCGCCAGCACAGCGGGATGCGGGTCATGCACCTCGCCGAGGTTCTCGCCCAGACGGAGGACGACTGATGCGGATGCCGGGACAAGGACGAAAAGCGCTGATGCGTATGCCGGGACGTCACCATCGCCGGGCCCGTCCGCTCGCGCGCGGAGCGCGCTGATGGGCGCCACGTTCGTCGGCATGCCCGCCTTCCCCAAGGCGGCGCACGCCGCGCTCGCCAACAGCCAGCTACGGGCCAACCTGGAGCACGCGACCGCGACGATCCGCGACAAGCGGGCGCGGGTCGTCGCCGAGGTCGACAACTGGGAGGAGCTGAGGGTTGCCGGCGCCTCGATCAAGGACGACATGCTCGCCCATCTCGACGAACACCTCATCACGCTGGAGCAGTCCCTCACCTCAGCCGGAGCGGTCGTCCACTGGGCGCGCGACGCCGCGGAGGCCTGCGAGATCGTCGCTCAGATCGCGAAGAGCCACGAGGCGGAGGAGGTCGTCAAGGTCAAGTCCATGGCGACCCAGGAGATCGAGCTCAACGAGGCCCTCGCGCTGCACGGCATTTCGGCCTGGGAGACCGACCTCGCCGAGCTCATCGTCCAGCTCGGCGACGACCTGCCGTCGCACATCCTCGTGCCGGCGATCCACCGCAACCGCAGCGAGATCCGGGAGATCTTCCGGACGAGGATGGCCGCAGCCGGGCGACCGGCTCCCGAGGGACTGACCGACAACCCGGCGGACCTTGCCGCCGCCGCCCGGCTGCATCTCCGGGAAAAGTTCCTGCGGGCGAAGGTGGCCGTGTCCGGCGCCAACTTCGCCGTCGCCGAGACGGGCACCCTGGTCGTCGTCGAGTCCGAGGGCAACGGCCGGATGTGTCTGACCCTGCCCCAGGTCCTCATCAGTGTGGTGGGCATCGAGAAGGTGCTGCCCCGGTTCGCCGACCTCGACGTCTTCCTCCAGCTCCTCCCGCGCTCGAGCACCGGCGAGCGGATGAACCCCTACACGTCGATGTGGACTGGCGTGACCCCCGGCGACGGACCCCAGGAGGTCCACGTCGTCCTGCTCGACAACGGCCGCACGAACGTGCTCGCCGACGAGGTGGGCCGCCAGGCCCTGCGCTGCATCCGGTGCTCGGCGTGCCTGAACGTCTGCCCGGTCTACGAACGCACCGGCGGGCACGCCTATGGCTCGGTCTACCCGGGGCCCATCGGCGCCATTCTCAACCCGTTGCTGCGGGGCGTCGGCCATGACGAGCAGATCGACTCGCTGCCCTACGCCTCGAGCCTCTGCGGGCGGTGCTTCGAGGTCTGCCCCGTCCGGATCGACATCCCGCAGGTCCTCGTCCACCTGCGGGCCAAGGTCGTCGACGCCCACCGCGACCGCCGGCCCAGCGCCCAGGACCTCGCCATGCGGGCGACGTCGCTCCTCCTCGCGAGCCCTCCCCGGATGGGCCTCGCCATCAAGGCGGAAGGCGTGGCGAACCGTATCGTGGCGGCCTTCGGGCACCGCACGCTCCCGGGTGGCCGGCTCGCCATCGGCCGTCTCCCGGGTCCGGGAGCGGCCTGGACCGATGCCCGCGACCTGCCGGCTCCGCCCCGGGAGTCCTTCCGGTCCTGGTGGAAGGCCACCGACGGCGGCCGCAACGACCCGCCGTCGACGTCGCGAGGGACGGTCGACGGCGGCCGCAACGACCCGCCGAATACGGCGCGGGGCACGGCCACGTGAGCGCCCGCGACGACATCCTCGGCCGGGTCCGTTCCGCGCTCGGTGAGCACCCGGCATACGAGACCCCTGCCACGGCCGGTCCGGCTGTCAGGACCGGCCCACCTGCTGCACCGCCCACATCGGTGTCAACGAATCACCCTTCCGTGTCCGAAATGGGCGGTTCTTTGACATCGGTGCCGGGCGTCCGGGAACTGCTCGACCTCTTCGTCGACCGGGTCGCGGACTACCGCGCGGTCGTCGTCCGGTGCCGGCCGGCTGAGGCTGCGGAGGCAGTCCGCGAGGCCCTGGGCGGGTCAGCGAGCGTCCTTGTGCCGCAAGGCTTTCCCGAGGAGCTCCTCGCCTTGCCGGAGGGCTCCGAACGCGTCGTCGACGAGGCGCTCACCGCCGCGGCCCTCGACCTCGTCGACGCCGTCGTCACGACGGCACGGGTGGCGATCGCGACGACCGGCACGATCATCCTCGACCACGGCCCGGGCCAGGGCCGTCGCGCGCTGAGCCTCGTCCCGGACCGGCACGTCTGCCTCGTGACCACCGACCAGGTCGTCGCTGGCGTGGCCGACGTGGTCGCCCGGCTCGAGCCGACCCGCCCGATGACATGGATCAGCGGGCCCAGCGCGACCAGCGACATCGAGCTCGACCGAGTGGAGGGCGTCCACGGCCCGCGCACCCTCCACGTCATCCTCGTGGGCTGACCCCGCACCCTGAGCCCTAACCCCGGTAGGTTCGTTCCCATGGCCGATCCCGCCCCCTCAGAGCTGTCCGCCGACGAGCGGTCCTGGCTGGAGTCCCAGACCTCCTCGCTCGTGGACTTCGCCCGTGCTTCGGCCCATCCGGACGGGGGGTTCGCCTGGCTGGACGACGACGGTCGTCCCGGGCTGGACCGCCCCGTCGAGCTGTGGCTCACCTGCCGGATGACCCACGTATTCGCGCTTGCCGAGCTCCAGGGAGACTCCAGCGCCACCGCGCTCGTCGAGCACGGGCTGCAGGCGCTGCAGGGCCGGCTCCACGACGACGAGCACGGCGGCTGGTTCGCCGCCGTCGGCTCCTCCGGGCAGGACGGCGCCTCGCGGCCCTCGGACGACAGCAAGCAGGCCTACGCCCACGCCTTCGTCGTCCTCGCCACCGCCAGCGCCGCGGCCGCCGGGCACCCGGGCGCCAGGGCGCTGCTCGACGAGGCGCTCCGGATCTTCGACGAGCACTTCTGGCAGGACGCCGACGGCCTCTCGGTCGACGTCTGGGACCGCGCCTTCACCACCCTCGACCCCTACCGCGGGGCCAACGCCAACATGCACACCGTCGAGGCCCTCCTCGCCGCCCACGACGTCACGGGCGCCCGTGTCCACCTCGAGCGCGCGGCGAGCATCGTCACCCACGTCGTCCACGAGTTCGCCGCCGGCAACGGCTACCACCTGCCCGAGCACTACGACGCGCAGTGGCAGGTGCTGCTGGACTACAACCGCGACCGGCCCGCCGACCAGTTCCGCCCCTACGGCGTGACGATCGGCCACCTCCTCGAGTGGGCCCGGCTCTCCCTTCACCTGCGGACCGCCCTTGGCGCGGACGCCCCCGACTGGCTGCTGACGGACGCCCGAGCCCTCTTCGACACCGCGGTCCGCGACGGCTGGTCCGTCGACGGCGCCGAGGGCTTCGTCTACACCACCGACTTCTCGGGCAGGCCCGCCGTCCGGGACCGGCTGCACTGGGTCGTCACGGAGGCGATCGCCACCGCGTGGACCCTGGCGCTGGTCACCGGCGATCCGGCATACCGGGAGTGGTACGACCGCTGGGTCAAGCACGCGCGGACGTTCTTTCTCGACGACCAGCGTGGCTCCTGGCACCACGAGCTCGACCCCCGGAACCGTCCGGCAAGCTCGGTGTGGCAGGGCAAGCCGGACGTCTACCACGCCTACCAGGCGATGCTCCTGCCCCGGCTCGGGGAAGTCTCCTCCTTCGTCGCCGGCGTCGCCTCGGGGCGTCCTCTGGCGACCCGTCCGGCAGGCCGGCAACCCGGCATACCGGATTTCATCGCAGACGGAGGCACCGTGTAGTCTTCCCGACGCACGACCGGGCGGGGCTCACCCCTCTCCCGGGCCCCAGTAGCTCAGTCGGCAGAGCGTTTCCATGGTAAGGAAAAGGTCTAGGGTTCGATTCCCTACTGGGGCTCTGGTCCACCCCGGCGCAGTGCCTCGCGGTGCAGTGGTGTGGCGGACCACCAAGGCGGGGTAGCTCAGCTGGTTAGAGCGCACGACTCATAATCGTGAGGTCGCGGGATCGAGCCCCGCTCCCGCTACTCGGGCGACAACCAGGTGACGATTTCCCGTCGCCCGGACCCGTCGCGTATCCTCGTGTGTCGCGTCCGACTCACCCGGAACACCGGACGCCTCATCGTTGCTGCAGAGCACGTCTCACCGAATCCATCAGTTTCGAGAGCAGGTTGTCCCGTGGCCAGCAAGAGCGCCGACGTCCGTCCCAAGATCACCATGGCGTGTGTGGACTGCAAGAACCGCAACTACATCACCAAGAAGAACCGCCGCAACAACCCCGACCGGTTGGAGCTGGCGAAGTTCTGCCCCAACTGCGGCAAGCAGACGGCGCACCGCGAGACGCGCTGACCTATGCACTCCTCGACCGCTCCCTCGGCACCAGCCGGGGGAGCGGTCGCTCGCTCAGCCCGCGGTATGCCGGGGCGCCTCCGGTATGCCGGGCCGCTCGCTCCGCGGCGAGCGGGCTCCCCGGGGGCGAGACGTCGGGCCCGGCCCACGGTGCCAGACTCCCCCGCGTGAGTGACCGCGCCGACCCGCCGCCGCGGAACGCGCCCGACCCCGCCGACGCGCCGGAACAGGCCCGCGGCCTCGGTGGCCTGCTCGCCCGGCACGCGGTCGACACCAGGCCCCTGGCCGTGGCTGCCTACCGCCGGCTGCTGATCGGCCAGAGCACCTCGTTCGTCGGCTCGATGCTCACCCAGGTCGCCGTCCCCGTCCAGGTCTGGGGCCTGACCCACTCGACCCTCGACGTCGGCTACGTCAGTCTCGCAGGGCTCTTGCCCATCGTGGTCTTCGGCCTCTACGGCGGCGCGATCGCGGACGCCATCGACCGGCGCACCCTCTATCTGTGGTCCTCGACGGGTGGCTGGGTCGTCACTCTCGCCCTGCTCGTCCAGACCCTGCTGGACCTGCGCGACGTCCGGCTCATCCTCCCTGGTCGCCGTCCAGTCCGCGATGTTCGCCATCGCCTCCTCGGCCCGGGGCGCGATCATCCCGCGCATCGTGCCGACCGATCTCGTCCCGGCCGCCAACACCCTTAACTTCACCGTGGGCAGCGTCGGCCAGGTCGTCGGGCCGCTCATCGCCGGTGTGCTCATCTCGCTCCCTCACGGGTTCGCCTACGCCTACTCCGTCGACGGGCTCCTCTTCACGGCAGCCCTCTACTCCGCGTTCCGGCTGCCCTCCGTCCCGCCGGACGGCTCCGTGCGACGGGCCGGACCGCGCGTCGTCGCCGAGGGGCTGACCTTCATCATGGGCCGACCGGTGCTCCTCATGAGCTTCGTGGTGGCATCGTCGCCATGGTCCTCGCGATGCCCCGCGCGCTCTTCCCCGCCGTCGCCGACCTGCGTTTCGACGGCAACGTCGGGCCGCTCTACGCCGCGATCGCGATCGGCGCGGTGCTCGCCGGGCTGTCGAGCGGCTGGGTCGGCCGGGTCCGGCGTCAGGGTCGGGCGCTCGTCGTCGCGATCATCGGCTGGGGAGCCGCGGTGGCCCTGTCCGGGCTCGCGGACCAGCTGTGGCTCGTCGTGGTCCTCCTCGCGCTCGCCGGGGCCTTCGACCTCGTCAGCGCCGTCTACCGCCAGACGATCCTGCAGACCTACGCGCCCGACGAGATGCGCGGCCGGATGCAGGGCGTCTTCATCGCGGTCGTCGCGGGTGGTCCCCGTCTGGGTGTCGTCCGCGCCGGGGCGACGGCCGCGGCGACGAACCCGACCTTCTCGTGGGTGATCGGCGGGGTGGTCTGCATGGCGGTCGTGGCGGTGGCCGGCGTCCTCGTCCGGCCCTTCTGGCGCTACGACGCCGCCGAGGTGCTCCCCCCGCCGTAATAGGCTGACGAGCATGCCGGTCAACGCAGAGTTCGTCGGGCGCACCTACCCGCCCACCGCCCCGTATGCCGTGGGAGCGGCGAAGATCCGCGAGTTCGCCGAGGCGGTCGGCTCGACCGACCCGGTGCACGTCGACCGGCAGACTGCGGTCGCCGGCGGCTACCGCGACGTCATCGCCCCGCCGACCTTCGCGGTGCTCATCGCCCAACAGTGCGACGCCCAGCTCATCCGCGACCCCGAGGCGGGCATCGACTACGCCCGGGTGGTCCACGGGGAGCAGCAGTTCGTCCACCATCGTCCCCTCACCGCCGGCGACGACGTGGTCGCCGTGCTCACCGTCGACGCCGTCAAGCAGGCGGGCGGCCACGCCATGGTGACGACGCGCACCGAGCTGACCGTGCAGGACGAACCCGTGTGCACCGCCACCTCGACGATCGTCATCCGGGGTGAGCGGTGATGGGCGCCGTCCGCGCAGCCTCCGACGTCGAGGTCGGCCAGAGCCTTCCCGAGAAGACGATCCACATCGAGCGGACGACGCTCGTCCAGTACGCCGGTGCCTCGCTTGACCGCAACCCGATCCACTGGGACGAACGCTTCGCCAGGGCGGTCGGGCTGCCCGACGTCATCGCGCACGGGATGTTCACCATGGGTTCGGCGGTGACCGTCGTGAGCGAGTGGGTCGGTGACGCGGGACGGGTGAAGGAGTACTCGGTCCGGTTCACCAAGCCGGTCGTCGTCCCCTACGAGGGCGGAACCGACGTCGTCGTCACCGGGGTCGTCAAGGCCGTCGACGCCGAGTCCGGGACCGCCACCGTCGAGCTCTCCGCGACGTGCGGTGGCGAGCGGGTCCTCGGCCGCGCGCGCGCCGTCGTCCAGCTCGACGTGGGCGACCTGCGACCTTCGCTCGACTGACCCTCGATGCGCGAGGAGCACGACGTCGCCCTGGCGAGCCTGACGAGCATCCGCGTCGGCGGCCCCGCTGCCCGGCTCGTCACCGCCCAGACGACCGACGAGCTCGTCGACGTGGTCCGTGAGGTCGACGATGCCGACGAGCCCCTCCTCGTCGTCGGGGGCGGCTCCAACCTCGTCGTGGCCGACGAGGGCTTCGCTGGCACGGTCATCCAGGTGGCGACGACGGGCGTCACCGTCGAGTCCGACGACAGCTGCGGCGGTGCCAACGTGCGGGTCGCCGCGGGAGAGGTGTGGGACGACCTCGTCCGGCGGGCCGTGTCCGAGGGCTGGTCCGGCGTCGAGGCGCTCTCCGGCATCCCCGGCAGGGTCGGAGCAACACCGATCCAGAACGTCGGAGCCTACGGGCAGGACGTCTCCCAGACGATCGGTCAGGTCCGGGTGTGGGATCGCCAGCAGCAGCAGGTCCGGACCTTCTTCGGGGCCGACTGCGGCTTCGGCTACCGCGACTCGAGGTTCAAGGGCGGGGACGGCAAGCGGGGCCGCTATGTCGTCCTGGACGTCCTCTTCCAGCTACGGCTCGCCGACCTCTCCGAGCCACTGGCCTATGCCGACCTCGCACGCCAGCTCGGCGCCCACCTGGGAGAGCGGGTTCCGCTGGCGCAGGCGCGGGAGGCCGTGCTCGCCCAGCGTCGGCAGCGCGGCATGGTCCTGGATGACGCCGACCCCGACACGTGGAGCTGTGGCTCGTTCTTCACCAACCCGATCCTCTCCGAGCGGGAGGTCAACGCCCTCGAAAGCCGGGTCAGCGCACACCTCGGCGCCGACGCTCCGAGCTTCCCCCGGTGGCCCGAGGAGCGGGGCACCAAGACCAGTGCCGCCTGGCTCATCGACCGGGCGGGCTTCCGTCGCGGCCACGGGCTCCCAGGTCCCGCAGCCCTCTCGAGCAAGCACACCCTCGCCGTGACGAACCGTGGGTCAGCCACGGCGAATGACGTCCTCGCCGTCGCGCGCGAGGTCAGGGACGGGGTCGAGGACGCCTTCGGCATCCGGCTCGTGAACGAGCCCGTCCTCGTCGGCGTCAGCCTCTGACCCGGTTTGACAGCGGACAGGAGTCAACGCAACTGTTCTCCGTCCGCCTGCACCGGGGACGAACAACGGGAGTGAACCCCCTCCGGTGCGTAGCTGAGCGTGCTCCGTCAGTCCCGTCCCGTCGTTCGTCCCGCGGCAGCTACTTCTTCTCGCAGGCGACGCCGTCGTTGTCGCGGTCACGACCCGTGTTGGCCCCGTAGACAGCGGCGTCACGATCGAAGGTCGTCACCCCGGCACTCCCACCCGAGACCTGGTCCACGGCCCCCGGCCGACCGACGCCGTGAGGATACACGCCGTTCAGCTGAGCGCAGTTCGCGAAGACCACGATGGAGGTGGACGGAGCGGCTGGGGCAGGAGGGGCAGTTGGAACGGTTCGGGCGGCTGCTGCATCGGCGGCCTGCTTAGCGGCGGCTGCGTCAGCGGCTTGTTTCGCGGCGACCGACTGCTGGGCGGCGGCTGCATCGGCGGCCTGCTTGGCGGCGGCTGCGTCAGCGGCTTGTTTCGCGGCGACCGACTGCTGGGCGGCGGCTGCGTCGGCGGCTTGCTTGGCTTTGGCTGCGTCGGCGGCTTGCTTCGCGGCGACCGACTGCTTGGCTGTGGCTGCGTCGGCGGCTTGCTTCGCGGCGGCTGCTCCGTCGGCGGCTTGCTTGGCTACGGCTGCAGCTGCGGCAGCGGCTTGGGCGGCTGCGGTCGCCTCGGTGGCCACGGGACCAGTCGTCGGACTGGACGACGCAGCTGTCGGCGTTGACGGTTCGCTGGCCCCACCGCTGACTGCACGCGGTGCGACAGCGGTGCCGCACCCGCTCAGGACCACGGCGCAGACCACCATGGCCAGGAAGGCCCGCAGGCCGGTCACCGACTTCATGGCGTGGAGACCCGAGGGGTCGAAGCCGTCGACCGCCGCGTCGAGGCGCTCGGCGGGCAGTGCCGAGTAGGGCTCTTCATGGGCGAAGTATCGCCGACGGTCGCACATCGACGGGGGCGTTTCGAAAATATCCGTCAGAGCAGCACCTTTCGGACAATGGCGATCACCGCAGGCGCAGCCGTCCGCGCCGGGCCACCGCACTCAGCACACCTTGGTGCGCTCAGCCGACGGTATGCCGTGTGCTGAGCGACCCAGCGTGTGCTGAGTCGTCGTCGCGGTGAGTCACCATGCCTGGCACAGGACGGTGGACCCGTCCTCAGCCCACGAGCGACGCGCTGAAGACCTGGCTCGGGAAGACCTGGTCGCTGCTGATGACCTGTGACGTGGGACGGGTGTAATCGAGGGACATCTCGGGGGCGTCCTTCGGGTCGACCTTGAAGACGACCCACCCGGTGGCGTTCTGGCCGTTCGCCAGCTGGTCGGGGAGCAGCGGCCACGCGGCCTGCTTCAGCGCCTCGTTGACCAGGGTCTCCGGGCGGTTGGGGAGCCGGCTCCCCGTGTTGACCGAGAAGTCCTGGAGGCGAAGTGGTGCCGTGAAGGTCGTGCCCGGGGTCCAGCTCATCTCCACGGCGACCAGCTCGAGGGCCGCGGCCGAGGCCGTGTAGCCGGGGGGCCAGACATCCCATGGGCTTAGATGTCAAGCCTGACCTGAGCTTTCCCTCGAGTCGTGGAGGCTTCTTCAATGATGGATGGGTCTGTTGGCCAGGGGTAACGGTGAGCTTGCGGCGGCGTCTATG
>JAABUR0100006032.1_pt1 | contig 15037 bp, 18 predicted proteins | sample 5560091 | NCBI WGS metagenome assembly JAABUR01 (sample SAMN10711879, study PRJNA513375) | rock metagenome | isolation source: Antarctica rocks | place: Antarctica: Victoria Land, University Valley sud
GCGTCACCGGGCAGGCCGCTGCCTGACCTGGAGCGCCTCGCAGGCCTCTGGCCGGTGCCGGGTGCATGCACCGGTCCGCGCGTCACCGGGCGGGCCGCTGCGCGGGCGGCAAGCGCTCCAGCGCCTCCGCTCTGCAGCCCTGCAGCCGCTCCAGCAGCGGCGCTTTTCCCGGGTTGTTCGGCTGGCCCTGCACGTCTGCGCGCGCGCCGCCCCAAGGCTCGCCCATCTGTGCTGGGGCTGCGCGCCGCATAGGAACCCGGCATGATGCCAGGCAGGACAGCAGCTCACCGTGTGGCGCTCAGCGCCCAGCATCAGGACACTGCTGCATGATCACATCAGCTCATCTATTATTTGGGGAACGTTTGCGGGCGGGGAAAATGTCCCCGCACCCTTCGTCATCCGCTCCAGCAGCCCAAAGAAGTAGCCGTCATTCAGCTGCAGCGTCCGGCCGGCGGCCGCCGTGTTCAGCACCTGCCGGGCGGATGCAGTGTCTCGGTAGCACGCTCGTCGCCGGTGCTTGGCTGGTCGCGCTGTTGCTCGGCGTACACCCACCGTACAGCCGCGGGGGGGGGGCTGGAGGGAGGCGCACGGGTCATGGCAGGCGCCAACCTTGCGTGCTGGAAAGCAGGCACGACGATGCTGATGTCGGTCCCCGAAAGAGTGCATGTGGCACCCCAGGCTTTTGGTGCATGCCAGAGCTCATGTGAAGGGCTGAATCAAACCCAGATGCATGCACTTGCTCTGTAACTGCTCGCCTGAGCCCACATTAGCACCCCGTGTAGTGTACCCGCACCTGCCTCCGCTCCGTGCTGCCCTCCGCCGCGAGCAGGCGGTTCAGGAGCTGGATCTCCGGCCGCAGCGTTTTCTGCTTCTCCGCCATCGCCACCTTCAGCACCTCCTCCAGCCGCCGCACGACCTCGGCGTCGCCCTCCTTCTTTGCCTGCGCAGGGTTGAGGTTAAGGTCTCGGGGTCACGGGCACGGTAACCACCCGGGCCTTGCTTGGCTGCAAGCGGGTACGCAGTCGTCGCACTGTTCCTGCCAGGGGGCCGTCTGTTTGACAAACTCGGCGCCCCGCTTGCAAGCTTGGGGACGGCCGCTCTGCAAGCGCTGCTGCAGGCGCTGCAGCTCAGGCGCTCGGTGCGCCGTGTTCCTGCGGTTGGCCGCACCATGGTGAGGTAGGTGCTGGCTATGTGGAAGAACTCCTCTGTCAGGCTGTTCACTTGGGCCTCCGCCGCGCGCCGCGCGTCAGGGGCCTCGAGCAGGAGCGCAAGCAGTTTGGTCGCGTCCATCTGAGTGCCATAAGCACTACTCAGCAATGCAAGGCACAGCCATGGTCTGCTGTGCTCCACTGTCCATGTGGAGGACGGAGTGCAGCGCCGCAAGGCAACTACAGAACGCACCGTGCCAAAGCAGAGCGCACAGCGGTCAGCGGGGCCTCTCAACAAGCAAGCGCTCTCAGCAAGCAGCGTATCACAACACCTTCCTGACTGAAGCGCGCGCTTCATAGGGAGGCAGCTCACACCTGCGTGTTGCGAGCCTGCCGGACCAAGTCCTGCTGGCGCTGCAAACGTCAGGACTTGTATCTAAAAGGAATGCAACGTTCCACGTCCCGTACAAGCGCATGCACACCTGCTGCTGGTGAGCGTCGAGAGCCCTTACCACCAGCGTGGTGTGCAGCTGGCGTTGCCGCTTCCCTTTCCAGGCCCAGTGTTGCAGAGCCTGGCCAGCTTGAGTGAAAGGGGGCTGCTGGCGCCGCCGCTGCTGCAAGCGCTGGGCACAGCACGCTGCACAAGGCCGCGGTGCGCTGGTGCCCAGCAATGCGTGCATGATCTCAAACATATTCAGACTCCACAGGTATGAGCAGGACTGATAAAGCTCCTAAGAAAGAAAGGCTCGATCCGAGTTAGCAACCCTAATCAAGATCAATTACAAACTTTAAAATAACTTTTGTGCGATCGACAATTCCCAGGGACCTCTCTGCGTCTGTTGGCTTCTTATATGTGACATGTAGTCATACCAAATCGCTCTTCCTACACCAGTGCGGTCCAGAGCATGCGGTGCGTGTTCCCGCCCCAAGGCACTATCAGGCTGTGCTGCACAACTGTACGTTGGCAGATTGTTGTGACATACCACTGGTTAGTGACTTCAAGTAGACCACTACTCGTGCTGTGTGTCACCCTGGAAAGCTGCACGTGCGCTTTGTGGCCACATAGCTCACAGAGGCTGCTGCAGTGCGCACCAGTGGGCAAGCAGCACGTCGGTCTGCGGCGCCCCGTGCTGTGCCAAGCATGGCCAGGCGAGTGCGGATGCGCAACTCAGCAACACTCTGTGCCCCTGCGGCGCGCATATTCAACAGCCGCTGTGCACCAACAACTGCGCCCCTTCCCCGGTACGCTTGAAGCGGCCCTGTATGGTTTTGCAAGGCGACCAAGCCTGACACAAGAACAATGAAGTAAATAAGTCCTTGAACGCCACCACATCACTTCCCCGTGGGGCGTGTGAAGCTGCTGCTGTGACAGCAGCTCAGCAGCTACACGCCTTCTGAATCGATCCACGCCGCTGGCGTTGTGTCCGCAACGTGTGCAGGCTGGCGAAAGAGCAAGGTGGAGCCCTTGCGCTCCGGCGCCCTCCAACATACACCACAATCGTCTGACGCTCACCGGGCCAACGTCCCGACGGCGACAGCCTGTGACAAGCCCGGCAGCCTCGCCGCCAGCAGAGTGCAGGCAGCCGCAGTCGGCGCCCGAGCCTGGCGGGAGGCGCTGCTGCAGGAGGGCGCCGCTGCAGGCAGAGACTTGCGGATGTCCTGGCCTGGTGGGGCCCCTGCAGGCGCGGCGACGGCGGCGGCGGCGGCTGCAACACCAGGCCATGCGCAAGGCGCGCCAGACGCTCACCCCGGTCACCCCTCATCATCCAGGAGGCACTCAGCGTGCTTGTCGTTGACGGACGTCAGGCAAGACCAGTCTGTGACCATCTCACACTTCACTGCGTGACACCCACAGGGTTCAAGCAAGGCAGTGCAGTCAGCGCATGCAAGGCCCGCCGTGTCCGCATCCGAGAACATGCAGCATGGAGCAGTGTGCACCCTCTGTGCCTGTGACAAGCATAGGGTGGTATGCAGGCCACTCTCAGCGAGCGCGCTGCAGTGGCCATGCTGGCCACTCCTCGTCTGGCGGAGCGCGCTGTGCAGCCAGAGCCCAAGCTGGGCAGGAAAAAGAAGAGGCGACAGTTTGTGAAGTAGCTTGTGCTGCGAAGCAATGTTCGCCCAGAGGACATTGATGATATGCAATGTGAAGGTAGAAGGAAGTATAAGGTGGAAGTGAAGTATATCAACTTCTCGACCTCATAGCTTGCAAATAATATGCACATACATCCGTAGCTACCTTGGATGCAGCTACCATGGACTACGGCACGTCATGCATCCACCTTTCACAAGTTGCCTATGTAGGGCGCAATTTGCTGTCATTAGCACATGCGCTCCCTTGGGCCTTGTTCAGAAGATATTGACAAGGTGTTGCATATGCATTGAAACACGGCCAGTACAATGTCGTGCGAAAACATGAGGTATACATGGCAGATGACCATGTATGGCAGCACAACCCTACGCTGTTACGAGGAAACGTACTACATCAACTCCAGTCCCTTGATCCTGCCGCCATGCGCTTCTGCCTACCCCTCCACGCTCGTGCGCCACTCCATCATGGTCTGGGCAGATGCAATGTCATCGAGGCACTTGCTGGCCTTGTCCAGATCAAGGATGTTCGCATTATATCCCTGTCTTGCATTCGCCATCGCTCTGTCGAGCACTACGCGTGCGGATTCTGTACCGACGCTCAGGCTGCGCGCGATGCGATGGTGCGCCCGGGCTCAAGTCCAGCGCGGCGCGCGTGTTGACAAGCTCTGAATTCCACAGCCGTGCCAGAGCCCACTCGCAGTCTGCTGCAACCGCTTGCAGGCTCAGCTTGTCGGCAACCGCCCAGCACTCAAAGAGGATGTCATAGCCTGTACTCTGGTGGTACTTGAGGTCCTCCTGCAGCGAGCCAGAACAGTGTGTTGCCATTCAGCACGAGCATGTCAGTGCGTGTACAGGCAATGAGCACGCGGGGCCGCACGATGACCATGAGCCGCATGCGCGTGCCAAGGAAAATCTCAGCGCGCCGCATGTGCTCCGCTGCATCAAACATGTGAGCCCACCGTGCAAGCGACATGGCTTGGCGCATGCCCGCATCATAGGCCTCCCTCTCACATCGGGAGGCCTTGAATGACAGCTCCTTGCGGCTCGTCGAAGGATCGATGACCTGCAGTTTGCCATGCGTGAGTCACCGTGCTGTCTGTATGTCAAATACATATCTTAAAAATATCTCTCAATAGTGCTGCGTATGCGTTCATAGACACTCAACCTTCCTGCTGGGGTAGCATTTTGCACAGCGTGCACCGCAACTCTGACACATCATGCGTACTGCTTGTTGTTGAACACGCGCCTTGAGTACGTCGACAGCCTCCGTGGAGGAATCCCAGCCAAGAAGCTGGAGCACAATCTCGCCACCCGCGGGCACCTGGCTGGCAGCTACCTTCAGCATGTCGCACAGGACAGGCGAGGTGCTCGCCAACAGCTGGCTGTGTGCGGGCAGGTGCTCCCCGCTGCGCAGCTGCAGCACCACGTCTGCGTCCGCCTGGAACTGTGCTGGTGTGCCTGCAAAGTAGGCCGGCTGCGCATCCTGCTCAGCCGCCATGCAGAAAACTTATTCAGAGACAAAGATTAGTATGATGAATGGGCTACGCTGGCAGTTATTATTGCAAGGAGGCAAATTGTCAAGCAGGCACATTCCTTGGAACAGACAATGCAGTGACTTCGGATTGGATCCAAGCCTTGAAGGATTGACTATGCTGTTACTGTTGCAGCTGGCTTGCACAGAGGCGGCCTGCGCTCAGAGTGCTCTGCCGCCGCCGGCTCGGACGGGCTGCCAGCAAGCCCGCTGCACGCCGGCATGCACCAAGCCCTGCACGCGGCCAGCTCTAGAGTCGGCATGCCTGCTGACATGCTCTGGTCTAAACATGCGGCCCCAGCTCGCTGCTGCGGCTGTGAGGACCAACTTCAGCATCTGGTCTGAGCTCTCTGTTGCAGCTGTGAGTGTTAGTTTCAGCATCTGGTTGAGCTACATCTAGCAGCTGCGAGCGCTGGCTTTCACACAGGCAGCCGGAGCTCGCAGCTGCAAGAGGAAGCTCAATCATATGCTGAAACTCATGCTCACAGTTGCAAGAGGTAGAACTACCAGATGCTGAAACTGGTGCTTCCAGCCGCAGCAGCGAGCTGGGGCCGCATGTCCAGACCAGAGCATGTCAGCAGGCATGCGGACTCCAGAGGGGGCCGCGTGCAAGGCATGGTGCATGTCCATGTCCGACCCAGAGCATGGGTATGCCAGGGCCATCACCCGTGCCGCTAGAGCGCTATAAGTCCGCCCTGGCAGGCGAGCGCGACGGCCGGCGTGCAGCAGGCTTGCTGGCAGCCCCTGCGAACCGGCGGCGGCAGAGCACTGTGAGCGCAGGCCGCCTCTGTGCAAGCCAGCGCTGGCAGCTGCAACAGAGAGCTGCGGCCGCCTCTGCAGACAGCTGTGACAGCCAGCGCTGGCAGCTGCAACAGAGAGCTCAGACCAGATGCTGAAGTTAATGCATGTTTTAGCCAACTGCCATCACCTTTCTGCTCACCACCAAATGCGCAGGCAGACGTGTATCTGTGTTGATGCGCTGACATGATAGCAGATATGACTGGTAGAAAGCATGCCATCCATTGCCATGAGCTGAACAATACACATGCCTGCAACAGAGCGATGAGAGCATGAATACGCTGGACATTTGCAAGTGCTTGAGTTGAGTACAGAGCCCTCGTGAGTTAAGTGGGTCCCTGGTTGTAAAGCTGTGCTACACAGGGAGTTTACAGCACGTCAGCTTGCCTTGCTATGAGGCAAAGCTGACGTCCATGTCATAACCCGCTGCTATAGTGTTGTCAACAGTATAACTATAGTTACATTTCAGAAGCACCATAGCAAACAGTTCCGCGTTGATAAAGAGGAATACATGCATACTCTTGCGCCACAGCACGTGCCAGCCATGAGTTGCATGTGGTACAGACCTGCTAGTGTTGCTCCGATGGCCACCCTTGGCCATGTCACGGACCTCGATGCAGCACTTGCTCATGCTCATGCAGTCCAGCATGCGGCCGAGCACCCAGCGCGCATCAGCTTTCTTCGCATGCCTGCATGCTCCTCTGGTAGGTGCAAGACATGCCCAGTCCCCACACGTCATAATAAGAGTACATGTGCCTACATGCGTTGCTCGCCAGGGGCAGCCCGAGGCACGGTGCCTCCCCGCGGTGCGCTTCCGGCTGCCGCCCCAGCGCCGGCGCCCGGCGCGTGCGGCCGCTGCTCGCCCCACAGCGAGGACAGGCCTGTGCTGAGCCAGCGCGCCTGCGGTGCGGTGCAGCTCAGTGACCGGGCCACACTCGTGCCACAGGCTTGACAGGCACCTGCTCCGAATGCTCCGCAGACAGCAGGCGGGGTGAAGGCATGACCGCACGTTGTCCATGGCATGGATGCTCAGGGTGTTCAGTGCGTCGGCGCCCGCTGCCAGCCGGTTCAGCCACCCTGCGCAGCAGTATACCGCTGTTGTGACCTTGTGCCTTGTGGCAGCGGTGCACAACGCGCGGTAACACAGCTGCGAGAAGGCGCGTGTGGCACACCCGGGACCTCCACGCCCAGCTCGCCAGCCAGCGCCTCCACAAAGTGATTGCAATTTCTCTTTAAAAGCGTGTAGCGATTCCCGGGCCACTCGCTCTGCGAGGCACGCAGAGCTGCAGGAAGCGCCTGGGAGCGCAGCGCAGCAAGGACTCCTGGGGGCGTAACCTACCTGGAGCCGCCGTATGAGCAGCTTCACCTGCGCGCGGCAGGCCAGAGCGTTGGGCGCCGTGCCAGGCAGGTCGTCCCAGCTACCTGCCCCGGGCGAAGTTGCGCACCTCAGAGGGGCTGAGCCGCGTTTTGCCAAGCGAGACGCTCTCCCTGAAGGTGTACCTGCAGACTTGCCGTCGCGGCATGAGCGTACCGCTGGGGCGGATCGAGAGCCACGCTCGAGAACGCGCGAGCAGCAGTCCCCACGCACATTGGGTTCTGTTTCGGCGTGCAGGAGTAGACGCCAGTGCCAGGAGTCTCCATGTAACCGTAAGACCACTCCACGCCATACACCTGGGCCCCAACCACACTGCATTGCGCTTCTGCTGTGCGGTTGAGCACTGCTGAGCAGCGAGAAAGCCAGGCCGGGGACCTGGATGCCGCCGTGGTAGACACCGCCGAGCGCCAACCAGCGTCCTGCGCTGTTGATGTTGGTGAGCGCTGCGGATGCGCTGCTCTTGTCTGTATTCCGGGTGATGTCGTACACATGCAAGACCACCTCTGTCATCTAGCTCGCCCAAGACATAAACGTGGGGCAGGTTCAGTGCGGCGCTGCGTTCAACTGTCTTCTGCACATGCACGTGCTGATTGCAAACACTGCGAAGTGTCCACTTTCCACAGCACAATCAACACTTGCGGTGATACACCGTTGCTTGTGTCAGCAGTGCTGATGTTTTCCACAGTCTGGTAAGCGCATAGGAAGTGAGAGGGGACCCGGGTAGCTCTCGGGTGGACCGTGTTGCTGCCTTCTACTCCGGTGCAGCAAGCGCAGCTTTCTTCAAGCCTAGGAAAGAGAGAGTCTGAAAGAAACTCGTGTCAACGAGTGAGACACTTTGTGAGAGGGGAACCTGCATCGCTACGCACTCCATTCTGCAAGCAGCCCGCTGTAATAGGAAGTCAAGCTGTTGTGCAGGCGGCTATCAGCACTATACCTGCCTTGCAGCGTGCCAGCTCGCGGCGCGCCGCACGGGGGCATGTGACGGAGGAGAAGCAACACCCGCTGCTGCTATGAGTGACAGCGATGACGAGCTGGCGGAGCTGCGGGCGCAGCGTGCCGCGCGGCTTGGCAGCGCCGGCCTCACGCTGGTGAGTGCAGGCGGTGCACAAGTCTTTGTCAAATTGATGCACAGCTATTTTTCTTCAGCAAGCAACCTGGTCGTGTTGTTGAAATATGGTGCGCGGTGCAGACCTCGCTGCGCGAGCGGCAGCGGGCGCAGGCCGGGCGGGAGGACAGCCTGTTTGAGAGTGAGCCCGCCGCAGCGTGCGTGCCCGTTCCTCCGCTTCGACCTTGTGCCGAGACCTCTGGCGCTGCTAACGGGAAGCGCACAACTTTGCGGCTGCACACAAGCTCACATACGCTGTGGCGCGGCAGGCGGTTGCGGGGCAGCAACGGCGCGGCGCCTGCAGCCGCGGACAGGGAAGAGGATGGTGACGATGAGGACGCGCCTGTGGTGGAGGAGGGCGCTGGCTTCGAGGAGCAGGACGCCATGCGGGCAGAGTTCCCCATGTCCTTTGGTGCGAAGCGCCAGTGGGCACCAGCCCCCGCAGCTCCGCGGGCTGACCCTCGAGGTTGCTTACGCTCCTGCTGCTCGACCGATGGGCGCCCTGACGCCTGCCGCGCACCCCCGCAGGCCCTCAGGAGCCCGACCTCGTGCGCCTGGACCATATCCACGCCGCCGCCGCACGGGGCGCCGCCGCCGCACCGCCGCAGGACGGCGCGCCTGACGCCGCGTCCGGCTTCCTGGCGCGGCCTGTGGCGGGCGGAGCCGGGGCCAGCGGCGCAGCCAGCGCAGGGCGTGATGACCTGGGCGCGGCGCGGGCCGGCGCGCTCCCTGCGCTGGCATCGGCGGCGGACGGAGAGGACGGGGAGGAGGGCGCTGGCGCGCTGGTGGGGCCGCTGCCGCCGCCGGAGGAAGAAGGGTTTGGGGCGGGGCTGGGCGAGGAGGATGAGGAGGTGGACCCCTGGCGGCTGCCCGTCACGCACGAGGTCGCCTTCGAAGGTGCGGTCATGTGAGTGCGGTTGCTTTTGCCACTCGCTTGGCGGCACAGGCATTACCTGCTCAGCGGCAAAGAAACTCTGTTCTCACGGAGCTGAACACAAGCAGTGTATACATGTCGTTCCAGGCCGAGAGGCGCTTCTGAGAGGCCTGCGAACGCAAGTAGTGTCCACATGTCGTTCCAGGTCGAGAGGCGCTTATGAGAAATCTGCTGCTTCTCCCTGTGCAGACGCTTCAAGTCGTTCAGCAGATAGCATTAGAGATACAGGGCGCGCTGAGGAGCGCACCGCCGCGCCGGCCGCAGCGCAGGGCAAGGTCGTGGCGGCGCTGGACGTGGACCGCGCGGGCGCGCGTGTGGTGGCCGGCAGCCGCGACTACGGCGCGCGCATCTTCGACTTCAACGGCATGAAGGCCGACCTGCGCGCGTTCCGGCAGCTGGTGCCGAACGAGGGCCACCCGGTGCACGCGCTGTCCTTCAGCCCCTCGGGTGAAGCCCGCGCATGTAACCCAAGCCCGACCTGGCCAAAACCATGCACGGTTCCATCAGCCGATGCCCTCCGAGGGCTACCCGGTGCACGCGCTGTCTATCAGCCTCTTCGGCGCGTGCGCGGCGGGCGCGCGGGCCCATTCCCCGGCAGCGTGTGCCCCCTGGTCTCAGCCCTGTGGCTGTGGAGCCTCCGGCCGTTCAGGGAGGCAGAGCTGAGCCGGGAGGGAGCTTGGGCCGTGCTGACGATCCTCGCCAGGCTCCTGTCGTCTAACAACTGAAAGACGTGACCGCCATGTCCAGCGCGCCCGTACGCACTCGAGCCGCGCCCACTCGCGCCGGCTGCCTGCGCAGGCGACGCGTTCCTGTGCGTCACGGGCGCCGCCAAGATCAAGGTGTACGACCGCGACGGCGTCGAGCGCGCCGAGAGCGTGCTGGGCGACCCCTACATCCGCGACACCAAGAACACCAAGGGCCACCAGTCGCCCTGCACGTCCGGCCACTGGCACCCCACTGACCGGTGCGGCCGCTGGCGCGGCGGGCTGGCGACGCTGCGTCCTTCTTAAGTTGCGCAGCGGGCGATGCTCCATACGCGGGTGTCGTGAGCCGCAACTGTCGGGCACCCTTTGGGCTGGACAGCAGGTGGTCCGTCGTGTGCGCTCTTGTGGCCCGGCTGTTTGCGGATTCGCTGGGTGCTCATGGTCTTTGACCGTGCTGAGGGAAGTCGTGCGTGCATAATAGGTAAGACGTGCAGCAGAGGACCGGGGGCCAAGGTGACAAGCCAGTCCTCGCGAAAGCAGGGGCATGCCTGACGGGGGAGTCTGCGAGCTCCTGCTGTGCATGTTTCACGGCCACACAAGACCATGTGGCGGCAATGAGTGACTTCAGGGCGAGGCAGTCATGGTGCCAATGGTGCCCAGACTCTGTGGGGACCTCGAGCAGCCAGGCGCATGGGCCCAGTAGAGCCCAAACCGCCCTCACCCGCTTGGCTGCGCCTGTCCGCACGCAGGCACACGGCGGTGACGGCGGCCGAGGACGGCACGCTGCGCATCTGGGACACCGAGACCGCCACGCAGCGCACCGTGGTCAAGCCGACGGTGGACCGGCCGGGCCGCGTGGCGGTGACCGCGTGCGCGTACGGCGACGACGGCGCGCTGCTCGCCGCCGGCCTGTCCAGCGGCGTGCTGCAGCTGTGGGACGTCAAAGGTGCGTGGAGCCTTGCTCTACCTGTTTGGCGGGCATGGCTTGTCAGTGCCAGCACTGGCCTCTCGACAAACAGCCAATTTTTTTTTTTCGGTGATGTGGCCCGGCAAGGCGCCTTCCCTGCCTGCTTTTGCATGGCATGCAGAGTCATAGCACTGGCCGCAGGGCGCTGGACCCGGCGCAAGGCGTGCCGTCAGCATTGTTACCTTAAGGCTGGCAGACAGCACATGCTGAAGCGCATGTCAATGGGCACCTCGCCCTGCCTCGTGTGATTGGGGGTCTGCTGCATGGTATGATATTTCCAGCCGCAGGCGGTGCGCCACACCTTTTGGCGGCGCCGCGCGCAGGCAAGTTTGGCTCGTCGGCGGCGATCGGGCAGGTGCTGCCGCCCAAGGCGCAGATGGTGGTGCAGCAGAACTGGAAGTATGTGTCCGGCGGCGGCCGGGCGCGCCCCCGTCGCTCTCTGCTCCGGCCCACCAAAGCCAGCGGCTTGTGTGAGTGAAGGCCCTGAATGGGGGACCCTCATGTGCGACTCACCGGCGCCCAAAAGCCGGTGGTGTGTTGTCACTGTTTTGACCTTCCGTCCCCGACAAGCCAATGAGCATGCGTAAGTTGTGATTGGACGCCGCCGTGCTGGGCCGTGTCTGCACACCCTGCCCGGACCGCTCAGCGCGGCCGCAGCCGCAGCCTGCTCGTGGGAGCCGGGCGGTGCCCCTGCTGCTGCCATCGACCCTCGTACCTGAACGCGAGGCGCTGATGTGAGCGCCGGCCGCGCGCAGCTGGCCAAGGGCGCGCACGCGCGCGGCAGCGCCGTCACCTGCCTGACCTTCTCGCGCGGCGGCTTCACGCTGCTGTCGCGCTGCGAGGACGAGACGCTCAAGGTGCGGCTGCGGCGCGCGCGCGACACTGCGCTTTGCGTGCGTGCCAGTGCGGCCGCGCCGCGATGCGCGCTGCGCTGCAATGCGAGGTGCTGCGTGGCCGCTGCGGAGGGGCGGCGCTGTTTCCGCCGGTGCCGGCCTGCGTGATGCCCGCAGCATCTGCAGTCGGTAGGAAATGCCCAGCCGCTGAGCGTATGGGGCCGCTGATTGGCAGCGCAGAGTGCGTGACGTCTCACCCGCACGTGTTCCTGCCAAGTCAAGTTTCCTGACATGCATAGTTGTGCCTGAGCGCAACGGCCACGGCTGCGCAGGTGTGGGACACGCGCAAGCTCAAGGCGCCGCTGCATGTCTGGGAGGGGCTGCCTGCATCGTTCGAGTCCACCAAGGTGGGGACGCGCCGCGTCCCCCACGCATGCAGCTACATCAGTTGCATTACCAGCCCTTGGCCCTCGTCTGCTCCAACAAATGCCTGCTGGCTCAAGCACTCGCCAATGGCGCAAGGCAAGGCACAAGGTTGCGCGTACTCTTAGAGGCGCGTATTCACAAGGATGCTGCAGTCATATGGTGCAAAGCCGCACTCTTATAAGGCTCTGGACGGCGCGCCAGGCATCCCTGGCCCTTCCAAGCACTTTCTGCCCTGCTGGCAGCGGCCGAGCAGCATGGGCCGGCGGCCAAGCTGACAACAGAGCCGCAACCAACGCCACCCAATGATGCGTGCAGCACACGGCGCCCCCTGCAGCAGAGCCGGCCGCGCGCGCAGGCCGTGTTCAGCCCGGACGAGCGCCTGGTCCTGACCGGCACGAGCGCGGACCGCGGCGGCCGCGGCGGCGCGCTCGTCTTCTTCGACGCGAAGACGCACGCGCTCGTGCGGCGCGTGGCCGTGCCCGGCAGTGCCGTCGCGCTCAACTGGCACGAGCGGCTCAACCAGATCTTTGTCGGCGTGGGTGCGCGCGCGCCCCGGTTCGCCGTAGGTTACTGCCAGCGCCACACGTGCGCGAGAGCTAGCGGCGTGGAAGATGGGCGCTGTGGAGAGGCCTTGTCCACAGTAAGACAGGCAGCTGAGGCGCGACGTGCAGGCCAGCCATGCGGTGTTCGACCTGTTATGTCTGGGATTGATAAGGCCAGCGCGCAACCGGCGCGCCCCTGTGCGCATGTGGGCATGCAAGGCGCACCCGCAAACACGCCGCGCGCGCGCGCAGGCGACAAGGCCAGCGGCTGCGTGCGCGCGCTGTACAGCCCCACCTTCAGCGAGCGCGGCGTGCTGCTGTGCGCCGGGCGCAAGCTGCGCGCCAAGGACCCCTTCGACTTCCAGGCGCGCTCGATGGGCGCCAGTCACGCCGTGGCACGGCGCTGCACGGCGCTGCGCGGCGCTGCTGTTTGGTGTGCACAGAGTGCTTCGCAGGGCCCCCCTGCACAGGCCAATGCGACATGCAGAGGGGCAGCAGGCCGTCACACAGCTGAGCGCTCCCGCTGTGTGGCCGCGCTGAGGCTGCACCACAGGCGCACGCGCGGCCACACACGCATGCAGCGACATGCCTCGCAGCCAGTCTCGGCGGCCCGCATGCGCCGCAGAAACCAGCTCCATCCGGTGTGTCTGACTGGGGCGCAGGCGCCGCTGGTCATCCACACGCCGCACGCGCTGCCGCTCTTCCGCGAGCCGCGCCCCGGCGGCAAGCGCAAGCGCGAGAAGGAGCGCGCCGACCCGGTCAAGAGCCAGATGCCCGACCGCGGCGGCGCCGCGCCGCTCAAGCCCGGCACCGGCGGCCAGATCGGCGCGACCGGCGGCACGCTGCTCACGCAGTACGTGCTCAAGAACCAGGCGCGCGATCACCTGAAAGTAATAGGGCACCATCTGATATACCAGAGGCTGAGGCGGAGCTAGTGGCTGGCTATACTTGTTAGATACGCCCGCGTCCTGCGCCACCCTGCCGGGAGCATGCTGCTGCCGGCGGGCACCAGAGCCGCTCGTGTGGGCCTCAGGCCATTGCCCCTTTTGTTGCGCGCAGCAGACTCACCGCAGGCATCGGGTGCGCACCGGTGATTGCGCCCATGCAACTTCTCATGGGGAGCTGTCGGGCTGGGGTGACAGAGCTGCGCCCATACACGTCTGAGGCCTGTCTGGCTTGTAGTGGATGCGCACAATCAAGGAACGAACTAGCTGTGCTGAGCAGCTGGCGGCGCGGCATGCAGGGCATGCTGCGCAAGCCGGAGGACGAGGACATCCGCGCGTCCATCCTGCGGCACGCTGGCAAGGAGGGCGACCAGTTCGAAAAGTTCACCAGGGCGTACGCGCAAACGCAGCCGGAGCGCATCTTGGCCGAGGAGGAGGAGGACGACGAGGGCGGCGAGGGCAAGTGAGCCTGCCTGCCAAGCCTGATCTGGCAGGCGTGGGGGATTGAGGAGCCTGTTCTGGCGGGCTTGCGCGCGCGCGCGGCGCGCGACGCGGCAGGCAGGCGCCAGGGTTGCGGAGGCAGCGGCGGGCGTCGCCTGCCTCTGCACACGCGCTGTGTGCGTCTGCACAGTGGCGAGTGGGCTAGCAGGTGGTTGTGTTCAGTGTGCATGTGGCGTTGGCCTTCCGACCAGTGTGTTTGTCTTCACTGGCTGTGCTGGTGTCCTGCATCAGGCGCCTGGAAAGCAGTAGGGAGCTGCGCCCGCCCTGCTGCTGTTTCTAGAGACAGCATGATTCGCTCAAAGCTGAGTGTTGACCACGTTCTGAGCACATTGACAGGGCTCTTGCCTGAAGGCTTGCACGCATGCTCAGAGTGGCTGCAACTGCCTGCGGTCACATCCGGTCACATGCATGGACCGCAGGTCAGCCGTAGCTAGCTACGAAGACGGCGAGCGCCCGCCGCCGCAGCCTCATGGTGTGCCGCCGGCCTGGCATCCGGACGCGTGGGGGCCTCCTCGGCACACGCTGGCAGAGCAGGTCCTAGACCTGCGCAGCAGCACCAAGGCCAGTCACAGCGCTCCTGGGCAGCCCGGCAGGACCACCACAGCGAGACTCTGCACTCTGCTGAGGGCGCACCTTCCCGGGCCAGTCATGCGGGGCGCCCAGACGCCACGGACGCGCGCAGCGCCGCCCGCAGCTCACGCGGGTGGAGCCTCGGTCGCGGCATCAGACTGGCCGCAGGCGCAGGATGCCCACGCCTTCGCCAGCGAGCCCCCCCCTCGCCCGGCGTCATGGCAGGGCGATGGCCGCAGGGTGCGGCGCGGCCGCGGCGCCGGGCGCCGTGAAGGCGCGCAGCGCGGCCCACATATCGCGCGTCTGCTGCTGGGCGGCCGAACCCGCCGCGTCGGCGTAGTCCAGCAGGTCGAGGTTCCAGACGCCCACGCCGCGGAGCCCCAGCTCGGCCGCCAGGCGGTACTTGGCCGCCAGGCTGCGCGGGTTGTCGTACCAGACCTGCTGCAGCCCGGGCGCCGCAACGCTTGCCCTTCCCCACTGACACAGTGCACAGCTGCGACTCTGGCACTGCAGGTGCGGTGCCCCTGCTGCCTGGCAGTCATGCATGCCTTTGCTCAGCTTTGTCGAGTCC
>JAABUR0100006034.1_pt1 | contig 15033 bp, 14 predicted proteins | sample 5560091 | NCBI WGS metagenome assembly JAABUR01 (sample SAMN10711879, study PRJNA513375) | rock metagenome | isolation source: Antarctica rocks | place: Antarctica: Victoria Land, University Valley sud
GTGATGCTGGAGCGCCGCCCACTCGTAGTCGAACATGGTCGCGTTGGGGACTCCGAGCGCCCGGCAGGCGATCGGCAGGTCGGTCGAGGCGTGCCCGAGCCCGCAGTCGAACCGTCGCCGGCGCCCGAAGCCGATCATCAGCCGGATCCGCTCCGCCGCCGCCCGCGCCTTGCCGGCTCGGCCCGCGCCGCCGTAACGGCCAAGCACACTGAACGGATGCCCCCAGTCCTCGAGAAGCTCCACGGTGTGCGAGAGCGGCCGTGCGGTGATCTCCACCTCGTGCCCGCCGCGCTCGAGCAGCTCGACGAGCGGGCGGAGCACGACGACATGCGCCGTGTTGGTTAAGTCGACCCAGACCCGCAAGGCGCCGATGCTAGGGAATGCGCTAAGCGCCACGAACGGCGGCCGTCGTCCGGGCGCTGCCTGGGCGATGAGCTCCCTGCACACCACCGGCGGGCGGAGCGCCACCGCGTTCTATGAAGCCGTCTTCGGCTGGCAGCCTCAGACCGTCGGCGCGCCCGAATCACCGCTGACGCTCTTTCGCCTTCCCGGCTACGTCGGCGGCGAACCCGAACAGCTCCTCGCGCGCGACGTGGTCGCCGTGATGGCACCGCCCAGCGATCCGAGCGCCGGCCCAGCCGTCCCGCCGCACTGGAACGTCAACCTCCAAGTCTCCGACGCCGACGCGGTCGCCCAGGGCGCCTCACGCCTCGGCGGCACGATCATGATGCCGCCGACAGACGCACCCGGATTCAGAAGCGCCGTCCTGATGGACCCGCAGGGCGCCGCCTTCTCCATCAGCCAGCCGGCCACCGGCCCGCCGGCATGAACTTTCACGCAGATCGATCGGCGTGCGCTACGGCTCGCGCGGCGCTCAGGCCACCGCGTCCGGGCCGAGGTGGCGGTACAACGGGTAGCGCTCGGCGATCGCGGTGACGCGCTCGGCCAGGTCGGCGCGCTGATCCTCGAAGTCCGGCTGGAGCGCTGAAGCCAGGATGCGTCCGATCTCCTGAAAGTCCTCGGATCCCACGCCGCGGGTGGCGAGGGCCGGTGTTCCGACGCGGAGGCCGGAGGTGATCATGGGCTTGCGGGGGTCGAAGGGCACCGCGTTGCGGTTGACGGTGACGCCGATGTCGTCCAGGCGATCCTCGGCCTGCTTTCCATCGATCTCCGACTCGCGCAGGTCGACGAGCGCGAGGTGAACGTCGGTCCCGCCCGTGAGGACGTCGACTCCGTTGCCCGCGCCCAGCAGCTCGTCGGCGACCGCGCCCGCGCCGGCCAGCGTGCGCTCCTGGCGCTCGCGGAAGGCGGCGGTGCGTGCGATCCCGAGGGAGACAGCCTTGCCGGCGATCACGTGCATGAGCGGGCCGCCCTGCTGACCCGGGAAGACCGCCGAGTCGACCTTCTTGGCGAGCTCCTCGCGGCAGATGATGATCGCCCCCCGCGCCCCTCCGAGGGTCTTGTGCACCGTCGTCGCCACGACGTCGGAGTAGGGCACCGGGTTGGGGTGCAGGCCGGCGGCGACGAGCCCGGCGAAGTGCGCCATGTCGGTGAACAGGTAGGCGCCCACCTCGTCGGCGATCTCGCGGAAGCGGGCGAAGTCGAGATGGCGCGGGTAGGCGGACCAGCCGGCGATGATCAGCTTGGGCTTGTGCTCGTGCGCGAGGCGCTGCACCTCGTCCATGTCGACGAGCGAGTCCTCGCGGCGGACGTGGTAGGGGACCACGTCATAGAGGCGCCCCGAGAGGTTGAGCTTCATCCCGTGGGTGAGGTGGCCGCCGTGGGAGAGCTCGAGCCCGAGAATCGTGTCGCCCGGCTCGAGCAGGGCGTGGTAGACGGCGGCGTTCGCCTGCGCGCCCGCGTGCGGCTGGACGTTGACATGGTCGCCGCCGAAGACCTCCTTGGCGCGCTCGATCGCGAGGTTCTCGGCGACGTCGACGTGCTCGCAGCCGCCGTAGTAGCGCTTGCCGGGCAGTCCCTCGGCGTACTTGTTGGTCAGCACCGAGCCCTGGCAGTCAAGGACGGCCTGAGGCACGAAGTTCTCGGAGGCGATCATCTCGAGCGTGCGCTGCTGGCGCTCGAGCTCGAGGCCGAGAACCTCGGCGATCTCGGGGTCTACCTCGGCGACCGAGCGGGAGAAGAAGTCGGGCGGCAGCTCGGTCATCGGTCGACCTTAGCAGCGCCTTCGGGTGCGTTATCGACCGCCTTCGGAGGCGCTCTTCCCCGCCTTCCGGGGGCGTTCTCCGCCGCCTCGAAGCGATCTTCGCCTCGCCTGCTCGGGGAGATTTCCGAGGGTGGCAGCAGGGCGGGTGCGGAGGGGTATGCTCGCAGCCACTATGCGCACCAAGATCATCTCCTTCTTCCTGCTGTGCCCCTTCGTCCTCGCCGCTCCCGCCTACGGCCTCGCGGGCGGCGCCACCGGCTCGGGCGGTGGCGGCGGAGGTGGCGGCGGCGGCGGCAGTTACTCGGGCGGCGGCTCCAACGGGGACAGCTCGGGCGACGAGACCTTCGACCTGATCTTCTACGGCCTTGTCATTTTCGTCCTCTTCGGCGGGCTGTTGCTCGTCGCCCTGATCAACAAGGCACGCCTCATCCGGTATCGCCAGCGATTCCTGCGCCGCGTGAGGAAGACCGAGGAGGCCGCCGGGGCGGCGGACCTCGACGACGATTACTGGGACCCCACAGAGCTCAAGAAGCGCGTCGGCGAGGCGTTCTTCCCCATCCAGATGTCATGGGAGAAGCGCAGTGTCGAGGCTTCCCGGCCGTTCGTTTCAGACGCCCTCTACGACCGTCACCGCCTCCAGCTCGAGGGCTACGAGGCGCAGAATCGCGCCAACCGCATTGCCGACCTCCGGCTCAACGAGGTTCAGCTCGTGCGCATCTACAACGTCACCCAGGACGGCGAGGACCGCTTCGTCGCCTACGTCAAGTGCTCGGCGCGCGACTGGATGGAGGACACCAAGACAGGCGCGATGATCAACGGCAACAAGGACTCCTCCACCCACTTCGAGCAGTACTGGTCCTTCACCCGCCACCCCCAGCACGGATGGGTACTCGACGAGATCCAGCAGGGCGAAGAGGCCTCCTACCACCTCACCGCCGACAACGTCAACATGGACGAGGGCCCACGGATCTACGAGCAGGACGCCCGGCCGCCGGACGCGCCGGCCCCGGGCGGGCCCACCCCCGCCACCCGCTGACCCCCACCGCTCCCCCGCCACGCTCTTCACCCGCCACGGCGGGAGATCCTGGGGTGTACGCCGCCCTGACGCCGAGGTATGCTCGCGCCATGATGCGCGCCAAGATCGTCACCCTCGTCCTGCTGTGTCCCTTCGTCCTCGCCGCCCCGGCCTACGGCCTCGCGGGCGGCTCCACTGGCTCCGGCGGTGGAGGAGGAGGTGGTGGCGGCGGCTCCTACGGCGGCGGCTCCTACGGCGGCGGCTCCTACGGCGGCGGCAGCGGCAGCGGCGGCGGCGAGATGACCACCGGCGGGAAGATCTTCTTGGGCCTGCTCTGCTTCTTTGTCTTCGTCGTGCCGATCGTCATCGGCCTGTTCAACAAGACACGCCGCAACTGGTACCGCGAACGCTTCCTGCGCCGCGTGAGGCAGACCGAGGAGGCCGCCGGCGCGGCGAACCTCGACGACGGCTACTGGGAGCCCTCCGAGCTCAAGAAGCGCGTGCGCGAAGCGTTCTTCCCCATCCAGATGTCGTGGGAGAAGCGCAGCGTCGAAGCGTCGCGCCCGTATGTCTCGGACGCCCTCTATGACCGCCACCGCCTCCAGCTCGAGGGCTACGAGGCGCAGAACCGGGTCAACCGGATCGCCGACCTGGCGCTCAACGAGGTTCAGCTCGTGCGCATCTACAACGTCACCCAGGACGGCGAGGACTGTTTCGTCGCCTTGATTAAGTGCTCGGCGCGCGACTGGATGGAGGACACCAGGACCGGCGCGATGATCAACGGCAACAAGGACTCCTCCACCCACTTCGAGCAGTACTGGTCCTTCACGCGTCATCCCCAGCACGGCTGGGTGCTCGACGAGATCCAGCAGGGCGAGGAAGCCGAGTACCACCTCACCGCCGACAACGTCAACATGGACGAAGGCCCGCGGATCTACGAGCAGGACGCCCGGCCGCCCGAGGCGCCGGCCCCGGACGGGCCCACGCCCGCCACCCGCTGATCCCCCCACCGCTCCTCCGCCACGCTCTTCACCAAGGCTGGAGATCCTGGGGTGGTGTACACCGCCCTGACCCGGAGGTATGCTCGCGCCCTCATGCGCGGCAAGATCGTCACCCTCGTTCTGCTGTGTCCCTTCGTCCTCGCCGCCCCGACCTACGGCCTCGCGGGCGGCGCCACCGGCTCCGGCGGTGGCGGAGGGGGAGGAGGTGGTGGCGGCGGCTCCTACGGCGGCTCCAGCGGGGACTACGGCGGCTCCAGCGGGGACAGCGGCGGCTCGGGGGAGCCAAATTGGATCGGCCTCAGCCTCTTCCTGCTCGTCATATTCGGCGTGCCCTTGCTCATCGGCCTGCTCTACAAGACACGCCGCAACTGGTACCGCGAACGCTCCCTGCGACGCGTGCGGCAGACCGAGGAGGCCGCCGGCGCGGCGAACCTCGACGACGGCTACTGGGAGCCCTCAGAACTCAAGAAGCGCGTGCGCGAGGCCTTCTTCCCCATCCAGATGTCCTGGGAGAAGCGCAGCGTCGAAGCGTCGCGGCCATATGTCTCCGACGCTCTCTATGACCGCCACAGCCTCCAGCTCGAGGGCTACGAGAAGCAGAACCGCGTCAACCGGATCGCCAACCTGAAGCTCCACGAGGTTCAGCTCGTGCGCATCTACAACGTCACCCAAGATGGCGAGGACTGTTTCGTCGCCTTGATTAAGTGCTCGGCGCGCGACTGGATGGAGGACACCAGGACGGGCGAGATCATCAACGGCAATAAGGATTCCTCGACCGACTTCGAGCAGTACTGGTCCTTCACCCGCCACCCTCAGCACGGCTGGGTGCTCGACGAGATCCAGCAGGGCGAAGAGGCCGAGTACCACCTCACCGCCGACAACGTCAACCAGGACGAAGGCCCGCGGATCTACGAGCAGGACGCCCGGCCGCCCGAGGCGCCCGCCCCGGGCGGCGCGACCCCCGCCACCCCTTAGCGACGTGGGCTTCCTCTCCAACCTCTTCGGCGCCGGCAAGGACCAAGCCGACGGCGACGCCCGCGGCGAGAAGGTCGTCGAGGAGCTCGACGCCCTCGCCCAGCTCGACGTGCGCTGGTCGACCGAGACCATCCGGCGCCGTGTGCGCGACGCGTTCTTCGCAGTGCAGAGGTCGTGGATCGAGCGCGATCCCAGCGTCGGCGTGCCCTTCATGACCGATGATCTCAACGCGCGCCAGAAGCTGCGCATCGAGGGCCTCGTCAGCCAGCACCGGGTCCATCAGCTCGAGAACCCGCTGATCGAGGACCTCGACTTCATCAGCTACGACCAGGGCTCGGAGACGGGCAGCGAAGACCGGGTGGTCGTGCTCCTCGACGTCTCGATGGTCGAGACGATCCTCGACGCCGACACCGGAGGGCTGGTCGCCGGCGCCCGTAATCAGAAGGAGCGCCGGCAGCAGTACTGGGTCTTCGCCTGGCGAGACGGGAAGTGGTTGCTCGACGACGTCGAGCAACCCGGGGAGGGCGCTCGCCACTTCAAGGCGCCGCTCGTCGGAGATGCCTACGCGAGCCTCTCCCCCGAGTCGATCCTGCGCGAGCGCTACGCCCGCGACGAGATCGAGATCGAGGAGTTCGAGACGGAGATGGCAAAGCTCCTGGGAAAAGAACGTACGTACTGAGCTACGAGACTCCAGTTGACCCCGATTATCGGGGCTAAGTGCAGTCTCGACCCGGGAAGCCCGCCCCTCGCGCACTTCTTCGTTCGTCGACCCGCCGTTCGGTCCGGTGCCGAGCGACGGCTCAGCGCACGAGCACCGGCGTCCCGATGCGGACCTTGCGGTAGAGCTGCTTGACCTCGGGAATGCTCATCCGCACGCACCCGCGCGAGGCTTCGCTGCCCAGCGACCCGAGGTCGGCGGTGCCATGGAAGCCGACCCCGCCGTTGAAGCCGATCCAGCGCGCCTTGATCGGATTGCGCGGGTCGCCGCCCGGGATCGTCTGGCCGGCCAGCGGCCCGGCCCAGCTAGGGGCGCTCCACGCCGGATTGATCGACTTCGACTGGACGGCGAAGCGGCCGCGCGGAGTCTGGGATCCGGGGCGCCCGACGGCGACGCGGTAGGAGGCGGCGCGGCGGTAGCGGCCCCGGCGCGGCACGAAGAGCCGGGCGATCTTGCGCGAGCGCTGGACGGTGACCACGGGGCCCTCGCGGCGCGCGAAGCGGCCCGGGCCCAGGGGGCGAACGACACGGGTGCGCCACGTCATCGCGCGCGGCGAGGAGGGGTCGGCGAGCCGCGCACGGAGGAGGCGGGCGAGCCGCGCGGGGTCGCGGAGGGCGCGGCCGGCCCGCCCGCGGACGATCGCGACCCGCTTGAGGCCGATCCGCAGCCGCGGCGAGCGCGACCTGCGCCGGACCTGGTCGCCGAGGCGCCCGACGGCGGCGAGCACGCGCCCGCGGTCGGCCCGCAGGCGGACCGGGACGTCGACGGGCTGACCGTTCGCGCGGCGCCCGGCGTAGTAGGCGCGGCGCGCGTACAGGCTCGTGTCGAGGCGAACGCCCATCTGGAGCGGCGCGAACGTCGCCCGTCGGCCGGCGACCCGCACGGTGATCGGGCGCCGCGCGGCGCGGGCCAGTCGCTTGGTCAGGCGCAGCTCGGCGGCCTTGACGGTCAGGCCGCCGACCGGCACGCCGCCGACGGACACCCCCGCGGCGATCCGCGGCGGCGACCCGGCGCTGGCGGTCCCTCCTCCCGGGAGCGCCAGGCACGCGGCGAGGAGCAGGAAGATGGCGGCCAGCCTGCGCACCGGCTCACCGTAGCGCAGCGTCAAGCTTCGCGCGAGACACTGCACCTTCCCGCACGATCTCCCACGACCGATCCTCCTCGTAGCGGCGCAGGTCGACCACGGTCGAGGGCGTGCCGGGAAGCTCGCCGCCGTCGAGCACGAGGTCGGCGCCGGCGCGGATCGCGTCGGGAACCTCGGCGACGCGGCACGGATCGACGCTTCCGGTGCGGTTGGCCGAGGACTGGAGCACCGGCCGACGGACGGCGGCAAGCAGGGTGAGCGGGCCCGGAAGGGCGGGGACCCGAAGCCCGAGGGTCCCCGGCGCCGGCCCGCACGCGAGCGCGAAGCGACCCGCGGGGTTGGCGAGCAGGGCGGTGACCCCGCCCGGCAGCAGGCGCTCGAGAGCGGCCCGGGTTCGCGCGGCCAGCTCGGGGAGCGCGGCGAGCGCGAGGTCTCGATCGAAGAACATCACGGCGGCGGGCTTGACGGCCGGGCGCCCCTTGAGTGCGTAGAGCCGGCGGACCGCCGCCGAGGATTCGGCCTCGCAGGCGAGCCCGTAGACGGTGTCCGCCGGGAAGACCGCAACCCCGCCTTCAGCCAGGCAGCGCTCGAGGGCCGCCACGTCGCCCTCGCCGATCACCGCCGCCCGACCACCACGCGTTCGATACCGGCGAGGTCGCGGACGGCCTCGATCCTCTCGAGCCCTTCCTCCCCCATGAGCTCCACGACAAACGGAGCCTGCCCAGCGCCCACCTCCAGGGCCACGAACGGGGCGATGGCGGCCGCCTGGGGCACGAGGCGGCGGAGAAGGTCGAGCCCCTGCGCGCCGCCGCCGAAGAGCGCGCGAGGCGGCTCGTGCTTGGAGGTCTCGGGGCCAAGCCATCGGGCCTCCGCGTCACCCACGTAGGGGGGGTTGGAGAGCACCGCGTCGAAGGGCCCGTCGACTCCCTCGAGCAGGTCCGCCTCGACGAAGCGCACGTCCAGGCGCAGGCGCTCGGCGTTCTCGCGCGCGACGGCCAGCGCCGCCTGGTCGACCTCCGTGGCCACGACCTCGAGATCGGGCCGCTCGTCCTTGAGCGCCAAGGCGACCGCGCCGCTGCCGGTTCCGATCTCGACCACCCGAGCCTGAGGCGCAAGATCCAGCGCCGCCTCGACGAGCGTCTCCGTCTCCGGCCTCGGGATGAACACCCGGCGGTCGACCACGAGCTCGAGGTGCCGGAAGGCCCGCCGCCCGAGGATGTAGGCGACGGGCTCGCGGTCGAACGCCCGGCGGCGCATCATCGAGCCGAACCGGCGCGTCGCGTCGCCGTCGAGCTCTGCCTCGGGATGGGCGACGAGCGCCGCGCGGTCGACGCCCAGCGCCTCGGCGAGCAGCAGCTCCGCGTCGAGGCGAGCGGTCTCTACGCCGGCGGCGCGCAACGGTATGAGCGCGCTGTCGAGCGCGTCGCGAACCGACACGCCCGCGAACGGGCCGGTGCGCTTCACCCCTGGTCCGCTTGGCGCTCGAGCCGGCGGCGCTTGTCGTCGTCCTGCAGCGCGGCGGTCAACTCCTCGAGCTCCCCGGCGAGCACGGCGTCGATGCTGTTGAGCGTGCGCTTGATGCGGTGGTCGGTCACGCGGTCCTGGGGGAAGTTGTAGGTCCGGATCTTCTCCGCGCGATCGCCGGTGCCGACCTGGGACCGGCGATCCGCAGCGAGCTCGGCCTGCTGCTCTGCGAGCTTTCGCTCGTAGAGCCGGGCGCGGAGGACCCGCATCGCCCGCTCGCGGTTCTGGAGCTGGGACTTCTCGTCCTGCATCGAGACCACGGTGCCCGTCGGCTTGTGGGTGATGCGCACCGCGGAGTCGGTCGTGTTGACCGACTGACCTCCCGGCCCCGAGGAGCGGTAGACGTCGATCTGGAGATCGCCGTCTTCGATCTCGACGTCGACGTCCTCAGCCTCGGGCAGCACCGCGACGGTGGCCGTCGAGGTGTGGATACGGCCCTGGGACTCGGTGTCGGGCACGCGCTGGACCCGGTGGGTCCCGCCCTCGAACTTGAAGACCGAATAGGCCCCGTCGCCCTTGACCCCGAAGGTGAAGTCGCCGTTGCCGACCGACAGCGCCTCTGTGGAGAAGCCCCGTCGCTCGGCGTAGCGGTTGAGCATCCGGTAGACGTCGCCGGCGAACAGGCTCGCCTCGTCGCCGCCGGCCCCGGGGCGGATCTCCACGATGACGTTCTTGTCGTCGGCGGGATCGCGCTCGACCATCGCCAGGCGAATCTCCTCCTCGAGCTCGGCCAGGCGCTCCTCCGCGGAGCCCAGGAGCGCTCGCACCTCCGGATCGTCGCCGTCCTCGGCGAGGAGCTCCCGTGCGCCCGCGGCGTCGTCGGTCGCCCGCCTCCACAGCGCGGCCAGCTTGGACGCCCGCTCGAGCTCGCTGTAGGCCCGACCGACCTCGGCGAACCGGCGCCGATCGCCGACGACCGCCGGATCCTGGAACTCCTTCTCGAGCCCCGCGAAGCGCGTCTCGACCTGTTCGACCAACCGCTCGATCATCCGGTCGAGTCTAGGCGGGAGAGATACAACGTCCGTCCTACGTTAACCACGTCATAGGGGGGTCAACGTCGGTCGCAATGCTCAGCGCCACGTTCACTCCCCTTCCTCGTCTATGCCGTTCGAGCGTCATAGACGCTCGACACCGCGACGCTCAGGCCGCGACTTCGACGCCCGTGAGGTCCTCCTCGGAGACCTCGCCGGGCTTCTCGACGGCGAGGACGGCCTCCAGCGCCGCGATCGCGACGGCAAGCTGGGCCGCGTCGGGCTCGCGGGTGGTGAGCCTCTGGAGTTGGAGACCGGGCCACATGATCGCCATGACCCAGCGCTTGCGGCGGTTGCGACCCGCCCACTTGATGATCTCGAAGGCGATGCCGGCGACGAGCGGGATGCCGAGCACGCGCGAGGGGAAGAGGATGTACCAGGGCGGCGTGCCCAGCGGAGCAAAGACGAAGATCGCGACGATCATGACGAAGAGCAGGAAGCTCGTTCCGCAGCGCGGGTGCAGGCGCGAGTAGAGCCTCGCCCGCTCGGGGACCAACTGGTCCTCGGCCTCGTAGGTGGAGATGACCTTGTGCTCGGCGCCGTGGTATTCGAACACCCGGCGAAGGTCGCGCATCCGCGAGAGGAGGAGCAGATAGCCGAGGAAGATCGTCACCCGGATCAACTTCTCGACGAGGACGAAGACGATGCCGCTTCCGAAGTGAAAGAGGGAGGTGACGCCCGCCGGCAGCAGGAAGAACAGGCCGATCGCGAAGGCCATGGCGATGACGATCGTCCCGACCCAGGTTCCCCCGGAGATGTCCTTCTCGCCCTCGGGCACTTGGGCGTTGGCGGAGATCCCGAGCGCCTTGAAGCCGATGTTCAGCGACTCCGCAAGGGCGACCACGCCCCGGATGACCGGCCAGCGCAGCACACGGTGGCGCTTCGTCCACGAGACGAGCGGGAAGCTCTGAATTTCGATCTCGCCCTCGGCGTCCGTCGGAGACCCTTCCGGCGGCGGCTTGCGGACGGCCACGGCCCACGTCGAGACGCCGCGCATCATCACGCCCTCCAGGACCGCCTGGCCCCCGACCGGCGCGTCGCGCTGAGCCGTCAGCGCGCCGTCGCGAGGGCGGGTCTCGTTCTCGTTCACGCTAGGGCGCGTCAGCCGCGTTGACGCCGTGCGGCTCTGCGCTGGAACCGCTCGACGCGACCGCCGGTGTCGACGAGCTTCTGCTTGCCGGTGTAGAAGGGATGGCAGTTCGAGCAGATCTCGACCTGGAGCTCGGGCTTGGTCGAGCGCGTCGTGAACTGGTTGCCGCACGTGCAGCGCACGTGAGCCTCCACGTAGGACGGATGGATCTCGGTCTTCACGAGACGAAGTGTAGCGGCGTCCGAGGCCTGAGCCGGGGCGTCCGCTCGCAGCGCTCCCGGCTCAATGCGCCGCCCACGGCGACCGATACGCGTTCACATGATTCGCTCCAGCGCAGAGCCCCCGGAGAAGGTGCCCGACCCGACCGATCTGCGCCTCCGGCGCCGCAGCATCACGATCGGCATCGTGCTGAGCCTGGTCGTATGTGCCGTCTCCTCGGTCTACTACGCCGCGACCGCCGACGGCCCCCATCGCACGCTGCTGCCGGCGCTGTCGATCGCGGCCGCCGTGGCCTCCGCGGGCATCGCCCTCCTCCCGCTCCAGCGAATCCTGCGAAGCCGGAGGCCCGAGCTGTTCTTCCTGGGCTGGAGCGGCGGGCTGATGGGTGTCATCACGGTCGGCGCCGCCCTCGACGGAGGCGCAAGCAGCCCGCTCGCGCTCCTGCTCTTCCTCCCCCTGATCTTCGCGGCGATGAACTACGCGCCCCGCGAGATGCTCGCGGTCGGCGGGGCGTCCGTGGTCCTCTACGCACTCCTCGCGGCCCTCGTGGGAGACCCGGAAGGAGCGTACGTGGCCTTCTTCTCCGCCTGCCTGGCCATTACCGCGGTCATGTGCGCCTGGCAGGCGCGCAATCACGAGGAGCAGCGCGGCGAGCTCGCGCGCGTCTCGCGCGCCGACCCGTTGACCGGATCGCTCAACCGGCGCGGCTTCGAGGAGCGTCTGGCCGCCGAGCTCAACCACTCGACGCGCACGGCCCGGCCGCTCGGGCTCGTGCTCATCGACCTCGACGACTTCAAGCAGGTCAACGACACCAAGGGACACGCCGCGGGGGACGAGCTGCTGGCCTGGGTCGCCGAGACCGTGCGCGGTGTCGTGCGCCCCAGCGACGCCGTCGGGCGCCTCGGCGGCGACGAGTTCGCGCTCGTCCTCCCGGAGACCGGGCAGGCCGACTCACTGGCCACGGCCCGACGGGTGCGCGAGGCCCTCGGGGAGCGGATCGAGGCCTGCACGGGCGTCGGCGCCTTTCCCGCCGACGGAGACTCCGCGGAGGAGCTCCTGCGCCGGGCGGATTCCGCGCTGTACGCCAGCAAGCACGGCCGCTTCCAGGATGTGGGACCCGCCCCGGCCGACCTGAGCTGGGCCGCCGCGATGGCAGGGGCGGTGGACACGCGCATGGCCGGTACCCACCAGCACCCGAGCGCCGTGGCCCGCTACGCGGTGATGATCGCCGAGCGACTGGGCTACAGCGAAGCCCAGCTCGGCCAGCTGCGCGTGGCGGCGATGCTCCACGACGTCGGCAAGGTCGCCTTGCCCGACGACATCCTTCGCAAGGCGGGGCCGCTCACGCTCGAGGAGTACGACCAGATGCGCACCCACCCCAACATCGGCGCAGACATGGTCTCGCGGATCGACGGCCTGTCGAGCATCGTGCCCTGGGTCCGCCACTCACACGAGCACTGGGACGGGACCGGCTACCCGCAGGGTCTCCGGGAGGCGCGCATCCCGCTGCCCTCGCGGATCCTCCTCGTCGCCGATGCGCTCGACGCGATGACCAGCGAGCGCCCCTATCGCAGCCCGATGGAGCTCACCGACGCCCTCGCCGAGCTCGAGCGCTGCGCCGGTTCGCAGCTCGATCCGCAGTGCGTCGCGCTGCTCGTCGAGGCGCTCGACCCCGTAAGCCAGAGCTGAGACCGAGCTTCGAGGCCGCGAGCTACTGCTGCCCCGGGCGGGCCGGGCAGGGCACGGCGATCGAGTTGTCGGTCTCGTCCGCCTCGTCGACGCGGTTGTCGGGATCGACCACCGCGGTGACGCTCCCGTCGCCGGGCCGGCAGCGCGGGCCGCGGAAGGTGAGCCGGCGGCGATCCCCGGGCGCAAGGCCGTTGACGGTGGTCGCCGGCAGCGCGACGCCGTCGATGCTCAGCACGACGTCGAAGCCGGCCTGCGACCCCGCGACCGTCTTGCCGGGGTTGCGCACCTCGACCGTGTATTCGGCCTCCTCGGTGCCCGCCACGCGCCGCGCACCGACCGGCACCAGGCGCAGATCGGGACGGAAGTCGGGCTGCTTGCAGGGCGGGGTGACCCGCCGCACCACGACCTTCCTGGCGCCCTTCGGGCCCGTCCAGCGGAAGCTCACGCGAGCGCGGTAGCTCGCGGGGGCCGCGAGCTTCTCGACGCGCTGGGTGAATCGGTAGGGCGAGCGCCCCGGCTTGGCCCTGTTCCAAACTCCGAGCGACGGCACCTCCACGCGGGTGAACGCCGCCTCGCCCGGCGCCCGGCGCTCGAGGTCGAAGCGCATCTCCATCCGGTTTCCCTTCCGCAGCGAGGCCATCTCCCCGGTGAAGACCGCGTAGCGCTGATCCTGCGGGGGACCCGCGCGGCAGGCGGCCACGGTCGCCCGGGCGGACGGCGCGGCGACGGCCGCAGGAGCCGCGGCCGCCAGGAGGGCCAGCGTTGCGAGAGATGTCGCTGCAGAGCGCATGCCCACCTGTTAACAACATAGAGGCGCGCAGGTTGCGGGCGTCAGGTATTCGTGTACAGAGGGCCGTCGCCCCCTTCGGGCGGCGTGAGCCGGCCGCCCTTGGCGGTGATCGCCCCGCACTGCACGCAGTTGGTGTAGTTGACCACGAGGTCGACCGGGCCTTCCTCCGGCGCGTCGTCGGGAATCTCGTAGACCGCCGCGGGGCACATCCACTGCCATGTCTCGGCCAGCCTGCGGGGCACCTGCTTCTCCACCCGGATGTGGTTCGGTGCGTCGTCGCGGGTCGCGTTACCGCTGATGTAGACCGAGGAGAGCTTGTCGAAGGTGTACCGGCCGTCGGGCTTCGGATAGCTCTCGGACCGCCCGCCGTCGAACATCGGGTGGTCGGCGTCGGGGGTCGTCTTCCAGTGGCCGCCCGGGAAGCGGCCGCCGCTGGCCAGCATCGCGTTGGCGAGGAAGCCGCCGACGAAGAAGCCCTTGGAGAAGGGCTGCTTCATGTTTCGCGTGCGGTGGAGATCCTCTCCGATGACCGAGTCGTGCACTGCGTCGTCGTAGGCCGAAAGGTTGGTCGAGCCTGTCTTGAGCGCTTGGTAGATCTTCTCCGCGGCGAGGATGCCCGAGTGCATCGCGTAGTGGACGCCCTTGAGCTCGGGGACGTTGACCATGCCGCCGCCGTCGCCGCAGATCACCATCCCCGGCGCGTGAAGGGTGGGCATGGCCCAGTAGCCGCCCTCGGGGATCGCCTTGGCCCCCCAGGAGATGCGCTTGCCGCCCTCGAGGATCGCCCGGATGCGGGGGTGGGTCTTGAAGAGCTGGAGGACGTCGTGGACCGACATGGTCGCGTCGGTGTAGTCCAGGCCGGCGACGAACCCGATGGAGATCTTGTCCTCGCCCATCGGGTAGATCCAGGATCCGCCGAACTCGTGGTACTTCGCTCGCACCCGCAGGGGCCAGCCCATCGTGTGGACGACCTTGGTCAGGGGCTCGGGGATCTCCCAGACCTCCTTGACGCCCAGCGCCCACACCTGCGGATCCTCTGCGCCGAGCTCGAAGCGGCGGATGGCCGCCCCCGTGAGATGGCCCCAGGTGCCCTCGGCGAGCACGGTCGCCTTGGCGACCAGGTCGGAGCCGGGCTCGAAGTTCCTCAGCTCCTGGCCCTCCCTCCCGCGGCCCTTGTCGCCCGAGCGCACGCCGACGACGGTCCCGTCGTCGACCAGGAGCTTCTCGGCAGCGGTCTCGGTGAGGATGTAGGCGCCGGCCTCCTCGGCCTTGTCGGCGAGCCAGCGCGAGAGCTCGGCCACCGATATGACGTGGTTGCCGTGGTTGCGGAAGTTCGGCGGAGTCGGGATGGGCACCGAGCGCTTCTCGTTGAGCATGAGATAGACGGCTTCGTCGGTGACCTCGCCGTAGGTCGGCCAGTCTGAGGGATCGACGTCCGGGAAGAGCGTGGCCATCGCCGAGGGCCGCATGACCGCGCCCGACAGGTTGTGGGCGCCGCACGCCTTGCCCTTCTCGACCACGGCGACGGGCACCTCACCGAGGCGCTCGGCGAGCGCCTCGTCCGCGCCGAGCAGCCAGAGCAGCCGATTGGCGCAGGCCAGGCCGGCGGGGCCGCCGCCGACGATCGCGACGCCGACCTCGATGCGCTCGTCCTCGGGATCGGTCGGCTCGACGACGAATTCCCCGACCGGGTCGACCGGGGCCGGATACTCGCTCGGGCTGACCACGCCCTC
>JAABUR0100006036.1_pt1 | contig 15026 bp, 14 predicted proteins | sample 5560091 | NCBI WGS metagenome assembly JAABUR01 (sample SAMN10711879, study PRJNA513375) | rock metagenome | isolation source: Antarctica rocks | place: Antarctica: Victoria Land, University Valley sud
GGCATTGAGCAGCTGCACGGTGACGCTGCCGCTGGGCGCGCCGGGCGCCCACGCGACCGCGCTCGCCTGCTGCACGACGCTGGCCGCGCTGGGCACCGCGCCCGAGCGCAGGTCCAGCAGCGGCGCCGCCAGCGCCAGCGCCACATGCAGCCGGGGCACGCCTGCCGCGGGGGCGCCCTTTCAGTGGGCCCTCGCTTGCGAGGCACCTCTCCAGCGTCACACATTGCGCCTCCATGCACTGGAACGCGCGCTGGTAGACGAGCTGGCCGCCGGCGGTCACGTTCTGGTTGCGCCCCAGCCAGGTGCAGCTCGCGTTGAGCGCCCGGCCGGCGTATGCGCCGGTGGTGTCGTTGCTGTGGAGGTAGGGCCCGTCGACGTAGTGGGTGTCGCCGCTCCCTATCCCCAACCACGGCCGCCCCGTGCTGCCCCACCCTGCAGGACGCGCGTGCCAGGCGGGATTGCGTGGGCGCGGTCGCGGAGCACGGAGCGCGCGCTGCTGCGCCTTCAAGCCGCATGTGACATTGTCCATGACACCCCTGTGCAGGCACGCGCGTCCACACACGCCCGATGGCAGCCCGTTGTTGGTCGAGTTCGGCATGTGGCCAGCGGAATCGCGCCCGCGCGCTGCCGGCACCCGCTGGCGCTTGGCGCGGCGCGGCGCCGGCCCCGCCGGCGCACCGCGCCAGTAGAAGAACTGGTCGTTGCCGTTGGTGTAGGGGAAGGCGGGGTCGGCGTAGGGCGGGCCGTCGGACACCATCTGCATGCAGTAGCTGTCCGCCGGGCAGCTGCCGGCCCCGTACTGCTGCACCGCGGCGGCGGTGGCGGGCGTGAAGCAGGCCAGGTAGCCCGACGCGTTCACCAGGAAGTTGTTGGCCGTGCCGAGCAGCGAGGCCTGGAAGTAGTAGTTGGGCACCGTGAAGCCTGCGGCGCGGGTTAAACTAGGTTTAAGGTAGAGTAGTATAGGGTAGGGTATACCCTGCGCGCCCCTCACTGGCTGCGCTGCCGGTGGCCCGCCCGAGAGCCTGCTCAAGGAGCCTGCTGGCCGCCGGGTGTAGCCCAGCCAGGTCTGGCAGCGTTGCAGCGCGCGGCGCGCATGCGCGGGCGCCTGCGGGACGACGCCCGTGGGGGAAGCGTGCGCGCAGGCGCCTTGCTCGCGCGTGACACGCTGACAGTCACGCGGCGCCATCGAAAGCCCAGTGCGGCTGCGGCCCCGCGCCGCCAATCTGCCCGACCAAGCCATGCAGACCCGCGCAGCAGCGGTGCACGGCGGTGCAGGCCGCGCGCGCGCCCGAGTCGACGGCGGGCGTGGTGTTGTTGGTGTCCTGGCACCAGCGCCCGCCGGCGGCGAGGCTCGAGCAGCAGCTCGCCGGGCTGGTGCGCAGCTCCTCGGACACGCTCAGCAGCGCGGCGGTGGACGCCCAGCCGATGGCGGTGCCGGGCGGCACGCCCAGCGAGCTGTTGGCCGCCCAGGGGCTGAACAGCATGGTCTGGCTCGCCGCGCCCGCCTGGTACACGCTCACCTGGCGCGGCCCTGCGTGCGGCCCTGAGCGAGGCATGCGTGCGCCTGAGCAGGGCTGCCAGGGTGCCGGTCACAGCCTGGGGGCCGCCCGTCACGCCCGCGCAGTGCACGATCACACGGGCGCCTGCGTGGCGGGCGAAGCAGGGCCTCCGGGCGTGCTCGGACCGGCCTGGGTCATCACAGGGGGCTGGCCCGCTGTCTGCGCACAGCACATCCCCGATGGATGCAACTCTGCGGGCAGGCCTGGCCGGGCCCTGTTTCTGACCAGCGCGCGCGCAGTGAGCCTGTCTGGGCTGCGGCGCGGCACACTGGCTTCACGCTGACAAGCCCTACCAAGGGGCAGCCCTCTGCCGCCGCGGGCGCCCCAACACGCGCCCGCACCGCGAGCGTGAAGGTGCTGGGCGCGGTGTAGTCCGGCACGTAGCAGCTGATGGGCGGGTCCGGCCAGCTCAAGAAGTACTGGGCCATGTTGGGCCGGGTCATGCAGCAGGGCTGGGTTGCCGCGTTGCAGTTGTTGTTGATGATGGCGTCCTCAGTCGGGTTGCGGATCTGGAGCACGCCGGCCGCGTTGTTGGGGTAGTGCTGCACGTCTGCGCAGGCGGGGCGCGCGCGTCGGGTTGCGCGCAGGCGCGCGCAGCGCTGTGTGCGGGCTGCCCGTGCTCGAGTCCCTGGTGCGGTCCACGCAAGGGGCGCCGGCCGGCGCACTGAATCTGTCGGTCGTGCTTGCGTTTGCCGGGCTGACGGTGATCGTGATGTTGCTGCCGGGGTACCACATTATGTTCAGGCCTGCGTCGAAGATGCCGGTGCCTGCGCCGGCGCGCGCAGTCGGCAAGGCAGCGCGCTAGCGCGGCCCTGCAGAGTGTCAGCCACCGGGCAGAGGCCGCTTGTCACAGTGCGCCGCAGTCACAGCCTCGGAAGGAGCCTGCGGGAGTCTGCGAGGGAGCCTGCTGCGCCTGGATGCAAGACGGCCACTCTGACGACGGGCAAGCGGCACGCAGCCGCCCCAGCGTCTGGCTCGCCGCAGGCGCGCCTGGCTGCAGCGTGAGGGTGTTCTGGAAGTAGCCGGTCCATTGCGGGTAGTCCACGGTCACCCACAGCAGGCCGTTGGACACACAGACAGTCGGGGGGCCCAGGGGCGCGTAAGACGTGACGCTCTGCGCGGCCGCCCCCGGCGCAAGCGCCGCCAGGAGCGCCACCGCGCATACGCTCGCCAACATGTTTGATCCTAGCGCCTGGCAAGTGCGCGCTCCGGGCACTGGGCGGCCGCATGCGCGCATCGCCGGTCAGCCCTGCCGTGCGAGCTGTGTGTGGGTTCGCCCTGTCTAGCTGCAGCCCGCCTTCAGGCCGTGGCCAGGCCGGCCCTGCCACCTCGTCTCCTTCAGCCGCTGCGGCCAGGAGTCAAACAGTGCGGCTGAGGCCAATAGTGCGACCTCTCAGTCCCGCCGCGCTGCCAGCGCTCTCTGACCTCCGCGGTCTGGGCACGGCATGCCCGGGGCCTGCCACCGTAGCCAGGACATGGCCGCTACACTTGTGCCCAGCAGTGCCCTGTTGGGACCCGCGAGTATTGTCTGCCTTAGACCAGGTACACTGCGGCCAGGGGCACTGTGCAGAGGCGCGCCCCGCGGTGAATGAATTACAACCGAAGGCGCATGAGTCACAACAGCTGCATGCAAAGTTTGCGCAGACCCTAGTGCACTCTTGGCACATTCACACAAGCTGTTGATGCTAGAAGTCTTTGCTCGAAGCCAGCCTGGGCTGAGAAGCAAGGCTTTGCTGAAAGCTTGGCGCAAACGGTGGTGCTGCCTGATGACAAGAGCTCGGAGGTTGCTACGAATGAGCGCAACCCCGGGCCAGCACCGACGCGGACACTGTGGGCGTGATACTCATGCCTGGAGCCAGCGGAGACAGGGGCAGCAGGCACCTGCCCGACACAGCGGAGGCGCTTGCGGGTGCGGGGTTGACGACCTTGCGCCTCTACATAAAGACACCCCTGGGCAGCGAGCGGCGGCCTGTCGCGCGCTCCTGGAGCACGGCCGTGCGCAGATATGTCAGCGCTGTATACTGGCGGGCCACGCCATTGTGCGGGCTAACGGCACGTGAGCAGAAAAGGAGTGAGTGGCGTTTCTGTTGGCAAAGGTGACAGGACGCTGTGCAGGACGGTCCTGCAGCCTCACTTTTTCAGCTCAACACTACCTGCCGTGCGTCCCCAAACCTCTGCGAGTGAGTAAGCCAGAGCTGCGAGTAGCGGCTTAGCTATGTTCAACAGCTCAGCTGGTGGCCACAGGCTGCTGTAAGTCAGGGCCGGACGCGCTGTCAAAGAGCACCTCGTTATGCCTGCCAAAAACCCGGGAGATATCGTACAAGGCAAAGTAGAACTCCCGCCTGTCATAGGCAATGCCTTCCCCTGTCAGTGCGAGCGCCAGCCTCGCCGCGTTGCTCAGGATGCTGCCCCCCGTCGCGAACCCGCCAAACGTGAAGCAGAAGCGCGTCCGCCGCGGGCTGGTGGCCAGGTACACGCCCTCCACTGTGGGTATTGGTGCCGTGTCCTGCCAGGGGCCGCGCGAAGCGCACTCAGGACAGCTGCATGCCCCCTGGTGTGGCGAGAGCGCTCACACATACAGCAAAATAATACTTAGCGTCTGCAAAGTCAGGACTGCACCTTGGTGGTGTTGGGCAAGTAGAAGCCGACTCTGAACCCGCCGCTGGCGCGCGAGAACGTCGCGTCTGGCAGGAAGCGGGCGACCACAGGCTTGGCCACAGGTATGCTGGCCTCGCGCACATAGCGCAGCAGCGACACGAGCGCCGTGGATATGGCGACCTCAAAGTTTGAAGACTCCTGGGAGATGAAGGCCCAGGTACCTGCTCAGGCAAAGTGTCAGCATGTGTTCCAGGCCAGGAGCGACTGCCGTTGCAGCCAAGGCAGTCTGATGAGGACGCTCACTCTCGCCATACTCCCGCGTCTCGTAGGCCTCGGTGGCATTGACGACCGTGTACTCTGGGCACGGTGAGCCCCTGCAGAACCAGGGCGCATCCTGGGCTGCCCGCGCGACGCCGCAGGCCGTGGCGAAGACAGCGCAGAGCAGCACACCGCGCTTCATTGTCAAGTAAGTTGTGAAGTCTAGCAAAGCCCCCTGGCGTTCGCCAATGCCAATGCAATTAGCATGATAGCGGGCGTCAACCGAACCTATGCAACGCTGGCTGGTTTGTCACGCAGCACAACACGACACGGAGGGCCAATAGATGGCTACGTGCTGAGAGAGTCTTCTCTCAGCTATTATGGCCAAAGGGTGTTCAGTCACTTGAGTCAGGGCAGGCAGCAGAGCAAGTGTCGGCAACCTCACCCTGGGAACTATGTGCATCGAGGTGCACAGCCCGCACGCAGCTCCGGGCCCCTTACCAGCGGGTGCATGTACAGAGCGACACAATTACAACAGCACCTTGAAATTGTCAGGTCCAGCAGTCAATCAGGACGCTCTGTGCAGTCTCATGCACTGCCGTGATGCCCATCAAGCTGCACATGCCGCGGCTGGTTAACGGTCCAGGTCGATGATACAATGTGGTGCCTCCCTGCTTCTGCTGTGGGCAGGCTGTGACGCGGCCGCGCCGCTGGACGTTTGCTGCGCCCTGCTCAGGGAGGGTGCCACATGTCATGTCGCTCTTGCTGACCTCCTAGTCACTGGAGTGGAGCTGCCATGCGTCAGCGCAAAGTTATGCTGGTCAAGCAAGTGAGCGCATGCTGCATGGGGCGCCTGTGCAGTTGCATCCAGGATTGCGCTGTCAAATGTTTGCCACACATACATGCAGGTTCCTGCACATCTCATGTATGCACAGGTGATGACATGCAACGCATCTTCTCACAGCATCCCTCCCTATGTGCCAGCTGATTTATTTTACTTCGACCTGGCTCATAGCAGAGGCGTACACCACACGCTTGGGTGGCTCCTACACCAGACAAGTATGGATGTGTTCAGGCAAGCGCGCTGCACTCCTATTGTTCTACAAGAAGTACTTTATGCTCCACGCTTCCTGCAGCCCATTTGTTGGCCTTATAGCAAACAACGTGCTGACTGCCAGGCACCAGGCGCGGCGACATATGTTACCTTTTAGCAGCAGCTGACCGCAATGGCCATGGCGCCCTACGGTCTGCAAGATGCTATGTTTGGCTGCAGCACTGCAGCTCCTCAGCACCCTGGTCATTCATCAATGCGTTCATAAGCAGGCAAGCTGAGGTTCCAAGGCGGGCAAGCTTCATCACTTCTAGGGGCTCTTCAGAGAGCCTCCTGAAGCGCCTAAATTTGAGCTGCGAACAGGGACAGGCCATGCACTTGGCATGCCGCTCGTGCTGATCGATTTGCCAGGACTCTGCAGTAGTGTGCCGCTGAAACTGTTCCCAGCTACCACGGCGCTACCACCCCCCACAGCGCAGCACCAGCTGGGCGCCAGGCGCGGCAGGCACGCAGCGTCACAGGCACGGCGCGGGCGCGGAGCTGACCTCGAGCAGGAGCAGGCGTGCAGCGCCAGCGTCGCGCTCGCGCTGTGCGGGTCGATGGGGCCAGGCAGCGCCAGGTCGAAGCGCACGTCGGGCTGCGGCCAGAAGGGGACGCCCTGCCGCCCGCCGCGGTCCACGTGCAGCCGCAGGCGCCCGTTCGGCCAGCACTTGATCCTGCACGGCCGGCGCGAATGGCGTCGGCAGCGGCGGCAGGCTCGCGCTCCGGGGCCGTGCGGCCAGCGGGTGAGGACCAGGTGCAGGGCAGCGGCGGTGGTGTTTATGCGCACATGCTTGGGTCAGCTCTGCCGCAGGGCGCTCCTTATATATGACACTATACACTGAAGAGAGTGCATGTTCTCGCACAAAGGGATTGGGGTGTGTGCCCAGGTCTGTACGCCCGGCTGCGTCACATGTAGAAGCGGGCCGCACTTGACTTCATCCACCTCTGCGCCAGGGCACGTGAAGCGGACCTCGTAGCCGGGCGGCGACTCTGCATGTGACTGGAACACCTGCGCATGCGCATGCGGGCTGCAGCTTGTATGCCTGCTCACGACCCAGCAAGGTAAGGCATCAATCACAGCATGCACAGCTCAGAGAGGCTGCCACTTAAGTTGCATGTACGCAAACTGCTGCAACGGCACGCCTGCACGCGACAGTAGAAGAGGTTCCTTTTGCAGTCCTGTGCCTTTGCCCGCACGCGCCGCACTCTCTGTCATCAGGAGCAAGATTGGTAAACAAATACACTCACCTGGGCAGCTGAGCGTAGCTGCTGCGCAAGCAGGCGCTCGCCTTAATGGTCCAAATGCCTTAATGGTCCAAACCCCCAGGAGCATGCCCAGGACATCCATGGTTCATGCGCGCACCGCATAGCCTGGGCCTTCCATGAGCAGCCGCTGCTCACCACCGCTGCGGCCGGCCGCCGCCGCCGCCGCTGCCGCACCGCCGCTGTCGGGCGGCGAGGCGGGCGCGCTCGCCGGCGCTGCGTCGTGCTCCAGGCGCGCACGGGCGCCGGCAGCGCCGCCGCCGCTGGCGAGCACGCCGCGCGCCCAGCGCGACGAGCCCGGCGTCAGGGCCGGGTCGGCGGGCGGGCCCTGCGCTGGCGGCGCCTCTCGCACCCACACTCTGCCGAGGCGACGCCCGACTGCTGTGGCCGTGCAGCGCCATGCGCACAGGTGCAACCTCCTAGCATGTGAGGTCCTGACATGTGCTGTGTTGGAACAGCGGGAGTGGCGGTGGTGCCAGGCAGGCAACACAGAGCCGCACGGACTGTGTTGCGACTGGAATGCGCTGACAAAATGCATTTGGTTGCATCCAATCCGGCCACTTGCAGCTCTTTGTGCATCAAGCTCTGGGGTGCGTACCTGCTGCGGGGGCGTGCGCATCTGCGCGCCCGCGGACGGCGGGTGCATGCCGCACGCGTGCGCGGCTGCCAGGCCGCCCGGCTCGTGGCCCCAGCCGGCCGCCGCGGCCAGCGCGTCAGCTTCGGTGGCGGCAGGCGCGCCGCCGCCGTCAGCAGACGCGCCGAAGCCCATGGGCGCCCCGCGCGGCGTCGCCGCCAGACCCTCCAGGTCCAGCAGCGGCGACAGCGCGCCGAAGCGCGGCGCGGCGCCGGCCGAGCCGCCGGCGGAGGGCGGGGAGGCCATGGCAGGGTCTGGTAGGGTCAGGGCCTTCCCGCTCGGCGCAGCCGCTGCGGCCGCGCCCACAGGAGCGCTGGGGCTTGAGGCTGTGCCGGTAGGGCTGGGGTCGTGGTCAGGGTCGCCGGCGGCCCCGCCGCTCGGCGGCGCGGGCGCGGGCGCGCCGCCGGGCGCCAGCTGCGGCGTGGCGGGGCCGGAGCCGAGCGAGGCGCGCGCGCGCTTGGAGGGCTTGACACCCTGCAGGGCAGCCGAGCTCGCGCGCGGCCGCTTTGCGCCCGCCGCGCCCAGGGCCGCCGCTGGCGCGTTGCTGGCGGCGCGTCCAGCGCCTGCTGTGCAGGCCGCACACACGTCACGCAGGTCGTCTGGCAGCGTCCCCAGTGTTACTGCTCTTGAATTTCATCATGTTGTGCAGAACCTGCTCACTGCCGTCCACACGGCCATGGAGTGACAGTGAAGAGCTGCTGGTCTGAGGCTTTGGCGGAGGACCCTGCGCTGCTCGCATGGTGCAGCGCCACGTCTGCGCGACGCAGGGTGTTGCTCTACCTCGCGCACGTTGTGCACTATGGAGCCGCGCGAGTTGTGCTCTGGTGGGCCCATCGCGCGCACCCTTGCTCTGCTCTCGGCGCTCTGGCAGCAGCGTCCAGCGCATGGCCGCCAGGTCCTCGTCCCGCACGTCCCCGTCGGCGTCGTACAGCACCGTGTGCTTGCCCTGCCCGCCAGGCAATGCGACGGGTTGCTGTGACAGCCTTCCAGCCGCTGCCAGCGAGCAGCCGTTGCCTCACATAAGCAACAGGTGTGTGTTCAGCTCCGCCACGCACACACATCATTGACAACGTTGCCTGGCAGGACATGCATGTCTTAAGCTCAGCGAGTCTGTCCACATGTTGCGCGTGGAGGCGGAGAGAAGCTGAAAGCCCTGTACCAGTCAGCTGCATGCACTCGACATCCAGCGTGCACATGCCTGAACTGTGAGCGAGTGCATGGGGCAGGCAGGCGCCCCACCGTTTCTGTGTTGAAGGCGGTAACAACGCCGTCGTACCACACGCCGCCGCCCGGCTCCTCTGCCGTGACTGCCGCCGCCTCCTGGCTCGCCGCTTCGGGCTCGTCAGGTGCTGCCGCTGCGGCTGCCCGACCCGCTGCCGCTTCAGCAGGCGCTGCAGCCGCTGCCAGTGGGCCTCCCGCCGCCTGGTGAGGCTCCCCTGCCGCCCCTGCCGCGCGCAGCGCCGCCCCATCGGGCGCCGCCTGCAGCGAAGCGGCCCGCTCTGCGGCCGTCTGCTGGTCCACCGCCTCGTCTGCAGGCGCGGGGACCGCTGCCTGCTCAGGCGACTGCTTTGCAGGGGCTCCTGCGGGCGGCGCCAGCCCCCGCCCCTCAGCAGGCGCCGCCGTCGCTGCCGGCGCCTGCTCCGCAGGCGCCCGCTCCGGAGGTGCCTCACCAGGCGCTGCTCCGCGCGGCGCCTCGCCTGCCGCGGGCTCCGCCGCTGCCCGCCCCGCCGCCGGCACCAGCGGCCGCGGGCGGCCCTGCTGCGCATCCTTCTGCGGCGGGGGCGCCGGCGCCGCGGCCTGCCCGCCGCCCGCAGGCGCCGCCTCGCCGGCCTCCGGCAGGAGCCGGGACTCTGGCCAGTGCACGCGCACGTGGCGGCCGACCAGCTCCGCGCCAGGCGCCGCCTGCCTGCTGCGGCCTGCGCGCCAAAGGCGTGCGCTAAGGCTCAAGCACACTCAAGCTATCACAACGGTCATGTGTGATTTGTGCCCACTCGCATGGGAATCCGTGACAGCGTACCAGCTGGACGACAGGGCCGCATGCTCTTTCGGGCAAGACAAGGCTGCGATTGGGTCTGGTGCGTCAAATCTGTGCAGGTCAGTCCGTCGTGTGCGCGCCTGCAGCGGCGCTCTCCAGCAGCGCCTTGTCCGCCAGCTCGTCCAGCAGGCCGCGCGCCTTGGGGTCGCCGGGCGCGCCGGGCGGCTTGCCGGGGGCGCCGGGCGCGCGCCGGTGAGCGCCGGGTACGCGCCCGCGCCCGCGCCGGCCGCCGCGGCCGCGGCCCTGCCGATAGGCAAAGCCAGGCATGCTTATCAAGTCAAGGATGCTTGTGTGCTTCACCAGACGGTGCCAAACCGCGCCGCCGATGCTTGAGATTGCATTTGCCGTGGCGCGCTGCTCATGTGTTGAGCGTGGCATGCAGGCCATGTTGCTGGCACGCTGCACATCAACTACGCGCACCTGTGCGCGGGCTGGCGCAGCAGCTGCCGGACGGGTAGCGCCAGGAGCGGCAGTGTCTGCGCGCTGGCGTAGCATTGAGTGCAGCTCCTAGGTCCTCACTCGCCCCTGAATTACTGCCTTGACAGGCCAAGGGGAAGTCACATATGCCAATCTGCTGGAGCCACTCTATGCCAGGGACAGCCCTTTGCGTGGCAGGGACGGACCTTTACAGAGCAACGTACTGTGGATACATACACGTGCCCAGCTTCTAGCGCCCTGAGTTCAAAGCCTTGTGCATGTGTTGCGTGCTTCAAAGCGGTGGGGCTTGCGCAAGCCTAGGTGCACAGTTACAAAATGCGCACCCGAGGCAGGCAAGCTGGGCCTCACGCCAGCGCCAGCGCTAGCGCCAGCGTGCGCGGCCGTCGGGGGCTGCTCGGCAACGGCCATGCCTGGCACGCGCCCCTCGCGCACAGCCTGCACAGCTCTCCCTCTGTTTCAGCCTCCTCTCCCCTCAAGCAGTTGCGCCAGGGGGCTTCTGCAAGTCCGCACGCCCCCCCACTGCACACTGACCAAGTCTGAGGACCTCTGCAAGTCGGCTGAGCAGCAAGCTCACTGCTCATAGTTTCCTGGTGTGGTGTGCGCCAGCGCTCATGCGAGCAGCGCAGGGTCCCCAGGCGCTCGGCAGGGGCCGCGCACGTCCTCGAAGGCCGCAAACACCTTCAGGTACGCGCGCTTTGTCTTTGTAGAGATGTCAGTGGACGACCGCCTGTCAGCGCCGGAGCGACTAGTGTTGCGGCCTCCCTATGATATGTGCAGGTCGATATTGTGCCTTTCACATATAGAAAGGCACAGCAAAGCTTACCTTGCGAGCTGCCGCCCGATGGCCGCCCAGCCTTTCTGCCCGGTCACCTGCGCATCCCAGGGCACTGCGCTCTGCTGACACTCCTCGCGGCCTGGCGGCCAGTGACGGGCGGCAGGTGCACCCATGGAAGCTGTGAGGCCGGCAACCAGGCATCCCGAGGCAGACAGCGCGCTCGGCGGGGGGTGCACAGTGCCAGAGTCCAAGGTTCCCATGCCCCGCTGTGTGGAGCCTGCTGTCCCCCGGCGAGCCCAGGGAAGCCTCTGCGCAACCTTCTTGGCGGCAGCGGGGGCCGCGCCTTCGCGTGCCCGCCCTGGTCTGCCACAGCGCGCCAAAGCGCGTACAACTCCAGCTGCTCTCCCAGCAACGTCGCAGCGCCGTCCTGTTGCCGCGCGTTGCACTCAAGTGTGGCACTAGCCTCTGGCGCGCCTGAGGCTGGTCAGCCGGTCAAGCAGGCCAGCTCTCAAAGCTGCACCTGACAGACCTGCAGGCCAAAGGCGTTGACGGCGGCCTCAAACGCCGTGCGATTGTCCACCGACATCAGAGCCGGACGTAGCGCTTCGGATGTCTCTTTCAAATGCACAATCAGGCAAGCTGGCGGCCTATGCCGTGTGAAGTCCTGCTTAGAGCTTTAAGTGTATGGCGGTCAGACAGCAGCACCCTCTGCGCCTACGTAGCCAAAAGAACGAGCTTTTGCTCGAAAAAGTGAAACTGCTCAACCCTAGACACTGACGTTGCTTAGGGCTAAAAGCCCGCTATTTTTTCTGCAAGGCATGTTTGATTTTTATGGCTTTAACACCATCTTTCGGCTGGGAAACAGATGTGTACCTATGCTTTCGGAACATGCTGCAGTAGGCGAGGCCTTACAAGCGCAGCGCCTGTCCATATCATATTCATCATACGTGCCATGGCGCACGCAGTGCCTGTGCACTGCTACCAAGAGTGCCTTGATGACGCGTCATCCTGCATGCGCACATTGTTCAGCCGACTTGACCCAGTGCATCTTCCATGGCCAAAATCGTCACCGACAATAAAGTTTCACTGGGAGATCAAAATTACACATCAAATTACCATGCACGTACCTGTGTTAGTATACACACTACAGACATGCAAGACCTGCTGTCATTCACAAGATAGTTCCTTGGCTTGTTCGTAGCTAAGCTATCCAGCAACCAGGATCCCTACCAGACTGCGGCAGCAAAGAATGCGCCGCTCAGGCGCAACATGCGCACACACAGACACTGGACATCACACAGGCAGTTCTATGCAATCAAAGGTGAAATGCAGAGGGGTCCCTCCATTTGGCCTGCGGTCGCAAGGCCTAAGCCTGCACGCTTGACCGCCAAAACAGCCCGCACCACAGGCGCACATCCTGCCTGCAAATACGACGACAGAGCCAGGGCGGCCACCCCAGCAAGCTCCCTCTCGGCCCCACGGGCACTCATCAAATGCTGGCACACAGCGCGCCTTCTGCGCTGCAAGCGGTGGCGGCATAGCCGCCAGACGCATGGCACCAGCGGATAGATGTCTCCTCGTCGGCAATGCACAATCACAGCCCACTGAAGCAGCTGCGCCAAAGCCAGGCCAGGATGCGCGGGTCGCGCAGCCAGCCGGCCGCTGCAAAGAGGCGGACCGACAGACTTACAATGCCTGCAACGTGCCCCGCGCGAGCATCGCCGGCGCTGCACCGGCCGGCAGCACCGTCGTCGCGGCGGCCTCCACCACTGCCGGACGCATGTACAGCTGCGCAGCGCTCGAAGCGCACGCGACGCGCGCCCTGCCTAGCGGGCACTGGCCGGCGCCACCACAAGCCAGGCTCGCCTGTCCCACGGGGAGTCACGCGTCCTGCGCGGCCAGCGGGGCCGGCGCCGCCGCCGCAGGCAGCACGAACTGCGCGACCGCCTCCGCCTTGGCCACGCACGCATACGGCTGCGCCGCGCCCGCCGCGCCGGACGCGGCCACGATGCGGGAGTCGTCCAGCCAGCCGATCGCCGCCACGGAGCAGTAGACAGGCTCGCACGCGGCGGAGCGCGGGAAGTGGAACGTCGCGCCGTCGCCGACAAATGCCCCCAAGTCCCAGTTGTAGATGCCCGACCACACCGCCGCGTCGCCCTGCGCACCGAGCGCGCTCTGTATGCGAATAGCAGAGTGACCGCCGGGGCTGCAAGGGCGCAGCGGCGCGCATAGCATACGTCTGACAGAGCACAGTCATCACTTGCCCTTGCTTCGGAGCAGGCCTGCTCCATGTTACCCAATGTGCGCACACGGGCCACAGGTTTGAGCACGCCCTTCAGCCGAAGGCGCACTGCAGCGCAAGCCCAACACGCTGCGGGAGTGCCGCATCCTGCAACACATCTCTACAAAAAAGAAACCCAACAGCGGCGCGCCCGCGAGGAGATGAGCGTCCGGTTGCCGCGGAAGGCCAGCGAGGAGAACTCGGCAAAGTACGCGGCGGACGGCAGGCGGATGACGCGCTGCGGCACCCAGGCGCAGGTGCCGTTGGGGCCCTCCCGCAGCGCAGCCTCCACCAGCCGCCCGTTGCCGCGCTGCTGCCCGTCGCCGCCGGACGCGCAGTAGTTGCCCGCGCACAGGCCCAGCAGCTGCTTGCCTGCGCCGCAGATGCCGCCGCTCACACAGGCGGCTCTTGAGCGGACGCAGGCATAAGCACTGCCGCAACGTCCCACACGCTCGAAATCTCCATGTGGCGCGTGGAGTGCGCAAAGGCACTAAGTCGGGGCGGATCCTCTTGACAACAGCCACATAGGGCGTGAGCCAAATCCAGAAGCAGAGGTGCGCACACACAAAGATGGCAGCCACTGCTTGTCAGGAGCCATGCGGGGATGAGGATGCACACCCTAACCAGCCCTAAACCTGTGCTACGGCGGCCGGGGCGCGCACCGCCCTGCGGGCCCTCGCGAAAGCGGATGGCTGCCAGGCCGCTGTCGCCGCCCGACAGGTTGACCTGCAGCGCGCACTGCCGAACGACACGGTAGCCGTCGCCGCCCAGCGCCACCTCGGTCACCACCTGCTGGTGCGCGCCTGCGCCCCGCCGCGCGCGCGCCCTTACGCCCGGCGCGCCTCCCGCACTTGCCAGGCTTGCTGTGCATGCCGGGCAGGGGCCGTCACGTACGCGTGGAGGGAGGCGCGATGAGGGCGTCAGCACAGCACCCGCTCTGCCGCTCCGATACCTTTGCAGGAAGGTCGTTCCTTCAGCAGGTGGGTGCAGCCTCGCAGAATGGCAGTGTGCAGTTCTGTGCACCCTCAGGCGCCTCGCGCGCACGGGGAGTGGGCGCTGTGGGCGCACCGCCGCCCGCACTGCCGGGCGTGTCCTGCAGCAGCAGGTAGTTGCCGGTGTCGGAGCGGAAAGCGATGTCGCGGAACCCCGGCGCGGGCGCGCCGACGGGGCCGACCAGGCGGTTGCCGCTGTCAAACAGCACCAGGCGCGCGTTGATCTCGCCCAGCGCGGGCTGGCTGCGCGCGGGCGGGCGCGGCCCCGTCAGGCGCTGTGCGAGTGCGCTCCAGCCCGCAGCGGCAGCGAGTGAGTTCCCCCGTCATTGCTCAAGCACATTGAACACAGGTCTGGGCTGGGCCTTTGCCTGTGCATTGAGCACATACGGACCACAGCGCCAACAGCACGCCCCATGCAGCACTCCATGAGCATCGAACTACAGCGCGTTTGGCCTGTGCAGAGCATGCGCTCTCGCTGCGCTGCGCGCTGGCGCCCCGCTGCGGGCCTGCCGGGCGGCGCACTCGGCGAACGTCGTGAGCAGCAGGCCGTCGTGCACGGCCAGGCCGCTGGCGCGGAACGCGCTCTGGTTGCCCAGCGCCGGGAACAGGCCGGCGAGCGGCTGCTCCTGCAGCAGGCCCAGGCTGGCGCCGCGCCAGGCCGCGCTGTCGCACACGCGCCGGTTGCCGGGCTGGTACTCGATGCTGCCGTTGGGCCGGAAGGCGCTCGCGTTGACAGCGGCCGTCGTGTTGAGCACGCCCAGCGCCTCGCGCAGGCCGGCCGGCAGGTAGAAGCTGAGCGGCGGCGCCGCCAGCGCCGGCAGCGCCGGCGCCGGCGCCGGCGCGGCCGCGCCGGGCGCCAGGGCCGGCGCGGGCAGCGCCGCGGCGGCGCCCGCCGCGGGCGCGCCCGCCGCGGCGGCGGCGCCGGCGCGCGGCGGCGCGGGCGCGGGGGCGCCGGCGCCGGCCGCCGCGCCCGGCGCCAGCAGGGCGTTCGGCGGCGCCAGGCTGCTGCTGCCCAGGCTCATCGGCGTGGACTGCGCGGTGACCTGGCCGGGGCCCAGCCCGGGCGCGGCGGCGGGCGCGGGCGGGTCGCCGGCGCCTCC
>JAABUR0100006037.1_pt1 | contig 15025 bp, 15 predicted proteins | sample 5560091 | NCBI WGS metagenome assembly JAABUR01 (sample SAMN10711879, study PRJNA513375) | rock metagenome | isolation source: Antarctica rocks | place: Antarctica: Victoria Land, University Valley sud
GCATTGGAGAGGTCCCACAGGTAGTGCTGGATGAACCACAGCAGCGGGTTGGCCACCGTGTTGTAGAAGCGGTCGTAGGCCTCGGCGTCGGACTCCACGAGCCGGATGTCGTAGGTCACGCCGTCCAGCTCGCACGCGAAGGCCTTGTTGTCGTGCTCCTGGGCGGCCTCGGCGTCCTCGTCGGACAGGGTCGAGGCGATCCACAGGGCGTCGCGGTGGTGGACCAGACCGGTGAGCGCGGTGACCAGTCCGCCGCCGCCGCGGCTGGGCGCCAGCTCGCCGTCATCCGTGCGCTCGAATGTGGCGGGCCCCCGGTTCGAGACGAGGATGAGTGGCGATTGCTTGCTCATTGCGGGCCCCCGAAGATACGCAGCCGGCCGCGGAGGAGTCGGGGCGTCGTCGGGGAGCGCCCCCGCACGTGCTCCTCGCCGGCTCGGCTCTCGTGCCCGGCGGCGATCGGCCGGGGCATCAGAGGTCCTTGACCAGGAGGGTGCGCTGTGACGAGAACTCGGCCCGGTCGACCGTGGCCTCGATGATCGCGCGGGAGAGCTCCTGCTCCACCGCGGGGATGCGCGGGCCCGAGCCTGAGAGCTCGCACACCAGGCGCTCGTCCTCGAGCCGGAAGGCGAAGTCGATCCGCACCCCGGTTCCCGGGGCGGCGTCCGTGGATCCACCGGGCCCCGGGTCGTCGCCGTCGCCGACGAACTCTCCGGCCGCCTCGGTCACCGCCAGCTTGAGGTCGGCCACCTCGGAAGGTCGCAGGGCGGTCAGGCGGCAGACCGCGGCCAGCGCCAGTCGCGCGAGCACCAGGTAGTCCGGCTGGGCCGGGACGCCTAGTGACACATCGCGGCTGTCGGCGCTCATTCGGGCCGGGAATCTATCCGGCCGGCCAGTCGGCCGACGCCGGCGTCGACCTCGCGCAGGATGGACTCGTGCAGCGCCCGGTTGGCCGTGCACACCACCGACATCTGGTAGTCCGCGCCCGAGCCCAGCAGCGGCCGGCTTTCGAGGCTGCGGCCATAGGCGTCGGTCACGATCGCCCCGGCCTCCCGGCACACCAGGCAAGCCCCGGCCAGATCGTAGGGCGAGTTGTTGAGCACCGCCCCGCCGCCGACGCGCTCGAACTGCTCGCGCACTCCGGGCACATCGTCGACCATCCGCGGGCCGGGTTCGACGTAGGCGTCCATCTGGCCGGTCACGACCCGCGTCATGTCGAAGGCGGCCGAGCCCAGGTCGAAGGTGCCGCCGCCGACCGAAGAGACGTCGAGCAGCTCGGCCAGCACCTCGGTCAGCGCGCGGGCCGGGCGGCCGCGGAAGCCGTAGGTCCAGAACATCCGGTCGATCCGCTCGTTGGGGCTCAAGCTTATGGCCGGCCCTTCCACCAAGCCCTCTCCGCGCGCGGCCAGGAAGATCTGGCCGGAGGGGATCTCGACTACGCAGCCCACTGACACGTCGCCCATCGTCGGCTCGCCGCAAAGCGGCGCGGCGGCGACCGACACGCAGCAGGACTCGAGTCCGGCCAGCGCCGGACGGGTGCCGTCGATGGGGTCCACCACCAGGACGGCGCGGGCCGGACCGGCGGCCCCGCGGGGCGACCCCAGCGGGGCGCCCCGCGGCAACACCAGGCCGCGGTCCTCGGAGTAGAAGGCCACGTCGGGGGCGCGCTCGGACAGGAACTCCTCCAGGAAGGCCTCGGCGGCGGCATCGATGGCGAAGGTCACATCGCCTCCGGCGGCCTCGGAGTCCTCTTCGTGCGTGCGACCGGCGTGGGCGCCGAGCTGGGGAAGCACCTGCTCGCGGAGGGCGAGCGAGAGGTCGCGGACGAGCTCGATCACGCGGTGAGCGCAGAGCGGATGAGCCGCATCACGTGGGCGGGCGCCCCACGTAGGCGGGCAGCTCCAGCGTGAAGGAGGAGCCCCGCTGCGCGGGCTCGGCGCGCAGGCTCCCGTCCATGCGCTCGGCCAGCTCACGGGCGATCGCCAGTCCCAGCCCGGCACCGCGCGTGGCGTCCCCGGTATAGAAGCGCTCGAACACCTGCGCCCGGTCGGGGAGGCCGGGTCCCTTGTCGGCCACGGTCAGGCTGATCGCCCCGTTCGCGCGCCCGGCGGACACGGTCACCTGTGTCCCCTCGGGCGTATGGCGAAGCGCATTGTCGAGCAGGATACGCACGATCTGGGCCACCCTTTCGCGGTCGCAGGTGGCCCTCACGCGGGCCGGCAGGCGCAGCTCCAGCTCGGTTTCGTGGCGGGTCACCGCGAGCCGGAACTCGCCGATCACCTCGCGCGCGAGCGCCGAGAGGTCGATCGCCGCCCGCTCGAGCGCCACCGAGCCCGCATCCAGCCGCGACAGGTCGAGCAGGTCCACCGCCAGCTTCTGCAGCCGCTCGACCTGCTCGACCGCGGTGTCGAGGAACTCGCGCCGTGTGTCCTCGTCGAGGTCCTCGTCGCGCAGCAGCTCGAGGAATCCGCCCAGCGAGAAGATCGGGGTGCGCAGCTCGTGCGAGGCCGTGGCCACGAACTCCTTCCGGGCCACGTCCATCTGGCGCAGCTGGGCCTGCATCTCGTTGAACGACCGCGTCAGCTGACCCAGCTCGTCGGCCGAGTCCACGGGCAGGGGGTCGATGAAGCGCCCGGCGGCCACCTGCTGGGCCGCGCGCTCGACCCGGCGGACCCGGCGAGAGAGCGCCTGAGCCACGAGGTAGCCTCCGGACAGCGCCACCACCAGCGCCGCCGCGGTGGCCAGCAGCAGCCGGTTCTGGATGAAGGTGACCGTCTCGGTCACGTCGTCGAAGGAACGGGAGTAGAGAGCGACCCACTCGGTCCGGTCGCGGTAGGAGAGCGGCTGGGCCAGCTCCCCGAGCTGCTCGGCGCCCAGCAGTCCCTTCCCCCGCGCCAGGCCCCCGCTGCGGATCGCCCGGCTGACCAGCGGGTCGTTGCGCGGTACGCGACGCTCCTCGAGCGAGTCGGTGATCACGAAGTAGCGGGGAGCCCCTGCGGCCGGGCCGCGGGATTGCTGTACGCCCAGCAGCGTGAGCCGGGCACCCGCCGAGTCGGCGATCGACCGGACCCGCCGGTCCAGCGTGGCCGCGGTGGCGTCGCGGCTTCCCATCAGCTTCTCCAGCGCCGGCTGTGATGCGCCGGCCACGCGAGCCAGCTCGTCGAGCCTGGCGTCCTCGAGGCTGGACTGCAGCTGGGGAACGACGATGAAGTAGATGACGCCGAACCCCGCGGCCGTAATCCCCAGGAACAGCAACGCGAGCTTGTCGCGCAGCGACTTTAGGCGCGGGCGCCGGAAGGGGTCGATCGAGGCTCGCCCGGTCATCGGTCGCGGAAGCGGTAGCCGACGCCGCGCACCGTCAGGATCAGCTCGGGAACCCGGGGGTCGGTCTCCAGCTTCTCGCGCAGATGGCGGATGTGCACGTCGACGGTGCGGGGATCCCGGTAGGAGGCGTCTCCCCAGACGCGCTCGAGCAGGACCATCCGGTTGTAGACCCGGCCCGGGTTGCGCGCGAGTGCGGCGAGGATCTCGAACTCGACGTAGGTGAGCGGGGCCGCTCGCCCGGCGCGGGAGACCGTGCGCTTCTCGAAGTCGATCCGCAGGTCGCCGTCCTCGATCGGCGCTTCGGCGCGCTCGTCACCGCCCCGGGCCAGGTCGGCCCGCCGCAGCACCGCCTTGACCCGGCTGCGGAACTCGCGCACCGAGAACGGCTTGGTTATGTAGTCGTCGGCTCCGAGCTCCAGCCCCAGCACCTTGTCCAGCTCCTCCGCCCGAGCCGTGAGCATGACGATCGGCACCGAGGAGGTGGCCCGTATCCGCCGGCAGACCTCGAACCCGTCGACCCGGGGCAGCATCAGGTCCAGCACCACGAGGTCGAACTCGCCGTCGCGGACGGCCTCCAGGGCCTCACGGCCATCGAGCGCCGCCACCACCTCGAACCCGTCCTTGCGGAGCGGGTACGCGAGCAGCTTCTGCACCGACAGCTCGTCGTCGACCAGGAGGATGCGGGGAGCCTGCGTTGCCATCGGGAGCCGTGCGGGCATTGCAGCACGAAAGCGACGCCCTCGCCCATTGTAGGTTGAGGCGGTGAGGGGCTGTACGCGTTGATCGAGCTGCGCATCTACCGGGCGGCTTTCCTGCCCGCGATCCTGGCCGTGGTGCTGGTGATGTTCTCGCTGGAGAGCCGCCCGGGGGCGCTGGCCCAGGGCTTGCCCGCGGACGTGGTCTTCGGGGGATCGAGCAGCTCGGTGACGGCCGGGCGGATCGTCACGGCCGCGCGCGATCGCAGAGCCGGGTCGGTGGGCGACCGGCGCACGGCCGGTCTGGTGGCCGGTGCGTTTCGCCGCCAGGGCTTCACCGTCGAGGTCGCGCGCTTTAGGAGCCACGATCGCGACCTGGTGAACGTCGTGGGCCGGCGGGCGGGCAAGAGCCGTCGTCAGATCGTGGTCGTGGCCGATCGCGACGCCACCGGCGTGCCGGACGCGGCCGGCAGCGCCTCGGACACAGCAGCCTTGATGGATCTGGCGCGGATCTTTCGGGGACGCCCCTCGAGCAGGACGCTGGTCCTGGCCTCCGTCGACGGCGGCGCGCTCGGTGAGCTGGGTGCGGCGCGGCTGGCCTCCTCGATCGGGGAGCCGGCGCTGGTAGACGGGGTGGTGGTCGTCTCGGGCCTGGGCTACGGCGGCCCCGACCGTCCGTCGGTGGTCTCGTGGTCCAACGACACCGCCCGCGCCGGCCTGCGCCTCCAGCGCACGGCCGTCGAGTCCCTGCGGGCGGAGGCGGACGCCGTCGCCCCCCGCGCCAGCGCGGCCGGACAGCTGGCGCGGCTCTCGTTCCCGCTGGGTCTCGGCGCGCAGGGGGTGCTCCTGGACCAGGGCTATGACGCCGTGCGCATAGCGGGCGGGGGGGAGCGCCAGGACACGTCGGCCAGCCGGGCCGGGGACATCGATCGAGACCGCCTGGGCGTCGGCGGGCGGGCCGTGCTGCGCACGGTCACCGCGCTCGATCAGGCCCGCAGCCCGGGCGAGGGTCCGAGCACCTACCTCACGGCGGTCAGCCAGGTGATGCCGGGCTGGGTGCTCTCGGTCCTCGCCCTCGCTCTGATCCTGCCGGCGCTCGTGGCGTCGGTGGACGCGTTCGCGCGCGCGCGCCGGCGCCGCAGCGCGGTCGCGGCTTGGCTCGCGTGGCTCGGGGCGGGCGTGCTGGCCTTCGTGATCGGGGCGGGCCTCGCCCACTTTCTCGACCTGGTCGGGGCCATCGACTCTCCCGCCGCGCCCGTGGCGCCGGAGCTGTCTCCCCTGAGCGCCGGTCCGATCGCGGCGCTCGCGCTGGTCGCGCTCGCGACCGCGCTCGCCTGGGTCCTGCTGCGCCGCCTGGCGAGGGCCGCCGACCCCGACCTGCGCGAGGTCGCGGCGCCCGGTGCGGCGGTCGTGCTCGGATTGGTCCTCTCGCTCTGCACGCTTGTGGTGTGGCTCGTAAACCCGTTCTCCGCCCTGATCATGGTCCCGGCGCTGCACCTCTGGACGCTGGCGCTGCTGGTCGATCCCCTTCCGGGCCGGCGGGGCCGGGTGGCTCTGGTGGTCGGCGGGCTGGTCCTTCCCGCGCTGCTGGCGGTCTATGAGCTGAGCATCCTGTCGCTGGACCCCCTGACCGGGGCCTGGTACCTGATGCTGCTGGTCACCGGCGGCCATGTGGGGGTGCTCAGCGCCCTGCTGGGCTGCGTGTACGCCGCTGTGCTGGGCTGCATGATCTCGGTCGTCCTGAGCACGCCGCCGGAGCCCAGGCGCCCGCCGCGCGAGGTCCCCAAGGTCCGCGGCCCGGCGACCTACGCGGGCCCCGGATCGCTCGGCGGTACCGATTCGGCGCTGCGGCGCTGAGGATGCTCTCGACCGATCCGGCATCCTGCCGGATCGGTAAACGGCCTCCATCTTCCCTGCGCCCTCAAGCACCCGGCCTGCACCTCCCCGCAGCCTGGGCTTCGGAAGCGGGGCGCCACCCCTTCCTCATCCATACGTCGAATGGGGTGCTCGCCCCATACCCGTCCCGGCGGACTGCGACGATAGGCCCGGCATGGACCCGGTTCTACGCCAAGAGATCGAGTCCGGGAGCTATCGCGTCGACGCCGAGTGCGTAGCCGCCGCGATAGTCGCCCGGATGGCCCGGCGACCGCCCTCAGCCGTGCTCGTAGCCGCGCAGCCCCCCGGCCCGGAGGCCGTCGGGGCCGAGCAGCCGGAGGCCTGTGCCCCCTTCCACGAGGCCTAGCCGCGTGATGGCTGCGCCGGCTTGACGGCCGGCCTGCACCACCTGCGCCCAGCGCTCGGCGGGAGCGCAGAGCAGGAGCTCGTAGTCCTCCCCGGCCGTTGCCGCGAAGGTGGCGGGATCGCGGCCGGTGGCGGTGGCGACCTCGCGCACCCCCTCCGCCAGGGGCACGGCGTCGAGCTGGATGGACAGGCCTACGCCGCTCGCCTCGGCGATGTGACCGGCGTCGGTGGCCAGCCCGTCGCTGATGTCGATCATGGCCGTGGCGCCCGCCCGGGCCAGGGACCGTCCGGCCGCGAGTCGTGGCCGCGGGCGCCGGTGGACGCTTCGCAGCCGCTCGGCCGTGGCCGTGTCCACTCCGAACGGCGCGTCGCCCAGGCACAGCAGCCCCGCCCCCGAGGCCCCCAGCCTGCCGGTCACCCCGACCACGTCCCCGGGAGCGGCGCCGGTGCGGCCCACCAGCTCGTCAAGGGACTCGGCCCAGCCGACCACTGCCACCGTGACCACCAGCGATCGCCCGTCCACCACGTCGCCGCCGGCCAGGGTCACGCCCTCCCCGGCGGCGAGGCGGGCCATCTCGCCCGCAAGCGCGAGAGCATCGTCGGCGGCCAGGTCGCCGGGTAGGGCCAGCGACGCATAGGCCTCGCCCGGCGAAGCTCCCATCGCGGCCAGGTCCGACAGCGCCGAGGCCAGCGCCTTGTGCCCGATGTCGGCGGGCGAGTGGGTGCGCCGGTGAAAGTGGACGCCGTCGGCGACGGTGTCGATGGAGGTGACGGCCAGCGGCCGCGCGCGCACCACGGCGGCGTCGTCGCCCGGGCCCGTGAGCACGCGCTCACCCGGTGAGCCGAGCAGCTCCCGGATGGCGGCTATCAGGCCGAGCTCGGCCACCAGCGCGTGGCGACGGCGGCGCGGCGGCTAGTTGCCGCCGGGATCCCCACCGTCGCCGCCGGCCCCACCGGTGTCGCCGCCCCCGTCATCCCCCGGATCGTAGGGCTGGGGCGGCGGGGGGGCCGGGGTCGGGGTGGGCGGGGGAGGCTGGGGCGGCTCTTCGTACAGGCTCGGGTCATCGCCGGGGTCGGGCGGCGGGCGGGTGGCGCCGGGGTTCGTGTTGGGCGCCCCCGTCGGCGGGGTGGGCGGGGCCGGCTGGTAGCCGCCGCCCGTCTGCGAGCCACCGCCCGACTGCGAGCTGGGGCTGTTGAAGGGTGAGAAGTTCGCGGCCTGCTTGGGCTCGGGGAAGCCGTTGCACAGCTTGCCCTTCGCGGCCCGCATGTAGGCCCCCCAGACGGGGGCGGCGAGCGTGCCCCCCTGGCCGCCGGGAATGGCGATGTTGGCGTTTGGGTAGCCCACCCACACCGAGCTGGCCAGGTTGGGGGTGTAGCCCACGAACCAGGCGTCCTTCGAGCTGTCGGTGGTGCCGGTCTTGCCGGCTGCGGGGCACCCGATGTTGGCCTTGGTGCCCGTGCCCGACTGCACGTTCTGCTCGAGGATCTTGGTCACCGTGGAGGCCTGCCCGTCGGTCAGCACCCGCTTGCCCTTGGACTTGGCGAAGCGCTCGGACTTGCCGTCGGGGAAGACCACCTTGCGGATGCCGTTGGGCCGGTGGCGCACCCCGCCGCTGGCAAGCGTCGCGTAGGCGCCGGCGATCTCCAGCGGCGTCACCCCCAGGCGCAGACCGCCCAGTCCCTCGGCCGGGAGGCAGTCGAGCTTGGTCTCGATGCCCAGCAGCTTGGCCGTCTCGCACACCTTCTTGGGACCGATGTCGATGATCAGCTGCGCGTAGATCGTGTTATCGGACTTCAGCGTGGCCTGCACCAGGCTCATCGTGCCGCCATAGGTGTTCCCGAACGTCTTGACCTGCCACGGCCCGTAACCGGGCACGACGAGGTTCAGCGGCCTGGACGTGTACGACTTCGTGGCTGGGTTGATGCCCGCGCGCACTGCGGCGGTCAGCACCATCACCTTGAAGGCCGAGCCGGGCTGGCGGTGCCCCTGGGCGGCCAGGTTGAAGCGGCGATCCTTATAGGTGCCGCTGGAGGCCATCGCCTTGATCTCGCCGTTCTTGGGGTCCACCGAGGCGATCGCCGACGACGGCCCCGTCGTGTCGCCATAGAAGGAGTTGATGGCGTTGCGCGCCTGGTCCTGCTTCTTGGGATCGACCGTCGTGTAGACCTTCAGGCCGCCCCGCCGGTATACGGCCGCCCCGTAGCGCTCGATCAGCTTCTCCTGCACGTAGTCGAAGAAGAAGGGCTCCCGGCGCGTGGTGTAGCGCGTCCCGCGCTTGAGCTTGAGCGGGGCGCCCTTGGCGTCGGCCGCCTGCGCGCGAGTGATGAAGTCGTTCTCGGCCATCTTGTTCAGCACCTCGCCGCGGCGCTTCAGCGCCTCGCTGGGATCCCGGAACGGGTTGTACTGCGACGGGGCCTGGGGCAGCCCGGCCAGCAGCGCGGCCTCGGGCAGCGTCAGTTCCCGGGCGTGCTTGTCGTAGAAGGTCTCGGCCGCGGCCTCGATCCCGATCGCCGTACGACCGTTGACGGTCCCGAACGGCACGTCGTTGAGGTAGTTCATGAGGATCCAGCGCTTGGAGTGCTTCTTCTCGAGCTCGGTGGCCAGCTTGGCCTCGCGAATCTTGCGCTGCACGTTGCGCTGCGGATCCTTGATGTAGAGGGCGCGGACGAGCTGCTGGGTCAGGGTGGAGCCGCCCTGGACGTTCCTGCCCTCCTCGGCGTTGCGCACCCCGGCGCGCACGATGGCACCGTAGTCCACGCCCTTGTGCTTGTAGAACCGCTCGTCCTCGATCGCGATCACGGCCTGGCGGATGTCGCGCGTCTGGTCCTCCCAGCGGATGGGCGTGCGGATCTCATCCGACTGCACGTAGCCCAGGCGGGAGCCGTCGGCGGCGAGGACCTCCGAGTTCGCGCCCTTGTCCGCCGGCTTGAGCTCGGACAGGTTCGGCGCGGTGCCTGCCACCGCCAGCACGTAGCCCAGCCCGGAGAGCAGCGCCACAGCCACGATCAGCCCGATCACGCCCAGGCCGAGGCCGACGGGGCGCCCGACGCCTCCGCGGCGACGGCTGCGCCGCTGCTTTCTCTGCCGATAGGTCATAGGGTCTCCGGATAGGGCGGTGGGGGATGCTGCCCGCGCGTGCGCGCCTTGAGCCCTATCCGGTCGACACGGAGGATAGCCCAGCGTCGTGCAGGCGCTGCAGGCTCTCTTTACGCAGGCGCGCTGCCACTCCTCCCCGCTCGGGAGGGGTTGGTGCCCACGTGCCCACGACCAGGGTGATGCCGTCGGAGTCCACGTCGTCCACCCGTGTCTCCACTTGCTCGTCGGCGCTCAGCAGCTCCAGCGCCCGGGTGGCGTCGCCACCCGGCGGGATCCACACCGATATCTCGACCTTGACCCGGGGATCGACGATCGTGTGGTTGTGGACCGAGCTCTGGGCCAGCCGCTCGTTGGGCACGATCAGGCGCTGCCCGTCGTCGAGGCGGATGTAGGTGTAGTTCAGGCGCATGTCCTCGACCTCGCCGGTCTCGTCCTCGAAGGTCACGAGGTCACCGATGCGGATCGGCTGGGTGATGGCGAGCACGACCCCGGCGATGGCGTTGGCCAGCGTCTGACGGGCCGCGAAGCCGACGACCAGGCCGAGGAGGGCAGAGGAGGCGAGCAGCCCGGTGGCCACCCGCTTTACCGCTGGGAACTGCGCCAGCGCCAGCGCGATGCCGACCGCGACGATCAGGGCGAACAGCAGTCGGCGCACGAGCTGCAGCCGGGTGTCGGCCACGGCGGACAGGGGGCCTCCGACCACGGCCTCGCTGACCGTGCGCCCGCGCCGCGCGAGCGCACGGTCCATCGCTCGCGCGAACAGGAGCGCGAGCGCGACAGTAACCACGGCCGTGATCTCCTCCTTGTGCTGGTCCAGGAAGCTGGCGGCCATGGGAACATCGCCTGACGGCATGGCGTACGAGGCTACTTCCACGCGCCCCCGCGGGGCGTCCCCCGTCGTCTGGGTGCGCCACGCTCTCGCGGGAGGGATCGCGCGCCTTCGCCGGTCGGCTGCCTTCCGCGACGCGTGGCGGGCGTTCGCCTGGAGTCGCTTGGGGATCCTCGCCGTCGCGCTGTTCGCCACGCTCTCGGGCACCGGCGCCCTGTCGGTCGCCAACGCCCGGCGCTTTGACTCCCCGGCGCTCACCCACCCGCTGGGCGGCCTGGGCGACATCCTGCTCTCGCCCCTGGCCCGGTGGGATTCGGTCTGGTACCTGACGATCGCCAGCGACGGCTACGGAGCTGCGGGTTCGCCGCGGACGGCGTTCTTCCCGCTCTATCCGCTGCTGTCGGGCGGGCTGGGCGAGCTCGGCGGGGGGTCGCGCGCCGCGGCGCTTGTGGGCGCCTACGTGGTCGCGCTGGCCGCCCTGCTCGGGGCCCTGTACCTGCTTCACCGCCTGACCGAGCTCGAGCTGGGGCAGGCGGCGGCGCGTCCCGCCGTTCTGCTGCTGTGCGTGTTCCCGGCCTCGCTCTTCCTCGGCGCTCCCTACTCCGAGAGCCTCTTCCTGCTGGCTTCGGTCGGCGCCTTCTACGCGGCCCGGACCGGGCACTGGGCGTGGGCCGGCGCGGCGGCCGGGGCCGCAAGCGCCACCCGCAGCGCGGGCATCCTGCTCTTGTTGCCGGTGGTGGTGCTCTACCTGTTCGGTCCCCGGGCGGACCGGCCCGAGCGACGTGTCGCGGCGACAGGCCGTCTGGCGGCGCTGCGGCCCCGTTACCGGCTGGGCGCCGACTTCGCCTGGCTGGCGCTCGCCCCCGCCGGGCTGGCGGCCTACGCGGCCTGGCTGGCGGTCGCCCACGGCGACGCGTTTGCATTCCTCTCGGCCCAGGAGCTGTGGGCGCGCCACTTCGCCGGGCCCTTCGTGGGGATCTGGGACGGCGCGGTGGCCGCATGGGGCGGCCTGCGCCAGCTGGCCTCGGGCTCGCGGGAGACCGTGTTCTTCGAGCCGGCCGGCGGCGACCCGTTCCGGGTGGCGGCGGTCAACTTGATGCTGTTCGGCGCGCTGGCCTTCGCCGTCGTGGCGGCGCTGGGCGTGCTTCGCCGGCTGCCCTTCGCCTACGGGGCATACGTGGTGGCCGCCCTGGCCCTTCCGCTGTCCTATCCGGTCACCCCGCAGCCTCTGATGAGCCTCCCGCGGTTCCTGGTGGTGCTGTTCCCGATCTTCATGTGGCTCGGGGCGGTCTGCAGCGAGCGGGGCAGCACCGAGCGCGTGGCGGCGGCGTTCGCACTGGGGCTCGGCCTCTTCACGACGCAGTACGCGTCGTGGTACTTCATCGCGTAGCGATGAAAGGATGCGCTCGACGAGACGGGCATCCATGCCCGTCTCGATGCCCTCGACGAGCCGGGCATCCATGCCCGTCTCGTAAACGGCCCTCGTCCTTGGCTGCGGAAACGGCCTTCTCCTCGGCCGGTGAGCCGCTCTCTTCCTTTCCCTCGAGACCGCTCTTCTCGTGACGTTGCGCGCCGTGCTCTTCGATGCCCTGGGCACCCTCGTCGCGCTCGATCCTCCGGCGCCTCGACTCCGGGCCGCGCTTGAGCGCAACACCGGCGTCGACGTCGGCGAGGCCACGGCGGCTCGCGCCTTCGCGGCCGAGATCGAGTTCTACGTGGCCAACCACATGCGGGGCGGCGATCGCGATGGTCTCGAGTCCCTTCGCGACGACTGCGCGGCGGTCCTGCACGAGGCGCTCGGGATGGCGCCCGGCGAGCGCCCGGCGGTCCGCCGCTCCATGCTCGAGGCGATCAGGTTCACCGCCTTCCCCGACGCCGCGCCCTCGCTGCGCGATCTGCGCGAGCGGGGGCTTTCGCTGGTGGTGGTGAGCAACTGGGACCTCTCGCTGTGCGACGCCCTGAAGGGCGCCGGCCTGGACGGGTTGATCGACGGGGCGGTCTCCTCGGCCGAGGTGGGGGTGGCAAAGCCCGCCTCCGGGCCCTTCCGCGCGGGCCTGGCCCTGGCCGGCGCCGAGGCCGCCGAGGCGCTCTACGTGGGCGACTCCCCGGATACCGATATCGACGGCGCCCGCTCCGCGGGACTGCGTGCGGTGCTCTTGGCGCGCAGCGGCGATGCGCCGCCCGGGATCGAGGCGGTGCGATCGCTCGAGGAGCTGCCCTCCCTATTCTGAACGCCGATGGCGACCGTGCCGACCCTCGCGCCGCCGGACCCCCCCGAGATGCCGGAGGGGCCGCAGCGCTTCCCCGAGTGGCCGGCCTGGTTCGCGCTCGTGGGCTTCCTCCTGGGCATCGGCGCCACGCTCCTGGGCGTGGCCGTCATCGGGGGCATCGCGGTCGCGGCGGGGGCCGACACCGACTCTCCCACCTTCGTCGTGATCGGCACCCTGGTGCAGGGGATCGCGTTCGCGGCCAGCGCGGTCTTCTTCGCCGGCCGCGTGACGCGCCCGCGCGCGTGGCACTTCGGGCTCCGGGACGCTCCGTTGTGGAGGGCGATCGGCTGGGCGGCGCTGGGGATCGCGGCCTTCTACCTCGTCACAGCCCTCTACGGCGTGGCCGTCAAGCCCGACACGGAGCAGAAGACCGTCGAGGCTCTCGGCGGCGACAAGGGGACAATCGGGCTGATCATGGCCGGGGTGATGGTGATCTGCGTGGCCCCGGTGCTCGAGGAGTTCTTCTTCCGCGGCTTCTTCTACCGGGCGCTTCGGAACCGCTTCACCGTCTGGGTGGCCGCGCTCACCGACGGGGTGCTGTTCGGCGCGATCCACTACAGCGGCGACGGCCTGGACGGCCTGCTGATCCTGCCCCCGCTGGCCCTGCTGGGGGTCATCTTCTGCCTGGTCTACGAGCGGACCGGGTCGCTGCTGGTGCCGATCGGGATGCACGCGTTCAACAACACCGTCGCCTACGGCGCCCTGGCCGACGACGGCTGGATGGTGTCCGTGGCGGTCGGGCCGCTGATGCTCGTGGCTCTGCTCCTCGCCACGCGCGCCCTGCCGCCGGCACCACGGCTGTCCAGCGCCTGACGCAGGTAGAGTCCTCGTCGGCATGCGGCGCCCAACCACACCGCTGCTTGCCATCCTGGCGGTCTGCGCCCTGCCCGGGGCGGCGTTCGCCCAGGTGCCGCTCCCGGACGCACCCGCTGCTGCCCCCGCGCCACCGGCTCGGGCGGGCAAGGTGACCATCAAGGTCTCCGGCGGCCAGGCCACCAGGAAGCTGCGGTACGTCGCCAAGGGCGCGAGGATCCGCGTCTCGGGCAGGGTCAGGCCCTTCGTCGCCGGACAGACCGTGGTGCTCGAGGTGCTGCGCAGGAAGAAGGTGGTCCTCCGCCGGCGGATCACGGTGGGCGCCTCAGGACGCGTGCGGACGCGCATCAGGACGCGTCGCCGGGGCCTGCTGAAGCTGCGCTTTCGCCACGCGGCCACGCCCGCTCAGCGGGCGTTCTCCTCGAGGAGCAGGAAGGTCAGGGTCGTGTCCCTGAGAGCCGGGCGGGGCTCGCGCGGCGTCAAGGTGCTGTTGCTCCAGCGCGGCCTCCACGCCCTCGGCTTCGCCGTGCCGCGCACGGGCGTCTATGACGGCGGCACCGCTCGCGCCGTGCTCGCCTTCCGCAAGACCAACGGCATGGGCCGCGCCGGGTCTGCCACGCGCGGCGTCTACTCCAAGGTGCTCCGGCGCCGGGGCGCGTTTGCAGCCCGCTTCCCCAAGGCGGGACGCCACGTGGAGTTCGACTGGTCGCGCCAGGTGCTCGCCCTTTTCAATCGAAAGGGAAGGACCTGGCGCGTCTACCACGCCTCGTCGGGCAAGCCGTCCACGCCCACGGTATTCGGCCGCTTCCGTTTCTACCGCCGCGATCTCGGGACCAACGCGAAGGGCATGGTCGACGCCTCCTACTTCATCGGCGGCTACGCCATCCACGGCTACAGGGAAGTGCCCCTTTACGCGGCCAGCCACGGTTGCATCCGGGTTCCGATCCCCAACGCGCGCCAGATCCACGATGCCGTCTCGACCGGCGAGAAGGTGTTCGTCTACCGATAAAGCCGGCTCAGGCGGCGGTTCGCCAGTCCTGCGACTCGCGCCGGGAGGCCGGCAGCCAGTTGGCCAGCATCAATCCGCCGAGTCCGTAGAGCAGGAGGCCGAGGGCGCCCGGCACCAGCCGGCGCACCCAGACGTCGCTCGAGCCGGCAAGGCCGGTGAAGGGACTCACGATCACATCGTTGGTGTCGTCCACGTACTCGCGGGCGCTGGAGTGCGCATTCTCCCGCTCTCGCTCGGCCGCCGGAGCGGGGTTCGGCTGCTGTACGTCCGCATCTGACTGGACCTTCGCCGTCCCCTCGACCGACCGGACCTGGTTCTCGCTGCCGGTCGAGGACTCGTCCAGGGCGAACAGCACCAGGCTCAAGGCGACGATGGCCGCCGCGACGACGGCGCAGATGCGCACTAGGGGTGCAATGCCTTCAATAGCATCGGCAGCACCCATGGTGAGCGTGAGCCCCGCAACCGACGCGCGCGGCCGGCTGGCCGCCGAGCTGCGCGAGCACGCGCTCGTGATCGGGAAGGTCACGCTCTCAAGCGGCGCCGAGGCGGAGTACTACGTGGACGCCAAGCGGGCCATCCTGCGCCCCGCGGGCTTCGCCGCACTGGCCGAGCTGGTGGCCGCCGAGGCGATGCGGCGCGGGGCGACCGCCGTGGGCGGCATGACCATGGGCGCGGACGCGGTGGCCTGCGCCGCCCTGGCCGGGGGGGCGGAGGTGAAGGCCTTCTTCGTTCGCAAGGACCGCAAGGCCC
>JAABUR0100006041.1_pt1 | contig 15020 bp, 17 predicted proteins | sample 5560091 | NCBI WGS metagenome assembly JAABUR01 (sample SAMN10711879, study PRJNA513375) | rock metagenome | isolation source: Antarctica rocks | place: Antarctica: Victoria Land, University Valley sud
GTGGATCCTGGTACGGGAGACCCATCAGCATCGTTAGTAAGCGTAGACCCTGCAACAGGAGCGGTAAAAGCGATGGTGGGGGGATCTGACTTCGAGAAGATCAAGTTCAACCTGGCTACACAGGCACACAGGCAGCCGGGTAGTTCATTCAAGGCGTTTGTGTTGGCTGAGGCCATACACCAGGGTATCTCTCCTAAGACTATCTACGAGTCAAAAGACCTGCACATACCGCTACCACCGACCTCTAAGAAGCCCTACTATGACGTATCCAACTACGGCAATCAGGTACGTGGACCGATCACGATAGAAGAAGCCACGGAGCAGTCGGACAACACCGTGTTCGTGCAGTTGGCTTTGGACCTTGGGATGAAGAACGTAGTCGATATGGCTCACAAGATGGGCATAACGAGCCAGCTTGATCCCTACCCCTCCACAGCCATAGGAGGACTCGGAGAAGGAGTAACACCCCTGGAAATGGCCTCGGCCTACTCAACCTTCCCAAACGAGGGCGTTCACATGCACCCGTATCTCATCCAGAAAGTAACCAAAGACAAAGACGGCAAAAACGCCGCCATAGACGAGCACAAGCTAAAAGGCGACAAAGCGCTTTCAAGAGACGAAGCGGCAGCGTCAGTAAAAGTATTGCGAGGAGTAGTGCAGAAGGGAACGGCAAGCTACTACCATGACCTCGACAGTGAGCTAGGAAGACCCTCGGCAGGGAAGACAGGGACCACGGAGAACTTCAAGGACGCCTGGTATGTGGGGTTCATCCCGCAGCTAACGACTAGTGTATGGGTTGGATATCCGAAGCCGAAGTCTATGGTGAACATAAACGGGCTATCTGAAGTCAATGGAGAGAACTACCCGCTAGACATCTTCTCTTTGTACATGCAGGGGGCTGTTGGGAAGTATCCCGTACAGCAGTTCGATGTCCCAAGTCCCTTCATGAACCTTCAGATAAAGACTGGTGGCCGAGCCTACCAGAAACTGGAGACGACGGGTGAGACGACATCCGAAACAACGGGCAAGACAACACCCGAAACAACGGGCGACACGACATCCGAGACTACGGGAGAGAAGACTACCTTCGACAACACCTCGCCGGAGCAGACTATTTCCTCTGAACTTACATCTCCCGGGACTGTCGTGCCATCTCAACAACAGCAGACTGTTCAGCAGCCGATCCAAAAATCTCCCTAACAACCGGCGCCGCAGCCGACACCGAGTGGCGGCCGTGAAGGAAGCGAAGGTTTCCCCGGCAGCAACGCTTTGCATAGAAGCGTCTTCTACTAGCTTGGGTAGGGGGCGCCTTAGAGGAACTCTGGGACGGGTCTAGCTTCGAGCCAGGATTTCCAGGATCTCTTGGTGTAGTGGATCTCCGTTTGTGGCGATCAGGCCGTCCGAATCCAGTGTCCACGGCTTCCCTGAGAGATCCGTCGCCTTCCCACCAGCTTCGGAGACTAGAAGGACTGTGGGGGCGTAGTCCCAGGCCGTGTTGCGGGTGCCGACGGATGCGTCCAGGTAGCCGGCGGCGATCCAGGCCCCGCGTACACCCGCGCTGCCTAGCGCCCGTAACTGCCAGGCGGCGGCGAACACCTCATCCGTGCCGCGCCTTCCATCCTCTCGCATAGCGCCCATGAACGAGATATCCGCGCCCACGAAGGCGTCTTCCAGTCGCTCCGTGCCGCTGACGCGGAGAGGAGAGCGTGTCCCGCCGGAGTCGCGGAAGGCACCCCCGCCGAGGCGGGCATGATAGAGGTCTCCTAGCCGGGGAGCGGCAACTGCCGCGTGGATTACCGTACCGGCTTCGATCACCGAGATGCACGCGCAGAAGAGGGGATTTGCACGAGAGAAGTTCGCTGTCCCATCGACTGGATCTAGCAGCCAGGTGCGTCTCTTCTCCGATATCTCGCCGCCGTGTTCCTCGGAGAGGATGGCGTCCTCTGGATAGCGTTCCTCTATGGCGGAGATCATCAACTGCTCGCAGAGGAGGTCCACCTCGGTCACGAGGTCCTTCGGAGCTTTCTCCCGGATCTCACCGGGACTCTCGTAGCGCGAAAGTTGAAGCTCTCCGGCCCGGAGCGCCAGGTCGCAGGCGAACTCGTGAAGCTCTTCGGATGTGTCCAGGGTGTTCCCGGTGCTACCGGAGGTATTCACGCAGGTTCTGGGTGCGGCGCTGCTCGCGGAGGAGGTTCAGTGTCTTCATCTGGATCTGGCGCACGCGCTCGCGGGTGATGTCGAACTCGCGGCCCACCTCTTCGAGTGTGCGGGGTCTGTCATCCTTCATCCCGAAGCGCAACTCGATGATCTGACGCTCCCGCTCGGGAAGCTCATCCAGCGCCTCGCGCAGGTGCAGCTTCAGGAGAGACTCGGAGACGGCGTCGGTCGGGGTGACTGCGGCCGCGTCCTCCAGGAAGTCGCCGAGATGCGAAGAGTCTTCGTCGCCAACCGGAGTTTCGAGGCTAATGGCCCTCTGGCTGATCTCCCGCAAGCGCAGGATCTCCTCGATGGGAATATCCAGCTCCTGAGCGATCTCCTCGTCCGCCGGTTCACGGCCGAAGACCTGGGTCATGCGGCGGTGGGTGCGGTGAAACTTATTGACCTTCTCGATCATGTGGACTGGAATACGGATCGTGCGTCCCTTGTCTGCGATGGCGCGGGTGATCGCCTGACGGATCCACCACGTCGCATACGTCGAAAATTTGAAGCCCCTGGTGTGATCGAACTTCTCAGCCGCCCGGATGAGCCCGAGGTTGCCCTCCTGGATGAGGTCCAAGAACGATACGCCGCGGTTGCGGTACTTCTTGGCTATCGAGACGACGAGCCGCAGGTTCGCTTCCACCAGCCGGTCCTTGCAGCGCTTGTCGCCGCGCGCGATGCCTTTTGCCAGCCGGATCTCATCGGCGTACGTGAGCAGCCTGACCCGCCCGATCTCCGCGAGGTACATGCGGATGGAGTCTCCCGTCGCGACCGCGTGAGCGATCTGAACCCTCGGCGCCTCCGGAGAGTTCACCACGGCGGCCGGAGTGCTCTCCTCGACAACCTGCGCGGTCTCCCCGTCAACGAGCGTTATCTCTTCTTCCTCAAGCGTGGCGTAAAACTCTTCGACCTCCGCCGCCGACAACTCGCCCTCCTGGACGAGATCCACGACCTCCTCCGTACTGATAAACCCCTGGGCTATTCCTCGGGTTAGGAGTTCGTCCGTGCGATCAGCCAGTACCGTGGTGTTCTCGGTCGACATCTATCTCCTCTCGTTACGCAGGATAACCACTGCTCGTGACCTCGATAATATGTAAGCCGCTTTATTAAATATTAGTAAAACCGACCGGCGTAGACTAACACACCACATATGGACCGTCATCGCGATTTTGCCCAATTTAGTGTGTTTTCACTTACAATTTTTTACGAACAAGAACCCGTCCTGATATTTCGGACTTGTTTCGAGGATGTTGCGAGAGTATTTCGGTGAATGTGCGTCCTCTGGTCCTCTGTTTTGAACTCTCCGCCTCTTGCTACACTACGCGGTGTGAGTGTGGACCGGGTACAGTTGGCGAAAGTTCTTGGCGTGAGTATACCTTCCGGCGTGGGTTCCGTGGCGGGGGTCACGCATGATTCGCGCGCGGTGGGGCCTGGTTTCGCCTTCGTGGCGGTTCCGGGATTCAAGCGCGACGGCGTGGAGTTTGTTCCCGAGGCGCTGCGCCGGGGGGCGGCCCTGATCGTCGCGGAGCGCGAGGTACCCGGTGTGCTAACCGCAATCGTCACCGACTCCCGCGACGCTCTGGCATCCCTGGCACGCGCTGTCTTCGGAGACCCTTCGGCGGGCATGGAAGTCTACGGAGTAACTGGAACCAATGGCAAGACCACTACCTCCTATGCGCTTTACTCGATCCTGGCCGCCGCCTTCGGAGTGGAGGCGTGCGGGCTCATGACGACCGCCGAGGTGATACAGGGCGGGAAACGTGAACAGGCTTCTCGCACCACCCCGGAGGCCGTCGAGGTCCAGGGTACGCTCGCCGGCATGAGGGAGAGAGGTGTCCGGCGGGTCGTGATGGAGGTCTCCTCGCACGGTGTGGCGCTCAAACGAGTCACCGGCACCCATTTCGCGGGCGCGCTCTTCACCAACCTGACACGCGACCACCTCGACCTGCACGGTTCGATGGAGAAGTATTACAGGGCGAAGCGCGAGCTGTTTGACTGGGCCGCGGGTCCCAAGCTCGCCAACGCCGAGGACTCGTGGGGAAGGCGCCTCGCCGGAGAAATAGAGGGCGTAAAGACCTTCGGCGGGACAGAAGACGCGGACTATCGCGTGACGGAGATCGTTTCCGGTAGAGAAGGTACGGCTTTCTCCCTGCGCTACGCGGAGAGCGTCGTGGAGTTTCAGACGCCACTTCTTGGACCATACAACGTGTTGAACGTGGCCGGGGCGGCGGCGCTCGCCCTGGAGGTTGGGGTGGATGCGGAGACGCTTGTCGGGGCCGCACGGAAAATGGAGCAGGTGCCGGGCCGGTTCGAGCGGGTGTCCGCGAGCAAACAGCGAGGGTTCGAGGTCATAGTTGATTACGCGCATACCGATGTCGGGCTAGAAGCCGTGCTGAAGGTAGCGAGAGAGACGGCGAAGTCGAATGGCGCGTTGGGACGTGTGATCTGCGTCTTCGGGGCGGCGGGCGATAGAGACGGAGCCAAGCGTCCATTGATGGGTGAGGTCGCGTCCAGGCTCGCTGATTTGAGTATTATCACCACCGACGACGCCTATTCGGAGGCCCCGGAGAAGATAGCCCGAGAGGTCGCCGAGGGCGCGGACGTCTCGCGAACCGAGGTACGGCTGGACCGCAGAGAGGCGATCCTGCGGGCTCTGACCACGGCGCGGGAGGGAGACGTGGTAGTGGTGGCGGGCAAGGGTCACGAACGGGTCCAGCACCTGCCGGAAGGCGACGTGCCGTTCCACGACGCCACGGTGGTCGAGGAACTTCTCGGGGAAATGGAACGGAAGGAGCGGTAGACAGGATTTGCAGAAGCAGACCAGAATCGAAGTGCTAAGGCGCCTCAAGAGCGTGGAAGGACACGTCCGGGGCGTATCCAAGATGGTAGAGGAGGGCGACGTTACCTATGCCGAGGTCGTGCAGCAGACGACGGCGATCTTCTCGGCGATTCGGCGCGTCAATACTGTTCTTTTGAAGGACTTCGTAGAGGAACGCGCCGAGCGGGATGGAGCCTCGGAGGAGTTGATCCGGGACCTCATGAAGGCCATAGACCGCGTGATCAAGTAGCAGGCGAATGAACCGGATACATCCTCAAACTCTGCTTGTTATTCTTCTGGGCGTCGTTCCTATCGCCGTCATCGGCGCCGGGATCATCTCTTTCCTGTTGCTAAAGAGCGGGTATGGTCTCCTCGTCGGGGCGATCGCGCCGTTCGTGGCTTCACTCGGACTCGTTGCCGTGGTGAGCCTGGTTATAGGACGGGCGGCGAGTAACTGGCGGGCTCCGGATGGGGAGCGCCCCGAGCGAAAGTCCGATAACGGTCAAACCGGAAAGCAGGATGATGTATAGTCCGGGACCTATGGAGAACAGTGGACATGCGCCGGATATGGAGCGGCTCGAAAGCAAGGTGGATGAGCTGGAGAGGCTCACCGACTCTCTAGGCAACGTGCCTGACGAAGAAGTCGTTGACGTGTTGAGCCATGCGGTAGGATTGTTGCGGGAGATCAACGCCGGGATCGAGGCCGGACTTCAATATGCCCGCGAAGGATCGCGGGAAATGGACGAGATCCTGGCCCGCGTGAACTTCGGGCCGTTCGACGAGGCTCTGGAGGAGATAGAGGAGCAGGAGAGGAGCGCCGGTGAGCCTGGAACATAGCCCGGACCTCGCCGCTCGCGTTCGCGAGGCCGCGCTGCTGGAGGGAGACTTCGTCCTTTCCAGCGGCAAACGCAGCAACTTCTACGTGGACAAGTATCGTTTCTCCACAGAGCCTGGGCTCCTTCGGGATGTGGCGGGTACTCTGGCGGATAAGGTGCCGGAGGACGTAACGCGGCTCGCCGGGGTCGAGCTTGGGGCGGTTCCGCTCGTGGTCGCTGTATCGCTTTTGACTGAATTGCCTTACGTGATCGCGCGCAAGTCGGTCAAGGAGTACGGGACCGGAAAGGGTATCGAGGGTGAGTTCGAGCGCGGGGACCGGGTCGTCCTGATCGAGGACGTGGTCACGACGGGCACACAAGCCGTCGCCGCGGCCCGCAGGCTCGTGGAGGCCGGGGTTGAGGTCGTCAAGATCGTGGCTGTTTTGGATCGCCGGAAGATGGAGACGGCTAGCCTTGAGGAATTTTCTTTCGAGGCGCTGCTTAGGATGAAGGATCTGCGGGTAACTAACGAAAATTGAGGCTCAACGCCATCTTTGGTATAGTCTCCGCGGAATGTGTGGGGCGACAAGAAATGCAAGCTGTATACGGAGGTGTAAGATCAATGACTCTGAACAAGACTGACCTTATCCAGAAGATAACCGATAAGTCGGGTGGTTCGAAGAGCGACGCGCAGAGGTTCTTCGACGCGTTTACTGACGTAGTGACTTCGGAGCTTAAGAGTGGCGGACAGGTCCAGATCACTGGTTTCGGCAAGTTCTACGTGCAGCAGCGCAACGCTCGCGAGGGCATCAACCCGCAGACGAAGCAGAAGATCAACATCCCCGCTTCTAAAGTCCCCAAGTTCACCGCCGGGAACGCGCTCAAAGATTCCATCAAGTAACCGAAGATAGACCTCTCGATGCCGCGGCCGAAAACTCCGCGGCATTTTTCTGCCTGATTTAGATGCAAGCTCTCGTAGATTCCGCCCGGCGCAAGGACAGCGTATTGATCGCGGGGCTGGACCCGATCCCTTCCCGTATGCCGCCGGAGATTAAAGCGCGGGACCTCTCCGAGGCCCAAGCTACCCTTGAATTCTGCCGGGGAATACTTGAGGCTGTTGCGCCCTGCGTTGCGGCGGTCAAGCCGCAGGCCGCGTACTTCGAGAGGCTCGGCCCGGTAGGGATGGAAGTGTACGCGGCCCTGATCCAGGACGCTGCGGAGCTTGGACTGCCGGTCATAGCGGACGTGAAGCGCGGGGATATAGGCTCCACCGCCGAAGCCTACGCGGAGGCCCACCTAGCCGTCTACGGCGCCGTCTGCGTGACGGTCAACCCGTACATGGGCGCCGACGCGGTGCTGCCCTTTCTGGAGGAAGCCCGGCGCTTGAAGAGAGGCGGAGGCGTCTTCGTCCTCGTGTCCACCTCAAACCCCTCAGCGTCGGAGATGCAGAACATCGGGGAGCCTCCACTCTTCGAGGCGGCGGCCCGACTTGTCGTCGAACTTGGCCGGGTTGAAGAGGGTGAGTACGCGGACGCCGGGGCGGTCGTAGGCGTTACGCGGCCGGAGGCCGGTCGAAGAGTCCGGGAGTTGCTGCCGGATGCGCTCTTCCTCGCGCCGGGCTACGGAGCGCAGGGAGGTGACGCGGCTGGCGTGCGTTCGCTGCTGAACGAGAGAGACGCCGGAGTGCTAGTCAACAGCAGCCGGGGCATACTCTACGCTCACGAAAGCTCGGAGGAAGGTTACCGTGAAGCCGCCCGCCACGCCGCCGAGCGGACGCGTGATGAACTAAAGGCAATCGGCGCCCGGAGCTAGAAGCGGCGCCTCAGCCGCTGGTAAATAGATGAACCAGCGCCAGGACGGTTACGAGCACCGTCACCAGGGCGACTACGGTTCCCAGTACCTGTACCATGCTTTCTCGTCTCATGTTTTCCTCCTGAAACTCAAGTTTTCGTAGTGAATTTCTTATGGCGTTGCCGGGTCAACTGGACTTCTTGGCCTGTTCGTCGAGGATCTCTCCCAGTTTATCCTGAAGGTCTTTGTTGCTCCCTTCATAGAATCCGTTCTGAACCATCTCTATAGTGCCGTCCTGGATCAAGAACAACCTCGGCACCCGTTTTACGTTGTAGCGAGAGGCGAGCCTTCCTGCGGAGTCCTGGATTACGGCATACGGCGCGCTTTCGTTCTCCGAAGGAGCTCCGTTGACGTACACGGCGGCGAAGGAGACCCCATCTTTCTTATACTCTCCGGCCAACCGGGAAAATCCCGGCCGCGCGTCGGATGCGCCTTTGTTCAACGTGCTCCAGAAAGTCAGGACGTAGATGCCCTTACTTTTGATCTCGAAGTCTCTACCGTTAATGTCTTTCGCGATGAATTCGGGAGCTTTCTGGCCCTGGTTCGGCGCGGGCTGCGCGAGCGTGAGGGAGCCTGTGCCGGTCTGGGCGCTCCCTAGAGAACGGTAGATGACCGCAGCGACGAGCACGAGAACGAAGACCACTGCGAGGCGCCTCATGAGCTTCGCGGATGAAAATCTGGGAAAGGATGCACGGGGAAAATTATACAGGCCGGCCGGAGAACTGTCCCAGCACACGAGCCGCCGGGAAACGCCTATAATCTCAAACTTCTTGTGAAAGCCGTAAGAACAAAGCCCGTCCTCGTCTTGATGCTCGCCTGTGTCCTGCTACTCATGGCGGGCGCCGCCGACGCGCGGGCTCAAGGCACAACCGTCGAGATGACCACCCAACCAACCCAACCCAAGACGGCCCCCGCCGAACCCGCCGCGCCCAAAGTAGCTGCCAGAGCCTGGGTGTTAGTGGACGCTCGTAGCGGTAAGTACCTTGCGGGGAACAATGCCTCGGACCGGCTCGCGATAGCGTCGACGACCAAGATCATGGTCGCCCTCGTCGCCCTTAAGGAGGCGAACCTCGACGAGGAAGTGACGGTGTCCGAGAAGGCTGCGTCTTTCGCAATACCCATCTACAGCAACGTCGGTCTCTTCCCGGGAGATAAGATAACTGTCCGGGATTTGCTGAAAGGGACTTTGATCTCCTCTGGCGACGATGCCGTCTATGCCCTGGCCCAACACCTCGGCGGCGGGAGCGTGGAGAAGTTCGTTGACGAGATGAACCAGGAAGCAAAGACTCTGGGCCTCAAAAACACCCACTTCGAGAACCCGAGCGGCCTGGACGTGAAAGGACACTACTCAAGCGCCCAGGACCTCGCTACCATGACGCGGCTGGCCTTCAAGTATCCGCAGTTTCGGGAGATGGTCGGGACGCAGTACGCGATCATCTCCACTCAGGACCGAGAGATACAGCTCGCGAATACAAACCTGCTGCTGTCATCCTACCCGCCCGCGACCGGCGTAAAGACCGGGACAACGCCCAAGGCGGGCCACAGCCTGGTCGCCTCGGCCTCTTCTGGAAACGAATCGTACGTCGCCGTCTTCCTCGACTCGCAAGAAGACCGCTTCACCGCCGCGGCCCGGATACTGGAATATGGGTTCTCGACCTACGACCGGAAAAATCTGGTGGTGCGGAAGCAGAAATACGCCGAGGTGAAAGTCCCGTATCGTCGGGGAGAGAAGGTCGGACTTGTGGCCCAGAAGGACGTGGAAGGGCTGGTCGATAGTCGTTCGAGCGTGAAGCGCGAGGCCGAGGTAATGAAAGAGTTGCCGGACTCGGCGAAGCCCGGCGACAAGCTAGGCCAGATCGTGTTGAAGGTGGACGGGGAGCGCGTGGGGGAGAGTCCGCTCGTGGCGAAAAAGGGCTACAAAAAGGCCTCCTTGTGGGAACGGGTGTGGTATACAGTTGGCGGGGTTTTCCAGTAAAAGGATAGGGGAAGAAGGGGTTGGATATGATCCTGACCGTTACCCTGAACGCCGCCGTGGCGCGCACTTTAGTCGTGCCGAGTCTGACCCTCGGGCAGCGGCACCGCGCGCCGGAGAGCATTGCTCTGGCTGGCGGTAAGGGGATAAATGTCGCACGGAGTCTACGTTCTTTAGGCGTGCCGGTTCTGGCGACCGGGTTGGCCGGAGGACGTAACGGCGACACCATCCGCGACGGGCTTTCGGAGGCGGCGATTCCCTTCGATCTCGTCGAGACAGCGGACCATTCCCGGACTTCCACGGCGATCATTGACCCGATGACCGGGACGCAGACGGAGATCAACGAGTACGGCGCCGAAGTGAGCCCATCCGAAGCCAAAGAGTTCTCCCGGCGCTTCGAGCACCTGATGGAGTACGCCACGGCGGTAGTGTTCGCCGGCAGCCTTCCTCCGAACCTGGAGGAGAGCTTTTTAGTAAGTCTCTTGCAACGCGCCCGCGAGAGGGGCCTCTTCACGGTCGTTGACTCGACCCCCACGGTGCTTCGCGCGGCGCTCAAGGCCTCGCCCTCGTTCGTGAGCCCGAACCAGCACGAGGCCGAGAGCGTCGCGGGGTTCGATTTTATCGAGGAGGAGGACTTCCCCAGGGGTCTCGCGCGTCTGGTCGAACTCGGCGCGGGAAGCGCGTGCATTACCTCGTCCGAGGGACATTCCTACCTGCTTACGGATTCCGGGGTCGTCTCCGCCACGGCGCCGCGGGTCGAGGCGGTCTCGACGATAGGCAGCGGCGACGCGTACGTGGCGGGACTTCTCGCGGGGCTTCTGTATCGGGATCTCGACCCCGTAGACGCCGTGCGGCTGGCCGCCGGGTGCGCCGCCGCAAACGTCGAGACTTTGGGGGCCGGAGTGTTCGAAGCCCGCCGGGCGGAAGAGCTGGCTGAGTACGTGGAAATAGATACCCTCGCCCGGAGCTTCGAGGAAGGGCGAGTCTAAAGAACCGCGAGATTCCAGTTTTAACCGTGTTAGAATCCATGGGTCGGAAGATATTTGGTCGAGCAACGGAGGTTCGAATTCATGGCGGTTAGCGAGGTCACTGACGCTACTTTCGAGAACGAGGTTATTCAGTCTGAAAAGCCTGTAATAGTAGACTTCTGGGCGCCCTGGTGCGTGCCTTGCCGCAGGATCTCCCCTATCCTGGAGGAGATGAGCGGAGACCGTGACGACGTGCGTTTCGTCAAGCTCAACGTGGACGATAACCCCGCGACGGCTATGAATTACCAGATATCCAGCATCCCGACGATAAGCCGGTTCGAGAGTGGAGAGATCAAGCAGCAGGCGGTTGGCGCTCTGCCGAAGAATCAGCTCTCCTCGCAGCTCGGGCTGTAATTGCGCTAAGTAACCTGGACGGTTACAATCTCGGCGTGAAAATCCGTGGAGCCAGCTTGGGCTAGGCTCTCAGAGTGTTGTGTACACATCAGAGGAGGTACGGAGAATGAAGTTTAAACCGCTAGGTGCGCGCGCGTTGGTCCAGGTGGTCGAGCGCGAGGAAAAGACGTCTTCCGGCATAGTGCTGCCGGATACCGCCAAGGACAAGCCGCAGACGGCCGAGATCGTGTCTGTTGGTGACGGCAAGCTCGACGACAAGGGTCAGCGCGTATCCGTCGAGGTCAGCCAGGGCGACGTCATCGTATTCGCCAAGTACTCGGGGACCGAGATCAAACTGGACGGCGAGGACTACATGATCCTCGACGCCGACGACATTCTCGGAGTCGTAGAGGACTAGTCAGAGCCGGGAATTTACCCACGGCTTCAGGAGCGCCGGGCAGCGCGTGAGTGCGCCCGGCGCTCCTTCTTTCTATCGAAGGAGATCCCATGACTCAACTCGAAGCCCAGGAAGTGAGATTCATGGGGAGGCAAGGCTAGACCGTGCGCGCCTTACGCAGGGGAGATAGGGGACGGGAAGTCGTCGATCTTCAGACCCGCCTTCAGGCTCTGGGGCTGGACTTGGGCAACAGGGGCATAGATGGCGTCTTCGGACCCCGAACCGAACTGGACGTGAAGTCATTTCAGCAGTCTCTAGGCATCCTGGCCGACGGACTGGTTGGATCGACAACCTGGCGTGAGATCGTGGAGGCCGGATACCGTCCCGGTGTGCGTCTTCTATACCTGCGCCAGCCGCCTTTCCGGGGGACCGACGTCGTCGAGCTACAGAGGATGCTGAACGACCTCGGCTTCGACCCCGGCGCCGTGAACGGACTCTTCGATTCCCGGACCGCGCGAGCCCTCCGCGATTTCCAGAAGAACGCTGGTCTTCAGGCGGACGGCGTCGTAGATAGCGCGGTCTTCAAGGTGCTTTCTACCTACGCCGGACAGTCTCTCGGGACTCACCCGTTGCCGGACAAGCACGGCGGCTACTTCCCGGAGGACCTCTTCTCCGGGACCATTGTCGTCGACGCCGCCCACGGTGGGCGGAACGCCGGATACGTCGCCCCGACGAGTATTTCAGAGGCAGGCCTGAACCTCTCCGTTGCACAGGAGCTGGCTCAGATCCTATCCGCCCGCGAGGTGCTTCTCACCCGCAGCGACGACGAAGACGTTTCCTCCCAGGATCGGGCGTTTCTAGCGACCTCCTCGAAGGCGAAGATGGTTGTCTCCATACACCACGCTCACCATCCCACCCCGGCCGCAAGCGGTACAGCATCCTATTACTTTGAGCGTTTCGGATACCAGTCGCACCGGGGCAATATGGCGGCGACATACATCCAGCGAGGCGTGAGCCGGGCTCTAGGGACCCGCGACATAGGAGAGTTCGGCCGCTCCTACGACATCCTGCGCGAGACGAACATCCCGGCCGTCATGCTGGAGCCGCTGCATCTCAGCAATCCCGAAGAACTGGAGCTTGCCTCGGATCCCTATTATCCAGCGACCGTGGCGGAGGCTATCGCGGGAGCCCTGGAACTATACGCGGGCCGGGATCAGGCATTCATAGCCGTTTAGGATGAAGCTGTTCAGCAGCTCGACTCTTCAGCGTTTCCGGTAGTCGAAGAACACAAAAACTGACCGGCTTCGAGGCTGACAGCTAACAACTGACTGCTATAATGTCTCCCACAGTCGGGACGTAGCGCAGCTTGGTAGCGCGCCTCGTTCGGGACGAGGAGGTCGGAGGTTCAAATCCTCTCGTCCCGACTCAACGGTGGGAAGGCATTCCAACCTCTCGGTTATTCCGTATTTCACGTATTAAAGGGCCTTACAGCCCGACCTCTTCGGCTTCCCCGAGGAGTTGGCTCCAGTCTTCGTAGAGACCTTCCAGGATGCCCTTTAGCTGGCGGTGCTCCAGAACCACGTCGCGCGAGCGTTTGCCGTCGGCGTAGAGTTCGGAGGTGGCGAGCTCTTTCTCCAGTCGGGAGACGCGGCGTTCGGTGGCGTCTATCTCACCTTCCACCGCGACGAGCCGGGTGGCGAGGACGCTCTGACGCTTGTCGAGGCCAGGCCGAACGCGGCGGCGCGGCTTGCGGTCGCCCTCCTTTACGTCCAGCCGCCGGTGCGCGCGGTAGTAGTCGTAGCCGCCGAGATAGTTGGTGAGTTTCTTGTCTCCCAGATCAACGACGCGGGTCGCCAGCTTGCGCAGGAAGTAGCGGTCGTGGGAAATGAAGAAGAGCGTGCCGCGGTATTTGACGAGCGCATCTTCGAGGGCCTCGCGGGCCGGGATGTCGAGGTTGTTCGTCGGTTCGTCCAGGAGTAGGAGGTTAGCCTCGCTCACCACGATCTCGGCCAGGGAGAGACGGCTTTTCTCGCCGCCGGAGAGCGAAGAGACCTTCTTGAAGACGTCGTCGCCGGAGAACAGGAAGGAACCCAGAAGCTCCCTTGACTCCGGGGCATCCAGGCCCGTTGAGTCCATTGTCTCTTGTAGCACGGTCTTCGAGCCTTCGAGTCGTGCAAGTTGCTGGTCCTGGTAGGCCAGAACGACGTTGTTGCCTAGACGAGCGGTTCCGCGTTGAGGATCTAACTCGCCGGTCGCCAGGCGCATGATGGTGCTCTTACCGGCGCCGTTCGGACCGAGCAGCGCGACCCGCTCCCTACGCTCGATGACGAGATCTAGCTCGTCCAGAAGGGGCTTATCGGAGTCATCGTGGGCATAGTACACGTCCTCCATCTCCAGGACGACCCGGCCAGCGCGGGAGGTCTCGCCGCCGAGGTTGAGTTTCATGTTCTTCGAGCCGTTGTTCGGACCTTCGATCTTCTCCATCCGGTCGAGGAGCTTCTGTTTGCTGCGGGCCTGGCTGGCCTTGCTGGCCTTCGCCCGGTTTTTCTCGACGAAGCGTTCGAGTTGCGCGCGGCGTTCGGCGTTCGCTTTCGCCTTGCGAGCGAGTTGTTCGTTCCTTGCCTGCTTCTGTTCTACGTACTTCGTGTAGTTACCTGGATAGCGGGTGATCCTGCCATCGTCCAACTCCAGGATCGAACCGGAGATCGCATCAAGGAAGTAGCGGTCATGCGAGACGATGAGGACGGCGCTCTTCGCGCTTTTGATGAAGTTTTCCAGCCACTCTATGGCCCGTAGGTCCAGATGGTTCGTCGGCTCATCCAGAAGTACAAGGTCCGGTCCTTCCAAGAGCAGCCGGGCCAGAGCTATACGGCTCTGCTCGCCGCCGGAGAACGAGCCGACGGGGCGTTTCCAGTCCTCCGGGTCGAAGCCGAGGCCCGAGAGGGTGGAGGCGGTGCGGGCGCGGTACTCGTAGCCGCCGTCGCGCTCGAACTCGCTCTGGAGGCGGCCGTAGCGCTCGAGGAGCGAGTCGGAGGGTTCCTCGGAGAGCCGGGTCTCAAGTTCCTTCAGTTCCTTTTCGCGTTCGATCAAGTCCGTAAACGCGGAGATCATCTCCTCCTCGATGGAGAGCCCGCCACGGATGCCCGCATAGAGGCTCTGGGCGGTCATGCCGACCTTCGCGTCGCCGACGCGTTCGACGCCGCCGGAGTCAGCTTCGGAGTTTCCGGCCAGGATCTGTAGCAGGGTAGTCTTGCCCGCGCCGTTGCGGCCGACCAGACCAACCTTCTCCCCGGCCTCGACCGCGAGCGTCGCCCCGGAGAGGACCTTCAGGTCGCCACCGTGGTACTTCACGAGATCTCTCGCTATAAGAACCTTCATACCGATGAAATTCCCAAACTGAAGAAACTAATCATGTCCCCACTTAGATTGAACGAACTGTCGGGTGCCCAATGCACCTCTATCCCGACTATTTTATACACTTTGGGTGAATGGCAGATCTTGCGGACGCTGACCGTACTGATCGCCCTGGTGGCTGGACACCGAATGCATCACATCGGTAAGCATATGCGGTTCGAGACCCTTGTCCTGGAAGTACCCTTCCTCAAAG
>JAABUR0100006044.1_pt1 | contig 15013 bp, 18 predicted proteins | sample 5560091 | NCBI WGS metagenome assembly JAABUR01 (sample SAMN10711879, study PRJNA513375) | rock metagenome | isolation source: Antarctica rocks | place: Antarctica: Victoria Land, University Valley sud
GGAGGACCGCCGCGCCGGCGTCGGCCAGCGCGGCGCCGAGGCTGATCGTTGTTTGCGTCTTGCCCACGCCGCCCTTCTGATTGCATACAGCTAGGATATGTGCCACAAGTCCAACTCCTCTAACATTACCTACCCCTCCTATCTGTAGGTGTTGTCATACATGACGTACACAGCGTACAGGTCGGCGTTATCGGAGTCAAGCCGGCGCGTGAACGCGCGTTTCTGGGAACGCTCCGGTACTGCGGCCTACTGCCACTCCAAAACGTGGTAGCCGTGGCGCAGGCGGCGGCGCAGGATCGCCTCGACGTGGGCCTGCGCGTCGGCGCGGTCGGAATAGTAGTCGATGCGCGTCCGCTCGGGGCCACCGGTGCGTCCCCACACGCGCAGGAGAGCCCCACCCTCGAACAGGGCCGGGGTCCAGGTGAGCGTGTAACTGCGGTCGCGGTTACGCACGGGGTCGACGCTGCGCAGCCGGACGTAGGCGCGGAAGTGCGCGGCGGCGGGGGGCAGCGTCCGGCTCAGGCGTCCCAGGTGTCGCATCGCCGGCCGCCTACCGCGCGCGGTCCGGATTGTCGTCGGCGGCAGCGACGTCGTCACGCGCCCCACCTCCGCGCGCCTCGTCGTAGGCCGCGCCGATGCGCGTCAGGCCCGCCCGCAAGGCCTCCTGGCTGTCGGGGAGCAGGTACTGCGCGACCTTGATGCGCTTGTCGGGGCTGGAGTCCGGGTCGGCCAGCAGCAGCTCGATCACGGCGCTGTCCTTGGAGCCGCACAGGATCAGGCCGATCGGGTCGGCCTCGCCCTCGGCATGGTCGTGCTGGCGCGTCCAGGCCAGGTAGAGCTGCATCTGCGCGATGTCGGCCGGCGCGATCTCACCGATCTTCAAATCGACCAACACCGGCGCCCGCAAGAAGCGGTGATAGAAGACGAGATCGACATAATAATCCTTGTCGCCGATGGGCAGGCGCTGCTGCCGGCCAACGAAACAGAAGCCGTGGCCCAAGGCGAGTAGGAAGTGTTCGATGTGGGAAACGAGCGCCGCTTCCAAATCGCGCTCGGAGAAGGCGCCGTCGAGCCCGAGGAAATCCAAAACGTACGGATCGCGGAAGGCCTCACCGTACTCGGAAGGGGCGACCGGCCGGTTGGGGTGGGGGAGGGAGGCGGCCAGCTCCTCGGGGCCACGAGAGAGGCCGACGCGCTCGTAGAGCATCGAGTTAATTTGCTTCTCCAACTCGCGCGAACTCCACCGTCCGGTGATTGCCATGCGCTCATAGAACGCGCGGCGGTCGTCGGGCAGGCGCATCAAGGTCCGGTAGTGCGTCCAGGTCAATTCGGCCCGCACTGCGGACCGAATTGGGTACGCCTGGTAGAACTGGCGCATGGCGCGCAAGCTCCGCTCGGCGAAGCCGCGCCCGAACTCGCCGCCCAGGGTACGCCCCACGCGCGCGAGCACCTGTTCCCCGTAGGCTGCACGCTCCAAGCCGCCCTGCTCCTCACGCACCAGGCGCTCGCCGATGTGCCAGTAGGTCGCGACGATCTCGGTGTTGACGGCCGCCGCCGCGCGCCCGCGTCCGGACGCGATGATGGCGCGCAGGTCGGCCAGCAGCGCCTCATAGGGGTCGTCCCGCGGCGCCAGGGTGGTGCTCTCCTCGCTCATCGTCCTACAGCCCCAGGTTGGCGGCGGCGTTCTCGCGGAACAGGTCGCCCTCACGGATATAGCGGCGCACCATCGGGATGCTCTTGTGGCCGGTCTGCGCCATGATGGCGCGCTCGCTCTTGCCCGCGGCCGCCGCCGCCGTGGCCAGCCCCGCGCGCAGCGAGTGGCCGCCGTACCTCTTGGGGTCGAGGCCCACGGCGGCGGCGCGGCGCTGCACCACGCGGGCCACACCCTTATCGGAGAGCCGGCCCAGCAGCGCGCCGTCGTTCTTGAGGCCGCGGAACAGCGGCCCCTCCACAATCCCCGCGGCCTCAAGCCAGTCTTGCAGGGCGCGCACCGGGCAACTCTGCGGGTAGCCGCCGTAGGGGATGCCGACGGTACGGCCCGCGCCCTCCTGGTCGGTCTTGCTCTTGCGGATGGTCACGATCAGCCCGTCGCGCGTCCGGCGCACGTCGCCGACGTCGAGCGCGACCAACTCCGAGCGGCGGAAGGCGCCGGCGAAGCCGAGCAGCAGCAGGGCGCGGTCGCGCGCGCCGAGCAGGGTCGGGAGCAGGGCCGCGACCATCAGGCGCATCTCGTCGGTGACGGCCGGGGCCTTGCCCTCTTGCTTGGTCCCCTTGGCGCGGCGGATGCCGGCCACGACCTGGCGCACGGTTTGCGCCTTGGTCGGGCTCGGGTGGTCGGCCGCCTGGTGGGCCTGGGAGATCGCCGCCACGCGTCGGGCCAGCGTCGCGGTCTTGCAGGTCTTGGCACGGTCGGTCAGGTAGAGCGCAACCGTCGCCGGCGTGGCCGGGAGGGGGGCGAGGTGGTGGTCGCGGCACCAGGCGGTGAAGTCGGCCCAATCGCTGCGATAGGCGCGCTGTGTGTTCGCGCTCTTGGAGTGGCTGGCGTAGTCGCGCGCCTCCTCGGCCATGGCGTCGAGCGCGGCGACGACGGCCGCCTCGGTCTCGGCGGCGACAAGAGCCTGGCCAGGGGCAGAATCGGGGGCGACGTGCAAGGTGTTCATGGCGTCTCCTTAATACTACAACGTTACGTGTCCCCTTAGGCCGTGCTAGCGACCTGGAAGCAGGCGTGCGACCGCTCAGTTTGGCGGCCAGATTGCCCCGTTGTCTGACGGTCTCCATAGGTGAGTCTAGCGAAGTAACGTTGTAGTATTAGTTGCCGTTGCGAAATGGGAATGCGGCTCCTGTGCCTACGGTTAAACCTACTAAAATCGCAACACTAGTATGCGATTTGTAGCTATGATGGCCAATAAATGGTAGGTGCCAGGGCTGGTGCCGCAGCGGTAGATCCATTTCGCAGCGGCAACTAGGCGCTTGGGGCGGCAACATCGACAATTTTTTGTCGATCTTTCTGCTCCGTCAGGAGCTTCTTGTGCAGGGCACCGTCCCTGCACAAGGTTAGTATTAAGCGAACCATTTTCATCTGAATTGGCTGGCGTAGTCGCGCCTCCGGCCATGGCATCGAGCACCGTAGCCACCGTCGCAGCGTCGTTGGCGTGGTTAGGCATCATCGCTTGCTCTGCCGCTGCCACCCAGCCCATCACCTCCTCTTCTTCGCTCGTCTTGACGACCCCTTGGTTTGTTTCGAAGCCTGCTTTCCAACATTAGTTTCGACACTACCTGTGTTATAGGAAGCACAGAAAGAGGCTATTCCCATTCTCGAGATTGTTATTGAAATCATGCTATGGAGCCAGGGGTCCGGATTGAAAGGAATCTTCCCTGCCACCATCAACGCAAGCAGAGCGGGAGTAGCAGCTTTAGCTATATCCCAAGCATCGTTCGAGGCACTCTGCAACACAGGGCAGAGATACTCCTTCAGCGCATAGAAACGATCTGGCGGCTCAAGGGGTTGCTGATTATTCTCAATACCACCGTGGTAGAAATTGACGCCGGGTTTAAGCCCAGTCGCTGTTAAGGAAGCGAGTATCTCAACTGGCGTAGGAGTTGGGTTATTCCTCTCAATATCTTGAAAGCGGTCGATTTCTTGTCTCACCTGCTCCAGCAGACGTTCGGGGTCGATAGACTGGGCTATTGAGGTCGCGTCGTCATACTGAGATGCCGCTAGCTCGTCGTTATTGGACATGAAAGCAAGTCCTCCTTTGAGAGGAGTGTAGCAGAAAAGCCCGTCCGATAAGACTAGGTTATCGGACGGATCGGCGCTGTATCTCGCCCTACCGCAGTCCTTGTATGTAAGGTCTCATAGTTTCTGCGCACTGTCTCACAATTGCTGCATGTCATCTTTCTCGGTTTATGGCCCCGAAACTTGCTCGATGAGTGGCCCCTTGCCCTGACCATTTCACACGACAGAATAGCCCTTCTGTGAAGTGAATCGTGCGCCTGCTGTCTCGCCCACGCCTGCCGAAGCTGGCTCGACGCCCTGGTATCGCGCCACATTCACTTCACGAAAGGGTGGCAGTGGCTCCAGTCTCCTGTATAGAGAGGCGGCAGCTATGGGGCCACAGAGTTCCTAGAGAACAGGGCCACAAAGCGAGAAAAATGACATGCTGCACGTTGTCTCTTAGTTCCTGTGCTGATCCGACAAGGGGAGCCCCCTGTCCGCGTCGCTCAATCCTAGAACTCGGCCCAACATGCTGATAACACCCCTTATTCGCAGGTCTACCATGGCAAAGCTGCTGATAATGCGCTCCACACGGCGTGGTAGTGTGCCAAGAGCGCGTCTGATAATAGGGGCTGGCATGACGAGGCTCGCCGGTCTGATGTAGGCCGGCATCAAGAATTGTGAGACAACGTTGGGCTGGCCTCACAAAGTATGAGACGGTCGGCGCAGGAACTGTGAGACAACGAGGTTGTCCCACGTATGAATACGATGCAGAAACTATGAGACCTTACATTGTATAGTGGCCCTAGACATCGTGATCCGTCGTTGCGACGAGATTCCCCGGGTGCATCCACGTCGTCGCGCGCGTGGGCGGGATCACCCAGCCCTGCGGAGCGGGATAGAGTTGCCGTGCGTGTTCGGTACGGAGCGATTCGATGACCGGGATGAACTCGTGCGTGATAAAGTCCGGGATAGCGGAGATGTGGATCCGCGCCGCGAGGTCCGCCGCCATCGCTGGCTTGGAAACCACGGTTTCCAGCTTCTGCCCTTTAGTCAGGTATTTCTTCGAGCGTAGCACGCCCTCCAGGCAGTCGCTCCACTTCTTCTTCACCCAATACGCCTCGCTGGCATATAGGTCATCGAGGTCGCGCTGGCTAATCCTCCAGCCATGGCGCGCTAGGTGTTGATTTGCGACTTCGATCAGGAGGGGGCGTGGGAATAAGTCTTCAAACTCTGCCTCCTCCTGCTGTGTAGTCGGCAGTGGGATCGTCAGGACACGCGCCCCGGCTAGCAACGGGTCGCGCTTGATCTTATGCACTGCGTCTCGACCCGCCGGATCGTTGTCCGCCAAGACGAGCATCCCCAAGCCCAATTGCCCCACAAGGCGAGCGAACGGAGGGAGACGGCTAGCGCCGTCGCGCTGAAGTATGGCGATCTGATCAGGATTTAATGTCGTCTTGCTCGCCGTCGCCAGTCGTCGGAGCAACTGTGGCAGCGCGACAACTTCGCTCGGTCCCTCGACCAGTATGTTCACCTGCCCGAACGCCAGACTGTCCTCGACGGTGACACCAAGCGTCGTTTGCACCGCGAGCATATCGGAGGCCCTCTGCGGCACCGCAACCGTGCCGCCTCGTGGCCCGCGCATGAGGACAGCGGTCGCCCCATCGACGTCTCGTTTCAAGAACAAGCCAGAATGGGTCGTAACGATGATCTGGTGTTCGGCGGATAGGTCTATAAGCAGATCCGCATACAGTTTCTGCATCCCGCTGGCTAAGTGTTGCTCCGGCTCGTCGATGGCGATGACGAGGGGCCGCGCGAAGGGGCCTTCTCGGACGGCGCGCTTCTTGGCTAGGGCAATCCGCAGCAGCGTATACACGATTTGCACAAGTCCACTCCCTGCCTTGCGCAGGGGGACCATGTACCCATAGTCGTCCCAGAAAATGATGACGCCCGTGTTACCCGCATTCAGCAACGTATCGACCTTGAACTCAATCGGTGGCGCTGCCGGAGATGAGGGGGGATGAGGGAACAGGCGACACACCTGCGCTGTCACCCAGTCCAAGTCCCCCACGTCGAGTTCACTCGGCCATCGGAGATTGGCCAACCTCCCTTCCGATGACGAATCATCCCCCCCGCGACCCACATCCGAGGGGCGAATATGGACAAACTGCGGCAGGAAGCCCTCGATATGATCGAAGGGGGTCCACTGCGAGGTACTGGTACCGCCCTCGCTGGCCGATGCGTAGGCGAGGACAAAGCAGCCCTGCTGCGACGCATAATCTGACCCAATCTGGATGTCGCCGCGCTCGTTCGTACGCCTCCCCGCAAACGCGAATGTCCTGAGGACCCGAACGACCCCATCATCGTCGCTGAGTCGTCGCCCACCCGGCAACACGGAAGGGGCATCGGCGAAAGCGATACCCGCGCTGATGTTAACTTGCAAGCTCGTCGCCGTGCGCGGCAAGTCAACCGAGGGGATACCCTGCGACGACATCGCTCCCGGCTCGAAGAGCCACATGAGGGCCGTGACGATGTTCGACTTGCCAACGTTGTTATCGCCCACCAAGCATAAGTAAGGAGAGGGGATGTTCAGCTCGAAGTCGACGAGCGACCGGAAATTAGCAATCGCCACGGAGCGCAACATAAGCACTTACCCTCCTGGACTTTGGCCATTTGCATGAAAGGAAACTTCCCACGATGTGCACGTATCGTTCCGTTGTCAGCGGCTCCTCCGCGCTTCCCCCAGGCGGCGTGGAGCCTCACGGCGACGCCTCTGTCTTACGGCCGCAGCCCGTGGTCGGCCGGTATCTGTGGGCGCGCAGAGTTTTTGCATGTCGCCTCTCCACCCCGATATGAGAAAAGTCTCCGCGTCCCTGTCGAGCACCTTCGGGAGATGCTGTATGACGCCGCCTAAATGGCCAAAGTCCAGCTCAAAGGACACATATCATCCAACCCGTCCGGTTCTCCACCGATTTCCCATGCTCACGACACCCCTGACGCATCCAACTCACGGCATCGAAGGGTGAGTACCATTACCAACTGGCACGACGACCAAGACGGCCAACTCGGCGAGATCGACTAGCAGCGCAAACCAGGACGAAACGTCGCCCTCATCGCGCTCGGTGTCGATCTCGCCGAGGCCCATGCGCCGGACCGTTGTCGCCGTGATCAGCGCCGTGCGTGCCCGGTGCAACTCGTCGCACAGTTCCCCGCGCCGGGTCGCACCGCTCTCCTGGGGCGGGTCCTCGGCGGCCGCGCGCTGTACTCCTCCCAACACGCCTAGGGGTCAGCCGCAGCCGCGATCAGGCGACGGTGCCTGATCGCCCCGGCTCTTTCGCTCTCCGTCGCCATACCCCTCCCGAATCCCTCTAATCTCGCTCCAGGTATTATTTAGAAACGAGTTGTTGTGATTCACTCGTCAACTCGTTGTCTCTCTACTATAAAAGGTTGGGGTCGAGAACGCGTGACTGCCTACAATGTCTCCGCTGGTGCCGCCATCGCGGACGCTATCCGCGCATCAGGTCTAAACATCTACGACTCGCTCGCGTCACACCCTGATCTTGTTTACGCTCAGGCGATCTTGGAAGAGCGCCTGACCCAAGCCCTGGTCGGTTTCGATGTCAGCGCCTACGCGCAGAAAACCAGATCGAAAGTCGTCAAGACAGAAGTCGCGAAGGTATTGGGTTACCCGGCCCCGCGCACCTTTCAACGTGTGCGTCCTCGTTTTCTCGGTCAGGACATGGACGTGTACGTACAAGAGTCGAACAACATGCAGGTGTGGAACGACGAAGTCACGCCGGGCCGCCGTTTCGTCGTGATGCAGGTGGTTAACGGGTCGATCACACGAGTCAGGGTCGCCACGGGCGAAGTAATCGCCGCGCTCGACCGCACAGGGACACTTACTCACAAGTACCAAGCCAGACGGCGTGCGAGGCAAAGCGGTTCGCGTCTCGTATCAGAGCGGGACACGGTAAACTTCGTCCGCCTCCTCGCCCCTGTTGCGGACCTCTCAGTCGGTACCCTTTCCTCACTCTCCCCGACAGCACCACCCGCTGCGGGACGCGTGTTAGCTATTGCATCCGTATATGAGCGTCTTCGCGCGATGGTGGGGCGAACGATTGTCAATCCGGGGGCAGGGCGAGACCGCGCGCATGGCGGGGCGCTGCATCGCTTGGCGTGTGAGGCACTAGGATTAGGGACTTTCGCCGATCGCGCCCAAGTGCCCGATATCCTCTGCCAGATTGTCGAGGTCAAGTTGCAGACCAATGGAACAGTTGATTTAGGCATGGTGTCACCGGACAGCGAGGAACCGGCCCATGATGTCTTCCCTTCCCTGCGCCACCAGGATATGCGCTACGCGGTCGCTTATGGCGAGCGGAACGACGGGGAAACGCGCATTACCAGCATCGTTATGAGCACTGGGGAGGATTTCTACACGGAGTTCACGCAGTTCGGCGGCCTTGTGCGCAACTCAAAGCGTCAGATACGCCTACCGGGCAACTTCTTCGACTAGCCCAAAAGCCGCCCACACCATGGCTTCCAGCGCCTCCTCCCTCCTTACGCGTTCGTCCACGGCTAGCCCCGGATGCATCACGAGATACGCGACCGCATCGACGAACTGCCGTGTCTGTTGCGACCCGAGACGCGGGAGGGGAAACCTGTTGACGTTCTGCGCCATGAAGCGGCGCCGTCCGGCATAAAGTTGATTCGCCATGACGGCATCGTAATACTGGAGAATGAAACGTGAGTTGGCAACAGCTAGCATCACATAAGCTGTCTCATGGTCCAGGGTACCACCTAAAGATATCCAGTAGCTATCCCCATCGACGACAGCACCGGAGTCGTCGAGATAGAAGGGGGCTCTTTCGCTGATGTCGGGCCATACGATCTTGGGTGCGGCCCACCCTTCCGGGTCCTGGGGAACCCATATCTCGAACCATTGGCGGCTCTTCGACTTCATTAAGTATGACCTGCCAGCCAGTTGGTCGTAATGCCCTCGCAGATACGCGCCGGCGCGTGGGTACTGTTGCAGATCGACCGCACGTTGGCCGTTCCCATTCCTTACATGTGGGTAAAGAACGCGAAGGCTCGCGTCCCCTGTTGTCGCCCGCCAACGACAGGCAACATCGTGTGTGAGAAGCGGGCGAAGCAAGGCATTATCAGGCCTGATGTCGTCAGGGAGCGTGTCCCAGTCGTTCCTGATGAAGACGCGGCCGGCATTGGTCTTAATCCCGACACGGACGGAAGCGACATCTCCGAAAGTGCATCGGGTGTGTTGCTGGACGATCGCGAGCCAGTTGTCCCGGGTAACAAAGGACAGCATCCAAGGGTCGGAGAGCTTTCCACCAGGCGCGAGTACCCCCTGCTCCACCCGGTATGTCGTCCCCCCGACCCGCACCAGCCCGTCCGCGCGGCCAGACAAGGCATCCAGCACCGTCGGCGCGTCCATTACGTTCGCGGTCGTCACCGGCTTACGCATCTCGTAAATACGAGAGAAAATACAACGTTGCTGTGCAACCCCGGCGCGCTTGCGCGCGATGACGATGGCAGGGAGGACGGCTGCCGAGAAGAGCTTTGTGTCGCCGAGATCCACAAGCTCCAAGAGCTCATATCGCGTCCTGAGCAACGATCGAATAGCTGCCCCCGCTTGGGTGGAGAGAAAGCGGTTAGAGCATAGCAAGCCGATCACGCCCCCCTCGTGTAACAGATCGGTCATGGCGGCAACGAAGACATGGAACAGATCGACACGGCCCGTAAGCCCGTGGTTGCGAGCCAAGTCACGCGCGACCTGTTGATTTAGGTTCTGGGTGCGGACGTACGGCGGGTTGGCAATGATCGCATCGAAATGCTCGTCGGCGGCGAGAGCAGGATTGCTGCCAACTGACCATAACCCTCGTTGATGTGTCGATCGCTCTTGATATGCGGCAAGGAAGTCGCCTAGCCGCAAGTCGATGATAGCCCCGGTCGCGTCTTCTAGCCGCCCGGCGGCGCTGGAAAGGGCCGTGCTATCCTGATCAAAGCCGACGAGCGTAGCTCCCTCGCGTGCGCGCGTAGGTAGAGCCGTATGTATAGATTTGAGGAGAATTCCGTCGCCACAAGCTGGATCTAGAATAGTTGGCTTGGCAGCGGATTCAAGGTGGGCCACAGTACGTCGTGCGAGATACGTAGCGAGCGCAGCCGGAGTATAGTGAACACCGTTTGCTTTGATATGCCTGGTCCGGTCCATAAGGGAGGGTTCAGTCTCGCACGTCCTAAACATCTTTCAACTCCTTAATGGGTTCATTGATCTCGTCGCGTCGGTTGCTCATCGGCCGTTCCACCTGCTCTGCAGAAAGGCTGTCAACTAGCGTTGAGGCCTTCGGCTTGTTCTTCGCGCCCTTGGGCCGTCCCTCCCGCCCCCGGTGATCGCGCCGGTACGCCTCGATGGCTGCGGCCGTAATCATGTTGAGACGGGGATTGATGCGCTCGACGGGCAATGTCCCGACGCGCACCGCCATTTTGACGGCATCGTGGGTGATCCCGAGCTGCGCGGCCGCCTCGGCGGTCGTGAATAGCGTTCGCCCTTGCCCCTCGCCCTCTGGCACGCGCGCCCTCCCCCTTCTCGTGTCCCCCTTATGGTACCGCGTGGAGTGGGAGAGGCCCGGCCCCTTGCGCACATGGCCGCGCCGCCAGGCGGCGCTCGGTTCCATCATGGGTCGATCTTCCTCCTGCATGTGATAGCCGGCCGGGGCATCTACCCCGGCCAGCCTCGGTCTGTCGGTGCCGCCCGATCCGCTACGCGCGGGCGTGGGCGGCAAGCCAGGGGCTCCCCTCGGCAGTCAGGCCGTCCGCGCTCATGAGGGTCCGCGCCTGGGCCACCGCGTCGTCGATGATGGCGACGCGCCAGCGCACATACGCCTCGAAGTGCGCCTCGTCCTCGCCCTCGCGCGTGTCGAGGTCGCCCCAGCGGTCGAACTCGTCAATCACCGCGCTCACCGCCCGGTCGATTACCTCGAACAGCGTCACCGGTGCCGCCGCGACTGGTCGCCGCTCGGGCGTGGCTTGTTCGCGCTCATCCCGTCCCTGCTCTAACACAATCATCTGACTCATTGGCCGCATCTCCTCCATGATAGGGGCCGGCCTGCCACGGCGGCAGGCTGGCCCTCGGTCCTAATACTCGTCGGGCAACAGCAGCGTGGTCGCGTGGCGGTCTGCCTCGGTGATGATCCACACGCGGCCACCGCCTTGCAGGTGATAGACGCTGAACACGCGCGCGCCGTCACGGATCGCGTCCTCGTTGAGGCCCGCATCGTCGGGGTTAATATCGCCCCAATCGCCGCACCAATGGCGCGCGAACAATTGTGGGGGCGTGGTCAGGCCCGCCGCGCACGCGTCGAGGGCGGCGACGGTGGCGCTCAGGGCGCCGAGCCCAAACAGGCCCGGTACGGGTAGCTCGACGCCGCACCCGGTGCACAGGCGCCGCGTGACGGGCGGCTTGGCGACGATGGGAATGACCGCGCCGCCGTAAGGGCGGGGTTGAATGTCCGCGTGCGCGAAGCAGGCCGGGCACAACAGGCGCGCGCGATGCTGGTAGGCGAGCGGTTGCGGCGCGAGGGGGGCGGCAATGGCGGTGATGGTCATGGTGTGCATCCTCCTGATGGTGCGCCGTGGGCGGGGGCGTGTGCCCTGCCCACGGCCGTTGTCGGGATTAGAAGGGGATCGCGTCGTCCAGGCCGACGCCGGCGCTGATGGCGATGGCGCGCTTGGTGGGCGGCTCCTGCGTGCGGGCAAACGGGCGGTGCCGCCGGAGCGCGTCCCGATACGTGCGCTCTAGCTCCGTGTGATGCATGTCGCAGAGGCCGCACGTCTCGACGCTGACCTTCCAGCCGTCTACGTGGTGTCGCGCGGTCGCGGGGGCCGTGCAGCCGAGCCACGCGCACCGGCCAAGGGTGGGCGTCGCCGTGCGCGCGGCAGCGCGGGCCTGGTCGCCCGCCTTGTTGCGCCCCAACACCGGATCGCGCCCGAACTTGGCGCGATAGGTGGGGGCCAGCTTCTGTAGCAGGTACTCGCCCCAACCGGCGTCGAGGGCATGGGCGAACCCAACCGTGCCGATCTTGCTGTAATGCGCACGCCCATAACGGGCAAAAGTCGCCTGGCCTCCCAGCCGCCCGCGCTCCTGGGGGGTGAGCGCGTGGGGCGTCCCACCGGGGGCGGGGATAGGCGGGGTGTGGGTATCCTGGGCCTGTGCTACCATAAGGTGAACTCCCTTGTAGGGGGTCTCACGCGCGGGTTGCCCAATACTCTTTCCACGGAGGGGCAGCCCGCTTTTTGTTCCCTACTCCTATATTATACTCCCTACATAGGGATTATATCAAGGGTAAAAGGGGCTAAAATAGGGGCAAAATGGGCACATATTTATTCGGCCCATGCCCCGCTAAAGCGAAGATATTTCAGGGCGTGGACCTGCGCGGTCGCTGCGGCGTCACGCTTAAAAGTGGCGGTCTCGTCGGCGTCGCGGGGGTGCGCGCCGAATAATCGTCAGTTGGGGGAGAGGCGCGGAAACGTGCGTTTCCGGGGCGCTTGGGAGAGGGGAGCCGGTCTATTCTTTTTCCAAGTAGCGAGTCGTCGCCGGGCGTCCGCTCGCTACCACCACGAGCGTTCGCCGCCGTGGTCCGGCTACTGCCTTACCCCCCCCCATATGGGGATAGTTGAAAGTACCGGGTTGTGGCTATCATCGTGTGTCATCCGCGCCGATGCCTATAGCATGGAGCTATCACCCGACTATTTCCCCGACGAGCTACGCATGGACTGGCACCAGGCGCGCGATCTGCGCCGCGACATCAACCAGGAAGCGGAGACCTACCGCGTCGTGCGCCTAGCACAACCAGAGGGCTTGCCCTCGTGGGAGATCGAGGTCGAATATCGCCCGACCGGCGAGGTGTTTTGCCTGCGCTGGTGGGCCGAGTGGGCCGAACGGGTACGGAGCGACGCAGGGTATCAACGCCGACTCCGTCGCACCATCGCGTAACATTTTGCACATCCGAAGCATTAGAGTAATGAAGTGGGGGACGGGTATAGGCCGACGCCGGCGCCTTTGGCTGATGGGTGTCGACGCCGTGAGCTTCGCATCCGTCCCGCCCCACCGACCGCACCCTCCCCCCCTTGACCGCGCCGTGGCCATCAGTATCATGGAGGGTGAAACCACGCGCTGATCGAGATGGAACAGGGGAGGGGGATCATGGCACGGAAAGGGCGGCACGGGCAGACGATGATCAGGACGGGGACACGGGCGAGGGGTGCGCCCGAGACGAATCCGCCGCTTGGCGCGGCCATCATGGAGGTCGTGGATACCCAACTGCGCGACGGTACACCGCCGGAGACGCGCCACACCCTCGACCGGCTTCTGGCGGACGGCCACACCGAGGACGAGGCGCGCCGGCTGATCGCCTGCGCGGTGACGAGCGAGATCTTCGACGTGCTCACGCACAAATAGCCCTACGACGAGGCCCGCTACGTCGCCGCGCTCCACCGCCTGCCGGTACTACCCTGGGAGTAGGGTTGAACGCCGCGACGAGGCGCGGCCTGAGCACGGCGATGCGGGCGGTGTAGCCGATACAAAGACAAGGCGGGGACGGACACCGACCGGTGTCGGTGTGGTGGCTGATGGCGTCGTCGTCGCGCGTCATGCCCGCCCATCCCGCCAACGTGTCGCCGGCGCTGTCCCCCTGGGGTGAAAATAGAGGTCTCCGTGCCGGCGCCTGTTGCGGTTAAAGCGTGGCTCACGCGTGGACACGGCGTTTCGGTGCAACGAGGGCGACGAGGGCTCCGAGCCACCAGAGGAGCACCGCGCCAACGTACCACGTATTGATATAAAACAGATTGATGGCGATCCCGCCCACCAGGCCCCCCAGCAGCAACACGACGCCGGCCACGCGGGGGTGGCTGACGGCCAGCAGCCCTGCGCCGGCGGCGACGACCGCACAGAGGAGCGCCAGCCACCCGAAGCCGGCGCGCGCGGCATAGGCCGCGGCGTTCTCCCGATCGGCAGCGGAAGCGATAAAGGCCGTGATCACGCTGGACACGCCCACGCTGCTGCCGAGCAGCGCCACCGGGACAGGCAGCCACGCCCACCAGGCCGCCGCGCGTCCCCTGCGTCGGGCCAGCAGGGCGACTACGGCCAGCAGCCCTGAGACCCCGACCCCTGCGAATCCGACAAGCGGGGCGAGGGCCGCAGGGAGCAGGATGAGGCAGGCGACAAGGACGGCCCAGGCCCTGCGTTTCATCGTACGCCGTCTCCTTCCCCACGCGGCCCGTGGTGTGGTCGGGTCGCGTGTCCCTATCATAGCACCAGCGACAGACCCGCCACGCCTCCGGTTAGGCCGCCGTGAGTGGCCGTAACGAGACGTCGTACCCCAGGGCTTGCAAGCGCTTGACGAGGCGACGTTCGACCGCCTGCCGGTCGCGCTCGTCGAAGTAGGTCACGCCGAGATCGTGGTAGGGCTCGTGTCGCGTCAGGATGTGATAGACGATCACCAGGATGGAGTGGGCGACGGCGACCGCCGCCCGCTTGGCCCCGCGTCGTGCTGCGATGCGCCGGTACTGCGCGCCCAGGTATGTCTTCTTGCTGCGCCCCGCCGCTTTGGCCGCCTCGACTAAGGCCGCGCGTAACCAGGGCGAACCCTTACGCGTCTTGCCGCCGTGCCGCTTGCCCGCGCTCTCGTTGTTGCCGGGGCACAAGCCTGCCCACGATGCCAAGTGCCCCGCTGTGCGGAAGCGGCTCAGGTCCGTGCCCACCTCAGCGACAAGCACCTCGGCGGTGCGCCGGCCGATGCCCGTGACCGTGTCCACCTGCGCGATGGCCTCCTCAAACGGGCGCACGCGCTCCGCGATCTCGGCGCTCACCCGGTCGATGATGTCGTCCAAGCCGTCGATGTGCGCGAGTTGCTGCGCGACCAGGAAGCGCTGATGGGCGGCGAATTGTCCGCGCAGCGCCTTCTCCAACTGCGGCAGCTTCTCGCGCAGCTTGCCGCGCGCCAACTGGGCCAGTGCCGCCGCGTCGGTCCGCCCGGCCACCAGCGCGGCGAGCATGTCCCGCCCGCTCTTGCCCATGATGTCGGTCGCCACCGCCGACAACTTGATGTTGGCCCCTTCGAGCGTCTTCTGCAGGCGGTTCACCTCGGCGCTGCGTTCCTGCTGTGTTCGCTAAGATAAAAGCAGGCCAAACGGCAGGATAAAAGTCGGCCACTCTGTACAGCCGTCCTCTACGCTCTAAAGGGTGCAATCTTTGGAGAAAGGGGACGACGGAAAGGTGTACACAGT
>JAABUR0100006045.1_pt1 | contig 15013 bp, 19 predicted proteins | sample 5560091 | NCBI WGS metagenome assembly JAABUR01 (sample SAMN10711879, study PRJNA513375) | rock metagenome | isolation source: Antarctica rocks | place: Antarctica: Victoria Land, University Valley sud
GCGCGCGCTCGCCGACCGGCTCAACGGCCCCAGGCCTCGCGCCACGACCGCATACGCGCTCACCCAGCCGCTCACAACCACCACTCACACAACGACCGGTCGCCCGACCTCATCAACACGAGCTTCATGCACGATCCGGGCTAGGTCTGCCGCTCAAGTCGCCTGGCTTCAAGGCGCTCGCCGATGCACGCGCGTGGCGAGTCGCTCAGCTCGCCGCCCCGAGGACCGCAGGGCCGCACGGAAGAGGAGCCGAGACCGTGCGGGACGTGTCGACACACTGGCTCGAATTGGCCCAGACGGGAAGGGCAGTGAACCGGGCAGGCGAGCCGTTCGGAGCCGTCGCGCCGGCGGCCGAGCGCCTCGCGCACGCGGGCGGGGTTCTCCCGTCGAGAAGGCGCTCAAGATCGCGCCGTAAGAGTCGCGTGCAAGTGCTCTCTACTATCCTCGATAGTTGTGCGGCACACGAGGGAAGCGGAGGGCGGTTAACTTGGCGAGTCGTCAGGAGAAGAAGGAGGAGCGCCGGCGCGAGCGGCTCGAACGCGAGCGCAAGGAAGCCGCCGCGGTCGCGCGGCTCAAGCGCCTGCAGCTCGCGGGGGGCGGGCTGTTGGGACTCGCCGTGCTGGCCGCGGCGACGGTAGCGGTCGCTGCCGGCCTCGGCGGCGGCGGCGACACCGGGGATAAGGCCCCAAGCAGCGCCGCCAGCTCGTCGGTCAAGCTGCCGACGCAGCAGACGTCCGACTACGAGGCGGCGGCCAAGGCCGCCGGGTGCGAACTCCCGAACCCGGCGTTCGAGGACGCGGGGCACGAGGAGAAGGACTTCAAGGCGTCGGACTACAAGACGAACCCGCCGACGTCGGGCACGCACTTCCCCGAGTGGTATGACGACGGCGTCTACGAGCCGGGCACGACACCGAACCTCGGCAAGCTCGTGCACACGCTCGAGCACGGCCGCATAGACGTCCAGTACAAGAGGGGGACGCCCAAGGGGACCGTGGAGGAGCTGGAAGCCCTGGTGGCAGAGCAGAACGAGGGCTATCACATGCTGCTCTTCGAGAACACGACCGACATGCCGTACGCGGTCGCGGCGACGGCTTGGACTCATCTGCTCGGGTGTCCGACGATGAACAACAAGGTGTTCGACGCGCTCCGGACGTTCCGGGCCCGGTATATCGACAAGGGCCTCGAGAACGCGCCCTAGAAGCCTTCTCATGCCCCGATCCTGTGCCCGCGCTCCCCGGCGTCAGTCGGGCCGCCGCGGGGCACGTCAGCGCGGTCGGGCTTGGTGTCGTCGAAGGACCGCGGGTCCTCGGCGGGCTCCAGATGGGTGAAGGCGCGCGAGCCGGCTTGCCAGGTGCGAAGCGCGTGGAACTGGACGCCGTCGCGCTCGAATCGGTCCAGCACCGCTTGTTGTCTACCCAACTGCCGTCTCGCAACTACGATGGCCGGTAGTATGTCTCTCCGATTTGCTGGCGTCCTGGCCATCCTGGCGACGGTCGGCGTGGCGGAGCACTTCTACGATCGCGACGGCTCGATCGCACCTGTGTTCCGCGGTGGGCGGTCTTGGCGGCCGACCGCGTTCTACGACGCAACGGGAGAACTGGTCTTTACCCACCAGGGTGCTTATCCGTCCGAGCAGGACCTCGCAGACGAGATCGAGAGGTACGCGCTCGATGGTTGACGCGCCGAATCTTGCGCTGGCGTTCGCCGCCGGTCTCGTGTCGTTCCTGTCGCCGTGTTGCTTGCCGCTGGTTCCTGGCTATCTCGCGGCCGTCTCGGGCCACTCGCGCGGCGAGGAGCGTCGTAGAGTCGATCCGCTGGCGCTGGCGCGCGCCGGCGTTTTCGTCGGAACGTTTTCGCTGATCTTCGTCGGATTCGGGCTGACCGCAACGGCGCTCGGGTCGTTTCTGTTCGACAACCAGCCGCTGCTGAACGAGGTGGCGGGCGTGCTGATCATCGCCATGGGGCTGCTGTTCATCGGCTCGGTGTTCGTCCTGCGGCTCAATCGCGAGTGGCGGCCGGACACGTTGATCGCGCGCGCGGGCAGGGGGGCCCGGTGGTCGCCGGAGCCGCGTTCGCCGTTGCCTGGACTCCGTGCGTGGGGCCGACGCTGGGCGCGATCCTGGGCTTGGCCGCTACGTCGGAGGGCACCGCGGAGGGCGCCGGGCTGCTGGCTGTCTACTCTGCCGGATTGGCGCTGCCCTTCCTGGTTTCGGCTGTCGCCTTCGACGCCGCGACGCGCTCGTTCGCGTTCTTCAAGCGTCACTACGTGGCGATTCAGATCGGCAGCGGCGTCGTCCTCGTCGCGATGGGCGTGCTCGTGCTCACGGGCGAGCTGTTCCGGCTCAACATCGAGGCGCAGCAGTTGCTGGACCGCTTGGGTTTGAACATCTTCAAGAGCGTGTAGCGGCGCCGGCGGTGGTTGACGTCAAGGCGTGGCTCTGAGCGTCCAAGAGCGGCCGCCGTCGCTTGAGCGCTTGACGGTGCCGTCGACGAGCGCTGCGTACAAGTCCTCGTCATGCCCGATGAAGGCGGCAGGTTGCCCGCCGATCCTCCCAACCGGCTTCCACTTGCTACCGCCATCGGGGCTCAACTCGACGACACCGTCGCCTCCGACGAGGTACAGCCGCTCGGGCGCCGGCCAGGCCAGCAGTCCGGCGAGATCAGTGCGCACTGGCCGCCAGCCTTTGCCGGCGTCGGCGGATCTCACGATGCCGCGCTCGGTCGAGGCTATGACGTGCTGCGATGACTGCGGGTCGACCGCGAGACTGAAGATGGCCGGCGTTGGTGGCCGCCGCTGCCAGCTGCGTCCCCCGTCGGCGGAGGCCATGAGAGCGCCGTCGGCGCTGTTGACGCCGTAGATCTGGCGCCCGGCGGACTCGAGCACGTGAAAGTCGGCCTCGCCGCTCAACGACACGTTCTTCCAATTCCGACCCCCGTCGCGCGACTCGATCAGGCCGAGGTTCGGAGGCAGCTCTGCCTGGTTGGGATCGGGGTGGCCGGAGCCGACGAGGCGGCCCTCCGCGGGGATCGAGAAGCCCATGATGTCCTGACGCGAGGCGCCGACGCGATGTGCCTGCGTCTGCCCCGCCGGCACGGTCCAGAGGCCCGTGTGGGTCGCGATGTAGAGCGTGTCGCCGCGGACGCCGAGCCCATGGATGTGTTGGAGCCCTGGGTCTGGAGCGCCAGCGGCGGTCTCGCCGGAACCGGGCTGGTCCACCACTGGATCGTCGCCGCCGCAGCCAACGAGGATCAGGGCCACGGCAAGCGCGACGATGAGCAGCACGGCCGACACCCACATTCTCATCCGGCTGATTCTACTAGCGCGGATAGTAGAGTGTGTCTGGAGGGTGTCTTCCCACCGCTTGACTCTCGTTGTCCTCTTGTCGCTCGCCGCGCTCGCGTTGTTGCCGACGGCGGCGTTCGGTCATGCGGCGTTCGTCGGCTCGACACCTGGGCCGGGCATGCGGCTCGAGTCGTCGCCTCGCCGGCTCGTGCTGCGTTTCACCGAGCCGCTGAACCGCCGGCTCAGCAGCGTCAAGCTCGCGGCGATTGCGGATGGCCGGCCCGTTGCCGCGTCAGTGCGGGCCGTGAGCGCACGCCAGCTCGACGTCACGCCCGTCGGGAGCTTGGCGCGCGGCGCATACCGCGTCGAGTGGCATACGGTCTCGACCCAGGACGGCCACGCGCTCGAGGGGTCGTACTCCTTCGGCGTCCAGGCTGCGGCAGTGGGCGGTGAGCACTCGCTCGAGCAGAGCCCGCTTGCTCGTGACGGGTGGTTGCGGGTCGGGCTGCGCGCGGCGCTCTACGGGTTCTCGCTCGTCCTGGTCGCGGCGCTGCTCGTGCCGTTGCTCACACGTCGTGCCCGCTGGCTCGTGCCGGACGCCCTGAGCGGCGTCCTCGCGGTCGGTCCGGTGCGCGAGCGTGAGGCACGCCTGACCGGTTCGCTCGCCTGGCTGACCGTCATGGCGGCCGTCGGCGCGACGCTGGCCGAGGCGGCCGATGCCGCCGAAGGGCTCGCGCCGGCGAGGGTCGCCGACTTCCTGCTCGCCAACGAGGCGGGCGTGGCGCGGTTGCTCGTGGTCGCGCTGTTCCTCGGATCGGCCTGGCTATGTCACCGGCGACCGCGGATGAGCGCGGCATTGGCGGTCTTGGCGCTGGGAGCGGTTGCCGCCTCCGGGCACGCCAGCTCGGCCTCGCCTCGGCTACCGAGCATCCTGAACGACTGGCTGCATCTTCTCGGCGCGGGCGTCTGGCTGGGCGGGATCGCGGTGCTCGTCGCCGTCTGGACGCCGACGTTGCGCCGCGCTGAACAGTCGGCGCGGCTGGAGGTCGCGCGCGAGGTGCTGCCGGTCTTCGGCCGTGTCGCGCTGCCCGCGTTCGCACTGGTCACGGCTACCGGTCTCCTAAGCCTCCTTACGCAGCTGGGGCATCTCGACGCTCTCTGGCAGACCGACTACGGTCGCGTGCTCGCGGTCAAGATCGGGCTCGTCGGCGTGATCGCCGCACTGAGCGGAGGCCACGCGCTGCGCCTGCGGCCTCGCTTGCTGGTCGCAAACCCGCACCCGCCGGAGCGCCTGGAGCGCCGTCACTGGCGGCTCGTACGCGCAGAACCGGTCGTAGGCGTCGCGGTCGTCACCGCCGTCGCGCTGCTCGCTGCGTTCCCGCTTCCGCCACGACAACTCGGTGAAGCAGACGAGGCAAAGGCGGCGGCGCCTGCGGCATGCGACCCATGCCCGCTGCCGCGGCCGGCGCCCGACGAGCTCGCGGTCGCTGACCAGGCCGGCCGCCAACTGGTCGCGGCCTGGGTGCGCCGCCGCCACGACGGCCTGACCGGCACGATCCGGCTGCTCGACTACCGCGGCCGCGCGCCACGCGTGCCGTTTCGCGTACTCGGCGCGACCACGACGCCGTGCGGAACGGCGTGCCTGCGCTTTCAGGCGCCCGTGGCTGATCAGCTCCGCGTCGCCGTTCGTGATGCCGGGCATCGCTACGTGGTCAGCTTGCCGGCGCGCTGGAGGGCCGACGCGAACGCTCGGGCTCACCGGATCCTCGTGCGCGCTCAGAAGATGATGCGGCAGCTGCGCTCGGCGCGCCAGACCGAGACCGTCACCAGCGGACCCGGCTCCCACGCTGCGACCAGCTACTGGCTGCGCGCCCCCGACCGCATGCGTTACCGGACCAGCGGCGGCGCGCGGACCGTCATCATCGGGCGCCGGCAATGGCTCAAGCCACCACGCTTTGCGTGGCAGCCCGGCCAATACGGGGCCGGCCTACGTTTCCGCACGCGGGCCTGGTTCCGCTGGACGACCTACGCCCGGACGGTTCGGCTAGTCGGCATCCGCCGATCGGGGCCCGACCGGGTGGCCGAGCTGGCGCTGATGGACGAGGGCACTCCCGTGTGGTTCCGACTCGCCATCGACCTGAACACGCATCGCGTACTGACCGAGTCAATGGCCACCAAGGCGCACTTCATGGACAGCCGATATTTCGCCTTCGATCAGGCGGTGCGCATCTCCGAACCGGCAGCCGGCCGTGGCAGCTGAGCCAGCCGGGCTCCGTTCGGGTCGGGCAGTTCGGGCCTTCGGGCTCCTGGCGGTCGCCGCGTTCGTCGGCCTGCTGGCTTATGGCCTGGTGGCCCAAGCGCCGGACCGAACGATCGACGAAGCCCTGGCCCAGAGTCGCGCTGTGTCTGCGCCGGATTTCAATCTCGACGTGCTCGCCGACGGCCGCCTCGGGCACCTGGCGCCGGTCTGGCGGCGAGCGAGCCGGGACGGCAAGGTCGAGCTAGCCGAGCTCGAGGGCACCCCAGTGGTGCTCAACTTCTGGGCGTCATGGTGCGACCCCTGCCGCGAGGAGGCCTCGCTTCTGCAGCGCGGCTGGCAAGCCGCACGCGAGCGAGGCGTCCTCTTCCTCGGGCTGGACATGCAGGATGTCCGCCAGGATGCCCGCGACTTCCTGAGCGAGTTTCGCCAGGACTACCCGCACGTGCGGGACCCGGACCGAGGAACGGCGCGCCGTTGGGGCGCGACGGGTATCCCGGAAACGTTTTTCATCAGCGGCCGAGGGGAGGTGGTGGGCCACGTGATCGGGACGGTGACCGCAGCCCAACTCGCCGACGGCGTCGACGCGGCCCTTTCCGGCCGGCCGCGCGCCGCCGCCGCCGGAGGGGCGCAGCTCGCGCCGCGCTAGGAACCGCCTGGCGGCCGGTCGCGAAGCTTCTGTCGCGCGGTTCCGCTGCCCGCCGGGGTGCCGGCCGGCTCGACTCCCGTCAGACGAGAACGTGTTTCGCTGGCCCGTTTCAGAACGACCTAGGAGCGGCGCCCGACGAGGCGGCGGCTGCTCAGGACAGCGCCTGCGCCCAGCAGCACCGGCAGCACCGCCATCACGAGCATGCACGACTGCGCCGCCAGAAGCGGAAGGTTGAGCATCGCGTGCGTCGCGGCCTCGCTCACGCGCCAGAGCACGGCAGCGAGCGCGGCCAGAACGGCCAACGACCAGACGATCAGCGCGACGGGTAGCTCCCAGCTCAGCCGATCGCCGAGCAGATGCTCCACACGTTCTGGAGCGATGCCGACCACTGCCGGATCCGCGCGCTCGAACGCGAGCAGCGCCGACGCCAGCGGTTCCGCACCGGCGACTCGTAGTGCCGCCCCGTCCGCCGCCAACTCCGCTAGCGCGCCGTAGCATCGTGCAAGTCGCCGCGCGGCCGGAAGGAAGAAGAGACCATCGCCGATCGCCTGCGCAAGCGCGATTCGCAGCGGATCGCGGAGCCGGCAGTGATGCGCCTCGTGGGCGAGCACCGCGTCGAGCTCCTCGTCGCGAAGGGCCTTGAGGGTCCCGTCGGCCAGGTAGGTCCGCGGGCGAAGGAACCCTGCGCAGAAGGCATGAGGGGCGTCGCTGGCGAACAGAAGCGTTCCGTTCGGGCCGACCCCTGTCACGCGCAGCGCGACCAGGAAGCGGCGCGTCGCGCGAGCCCGGCGAAAGAGCGAACGCGCGCTGAGAGCCACGACGGCGAGAGTGAGGCTGCCGAGCGCCAGCACGATCACCGACACGGCGCTGACGTCCGGCAGGGCGAATCGCGAACACGCAGCAGCCAGCTCGAGCGGGGAAGGTGGGTGGAAGCTGACGGCCCTCACGGAGACGAGCAGCCCTGCCCCGAGCACGACGACTGCCAGCGCTGCCAGCGCGGCTTGCAGTCCGACGATGACCCTAGCTCTGGTCACGGCGTGCGAGCCGGCGCATCCGCTCGCGCTGTTTGGGGTCGAGCTGGTTCATCTGCCGCGCGAAGCCGACGAGTGCGACGTCGCCGTACTGCGCGACCAGCGCCTGGATTTCGGCCGCCGCGCGGGCGCGCCGATACTCGTCCCTGCTCATGACCGGCGTGTAGACATCGGTGCGCTGCTCGCGTCGCCGCTCGAGCAGGCCGTTGGAGTGCATCCGCGCCATAGTGGTCATGACCGTCGTGTAGGCCCGCGGCTTGTCCGCGCGCGCGTTGAGAGCCTCGAGCGCCGAGCGGACCGTCGTCTCGCTGAACTCCCACGCGAGCTCCATCAGCTCGGACTCGAGTTCATGCAGCGGCGCGGGACCGGCGTCTCGGGCTGACCTTGGCACTCGAGGAAGCCTAGCCTCGCTCGCCGGCTACCCGGGCGACATCGGCGGCGAGCCGCGCTTGACGCTCGGCGAGCTCATCGGTACGGCGCGGAGACGAGGCACACGACGGCCGGTGACCGCGGCGCAAACGCCAGAGCATGTGCACCGGGCACGAGAGCGCCGCTAGGACCGCTATCAACACCAGGAGCGTGGTCACGCTCGTGTCCCGGTCTCGGTCCGGTCGTCTTGAAGGCGCTCGATCTCGGTGCCTAGCCGGCGATGCTCCTCGCGCAACGTCTCCAATGATGGCGGGGTCGCGGGTTCGTCACGGTTGCCACGCATGCCTCGCGCCATGAACCACATCATCACGCCCATGCCGACCGGGCACGCGAGCGCGGCCACGCTCAGGAGGATGGCTTCCATCACTGCTCCTTCCGGGACGGTTAGTCCACTACGATGCACGATAGTAGACGCTGCTGTGCAACGGAGACGTCTCACGTAGCCCATGCGCCCATCACGCCCCGGCACTCGCGGCGGCCGCCCACGCGGACTGCTGCGCTCCCGCGCGTAGGGGAACGGGGGCAATGTCGCGCCGACGAGCAGGCGCTGCGTTGCGGTACCACGTGGAGCGCGAGAAGCGCGGCGCGTTCGCGTACTACTCGCTCGCCGAGGGCGCGCTCGAGCGCGTCTCCGGCCTGCTCGGCCAGGCCGTACCCGTCACGGCGTAGCGGCGGCGCCGCGCACCGTGCGCCACGATTCCCAGGTGATGCGCAGGATCACGGCGGTGATCACGAGGCCGATCAGCGGGTCGGCGATGTCGAGGCCGGCCGCCACCACGGCGGCGGAGGCGATCACGGCGAGCGAGACGTACGCGTCGGCGCGCGCGTGGGCGCCGTCGGCGACGAGGGCAGGGCTCCCGAGCCGGCGCCCGGCGCGCGTGCGGATCGCCGCGGCGATCCAGTTCCCCGCGAAGCCCACCGCGCCGGCGACGGCGAGCGCGCCGAGCTGGTCCACCTGCGCCGGCGTGATGAGCCGTGCGATGGCTTCGTAGCCGGCGACGCACGCGCTGACGAAGATGGCGAGCACGACGGCGAGGCCGGCCCATCGCTCGGCGCGCGCGCTGCGGAGCGCGAAGGCGATGCCCAGCGGGGCGGCGGTGAGCGCGTCGCCGGCGTTGTGGATGAGGTCGGCGAGCAGCGCGACGCTGCCCGAGGCGGCGAACACGACCACCTGCGCCGCGGCGGTGATCGCGAGCACGAGCAGCGACAGCGAGACGGCGCGCATGCCGGCCCGCGAGCGCTTGATCGTGTCGTCGACCAGGCCGTGCGAATGCTCGTGCGCGCCGTGGCCGTGATGCGCGTGCGAGCTCATGCGGGCGTCGGCGTGATCGCTCGCTCGCCCGTGCTGCGCCCGGGCAGGCCGAGGTGCACGTGCTCGACGTGCCCGACGACCTGCTCGAGCAGCTCGGCGACATGGTCGTCGTGCAGCTCGTAGACGACCTGCCGCCCGTCGCGCTCGCCCACCACGAGGCCGAGGTGGCGGAGCAGGCGGAGCTGATGCGAGACCGCCGAGCCCTCCATCCCGACCGCGTGCGCGATGTCGCCGACCGACGCCGGGCCGGCGTGCAGCCGCGCGAGGATGCGCAGCCGGCTCGGCGCCGACAGCGCCTGCACGCTGTCGGCCGCGGTGCGCGCGAACGCGGGGTCGTCGAGCAGCCGCTCGATCCGAAGCTCGTCACCGGTGTGGGCCACGCTCTGGAGAATAGCTGAACGACTGTGCAGTTATGCAGCGGTCCCGCAGGCGGTAGCGTCGGCGGAGCGATGATCTTCCGCCAGCTCATCCACGACGACCTCGGCTGCGCCTCCTACCTGATCGGCGACGACGGCGCCGGGATCGCCGCCGTCGTGGATCCTCGGCTCGACATCGACGAGTACCTGCGGCTCGCCCGCTACCTCGGCGTCCGGATCGAGCACATCCTCGAGACCCACAACCACGCCGATCACGTATCGGGTCACGGCCGGCTGGCAGCCGCCACCGGTGCCACGATCCACATCCACCGGGCCGCGAGCCCCGGCTACGACCACGCGCCGTTCGACGACGGCTGGGAGCTGGAGCTCGGCGCGCTGCGCGTGCGCGCCCTGCACACGCCCGGGCACCGCCCGGAGCACACCGCGTTCGCGCTCACCGACACCGCCCGCAGCGAGCATCCGTGGGCGGTGCTCAGCGGCGACACGCTGTTCGTCGGCGACATCGCGCGCCCCGATCTCGCCGTCGACAAGGAGGAGGGCGCGCACGGGATCTTTCGCTCGCTGACCGAGCGGCTGCTGACGCTGCCGGACGTCTGCGAGGTGTGGCCCGGCCACCTCGGCGGCTCGCTGTGCGGCGGACCCGGCCTGGATCTCAAGGTGTCGTCGACCGTCGGCTTCGAGCGCGCCAACCAGGAGCTGCTCCAGATCGGCGACGAGGAGGAGTTCGTGCGGCGGACGACGGCGGCGCTCGGCCCCCAGCCGCCGAACTTCCGCAACATCGTCGCGCTCAACCAGGGACCGCTGGCCAAGGAGAGCGTCGACGCGCACCCGCTGACGCCGCGCCAGGTCGACCAGGCGCTGCGGGACGGCGCGCTCGTGGTCGACGTGCGCACCGAGCTGCAGTTCGACGAGGCGCACATCCCGCGCTCGGTCTCGATCACCGCGCGCCGCGCCGGCTTCGGCTCCAAGCTCGCGTGGCTGGCCACGCCCGAGCAGGCGCTCGTGCTGGTCGGCCGCGACGACGAGGACGCGCTGGAGGCCGCCGCGCTCGCCGCCGCCGTCGGCCTGCGCAAGCTCGCGGGCTACCTCGCCGGCGGCATGACCTCGTGGCGCGAGGACAAGCTGCCCGTCGAGCGGGTCGCGCGGCTCACGGTGCCCGAGCTGCACGCGCGCTGGGGGGCCGGCCGCGAGGGCCTGCAGATCCTCGACGTGCGCGAGCGCGACGAGTGGGACGCCGGCCACATCCCCGGCTCGGTCCACATGCCCTACCACGACATCGACGCGATTCCCGACGGGGTCGACCCCGGCCGGCCCGTCGCCGCGATCTGCGCCTCCGGCCAGCGCGCCGCGGTGGCCGCGAGCCTGCTGTCCCGCTACGGCGCCGCCGACGCGATCCACGTCGTCGACGGCGGCGTGCCGGAGTGGCGGCGGCGCGGCTGGCCGACCGACCCGCCGGGCGGCGCCGGTCCTTGCCCCCCCGCGACGGCCAGCTAGACTCGGGGCCGGGCCGGCGGCCATGAGATGGGCCGCGGTTCGCAGCTCAGCAGCACGAGCCGCCGGGCCTCTCGACACGGGAGGCGCGCGCGCTCCGCCCACACCCCATCGACGCACAGAAAGCCGCATGCGGTGAGTCCCGGATCCCTACCTACCGACCGCCCCTCCCCGGCGGACGAGCTGCTCCGGTACGAGCTGCATCCGGAGCGTGGGAGCGTCCGCGTGCGCGCCATCGGCACGCTCGACCTGGCCACGGCGCCGGGGCTCGACCGGCAGCTCACCGAGCTGCGCGAGGCGGGCTGGAAGCTGATCGTGGTCGACCTGGCGGACTGCGGTTCATGGACTCGAGCGGGCTCCGGCTGCTGCTGCGCTGGGACGCCGAGGCACGGCGGGACGGCTTCAGCCTGCAGCTGGTGCCGGGTCCCGCCCCGGTGCAGCGCGTCTTCGAGCTCACGGGCATGACCGAGCGCCTGCCCTTCATCAGCTCTTCCTGATCGGCGCCGCAGCCGGTGGGCGGGCGGCCGGCACGGGTCAGCCGTCCGCGTAGGCGCGCAGCGTGCGGGCCACGTCGAGCAGGGCGGGCAGCAGCGCCGCGCGGCGCTCGGTCCCGAGCCGCATCGTGGGGCCGCTGATGCCGACGATCGCCGCGAGCCGCCCGGCCGCATCGGGGACGCCGGCCGCGATGCCGGCTAGGCCCGGCTCGTGCTCGTCGGCGAGCTCGGCGTAGCCCTGCTCGCGCACGCGGGCGAGCTCGGCGCGCAGCGCGTCCGGCGCGCTGATCGTCTGCGCGGTGAAGCGCTCCGGTCGCTCGCGCGCGAGCCACGCCGCGAGCTCGTCCTCCCCCAGCGCGGCGAGCACCACCTTGCCGGCGGCGGAGGCGTGCAGCGGGAACGTGCGACCGACCCAGTTGGTCGCGCCGAGCAGGCCGGGCGCGTCGACCTGCGCGATCACGTCCATCGCCGGCCCGGGGCGGGGCACGACGAGCGCGGCGCTCTCGCCCACGTCGGCCGCGAGCCGCTCGATCGGCGCCCGGGCGCCGGTGAGCAGGGCGCGGTGGGGATCGCCGGCGCGCACCAGGCGCACGAGCTCGTACCCCACGACCCAGCCGTCGTCATCCGCCGCGCGCTCGACGAAGCCGGCGTCGGCGAGCGTGGCCAGCAGCCGGGCGGCGGTGGCGACCGGGAGCTCGCACGCGCGCGCGAGTGCAGCGGTCGACGTCCCGCCCGGCGCGCCGGCGACCGCCCGCACCAGCGCGATCGCGCGCGCCAGCGACTGCGTGCGCGGGAGGCCGGGAGCGTGCGTTACCGCTTGCCGCGACGGCATCCGGGTGGTTCAATCGCGAGCACCATATGAGCGAAGTAGATCACATCGTGATCTAGGAGGACGACGCCGACGCTCGTCGACTGCGACATCCACGTGGGCTACGACACCGTGCTCGACCTCGTCGAGTACATGGACGCCCCCACGCGCGAGCTGGTCGTCAACTGCGGCACGAACGGCCTCGGCATGCCGAGCTACCCCTGGTACCACCCGACCGGCTGGCTGCGCAACGACGCCTACGACCGCGAGTCGACCGAGGTCGGCGCACAGCTCGTCGGGCAGACGCTCGAGCAGGTCCGCGCAAAGGCCCTCGACCCCGCCGGCGTCACCTACGGGATCCTCACGCCGGACGAGGCGGCGGCGTTCTCGATCCTCCCCAACGGCATCCTGGCCGCGCATCTGTGCCGCGCGTACAACGACTGGCTGCTCGAGCGCTGGCTGCTGGAGGAGCCGCGGCTGCGCGGCCTGCTGGTCGTGCCCGCCCAGCACCCGGAGGCCGCCGCCGCCGAGATCCGCCGGCTCGGCGGCCGCGACGAGTTCGCCGGCGTGTTCCTGCCCGGCGCCGCGCGGATCCCGTACGGCGGCCCGGTGCACGACCCGATCTGGCGCGCCTGCGAGGAGCACGGCCTCCCCGTCGTCGTGCACACGCACTTCGAGGGGGTCGGCATCGCCGGCCCGGTCACCGCCGCCGGCTATCCCGACTTCTACGCCGAGTACCACGCGCTGTGCGGATCCGGCATGCACGGGCACTTCGCCTCGATCCTCGCCCACGGGATCCTCGAGCGCTTCCCCAGCACGGGGCTGATGCTGATGGAGGGCGGCCTCGTCGCGTTCGTCGGGCTGCTGTGGCGCATGGACAGCGTGTGGCGCGCGTGCCGCAGCGAGATCCCGTACTGCCGGCGGCCGCCGTCGGAGTACGTGTTCGAGCAGGTCCGCTTCACCACGCAGCCGCTTGAGGAGCCCCCCGAGGACCGGCTGCTGGCCGGCGCGCTGGAGGGGCTGCGGCCGTGGGAGACGCTCTGCTACTCGAGCGACTACCCGCACTGGGACTACGACGAGCCGACCCAGACGCTGCGCCGGCTCCCCGCCGGATGGCGCGACGCCGTCGCCCATCGCAACGCCTGCGCGTTCTTCCGGCTGCCCGCCGCGGTGCCGGCATGAGCCGGGCGCCCGCCCAGGCGCGGATCCCGCTCGCCAGCGCCCCGGCGCCCGGCGAGCGGCGGATGCTCGAGGTCGGCGGCCGCCGCGTCGGGCTGTACCGCGTCGGCGAGGAGCTGCACGCGCTCGCCGACCGCTGCCCGCACCGCGGGGCGCCGCTGTGCTCGAGCGGCAAGGTGGTCACGGCGATCGAGCTGCGCGACGGGCGCCCGGCGCTCGGGCCCGCCGGCGCGCTCGTCCGCTGCCCGTGGCACAAGTGGGACTTCGACATCGCGTCCGGCCGCTGCGAGGTCCACCCGCGCCTGCGCGTGCGCCGCTACGCGGTCCGCGTCGACGGCGACGACGTGGTCGTGAGCCTGGCGCACCCGTGACCGGTTTCGCCGCATGCCCTGCCGGGGCATGCGCGTCGGGAATGCAACCCGAGCGCGTCGTCCTGTTCCGTCCGCGCACGATCCTCCAGGCGGCGGGCGTGCTGCTCGGCGTGGCCGCCGCGCTGTGGGTCGTGTTCGTCTCGATCCGCGTGCTGACCTGGGTGTTCGTCGCGCTCTTCCTCGCGCTCGCCCTGGACCCGGCGGTGCGGGTCCTGCAGGCGCGCGCGGTGCGCCGGCGCGGCGCCGCGGCGGCGATCATCTACCTCAGCGTGATCGCCGTCATCGGGCTGCTCGCCGCGCTGCTCGTGCCGCCGCTGGCCGACGAGGTGCAGGGGCTCGCCGACGCCGCCCCCGGCTACGTGGGCGACCTCACGGCCGGGCGCGGGCCGCTCGGCTTCCTCGAGCGCGACTATCAGATCGTCGAGCGGGTCCGCGACGCGACCAAGAGCAACGGCGGGTCGGTCCTCGGGGGCGGCGCCGGCACGGTGTTCGACGTCGGCCGCGGCGTGCTGACCGGCATCGTCGGCTTCATCACGATCGTGTTCCTGACGCTGTTCATGATCCTCGAGGGGCCGGCGTGGGCGGAGCGCGGCCTCGGCCTCCTGCCCCCGGCGTCGCGGCCGCGCTGGCGCAACGTCGGCCACCGGATCGCGCAGACCGTCTCGGGCTACGTGACCGGCAACCTCCTGCTCTCGCTCATCGCGGGCGTCAGCTCGACGATCGTGCTGCTGATCATGGGCGTGCCGTTCGCGCTCGCGCTCGGGCTCCTCGTCGCGATCCTTGACCTGATCCCGCTGGCCGGAGCGACGCTCGCCGGGCTCATGCTCGCCACGGTCGGCTTCCTCACGTCGGTCACCGCGGGCGTCGTGATGCTCGTCTACTTCACGCTCTACCAGCAGCTGGAGAACCACGTGCTGCAGCCCCTGGTCTACGGGCGCACCGTGCAGCTCTCGCCGCTCGTCGTGCTGATCGCGATCCTGATCGGGACCGAGGTCGCCGGCGTGCTCGGCGCGCTCGCCGCGATCCCGGTCGCCGGCACGCTGCAGATCCTGCTGCTCGACTGGCTCGCGCACCGCCGCATGGCCGCCGAGGAGGATGGTCCGGCCGCCGTCGCGGCCGAGGCGGTCGCGCCCGAGCTCGGCTAGCGCCGGCCGCGGCCCATCCGGTCGAGCTCCTCGAGCGACTGCCCGGCGCCGAGCGCGACGCACTCGAGCGCGTGCTCGGCGACCCGGACCGGCATGCCGGTGTCGCTCTCCAGCCGCTCGTCGAGGCCGCGCAGCAGCGCGCCGCCGCCGGCCAGGAGGATGCCCTCCTTCGTGATGTCGGCCGCCA
>JAABUR0100006046.1_pt1 | contig 15013 bp, 16 predicted proteins | sample 5560091 | NCBI WGS metagenome assembly JAABUR01 (sample SAMN10711879, study PRJNA513375) | rock metagenome | isolation source: Antarctica rocks | place: Antarctica: Victoria Land, University Valley sud
GCCGTGTCGGCTCCCGCGGTGATTCCGACCGCGACGGGCGCTCCGTCCGCCTCGCTGTTCTCCCCGGATTCGATCCCGTCAGGGGACCTCGCGACGGTGGCCGCCAGTTGTGGTGGCAGTGAGGCGACGCTTGTCGCCGACGGTGGCATCTTCCCCGACACCGGGACCTCGAAGTATCCCGGCATCGGCGACGCGGCGGTTTCGTGGGTAGCGCCGGATGTCAGGGTCGACACGACGGTGACGTTCTCGCTCCTCGATGCCAACGGCGTCGTGCTGTTTTCGACATCGACCCTCGTCACGGCCGGCGGCGCTTCAATCGGATTGTCGCTGGACTGCGTGGCCAGTAGTGCCGCTGGCCAGACGGTCCCAGTCGTCGTCACGGGGTCGGGTCGTGTATCCCTCGGTGCGGGCGCGGGATCCTGGCTGGCAATGCCCCCCAACACCGATTACGATCCGGGCACCGGCGGCGCGACGCTGGCATTCACGCTCGTGGGCGGCGAATCCGTGACCCTGATCTGGAAAGCACCCGAGACCGCACAGACCGCCACACTGTCCGCCTCTGGTCCGACCGGGGTGGCCCCCGCAAGCTGCCAGGTCGAGGTCATGGCTCCTGAGCAGACCGTCGAAGCGACCGTCCCAGCACCCACCGTTCCGACACCGCCCGCTACTGGTATCGCCTCGACCGCGACCAGCGAGGCGCCGGCACCGGTCGTGACGGCGACCACATCGGGCATCACTCCTGGCGACGGTCTGGTCCCATCTCTGGGAACCGTCCCGTCTCAGCCCGTCCCCGGAACCAATCCGGGGGATGGGATCGACGCTGATCAGAGCGGTGTCACAGCGTCGGCGACCGAGGCGGGGGGAGACGGGACCGACCTGGGTGGTGCCACGACCCTACCACCCAGGTCCGTGTATCCAGCGATCCCGACCAGCGCGCCGCTCCCCGATGCGCCGCCGATATCGACCTTCCCAACCGGTGTGCCGGCTGTCCCGGTAACAACCTCCCCTTCGACCGGATCGGCAGCGGGCCCGGTCGGCACCGCGGCTGCGCCGACATCGACGGCCCGGCCGGTCCCCGCCGCGACGATCCGCCAGGCGACCGTACGATCGGGCCCGGCGGCATCGTCGTTCACCCCAGCAGTCCCAACGGCGACAGCCAGTTCACCGACCGCAACCAGTCGACCGTCGACCGCGACGAGCGCACTTCCGCCCATGGCGACCGCGGAGCCTCCAACACCAATCACGAGGACGGCTCCGCCCACGGCGACCGTTCCGTCGCCAGCACTGAATGACGGGTCGCCCGGCGCCCGGTTCCAGCCCGGTCCATCGGCTACCGCCGCTCGCCTGTCACCGACCCCGACGGTAGCGACCGCCCCCCCGACCGCAACGGCACCTCCAACCACGACGGTGACTGCATTGCCGCCTCTGGCCACGCCAACGAGCGCACTAGCCACGTCGACGCCGCCAGCGGCGACCGTAGCCGTCGTGCCATCACCCTCTGCTACCGTGACGCCTCGACTGCCTGCTACCGCCACATCGACGCCGGTTCGGCCAGGCCAGGCGGTGCCGGCAACCGAGGCGCCATCAGCGTCACCATCGTCCACTCGATCGCCCGAGGCCCCTCCCGATCAGCAGGCGATCACGGCGCCGGCGTCGCCTGCCACCCCGCCAGCAACGCCGATGCCGACCTCTGTCGCGACCATGGAATCGGTCACCGAGCGGATCGGCCCGACTGGTGGGACCATCGAGCATCCGGCCGGCGGCAGTCTCGTCGTCGCTGAGGGTGCCTTCGACGCGACGATGATCGTCTCAATGACCCTGATGCCGGACACCGATCTGCCAGTCTCGTCGGATGTCGACCTGATCCCGTCGACCGGCTATGACATCGAGATCTCCGGCACTGATGGCTCGGCCATGACGGCCTTGCCCGCTGGCGTGACCCTAAGCGTGACCGTGCCAGCGGCTCAGCGCGACGAGGCCGTCGTCTACTGGATCGATGGCGACGAGTTGTCTCGACTCGGCGTCACGAATCGCGATCGCGGCAGCATCTCCGCGCCGCTGACCCATTTGTCGCGGTATGTCGCCGGGGTGCCGATCGACGAGAACCCGAGACTCGGCTGGCTGCCGTGGGCGGTCGCGGTTGCGGCTGCCCTGTCTGTCCTGATCGCGGCTGGCTTCCTCGCCGCGCAGGCCCAGCGACGGCGAGGGCGGGCCGCTGGCGGTCGAGCGTAGTCTCGAGAGCGTGATCGGCGGCTCCCTCGTCTGGATTCGCGGGACGGTCGTCCGGCTGGAGCAAACGCGCTCGGGTGGCGCGGGAAGCACCGGTCGACGGGTGGCGAAGGACGAAGACCCGTCAGGACTCCGAACGGGTCCGGACGTTTGCCCGGACCCGTTCGTCGTCGACTCTCCGGACCGGGCGGGACCAGTGTCAGCAGGAGAGTTGCGAGTCGAGCGTCCCGCCGAACGTGTTGGTCCAGTAGGTCCCGTACTGGGAGTTCGCGTTGTAGGCGCTGCCAATCCCGATCGCCGTCAGGTTCGGGTTGAGCATGTTGGCCCGGTGGCCGGGGCTGTTGATCCAGCTCTGGACGGTGTCCGCGGCCGTACTGTAGCCAGCGGCGATGTTCTCGGCTCGCGTGCCATATGGGTAGCCGTAGTTGCTGATGTTGTCGCTCCAGGTGCCGATCCCCGGAAGGTCGTGGGAGAAGTAGTTTCGCTCGGCCATGTCGCGGCTGTGGAACTCGGCGGCGTCGGTCAAAGTGGGTGACAGGGACAGCGGCCCGACGCCGTTGTCAGCGCGGAACTGGTTGATCAGCCCGAGCATGACCAGCTCCTCGCCCGATGGACACCCGAAGCTTCCACCGCCCGCGGGTGGCTGGGGCGCGGCCAGTGTTGCGGTGGCCACGGGCTCCGTCCGCGGTGGTCGTGTGGCAGTCGGTTGCGTCGGCAGTGGGGCGGACGGTTGGGTCGGAGCGGGGGCAGTTCGCGGCGGCCGGGTCCCGGTCGGCCGGGGCTGGGTGCCGGAAGCAGGTACCGATGTCGGTCGCGGTGGCCGGTCCCGTGAGACGACCGCGTTACCGGCTGAACCATCGGAGAGCCGTGGACCGGGGGCGCTGGCAGTCGTCATCGAGCCAGTCGCGTTCAAGGCAATGACGAGCGCGAGCGCCACCGCCATCACGCGAATGGGCCAGGACGTAACGGATTCGGTTCGGTGCATGGATCCCCCAATGCGATAGAGCTGCACGCGGGCCACCCGTCGCGATTCCGCTGGGCCAGCCAGACCCAGCGAAGATCGGGTCGCCGCGACGGCGTCGCGTTCGGGTACGACTCTACGCCAGGGAGGTCGCTCTCGGTATGACCGGGTGGGGCTACACCGAGACATGAGTTGCCGATGCGGCAGGGGTGGCGTCCAAGCGGCGGTTCAGGTGGCTCCGCGGGCACCAGGGTGTCCGTCCGGGACCGAAGCATAGGCCGGTGGGAGGGAGCGTGGAGCGGCGATCGATTGCCCCAGGTGCCCATCTGGGCCAATGGGTGCCCGGCGAGGGAGGACCCCACCCGCTGACCCGTCGAGCGGCGTGATTGTGGCCGGCAATCGTCCCTAGCGGGTGGCCTTCTCGCGCTTCTCCATGATCGTGGTGGAGTGGCCGGCGTCGAGACGAGCGTTGGGATCGATGTGCGTGATGGCATGGTTGACAGCGGTAACCGCCTCCGCGGCGCCCGTGGCGATCAGCTTGAACTTGGCCGGGTAGGCCACGATGTCCCCCGCTCCGTAGACGCCGGGGATGTTGGTGGCCATGGTGATGGGGTCGACCACGATCTGGTTGCGCTGTAGCTCGAAGCCCCACGTCTTGAGCGGGCCAAGATCGGCGACGAAGCCGATCGCCACGATGAGTTCCTCGGCCGGGATCGTCGTCTCGGTGCCCTCGGCATCCCGGTACGTCACATTCGAGAGGTGCCCGTCAGTGCCGGCGCCGACCGTCACGATTTCGCAGCCGGGGTAGCGCAGGTCGACGTGCGATGCTTCCAGCTCGGCGATCGTGGATTCATGAGCCCGGAACTTCGACCGGTGGATGAGCGTGACATGCTTCGCGACGGGCTCCAGCGTGACCGCCCAGTCGGCCGCCGAGTCGCCGCCGCCGACGATGACGACATGCCGATCGCGAAAGTCCTCGACTCGCTTGGCGAAGTAGTGGACCCCCTGCCCCTCGAGTTCGCGGATACCGGGCGCTTCCAGTCGCTTGGGCTCGAAAGCGCCGACGCCGGCGCAGATGATCACGGACTTGCTGAACCGCTCGGCCCGGGTCGTCCCGAGCCGGATCGTTCCGTCCGGCAGGCGTTCCAGTTCGCGGACCTCTTCGCTGAGTCGCACAGTCGGCTGCCCCCGCTGCGACTGAATCAGGCACTGCTCGACGAAGTCCTTGGCCAGGACCCGCGGGAAGCCCATCACGTCGTAGATGTACTTCTCCGGGTAGATCGCCGTTAGCGCGCCGCCCGCCTCCTCGAGAGAATCGATGATCTGGACTCTGGCGCCACGGAGGCCAGCATAGAAGGCGGAGAACAGCCCCGTCGGGCCGGCTCCGACGATGGTGACGTCGTAGAGATCATGCTCGGGGCCGTGGCCATTCAGGGAGGCCGATGGAATGGTCATTCTGGTGGGACTTCCTTGTATCCGGAGCGGGTCTCGGACGACCGGCGAGCCAGCTGCCCATAGGCGGATCGGTTCGCTGGCCGGAGTATCGCTGCAGACGGACGGGTCGCAGCCGGCGGTTCTTCACGGGTTGCGGGAACCGCACCATTCTAGGCAGGGAGCACAACCTGTGGGTAGCCGGAGATCGTGAACGCATGGTGCCGTAGTTGGCACCCCGGTACAATGCCCGCCGAGCGCAACTGTGCGCCGACGGACGTTCGCGATCCCAGTGAACGAGTGGCCAGTACGTCGGCGGCGTCTACCGGTCGCCCAGCGACCACCCGAACCAGGAGCAGGCACGCATGTCGGATGTCGCCACCCCCTCGAAATCTCGATTCTCCACCCTCTATTCGCGCAAGGCACAGGCATTGCCGGACGCCCCTCGAATGGCCGGAAGCAAAGGCCCGGCGCCGCGGATCTCGTTCATCTATGGCTTCCCGGACGGCGCCTCGCTTCCCGGCCGGCAGGTCGCGGAGGCGACGGCCCGCGCCATGGAGCATTCGGCCGACAAGGCGCTCCAGTACGGAGGAGTGCTCGGCGTCCCGGTGCTGGTCGACGAGTTGCTTGCCAAGCTCAGAGCGGACCAAAAGATCGAGGCCGCGCCGGAGAACGTCATCATCACTTCCGGGGCGTCCCAGGCGGTCGAATTGATCCTAGAGGCCGTGCTGGATCGGGGCGACATCGTCCTGGCGGAGCAACCGACGTGGTCTGGCTTCAATGTCGGCGTCAACAACATGGGCGGCCGGGTCGTCGCGATCGCGATGGACGATCAGGGGACGGACGTCGACCAGCTCGAGGCGGAGCTGACTAGATCCCGGGACGCCGGGACACCGGCCAAGTTCATCTACGTGATCCCGAACTTCCAGAACCCGACCGGCGTCACCATGACCCTGGAACGGCGCAAGCGAATCGTCGAGCTGGCCGAGCGGTTCGACACGCTGATCATGGAGGACGACGCCTACTTCGATCTCCGCTACGAGGGCGAGTTCCTGCCGACGATCTACTCGCTCGACACCAACCACCGCACGGTCTACCTCGGGACGTTCTCCAAGATCATGGGCGCGGGGATGCGGCTTGGCTGGGCGATCGCACCGGTCGAACTGATCACCAAGCTCTCGATCCTGAAGATGGAGGGTGGTTCCGGCATCTTCGCCTCCTATGTCGCCGCGGAGTGGGTGCCGAAGCATCTGACCAACCACATCGCCGAGCTGCGGACGATCTACCGCCAGCGGCGCGACATCATGCTGGCGGCCCTCGATCGACACATGCCGCAGGGCACGACCTGGACGCGGCCCGACGGTGGGTTCTTCGTCTGGGTCACGCTGCCCGAGGGGCTGAACGCCAATGAACTGGCGACGATGGCCCGCGAGCGTGGCGTCGAGTTCCTGCCCGGATCGGCCTGCTTCGCCGGACCCGGCGGCGAGAACACGCTCCGATTGTCCTTCTCGTTCGCGACCGATGAGCAGATCCCGGAAGGCATCGAAATCCTTGGGCAGATCTTCACGGACGAGCTCCGCGAGCAGGGACGCTAACGGGGACACGTTGGACAGCGACGCCCGGCCGGAGATTCGGCTGGGCGTCGCTGTATCCGGGGAATTTCATCAGCCGAACGTCCAGCTGTCAGACTCCCAGACCCATCCGGTCGCGCATGACCTCCAGCTTGGGCCCGGCGATCGCCCGGGCCCGGTCGGCGCCCTCGGTCAGGATGCGCCGGACCTCGTCCGGGTTCCCGTTGAGGATTGCCAGCCGCTCCCGGATGGGCGAGAGCGACGCGACGACCACCTCAGCCAGGTCGCTCTTGAACGCGCCGTAACCCTTGCCCTCGTATTCGCTCTCGACGTCGTCGACGCTCTGCCCGCTTAGAAGCGAGTAGATCGTCAACAGGTTGTTGAGCGCCGGCTTGTCGGCGCCGCCACGGACCTCGCTGCCGCTATCGGTGACGGCCCGTCGAACCTTGCGCCGAACCGCATCGGGCTCATCGACCAGATAGATGACGCCTGCCGGACCACCCGTGCTCTTGCTCATCTTCTTCAGCGGGTTGTCGAGCGCCATGATCCGGGCGCCCTCCGGCTTGATATCGGCCCGCGGCAGCACGAACGTCTCGCCGTAGCGAGTGTTGAATCGATGGCGACATCCCGGGTCAGCTCGATGTGCTGTTTCTGATCCTCACCGACCGGAACGAGCTCCGTATCGTAGAGCAGGATGTCGCAGGCCTGGAGGATCGGGTACGTCAGCAGCGCGGCCGAGACGTCCTCCCGGTCTTCGGCCTTGTCCTTGAACTGCGTCATCCGGCGCAGCTCGCCGTACTGCGTCACCGAGCTCATCAGCCACTGCGCCTCGGTGTGCTCCCGGACATCGGACTGGACGAACAGGATGGAGTGGGCGGGGTCGATCCCGGCGGCCAGGAACGTCGTCGCGAGCTCCAGCGTGTTGGCCCTGAGTTCGGCTGGATCGGTCGGCAGCGAGAGCGCGTGGAGGTCGACGACGCAGAAGACATTCTCCGATCGATCCTGCTGGACGACCCAGTTGCGCAGCGCCCCCAGGTAGTTGCCGAGGTGCAGGTTGCCGGACGGCTGCATCCCGGAGAAGACCCGTGTCCGGCGGGCGGTGCCGACTGCCTCGGAAGCGGACGCCATCGACGGGGTTGCCTGCGCGACCATGACTGTCTCCTGGGGCGTGGATCGAGCGAAAAGACGTCCACCCCGGAGCGACGGCTCACGGGGCGGCTCATCGGTTGACCAGTATATCCGCCGTGAAGTGTCAGGCCGGGTCGGCGACCTCGTCGCAATCATCCTCCGTCAGCCACTCGTTGCCGAACGCCCGCATACTGTCGATCACTGGCAGCAGGGCGTGGCCCTTCTCCGTCAGCGAATACTCGACGCGCGGGGGGACCTCGGCAAAGCAGTGGCGGGCGACGACCCCAGCCTCTTCCATGCGCTTGAGTCGTTCGGAGAGGGTCTTCGGGCTGATCCCCCCGAGCGACCGCTCGAGTTCGCTGAAACGCCGGCAACCCTCGGCCAGATCACGGACGATGAGCGGGGTCCACCGGTTGCCGATGATGCGGGCCGTCTGGGCGACTGGGCAGCCGACCGCCGGCTCCGTGCCACGAATCGTCGTGCTGGGTCGGTTTCCGGATGCGATCGTGACCATGTCTGCCGTCTTTCCTGCCGAGTGGCGAGCCGGCGAGCTGGCCAGGGCATTGTGTCGGGGTGAGAATCCGTTCGCGACCATCAATCGATCGGCGGTCTTGCCCCGTTCCGGCAAGTAGCTAACCAAATGATAGCACCGAAGCGCCGCGCCCGCGACTACGCCGCCAGCGCGTTCCAGGAGGTCTTCCATGACAACGACGAACGGTCTCTGGGACGGCTGGTTCTCGGTCAGGCAACTGGAGCCCGGTGTGACGATGATCGGCGAACCGTTGCACTCGGAGGACCCGAAGAGCTTTCTCGTGGAGGGGAGCGAGCGGGCTCTCCTGATCGACACCGGGATCGGCGTCGGCGATCTGGGCCGGCTCGTCCGGGAGCTGACGGCGCTGCCCGTCACCATCATCAACAGTCACGCGCACTGGGACCACGTCGGCGGCAACCGTCATTTCCCGGAGGTATTCGCCCCGGAAGGAACCCACGCCGCGCTCCGGCAGGGCTGGTCGGACGAGCAGATGGCACGGGCCCTCGACCCTTCGCAGCTCAGCGGCGACCTGCCCGAAGGGACCGATCCGGGCCATGCCGGCATTTCGCCCCTTGCGGATCCAGGTACGATCTCGGACGGTGACCAGATCGATCTCGGCGGCCGCACGCTCGACGTGATCGCGGCACCCGGCCACAATCCCGATCTGATCGTGCTGCTCGACCGGACCAACGGGATCCTCTTTGGGACGGACGCCGTCTACGCCGCCGACCTCTACGTCCAGATGCCGGACAGCGACCCTCACGACTACCTGGAGACGTTGCACCGGCTCGCCGAACTGATACCCGAGCTTCGAGTCGTCTACTCGTCCCACGGCACCGTGCCGTTTGGACCGGAACTCATCCATCGGATGACCGACGCCCTACAGGCCGTGATCGACGGTCGGCTCGCCGACGGCGAGGAAGCGGGAGGACTTCGCCATGACTTCGTCGAGTTCGGCATCATCATGCCGAAACCGGCCGACGGCTGAGCCGCGAGCCGGCGTGGCGGATGGCACAATGCCCGCCGTACAAGACGATGGACCATCCCGGAACGACTCGGAGAGGCAATGCGTCACATCAACCGCCTGATCGCCTACCTGGTCGCCGGGCTGCTCTCGGTCCTGGTCGCCGGCTACATCTCGCAGGAGCGGCTGATCGGCTATGACGATCGGACCTCGGTCCTGATCTTCGCGCTCGTCCTCGGGGCAATCAACGCCTATATTCGACCCGTCATCCAGCTGCTCGCCCTGCCCCTGTCCTGTCTGACGTTCGGGCTGTTCTCGGTCGTCATCAATGCGGCCCTCTTCGGCCTGGCCGCCTGGCTGGTGCCGGGGGTGACGGTCAGCGTCGCCGGCGCGATCGTCGGCGCGATCATCACGGGCGTCCTGAGCGGCATCATCTTCAGCATCCTGGACGAGCGGTGATGGCCGACGACATTCGCCCGGTTCACCTCGACGGTCCGCGCTGGCCAACGGATCAGCGCCGGTTCGCCGTTCCGCTGACCATCGGCGTGATCAGCGACACCCATGTCTATGCCCACGGCAGCCGGCACGTTCCAGCGGAGGTCCTCGGCCTGTTCCGGCGGTTCGCCTGCGGCCTGATCGTCCACTGCGGAGACGTCAATACGGGTGAGGTGCTGGATGACCTCGCCGAACTTGCCCCGTTGATCGCCGTCGTCGGGAACAACGACGAGGCCGATGTCGCCACTCTCCTGCCCAGGGAGGCATTGTTCGACGTCGGCCCGCACCGGTTCGTCGCCATCCACGGTCACGGTCGGAAGGGCATGTCGGCCCGGGCGGTCGCGCGGACTTACGCCGACCGGGCCGCCTGCGTCATCTACGGCCACAGCCACGAGCCGGTCATCGAGCAGCACGACGGCGCGATCCTGTTCAACCCGGGATCGGCGACCGACCGGCGCTGGCACCCGCACTTTGGCGTCGGGCTGATCCATGTCACCCAGGAGAAGATCGATCCCGAGCTCGTCCTGTATCTCAACCCCGCCCACCTGGCGAACATCACTCCCTAAGCGCCGCTGGGTATCGCCCGGTCACTGGCTCGATCGTCTGTGCCGAGGGACCGAACGGTTCGCCATCGCCCCGATATACTGGGACATCGCGAGTTGCGATCTCACTCATGTCGCACGGCGACATCGGGCGGGTGAAACCGTCGGTTCCGGCGGGAACCGTCCAGGACGAGAGGCGAGGTGCAGGATGGCCGTTGGCACGCAGCGACCGAGACTGATGGACGTCGAGGCCGGAGTGATCGATCTGTCATTCCTCCCTGAACTCTCGGATCCGACCGACCTCCGCATACCCGGACCGACACCGCTGCCGCCGGCCGTGATCGAGGCGATGCGAGCGCCGATGGTCCAGCCGCGGTCCTCGCTGATGATGACGTTCTATTCCGAGACGCTCCGACTCGCCCGTGAGATGCACCGGACCAGCGGCGAGGTGCTGGTCTGGGCCGGCACCGGATCGGCGGGGTGGGAGATCCCGATCGTCAACCTGCTCGAGCCGGGTGACCCGGTGCTGGCGATGGTCAACGGCGACTTCGGCGACCGCTTCGCCAAGGCCGGGGTCGCGCTTGGGCTCTCCGTCAACCGGATCGATATCCCCTGGGGGCAGGCGGTTACGGAAGAGGACCTCCGCACGGCACTGGCCGCCTACCCGGAGGTCAAGGCTGTCTTCCTGACCCATAACGAGACATCCACCGGAGTCACGCTCCGCGTCCCGCAACTGACCCGGATCGCCCACGATGCCGGCGCGATGGTCTTCCTCGACAGCGTCAGCGGCGTGGGCGCGATTCCCCTCGACATGGACGCGTGGGATGTCGACGTCGTCCTGTCAGGCTCCCAGAAGGCCTGGATGTGTCCGCCGGGCCTGACGATCATGGCGTTCTCGCCGACGGCTCTTGCCCGCGGCGAGGAGCTGGAGGGCCGGGGGTACGCCCGGTACTTCTTCGATCTGGCGACGTCTCGGGTCGCCGCTCGCGAGGGGAGCACGGCGACGACCATGCCGCTGACGCTTGTCTACGCGTTCCGGGCCGCCCTCGAACTCCTTGCGGCCGAGGGTCTCGAGCACGCCTGGGAACGGCACGCCCGGCTCGGCGCCATGACACGCGACCGGCTGTTGGCTATGGGGCTGGAGTTGTTCGCCGACACGGCCTATGCCTCGGACAGCGTCACGACGTTCCGGACGCCGGAGGGGTACACGGCCAGCAGCTTCCGCGACGCGATCCGGGACCATTCGGGAATCGAGATCGCCATCGGTCAGGGCCCGATCCGCGAGACGATCAACCGGATTGGCCATCTCGGGTGGGTCCACGAGGCGGACATGCTGCGCTCGTTCGATGCTATCGGGGAAACGCTGCGAGGCTGACCTCGGGAAGGGGCAGGTCGATGTTCACCGTCCGTCCAGCCGTGCAGGGCGATGTCCCGGCACTGGCCAGTCTCTATCAGCAACTCGACCGAGTGCACGCGGGAGCTGAACCGTCGCTCATTCCAACGCCCGAGGAGCTTCCCCGGCGGACGGAGGACATCGAGGAGACGATCCGCGACCCTATGGCACCGATGTTCGTCGCGCTGCAGCACCCGGACCAGGGCGACGCCGAGGCCCGGGTGGTTGGCTTCGCCAAGGTGCGAGTGAGGCAGCTTGGCCGCTACTGGAAGGTCGAACGCATGCCGGAGGTCGACGAGCTTGCTGTGGCGGAGGAGGCGAGAGGTCGCGGCGTCGGCCGGATGTTGATGTCCGCCGCCGAAGAGTGGGCGCGGGGAGCCGGCTTCCCTGAAATCTGGGTGGCGGCCTGGGCGTTCAACACCCCGGCGTCGACGCTCTACGTCCGGCAGGGCTTCGAGCCGCTCAACACCCGGTTCCGGAAGCGGCTGACCGACGAGAGCTAGATTGTTCCGCGACGGCCCCGGTGGCGACGGTACGGTAGGGAGGGACCCACGGTACGGTAGGGAGGGACCCGATGGTGATCGTCACGATCCGCCCGGCGACGCCGCGCGATATTCCCGCGCTCCACGTGCTCTACCAGCAGCTCGATGACGTCCATGCCGTGGCGGAGCCGGACGTCGTGCCGCCGCACGAGCAGGCGCCGCGAACCACCGCGGATATCGAATCGGGGCTGGATGAGGATCACGTCCTGGTAGCGACTGCCGGTGACGGCCAGGTGGTCGGGTTCGCCAGGATCCGGATCGTCCAGTTGGGAACGTATTTCATGTTCCCAGCGGTACCGGAAGTGGAGGATTTGGCGGTCCTGGCAGGCGTTCGAGGCCGTGGTGTCGGCAAGCAACTCATGGCTGCGGCGGAGGATTGGGCCGAGAGGGCGGGATACCCGGAGATCTGGGTCAGTGCCTGGACGTTCAATGAACCGGCGGCTGGCCTCTACCAACGGCAGGGATTTCAACCATTGAGTACGCGCTTTCGCAAGCGCATCGCCGCCCGACAGGTGGACAGCCCCCACGACCCAACGTCGTAAGGCAAGCCGGGCGGCCCCGACAGGAGCAGGATTTTCCACGCTGTCAAGGATCGACCTTGCGTCGAATGGCTGCAAATCGGTATACTGTCAAGCGCAATTCCCTACCGGATGATCAGACCCCTGCCAGACGCACGCGGGTCTCGCGCGGGTGGGGCATCTGGCGCCGGACAGTCGTTTTTCAGGAAGGTAAATGATCGCCTTGGATATTCGCGAGCAGCAGGTTGATCCCGTGGGATCGGCAACACCCGCGACGGTCGCCCCGGAGTCTTCGCTCGAGGCTGGTGTCGAGACCAGTTCGGAGCCGGGGGCTGCTGTAGCCGTCGCTGACGTCGTCCCCTCGTCTAACGGCAACGGGGTCACGAGTGACCTCCCAGCCGAGGCGGCAAGGGTGGACGCGTCCGAAACAGACAGAGCTGGTGACACCGGTCAAGACGCCGAGATTCCGGCTGGATCAGAAGTCACCCCGGACAGCGCTGCCACAGCCGTCGCCGAATCCGAGGCGACGGCAGAGCCAGTTTCGGCGGCTCCTACGGCCGACACGTCCGCGGAAGCAGCGTCTCCCGAGGCGCCAGCAGCCGAGGCGCCCGCGGTTGAAGCGACCCCGGCGGTCGCGGAGATCGACTTCAGCGGCGACGAGCTTGGCGATGTCGCTTCCTTGATGGAGGCGTTCCTCTCCAATCCCGAGCATGACTACAAGACCCTGAAGTACGGCGACGTCATGGACGGCATCATCATGCATGTCGACCGGGACGAGCTGTTGGTTGACATCGGGTCCAAGGCTGAGGGCATCATCCCGGCCAAGGAGTACTCCGACCTGACCCCGCAGGAGAAGTCGGCGCTCGCCATCGGCGACACGATCCTCGTCTTCGTGGTCCAGCCGGAGAACCCCGAGGGGCATCCGATCGTCTCGATCAACCGGGCCCGCCAGGAGAAGAGCTGGCGCCGGCTGCAGGAGATCCACGACGCCAACGATGTCATCGAGGCCGAGGTCACCAACTACAACAAGGGTGGCCTGCTCGTGAATCTCGATGGTGTCCGGGGCTTCGTCCCGGCCAGCCAGGTGACTGAGATCCGTGGTGGGGACGACGCGAGCAAGCAGGCTGACATGGCCCGCCTGATCGGCAACAAGCTCCCGCTCAAGATCATCGAGATCAACCGGCACCGTAACCGCCTCATCCTCTCGGAGCGCCAGGCCATCCAGGAGCGCCGCGACGTGATGAAGGAGCGGCTGATCGCCGAACTCAAGGAAGGTGAGGTTCGCAAGGGCCGCGTCTCCTCGATCTGCGACTTCGGGGCCTTCGTCGACATTGGCGGCGCGGACGGTCTTGTTCACCTCTCCGAACTGTCCTGGAGTCGGGTGCGCCACCCGAGCGAGCTTCTCCGGATCGGGCAGGAGGTGGACGTCTTCGTCCTCGGGATCAACGCCCAGGACAAGAAGATCGCTCTCTCGATCAAGCGGACCCAGGCCGAGCCCTGGAGCCGGGTCGCCTCCAAATACGAGGTGGGTCAGCTCGTCAAGGGCAACGTCACCCAGTTGGCTAACTTCGGCGCCTTCGCCCGCATCGAGGACGGGATCGAGGGTCTGGTCCATGTCAGCGAGCTTGCCGACGAGCGGATCACGCATCCCAAGCAGGCCGTGAAGGAGGGTCAGGAGCTGCTGCTCCGGATCATCCGGATCGACCCACAGCGTCGCCGCATGGGTCTGAGCCTGCGCCGTGCGCTCGACACGCCGGAGCCGGAACTGATCCAGGTCTTTGGCGAAGATGCACTCGAGGTGCGTGACCGGATCATCGAAGAGATCCGGGTCTCCCTGGAGGCCGAGGGGATTGATTACCAGCCGAGCCGTAACGGTTCCGGCGCCTCCCTCGAGGCGCTCGACTCCGGCACCCGCGACCGTGACCGCTCGTCGGCTACACCGGCCGATAGCGTGAGTGGCAGCGTCCCGAGCTCGGAGGATCCGTCGGTCGCACTGGCCGAGGACATGGTTACCGCCCGGAACATCGAGAACTTCCGGATGCCGTCTGAGCGCCCCCAGCCGCAGCGCCCCCAGCGTGAGCGCCGACCGGAGCGTCAGGTCGCGGCGGTCGAGTCTACCGAGGAGGGCATGTCGGCCATGGAGCTTGCCTTCGCGATGGCGGGCGCCCAACTCGATGAGACCGAAGCTACGCCGGCCGCTGACGCGACCGACGAGGCTGGGGACGAGACGACCCAGAACTAACGCCTGGCTCGGTAATCCGATCTACAAAAGCACCGGGGACCTGGGAGTGATTTCCAGGTCCCTGGTGCTTCTTGCGTATCCGGTACTACTGGATCGGCGCAAAAGTGCCTACCTGACCGAAGGTGCAGGCCTTCGTTGCATGACACGCCCTACCCGGACGCCCCCGGAGCAGTGATAATGGATCGTACGCAGGACCAGAGAGCTGGCACCTGCACTTTCTGACCACAGGAACGGCTCGTATCGGTAGAGCGCGAGAGCGCGTGGTCCCGCAGCACGTCAGACTCGCATTCGCGTCGCGGTGTGAGGTCCCGGAACCGGGACGCTGACTTTCGAGGGGAAGCATACGGATATCAGGCCGGGGTCTTGCTCGGGCCGGATATCGGGAGAGCCGGAAGCATGGCAGACAACAAGTTCGACAAGTTCACTGAGCGCGCCCGAAAGGTCCTGACGCTTGCTCAGGAAGAG
>JAABUR0100006047.1_pt1 | contig 15012 bp, 18 predicted proteins | sample 5560091 | NCBI WGS metagenome assembly JAABUR01 (sample SAMN10711879, study PRJNA513375) | rock metagenome | isolation source: Antarctica rocks | place: Antarctica: Victoria Land, University Valley sud
GACATCGCGGTCCACGCGCTCAATCGCATGGTGGAGCTTGGACGCCCGAGCTACGTCCGCACCGCCTGACCCCAGACGGGGTTGGGGCTACTGCGTCCGCTCTCCAGGTCCATGCAACACGCTGGCGTGCGCAGCCGGATGCGGAAACGTCGGTCATCCAATGGGGCCATCTCTGCCGTCTGCAGCAGCAACTGCGCGCCGAACGGGTTGCGCTGCCCCCAGCGATTGATGGAGGTCGTGCAATCGACCGCACGCACCGGCTCCCCGTCATGGAAGCGCAGCCCGTCCCGCAAGGTGAACTCCCAGGTCAGGCGGTCATCCGAGAGCGTGTGGCCGGCGCACATCTGCGGCTGCGGTGCCAGCGCGTCGTCGATGCCGTAGAGCGTGTCCCAGACCATGTAGCCGTGGTTGGCCGCAACAGTGGCCGTGGTCCAGATCGGGTCGGGGTTGGCCAGGTTGGCCTGCGGCACGAAGCGGAGCGTGCGGACGGGTTGCGCGACAGAAGGACGCGGAAGGGAGGATGCCAGGCTGCTGGCGGCGGCACCGGCCAGTAACGTCCGACGATGCATGGTTCGGCCTTTCTCGATGGAGGCGCCAGCATGGCACGGACGACCGCCGCTGCTCACCGTGAAATCGGCACCTTCGATGGAACTGCCGCAAGATTGAGGGTCGTAACATTGTCGGGTGCCGGGCGGCGTGGTGCGTGGCGTAGGCGGGGGCTGTTTCGTGTTGAATACCGGCCAGCACGCGCCTCGCTTCCGATCGGATTAAGCCCGACAATGTTACGACCCTCAATCTTGCGGCAGTCCCCCTGCTGTCGGTCCCGAGCCGGTAGCAAGACACGAAGCGGGATGTCCTGGTCACCCGCGCGGGTCCTTCCCCTCCAGCTCGTCGCCTGGCCGGGGCGGATTGCCCTGGCCGGCCCGCGCCAGGATGTCGCGTGCCCTGCCGGGCACCGCCCGCGCAGCACGGGCGGCAAAGAAGCGCTCAGCCTCGGCCTGTGCCCCCACGCGCGAGGCCAGCACGGTTGCGATATACTGGTTCAGGCTCACGCCCAACGCCTCGGCCTGTGCCGCCGCCCGCTCTTTCAGGTCGTCGGGCAGCCGTAGGGGAAAGCTGCTCATCCTTTGATCCTCCTCACCACTGTGCCCGGCCGTTCCACCGCGATGCCGAACCGCCGGGCGCCGGCCTCCATGTCCGCCACGTTGAAGGACGCGACCACCTCGGCGCCACCGTTGATCGCCGTTTCCAGCACCAAGTCGTCGTCCGGGTCACGCGCCTGCGGCCGCCAGCGGTAGTCAAAGGCGACCGGGGCGCACAGGCCCGTCAGCTCGTCCAGCACCGCCACGACTTCCTCGGCCGACACGCGGGCCATGGCGAGCACGGCCGGCCGGGTCAGCACGGCCTCGTATTCGATCAGCAGCGGCGTCGAGAGCAGCATCCTGACCTCCCTGTCGAGCACGGCCAGCAGCAGGCGACGGGATGCGCCGGTGGCGCTGCTGAAGCCCGCAACCATCACGTCGGTGTCGAGGACTACGCGCAGCATCGTGATGTCGCATATGACATCATAGTTCTATGCCGTCCAGCCTTTTACAAACTGATCGGTCGGCACGACTGCTGAGCAGCCGGCAGACTGGATCGTCACCTGCTGATCGGTCTCTAGCGCACGTGATGCGAAACGACTTTGTTGGAGCGACACGGGCGCGTGTGACAGGGTGCCGCGATGGGAGGGACTACCATGCCAGACGAATCGGACATAAACGTTCTCATGCTGACGGCGAAGATCGTCTCGGCCCATACGCGCAAATACCAGGTCGCGGCCGACACGCTGCCGAAGCTGATCCAGTCCGTCTGGCGTTCATTGGCGACAGCCGGCACGGACGAACCCGCACCAGCACCACCGACGCCGGCCGTGCCGATCCGCAAATCGGTGTTCCCAGACCACATCGTCTGCCTGGAGGACGGGAAGAAGCTGAAGATGCTCAAGCGGCACCTGCAAGCCGGCTACGGCATGACGCCCGAGCAATACCGGCAGAAGTGGGGGTTGCCGGCCGACTATCCCATGGTGGCACCGAACTACGCCAGCCACCGTTCACGCCTCGCGAAGCAGAGCGGCCTCGGCCGAAAGCCGGGAAGCGCGGCTTCGGAACAGACGGCACCGGCGGAGAAAAGCAAGAAGCCGGATCTGCCGGCTGAATCTCTGGTGACACAGGGCCGGGCACGACGCGCACGCGGGTCCAAAGGCTAAGCCCTTGGCTGCTGTTCATGTCCGTTCTCCCGTCCAACAATCAACGTGTCCGTTTTCTCATTCGCGTGCCAGCATTGGCGGACACATCCGGGGCGGTCGGTTTGGGTTCGTTTGACGGACGGGTACCCCCGCAAGACGCCACGCACCTACCGGTGAGCTACGGCCGCACTTGGTGGAAAGCCGCCCGTCCACTTCTGAGTTCACACGGTTAAAAAGCGGACGCTGCCCATCATCGCAGAAGCTGAGCCTCGATTGCAGTCTTGTCGATAACTGACCAGACCGCTGCGATCTTAGAACTTTTGAACTCGTAGAAAACGTTCTCCGCAAACGAGACCTTTCGCCCGTTGATGCTCACCCCGAGGAACTCCCCCTTCGGGGAGCATTCAAAGGCGAGGCGGGCTGCAACACGTGGAGGTTCACAGATCAGCAGCTGGATGTTGAAGCGAAGGTCCGGGATGTCCTGAAAATCCTTCACCAGCATGTCACGGTAGCCGGACAGCTTGAGCGGTCGGTCGTTGTGCTCAACCTCGTCATCAACGTAGCGTCCGAGCTGAACCCAATCCCGTCGGTTCAGACAATCGATGTAGGCACGGTAGAGATCGGAGAAGGATGTAGTGGGCAAAACGGAACTCTCCTTGGATCGACGTCCGCTTCCGAGGGTGGCACAGAGCGTCGCAACCGGCGAGGTTGGGTCGAGAGCGGACCATCATAGCCGAGCGCCCGGTCAGGCTTGGTTTGGTGGACAGGGCTACCAGCTCGCCTGTGGCCGTGACCATGTCGATGCGCTCGGTCAGGCTCTCGAAGCCGACGCCCTTGGTCTGCAACTCGGATACGATGCGCACAAGATCGGGCAGGTCGCGCCCGAGCCGGTCGAGGCGCCACACCAGAGGGCGCGACCGCATTGGCCGGAAAACCCGAGTTAGCAGCAAAACTTGTGATGCTCGAACCAAGCCCAACAAAAAATCGGAACCCATCCAGCCGAAATCGTCACCATGGCCTAGCATCATCCATCCATTCCAACGATAGGCTCCCCCACAATGCTGGACGGCATTTCCCTGGATCAGCTGCGGACGTTCATCGCAGCGGTGGATGAGGGCAGCTTCTCGGCTGCATCCCGCAGGCTGCGGCGGGCCCAGTCCGTTGTCAGCCAGACGGTCAGCAACCTCGAACAGCAGATCGGCGTCGCTCTCTTCGACCGGTCCGGCCGCTACCCGAAGCTGACGGCGGCGGGCGGCGTTCTGCTTGCAGATGCACGGAACGTCGTCTCGGGCGTGGACGTGATGAAGGCCCGCGCCCGGGGCATGGCCGGCGGTCTTGAGCCAGAGCTATCCGCGGTCATCGACGTGTTCTATCCGATGGAGGCATTCACCGAGGCAGCCAAGGACTTCCAGAGCCTGTTTCCCGGAACGGCGTTGAGGCTCCTCGTCGAGGCAATCGGAGCGGCATACCAGCCGGTTCTCGATGGCCGTTGCAGCCTCGGCATCGTCGGGCCGTTGCCGCTGCTGCAGCCCTCCCTCACCAGCGAACGCCTGACTGCCATCGAGCTGGTCATGGTCGCCGCGCGGGATCATCCCCTGGCCTCCGTCGCAAAGCCGATCCCGCAGCCCGAACTTGCCAAGCACGTCCAGCTTGTCCTGACCGACCGGTCCGACCTGTCGGCAGGGCGCGAGTTCGGCGTGATGTCGCCATTGACCTGGCGATTGGCCGACCTCTTTGCCAAGCGCGCGTTCCTGCTCAACGGCCTCGGCTGGGGCGGCATGCCGCTGCACACGGTGGCGGAGGACATCGCCAAAGGCAGGCTCGTCGTGCTGCCGATCGAGGATGTGCCGGCGGGCGTCCTGATCCTTCCCATGACCGCCGTCTACCAGACGGCTGCGCCACCTGGACCTGCTGGCCGTTGGCTGATCGAACGCCTGAAAGCCAGTGCCGCACGGAAACCAGCGTGGGCCAAAACTGCCTGACACGCAGGCAGAGCGGGAAAGGTCGGCTGCAATTTTGGTCGCAACCGCAAAGGGCGCCGCTGAAGCGGGCAGCACCTCCCACCATCGGCTAGACCGATAGGACGCATCTAGAAATACCGAGTATCCGCGGAGGTGACGGGCGCCGATGTATTGCTCCACCAGCCAAGGGGGTTTTCCACATGTCGGGCGTCACAACGGAACACCGCCTTCCTGCCCCAAGCAAGTGGATGCACGGCATCTGCTGGACGGTGCAGGTCCTGGTCGCCGCCGCCTTTCTGGCGGCCGGAAGCGCGAAGCTCGCCGGCGCTCCATCCATGGTGGCGGTCTTTGACCAAGTTGGGATCGGCCAATGGTTCCGGCACCTGACGGGTGCGGTGGAGATCACCGGTGCGGTCCTGATCCTGATCCCGAAGGCTGCGATCCTCGGTGCGGCGCTGCTGGCCTGCACCATGGCCGCCGCTGTCTTCACCCACCTCGCGGTCATCGGCGGCAACCCCCTGCCGGCCACCGTGCTGCTCGGCCTGAACCTGCTCGTGCTCTGGCTGCGTCGGGACGAAGTGTCGGCTCGCCTTGCGCGCTGAACGCCGGGACCAACCGCTAACGCGCCCATCCGCACCTTGCAGCCAACCGGTTGCGGCCCACGCCCGGCGTGCCGGGTACCCCGACCAAGGAGGTTCACTGAAGACCGCTACTCTGGCTTCCACTGAGGCTGCCCCGCGCAGGATCGCGCACAGGACCCGCGGCCGCCCGGCCGGACCGGTGACCCGCCTCATGAGCCCGTCCGATCTGGGGCAGCGCCTCAAGCCGTTTGTTTTCCTGGACCTCTTCGACATGCGTGGCCCGGCGCCGAGCTTCGGCCTGCACCCGCACTCCGGCATCGCCACGGTCACCGTGATCACCGACGGCCACGCCAGCTTCGACGATCCGGTCTCGGGCAAGGGCGTCATCGGCTATGGCGGGGTGGAATGGATGCGGGCCGGCGGCGGCGTGTGGCACGGCACCGAGATGGTGCCGGAAGCTCAGCATACCCGCGGGTTTCAGCTCTGGGTTGCCCTGCCGCCGGAGCTGGAGAACACGGCGGCGGAAAGCCAGTTCATCAAGGCAGCGCACATGCCGGCAGTCGGACCGGCCTGCGTCATCCTCGGCAGCCACGAGGGCGTGCAAAGCCCGGTCCGCTCTCCCGCAGGCATGACCTACCTCCTGGTGACGCTGAAAGCCGGCGAGCGCTGGCAATATGCGCCGCCGCAAGGGCATGACATCGCATGGCTGGCCGTCGGCGCCGGCACCCTGCACGCAGGCGAAACCGTGCAGGCCGGCGAGCTTGCCGTGTTCGAGCCCGGTTCCGGCCCGGTCGACCTGCAGGCGGGGATCGAGGGCGATGCGGTGTTCGTCCTCGGATCGGCTGTTCCACACCGGCACGACCTCGTGGTGGGTCGTCACTCCGTGCACACCAGCTCGGACGCGCTGCGGGCCGGCGAAGCCGGCATCGCTGCTATCGGCGCGCGCCTTCGTGCCAGCGGGGTGAGTGTCTAGCAGTCGCGCACCACTCCTACGCTGCATCTCCCAACAACGATTGAAAAGGACCAGCAATGACATCTCTTCTCGCCATCGAAGTCAGCCCGCGTTTCGACTACTCCGTTTCCCGCAAGCTGACCGCGCAGTTCATCGAGAAATGGACTGCAGACCACCCCGGCGGTTCGGTCATCATCCGCGACCTGATGAAGACGCCTTTGCCCTTCGTCGATTTGCCTTGGATCGGCGGCGCGTTCACGCCCGCCGAGCACCATTCGCCCGACATGGCGGCCGCCATCAAGGTGTCCGACGACCTAATTGCGGAACTGAAGACGGCCGATCACATCGTCATCGGCACGCCGATGTACAACTTCTCCATCCCGGCCGCCTTGAAGGCATACATCGACCATGTCGTCCGGGTCGGCGTCACCTTCACGATGCAGTACGAGGGGCTGCTGACCGGCAAGAAAGCAACGATCATCTTGGTCTCGGGCGGCAACTTCGCGCCCGGCTCCCCCTTCGAGACGTACAACGTGGCCACCAACTATCTGCGCCAGATCCTCGGCTTCATCGGGATCACCGACGTGAACGTGGTGCTTGCCGGGCAGGCGCTCGCGGTGGACCAGGGCGGGACAACGATGGACGAGTTCGCCGGCCAGTTCGATCAGGAATTATCCGCCGCCGCAGCTTGATAAGGGCATAGCGTTGGGTGTCATGCAGACAACGCGACGCGTGAACGAGCCAGGATCATTAGCGTCCCCTGAACCTCGTAAGCGATTGTGGAACGCCTGATGTTTGTGGGACGCATTCTGTGGGCAGGATAGCAGCCCCTAAATGGGCGGCGCCGGAGCCGTCTAGAGAGCAGGCGGTTGCAGGAGGGTCGGACGAAATCAACTACGTTCACTTTGGTTCTTGTCTAGCGTTGTCCGCATGACATCCGACCCTATGCCCTGAAATGGATTTCACACACCTGCTGGAATGGCCGGTTGTCCGTCAGGGTTCGTTTGCCGGACAGGGCGGCCCGGCTGGTCACGGGCAATTCGATGGACAGAAGCGTCGAATTCTCCTGTCCATCGCCCACAAGGCCGACAATCCTTAGAGGTTATGGCAACGGCGTGAGGAACTGCGCTTCAAGGTCCTTCGCCTGCACGTCTTTCAGGACGGACAGGAGCCTGGTGGTGCTGAGAGTTTTCACATGCGCTTCAAAGGCGGCGTGGTCCCGGTATTCTTCAAAGCTGTAGAACACGAGCGGGTCGGACGAGGATGCAAGAACGCGAAACTCGACGACGCCGGGTTCGGCCCGGCTGGCGTCCACTTGGGCCTTCATCGCCTCAACAAACCTCCTTTCCTGTCCGGGCTTGATGGTGATCTTGGCTAGCAAGGCGAACGTTCCTGCATCCGCCTGAGCGGATGCAGGAAGCGCGTTGAGAGCGACAGCCAAGACTGCGGCGGATGCCAGCAACGCGCTGCGGCGGATGATCGTGGTCATACTGCATATTCCGTAAGTTGTTTAATGAAGGGTTGACGGCGCCGGAGCCGGCCTAGCCAGCCACGTCGAACCCGAGCGACTTGAGGGCCGCCTCCGCAATATCTTGATCCTGTTGGGCGTTGCCGCCGGACACGCCGATCCCGCCGACGAGCTTGCCGCCGTCCTTGACCGGATTGCCGCCGCCGACGGGCATGAGCCGTGGTATGTTCGCGAGCGGCGCGACCTTGGGATCGGCGACGTAGCGGTTCCAGTCATGGGTTGCGACGCCGTAGGACGCCGCGGTCCATGCCTTGTTGATCGCGACCTCGCCGGTCAGGAACGGCGCACCGTCCATGCGCTCGAACGCAGTCAGGTGGCCGCCGGCATCGGTGACTGCGACGGCAACCTCGATGCCAAGGTCGCCGGCCGTCGCGCGTGCCGCGGCCACGAGTGCGGCAGCGGCGTCACGGGTGATGGATGCCATGGCGAAAGAACGTGCAGGCTGTGCCGTGCTGGTCATGCCGAGGCTGCCTTGCTGGTGGTGGACGGGGTGCCGAACCCTTCCAACACGATCTTTCCCCGCGTGGTGCCGCTCTCGACCTGGGCGTGGACGCGCTTCAGGTTCGCTGCGTTGATGCCCGTCACATGCTCCGTCATCGTCGTGCGGAGTGTTCCAGCGTCGGCCAGGCGCGCGACCTCGGCCAGCAGCCTGCCTTGCTGGTCCATGTCGGGCGTGCCGTAGATCGAGCGGGTGTACATCAGCTCCAGGTGGATCGAGACGGACTTGCGCTTGAACACGTTGACGTTGAGCGTGGCGGGATCGTCGATCAGCGCAAACCGTCCTTGCGGGGCGATCAGCTCGGCGATCTCGTCCAGGTGGCGAATGGTCTGCGTTGTCGAGAACACGAAGGCCGGTGCGCCGATGCCCAGCGCCGCGACCTCTGCCGCCAGGGGTTTGCTGTGGTCCACGGCATGGTACGCGCCCATCTGGCGCACCCAGTCCGCCGTCTCGGGCCGAGACGCCGTGGCGATGACGGTCAGGTTTGTCAACGCCCGCGCCAACTGGATGGCGATGGAGCCGACACCGCCAGCGCCGCCGATGATGAGGATGGCAGGTGCTGCGCCCGGCACGGGCTTGCGGACGTCCAGCCGGTCGAACATTGCTTCCCAGGCCGTGATGGACGTGAGCGGCAAAGCGGCGGCGTCAGCCCAACTGAGCGTGCGCGGCTTGGGGCCGACAATGCGCTCGTCCACCAGATGGTATTCACTGTTGGCACCGGGCCGGCCGATGGCGCCGGCATAGAACACCTCGTCGCCGGGGCGGAACAGGGTGGCGTCCGGCCCAGCCGCGGTGACGACGCCGGCCGCGTCCCAGCCGAGCACCTTCCAGGCGCCGGGTTCGGGCGTGTTGCCCTTACGCACCTTTGTGTCAACCGGGTTGACCGACACGGCCCGGACCTCGACCAGGATGTCGCGGCCGGTGGGCGTGGGCGTTGGAAGTTCGATGTCCACCAGGGCGTCGGCGCGGCTGACCTCGCCGGGTTGCTGGTATCCGATGGCACGCATGATTCCACCTCGCTGTTGCACGAGTGAGGAATGGCAATTACCTGCCTGCCACGGAAGTACGCACAAGCGTCGCCCATAGTGCATGAAAGGATACCGTTATGGCTCAGGCCCGCCACACCCGCCTCGATTGCAGCCCCGGCTGCTCGGTCGAGGCGGCGATCAGCCTTATCGACGGCAAGTGGAAATGCGTGATCCTGTTCCAGCTCTCGCGCGGCACCCTGCGCTTCAACGAGATTCGCCGGCGCGTGCCGGGCGTCACGCAGCGCATGCTGACCAACCAGTTGCGCGAACTGGAGGCGGACGGGTTGATCGTCCGCCAGGTGTATGCGGAGGTGCCGCCCAAGGTGGAGTACAGCCTGTCACCCCTGGGCCGCAGCATGGAGCCGGTGCTTGTGGCGCTGAAAGGCTGGGGGGACGCCAACATCGGGCTGTTTGCGAAGGCAACGAACGTCATGCCGGTGGCAGCGTAAACGATCAACGGCATACCAGAGCCGTCATTGGCAGGCCGTACCACTTCGTCAAATGACCAGATCCTGTTGGCGAAGTCGGGGTTGCCCGTTCGTTCAAGGCGCCAACGGCCGTGAAGAGGCCGGTTTTCTCTCGTCCGGGGGCGGGTTGCTGCCGCACCCGGATGGGCGCTTCGGCAAGCTGGGCGACTTCGCCAACGGTGTCTGACCAATTGACAGGATGATACAGCGGTCAGCAGGTAAGCGCGGACATTCGGTCCGCTGTCTGCCAGGGTTCGTTTGAGGGATACCACAAACCCTGGCCGCCAATCAAGATGCCGCGGTTTTAGGTGGCCAATCTGTGCAGTTTGCGGCCTCTGGGCCTTATGGGCCTACAATCCCTAGGCTGCCCGCCGTCCTCGCGTATCCCGACCCGGCGGCATCCCAAACATCCGCGCATACTCTCGCGTGAACTGTGGCACGCTCTCATACCCCACCGCATACGCCGCTCGACCTGCCGCCAGTCCCTCCGCCAGCAACAGCCGCCGGGCCTCGAGTAACCGAAGCTGCTTCTGGAACTGCAAGGGTGATACCGACGTCACGGCACGGAAATGCAGATGGAATGTGGATGCGCTCATCCCTGCCGCGGCTGCTAGGTCTTCCACCCTCAAGGGCTTGTCGAAGCCCTGGCGCAACACCGCGACGGCTCGGGTAATCCGGAACCCCACCCCGTCCGGGTGGACCAAGCCCCGCATCGCCGCCCCGTGCCGGCCAGCCAGCAGCCAGTAGTGCATCTCCCGCCCGATAGGAGCGTGCAGCGCCGCCACCGCCTCTGGGCGGTCTATCAGGCGCAACAGCCGCAGCACGCAATCTGCCACGGCGGCATCCGTCTCATCCACCAGCACGGGGCCGGGCACCGGTCCGGCAACGCCCGGCTCCACCCCGGCCAAGTCGAGCAGAATCGCGGGGTCCATTTCCACCGCCACCGCCAGATATGGCTCCCTCCGGCTGGCCCGCGTCACGCGGCTGAGCGCGGGCACGTCGGCGCTGACCAGGACCGACTGCCCGGCCGCGAACACGTGCGTCTCCGTCCCCACCGTCACCTGCTTCTCGCCCCCCAGCACCAGGCACACCAGCGGCCGGTAGATCACCTTCGCGAACCCTGTCGGCTCCTCCATTCGCATCATGCCCACGCCCGGCACCGGCGTTACCACGATCCCGTCCTTGTCGGCATGTACGCCGGCATAGCGGCGAACGGCATCACGCAGGGCATCGCTCATGCCCTCCATCTTAGCGCACCTGGCATCACGCACCAGCCTCTGCCGGAGGATCGGGCAAGAAATCCAGCGGTTCTGGCAAGCCGCCGCGCGGTCTCGCCCTTATCTCACCCCCAGTAACGGGAGACGCAGCATGCACATGACCGGCAACACCATCCTTATCACTGGCGGCGGGTCCGGTATCGGGCGTGGCCTAGCCGAGGCGTTCCACGCGCTGGGGAACCAGGTGATCATCGCCGGCCGCCGTCACGAACCCCTGCAGGCGGTCACAGCCGTGAACCCAGGGATGATGGCCGCCGTGCTCGACGTCGCCGACGCTGGTGCCGTGCACACCTTCGCCGCCCGGATTGGGCAAGACCACCCGGCACTCAACGTGCTGATCAACAACGCCGGCATTATGCAGACCGAAGACGCGCTGGTCGACCCATTCGACATGACGACGTGCGAGGTGACGGTCGCCACCAACCTGCTCGCTCCGATCCGCCTCACCACGGCTCTGCTGCCGCATCTGCGCCGGCAGGACCGCGCCGCAATCGTCAACGTGACCTCCGGCCTCGCCTTCGTCCCGCGGGCTGACACGCCAACCTATGGCGCCACCAAGGCCGCCCTGCACTCCTGGACGCAGGCGATGCGCCATCAGTTGCGGAGCACGCCGGTTCAGATGATCGAGCTGGCGCCGCCCCTGGTCGCGACCGACCTTACGCCGGGCCAGCGCGACAACCCGCGCGCCATGCCGCTTGACGCGTTCATCCACGAAAGCATGGCCTTGTTCGCGGCGGACGACGCCGCGCCGGAGATCTTGGTCGAGCGCGTGAAGCCGCAACGCAACGCCGAAGCCCGGGGCGAGCACGCCAAGGTGTTCGCGATGATCAACGACGCCTGACCCGCCCTTCTGTCGCGCAATCCGGCCGGCTGGGCAAACCTCCTACCAAAAAAGAAGGGCGCCCATGCCGCAGCAGCTCAAGACCGGCATCCCCGCCACAGACGCCTCCGGGCCAACCGTATGAACTCTAAACGGATACCGTTGGCGAATTCGGAGCTGGCCGTTTGTTCACGGCGCCGCTGGCCTCATGGACCTCGCTTTACCGGCATGGAGGACGGGTCTCCCCAGCTTCCTCACGCACGTTATGCCGGGTCGGGCGAATTCGCCAACGGTATCCGTCCAATCGACAGGATGATACAGCGGCGACCAGGTGAGCGCGGACATCCGGCCCATTGTCCGCCAGGGTTCGTTTGACGGACAGCTATCCCATGCGCCACCACTCACCACAAACTCGCGCCAAGACCGGATCGCAGATCGTGAACACCCGCGGCGAAGCTGACCCGGCAGCAATCAAAACAGAGCTTGAAGCATCTATGGACGTGCAGCGGATTGCAGCCTTCTCCTTGGGGCCGAACGGGGGCAATCCTGCCGGCGTGGTCCTTTGCGACCAGCTTCCCGAGACGGATGACATGCAGGCGGCTGCGGCCGCCGTCGGCTACTCGGAAACGGCCTTCGCCGCGCCAGTGGAAGACGGCTGGCGGGTGCGGTATTTCGCGCCCGAGGTCGAGGTTGATTTCTGCGGCCATGCGACGATCGCGCTGGGGGCGGCGCTCGCCTTGCGGCAGGGCAACGGCACCTTTCCACTCCACCTCAACCACGCCAGGATCACGGTAGAGGGATACCACGCCGGGCCGACCCTGGCCGCTGCCCTCCAGTCGCCGCCGACCCGCAGCCACTCAGCCAGCGAGGCCCTGGTCGCGGAGGCCTTGACGTTGTTCGGCCTTGCTGCCGAAGCTCTCGACCCTCGAATGCCGCCGGCCATCGCTCACGCCGGTGCCGACCACCTTGTTCTTGCGCTCCGCAGCCGCGTTTCGCTCCAAGCGATGCGCTATAATTTCGGTGCTGGACGGGCGCTCGCGTTGCGGAATGGCATCGGCACGTTCAGCCTGGTCCATGCCGAGACGCCCCAGCGATTCCACGCGCGCAACCCTTTTCCAATCGGTGAGGTTTACGAGGACCCTGCGACGGGTGCCGCTGCGGCTGCACTTGCGGGCTACTTGCGTGACGTTGGATGGCCGCATGACGGCATGATCGAAATCATCCAGGGTGAGGACATGGGCGTGCCCTCGCGCCTGCGGGCCGAGATTACGCCTACACCCGGCGCAAGCATCCGGGTTTCAGGCGATGCGCGCCTGATGCAGGCAGCGACAGCCACATAGGACTGGCTTGGATTGGAGGCCCCTGCCTCAATCGGCAATGATCGCGGTGGCCTCGATCTCGATCCGTGCCGCAGAGGGTGTCAGCCCGGCCACCTGAACAAGCGTGCTTGCTGGGCGAGTTGACCCGAAGGTTTCCACATGGGCGCGGGCTACAAGCGGCGCGTCCGTCATGTCCACGACGTACACCACTGTCCGCACGACGTGACGAAGTTCAGCGCCTGCCTGGGCAAGAGCTTCTGCCACGGTCGCCAAGGCAGCTCGCGCCTGTGCGTACGTGGTAAGCGTGGGCTGTAGGCCGCGGCTTTGGCGGTGCGGTTCTGACCTTGGGTTCGGTTACTGTGTCCAGAACCAAGGGAGCAGGGCGTCGATCTGATGGATGGGATGTTCGGCGATGCGTCCGAGGATGTCGGTCAGGTAGGCCTGCGGGTTGATGCCGTTCATCTTTGCTGTCTCGGCAATGGAGTAGATGCAGGCGGCGCGCTGGCCTCCGGCGTCGGAGCCGCAGAAGAGATAGTTCTTTCTTCCAAGTACGAGGGGCCGCATGGCGCGCTCGGCGGCGTTGTTCGACATCTCGAGCCGGCCGTCGGCGGTGTAGCGGTTCAGCGCCGCCCATCGCGACAGAGTGTAGCGGATGGCCTGGGCGAGCGCGCTCTTGCCGCTGATCCGGGTGAGCGAGGCGTCGAGAAACGCTTTGAGCTCATCGAGCAGCGGACGGGCGTGTTCCTGGCGCGCAGCGGCGCGTTGCTTGGGCGATTGTCCCCGGATGCCGCTTTCGATGGCGAACAGGGCACCGATCCGCTGCAAGGCCTCGAGCGCGATCGGCGACGCCGTCGCATGGTGGACGTCGTAGAACTTGCGACGCGCATGGCTCCAGCAGGCAACCTCGACCAGCGGCGGGTCGCCGGCCGGCGTGATCGGCTGGTAGAGCGTGTCGAACCCAGCGTAGCCGTCAGCGTGCAGGAACCCATGGCAGTTGCCGAGCAGCGCCTGGGCATGCACGCCCTTGCGATCGGCCGAGTAGCGGTAGAACGCCGCCGGCGGCACGTCAGAACCCCAAGGCCGCTCGTCGCGCACCAAAACCCAGAGCCGTCCGGTCTTGGTTTTGCCCAGGCCAGGAGCGAGCACCGGCACGGTGGTGTCGTCGGCATGCAGCGCGGCGCCAGCTCGGATGTGGCGGCCGATCGCCTCGGCCAAGGGCAAGAGCAGGAATGTAGCTTGTCCGACCCAGTCCGCCAGCGTCGAGCGGTCGAGGTCCACGCCCTCCCGTGCATAGATCACCGCCTGGCGGTGCAGCGGCGTGTGGTCGCAGTACTTGGACACCAGCACATGCGCGATCAGCCCGGGTCCCGGCCGGCCGCGCTCGATCGGCAGCGCCGGCATCGGCTGCTGCACGACCGTCTCGCAGGCCCGGCAGCTCCGCTTCGGCCGGACATGCTGGATCACCTTGAAGCTGGACGGGACATACTCGAGCACCTCGCGCTCATCCTGGCCCATCCGGCTGAACACCGCGCTGCCGCAGCCCGGACAAACGCAGGGCGGCTCGTGGGTGACGGTCTCACGCGGCAGATGCGGCGGCAGCGGCTTGCGGACCGGCTGCTTGCGTTCGCGCGTCTGGGCCGGGTGCGGCTGGGCGAGGTCAGCCGCGCTGGCGCGAGCGTCGCACTCGGCCCGCTCCTCCTCGAGTTCGCCGATCAGCAGTTCGAGTTGCTCGATGTCGCGGTCGAGCTTTTCCGACGACCGGCCAAACCGCGCCCGCCGCAGCACGGCGAGCTGCATCTTCAGCTTCTCGATATGCAGCGTCTTGGCATAGATCTCGGCCGCGTTGGCCGCGATTTCGATGTCCTTGCGCCCCAGCTCCACCTGCAGGTCGGCTGCGAACATCCGCAGCGCGTCCGGGTCGGTCGGAAGGGGAGCACTCGCTAAGGACATGACCGGATTGTACCAAAGCCGGGCGACGGAGTACAGCACTTTGCGACATACCCTCTGTCACGATCATCTCTCGATCAGACCGCCACCGGCCGGCGCGGCGCCTCGGGTGCCACCGTGCGCCGCCAATCCATCGCCTCAACCAGCAAACCGAGCTGCGCCGGCGTCAGCACCATGCCCCCGTCCACAATCGGCGGCCAAACAAACTTGCCAGCCTCCAGCCGCTTGGCGAACAGGCACAGGCCGGTCCCGTCCCAATACAAGCATTTCAGGTAGTCAGCCCGTTTGCTGCGGAACAGGAACAAATGGCCGGAATACGGGTCAGCATCCAGCACATGCGCCACCTGGGCCGCCAACCCGTCGAAGCCAAACCGCATGCTGACCGGACGGCAGGCCAGATACACCC
>JAABUR0100006048.1_pt1 | contig 15009 bp, 12 predicted proteins | sample 5560091 | NCBI WGS metagenome assembly JAABUR01 (sample SAMN10711879, study PRJNA513375) | rock metagenome | isolation source: Antarctica rocks | place: Antarctica: Victoria Land, University Valley sud
CGAACGGGTCAAGACGGGCCATAATGTGAGCAGGCAGAGTAAGCATGATATCCTCTTTTCCAGGAGTGGTCTTTATGCTTAGTCTGCCTGCCTCATCTCCTGCGTGAATGGCCAAAGTCTAGCTCAGAGCGTGTCCACAAACCTCCCACCTGTCCCCCTCACGTTTTGATCGATCCCAGGATCCGTTGGTGCCATCCACACACGATCCTGCGTCCACCAGCAGTCACCCGACGCTCCGCACCCGCCCCCGCGCCGTTCCTGAGGGTGAGCAACCGCACGAGGGTGGCGGGCGCGTCCTCCGGCGACCCCCGCAACCACCGATGTGGTCCCCGTTGGGTCGAAAACGAGACCTGGGAGCTGGGAGGTTTGTGGACACGCTCTTACAACGTCATGCGCGCCGTTCCGCCTTTGGTGACCACGAGGGTGTCCCACATGCCGGCCTCCTCGTGCCCAGGGACCGCGCATACGATGGCGTAGCGCCCGGCCGTGCGCGCGACGAAGTGGAAACGCTGGACGCCGCCCGCAGACGAGATGCCGGCGGTCGGATGGGGGGAGGCGCTGCCCGAGAAGGCCAACGCGAAGGTGCTGACACGGTTGCGCTGCGCGTACGGTGTGAACACGACGCTGTGCGGCACCTGGCTGTGATTGCTGTAGACGACGTCGACCGTGTACCCGGCCGGGACGCTGACGAGCATTTTGCCGTTGCCGTCGCCGTTGAAGTTGAAGCCGCCGAGTGCGCCAGTGGACGCCGCGATGAGGGTGAGGGTCGCGCTGCGCGTGCCCGTATTCACGCTCAATAGGGATGACCGCGCCGAGGACGATGTGGAGGTCGTGACGAGCGCCCCCCCACGTTCCGTGACCTCGTGGGCCGCGCTCGCGCGCGGGACCTGAGGGCCGAGATAGCGCGCCAGGTACGGGACCAACTCCGCCTTCTGCGCGTTCGTCACCGGCGCGCCGAAGCTCTACATCAACGTGATTTGCGCGGCCCATACCTTCGCCGTGGAGCGCTGCTGCAGGATCATGCCGAGCGAGTGGCAGGTCTGGCACGACGCGGACAGGATGTCGTACTCTTTGCCGGGCGGTAACGTCCCCGGCGCCACGCTCGTTTCAGCCCAGTCATCCGCGCGCGTTCCAGATGCCGCCATCACCGCGCCGTGCCGCGCGCTGGCCGCGGAGGCCGCGACACCCCCGGCCGCGAGGCCGGCCGCCAGCAGGACCACGGGCATCCCGCGGCGAACCCCCGTCATACTCATCGTCGTCTTCATTGTCGTCGCCCCCTTAGCGTACCGTCACGCGGACGCTATCGATGCCGTTCCATAAATAGCCCGAGGGATTCCAGGGCGAGGTCACGGGCTGTGTCGCCCCCGCGCTATCCGTCGCGCGCGCCATAATCGTGTACGCGCCCGCGTGGTCAAAGCGGTAGGGCAGGCTCCACAACCGCCAGGCATAGGGCGTGTCCTCGCGGCCCAGCCGGGCGGCCCGATAGGTCCGGCCGCCGTCGACCGAGACATCCACGCGCACGATGCGCGCGCGCCCCGACCACGCGACACCCTGGATCGCCGCGAGCCCACGCGTGAGGGTACGACCGTCATCGGGGTAGGCGATGAGCGACTTCACGTTCATGAGCGTGAGCGGGTGCTCGCGGGTTGGCGGGACCGCGACGCCCGGTTTGCCGAGGTGGTTGGGGTAGCGGTAGGCGGCCTGGTAGAAGTAGCCCGGCGCCTCAGTGGAGCGCACCTGGATCTCGCTCAACCACTTGACCTGGTCGTCGGCGACCCACCCCGGCACGATCAGCCGGAGCGGCTGGCCGTGCAGGATCGGGAGCGGTTCATCGTTCATCTTGTAGGCCAGGATCGTGGTGGGCTCCAGCGCCACGGAGAACGGGATGGACCGCAGGAAGCGCGGCGTCTTGAGGGGATCGCTATCCCGCCCGCGCAGCCAGACATAGTGCGCACCCGCCTGTATCCCCGCGTGGCGCAGCACGTCGGCCAGACGCACGCCCGTCCACTTGGCGGTACTCACCGCGCCGCGCTGCCACTGGACACCCGACGGATGCGGGGTATAGTAGGCGCGCCCGTTCCCCGAGCACTGGATCGTGGAGACGAGCGAGACTTCCTCGAATCGGCGCAAGTCGGTCAACCCCACGGTCAGTGCGCTCTTGACCTCGCCGTAGACGCGCATGCGCCAGGTGCGCGCGTCGATCGTGTCCGGCGCCCCGAAATGACTGCGTACGAAGAAGGCGTCAGTGGGCGTGAGATACGTGGTGAAGTAGCGCACCGGCGTTTCGAGGTCGAGCGGGCGATCGAGTCGCTCGATCAACTGCCCCCCACTACTCCCGCTCCCCTCAACACCACGCGCGAACGCCGTCAGCGGCGCCGTGCCAGCCAGGCCGACCGCGGCCAGGCCGCCCACCCCGCGCAGGAAACGCCCGCGATCGAGCGGTGACCGCGCACGCTCGACACCCCCGTCCACTCCTCGATCCATCGTCATCACATCCTCCCCCGCGCCGTCGCTCGGCGCGCTGTTATCCTGTCGCACAGCGTACCCCAGGCGGGGACGGGCGCGCAATGCAAAAATAACGTACGCGCCATAAGCAAACGCTAATAGTCGCGCCGCGCGTGGTGAATGAGGGGAGAACGAGCCCGGCATCCCCTCGTTGTCACGCGGATCGAAACGCCGTCTTTGTCTGATCCATAAGAAGCATTATGGAGGAAAGCCTATTTTATGTTGCACGCGCGGGTCATCGCGCGCTACAGTAAGAAACGACGGGTAGCCGCATATGACGTCGTTGGGGGCGTGGAGAGGCGTGGAGACGTGAGATCATGGGTGACAACCGGAGAGTCGTGACGGCGCCGACGCTGGCGCACCTGCGGGCGTTTCGGACGGTCGTCGAGCGGGGCAGTTTCGCCGCGGCCGCCGAAGCGCTGGGCAGCAGCCAGCCCGCGGTGAGTCTGCACGTCCATGCCCTGGAGGAGCGCTACGGCGTTGCCCTGTTGCAGCGCCTGCGCAGCGGGGTCCGCCTGACCGACGCGGGGACGGTGGTCTACGCGCGGGCCGTGGCGATGTTGCGCGGGCTGGACGCGATGGAGGCGGAGTTGGCGGCGCTACGCGGCCTGGAGGGCGGCCGCCTCGTCGTGGGTGCCAGCACCACGATCGCCAACTACGCGCTGCCCGCGCCGATCGGGCGCTTCAAGGAGTTGCATCCGGCGGTCGCGGTCGCCCTGGAGGTGGGGAACACGGGGGCGGTCGTCGTGCACGTCGCGGCGCAGCGCTATACGCTGGGGTTTATCGAGGGGCCGATTCCCCCCGAGCACGCCGCCGCGCTCCAGACGGCGCCCTTCCGCGCGGACGAACTGGCGCTCGTCGTCGCGGGGACGAGTTCCCTGGCCGACCGCGCACGCCTGACGCTCGACGAATTGGCGACGCTGCCATTCCTGATGCGGGAACCGGGCTCGGGGACCCGGCGGGTGGTGGAGCGGGCGCTGCGCGCGGTGGGGGTGGACGTGACGCCCTATCTGGAACTCGGGCACACTGAGGCGATCAAGACGGCGGTGTCGATGGGCTTGGGCGTGTCGATCCTCTCGCGGCAGGCCGTGGCCTGCGAGACGCACACGGGCGAATTGCGCATCGTGCCGGTCGAAGGCCTGGACCTCCAGCGGGTCTACACGGCGATCGCGCCCCACGGCACGCGGTTCACCCCCGCCGAGCAGGCCTTCCTCGCTATCGCCGGGGTGGGCGACGCCTGGACCGGCACCTCCTGCTGATCGCCTGGACCAACACAACAGGACGGCGCGGGTCATATATGCGGCCGCTCCTTGACGGATATCGACAGCCCGGTCGCCGTGATCCCAAACCTTTTTATTGGATCAGTAAAACAAAATAGACGTTGCGTCACGATGGACCATGCCGTATCGTTGGAGGTAGACAGGATAGGGAGATCCACGGCGATCCTGATCCGCACAGGGCCGACTGGATCGTCGTCATGTCGCCCGGCGCGACCATGACACGCCTTCGCCCGGCGTGGCGAGGAGCGCGCCGGGCGAGCACGGACGGCGGGAGGCGTGATGATGTTGCTGGCGCCCGCTCTCGTCGCGCTGGCCGTTGCGGTGGGGGCCGTCGTCGCCGGACTCATCGGCGGCGGTCTGCTTCTCTACCTGGGGCACTGGTCGTGGCGCGCCTCCAGAACCAGCGGACGCCGACCTCGCACGCGCCAATGAGCTTGATAGCGCCTGATGACTGATGGCGCCTGATGAAAAGTAAGGGGGATGAGATGCCGACAAGTGATATCACGAGAGCAATCACAGGCCGCACGCGGCGCGGGTTCTTACGCGCTGGCGCCGCCGGGGCCGCGGCTCTGAGCACGGCCCCGCTGTGGGCGCCCCAAGACGCGGCCGCCGCCGGGGCGACGGACGACATCACGCCGTACCCAATCCCCTGGTTGGACAAGAACCTGCACCACAACCAGGTCCCCACGCCGGACGGCCCACCGACCGAGTTGGCGCACATCTACCACTTCGCGGGTCAGGTTGGCCGGGCGATCTTCACAGGCCAGGGGCGCACCAACACCGGCGAGACGCTCTACATCGGTGTGGGCACCGACTACGGGTACATGCGGGGCGCCTACCTCGTCGGCAGCGGCGACACGCAGCATGGGCTCTACTCGCATAACTGACTCGCGCTGTATCGGGAGCCGGGCGCTCCCGCCAGCAAAGTCCACGACCTGCACACCCCCATCGCGCCTTCGGGCCTCTACTGGACGGCGCCGCTCAGCGCCGAGAACCTCGCGCTCGGCCCCGACGGGCGCTCCGCGATCCTCGAGGTCCGCGACCTGCCCGCGATCGACGAGCCGCTGTTCCCCAAGCCAGGGCCGAGCTACCCGGCCGTGCAGAGCTACCGCGTCACCTGGCGGGTTACCGGCCCGCTGCGAACCTACGTGGACCCCGCCAAGCACTTCTTGATCCACGGCTACCCCGCCCTGGTCGCGGCCGAGGTCGCGGTGGCGATCCCCGCTCTCGGCTTCACCTTCCGGGGACGGGCGACCGCCACTACGGTCGCGATCCTGGGGGCCGAGGTCAACGGCTACTACGCCGACCGCGGGGATCAGCCCCCGGCCGCGTCCGCGTTCCCCGACCTGCCCCTCACCGGTGAAGGGGGCGGTTCGTAGCGCCCGCAGCCAGGTGGGGCGCGCCCGTCTCAAAGAGTGGCGCGCCCGACCAGTCGTAGGGCCGTCCATGTGCGTCTCACCCTCCGGTCGTGAGGATACTCACCCTCCGGTCGTGAGGATACGGTCCTCGCCCTGCCGCGCCGGTTCCCGATCGTGGACCGACCATGCCGGGGTTGCGGGCCATCCACATGGGGTACGCGCCGGTGTGTCGCATCGCCGTCCTGGTCCGTCCTATCGTCGACGTCCGGCCGTGCGCGGCCGCACGTCGACGACTGGTCGATGCGGCGCAGGCGCCGATAGACCGTTGGTTGAAGGAGTGTTGACGATGAGTCAAGGGAGCACACCAATCGATCCGTTGGTGGATGACGCGGCGCTGCGGGGGCAACAAGCGCATTGGACCCACACCTTCGCGGCCCATCCCGACATGTATGGGCAAGCGCCAAGCGCCCCGGCGCGGGCAGCCGTTCCGCTGTTCCAGACGGAGGGCGTCGGGCCGCTCCTCGAACTTGGCGCGGGCCAGGGGCGCGACGCGCTGTTCTTCGCGCGCCAGGGCTTCCGCGTGCAGGCCCTCGACTTCGCGGCGGATGCGACGGCGGCCATTGAAGCGAAAGCCATCGCCGCCGGGCTCGCGCCTGCGCTCACCGTCCTCCGCCATGATGCGCGCGAACCGCTGCCCTTCGACGCCAGAGTGTTCGACGCCTGCTACGCGCACATGCTCCTCTGCATGGCGCTGACCACGGTCGAGATCGAGCGCCTGGTGGGCGAGGTATGGCGGGTCCTGCGGCCGGGAGGACTGTTCGTCTACACGGTGCGGAGCACCACCGATGCCCACTACGGGGCTGGCATCGCCCGTGGCGACGACATGTACGAGCACGGTGGCTTCATCGTCCATTTCTTCAGCCGGGAGTTCGTGGAGCGCGTGGCGACAGGTTGGACACTTCTCGACGTGACCGCATTCGAGGAAGGCGACCTCCCGCGGCGGCTACTCGGGGTGACGATGCGCCGCGGCTAGCGGTGACGCTCGTGGGCGTCACCGCCCCTGCCACTGTGGATGCGTGACGGCAAGATAAGCACTTGCTTATCGCCCCTTCTGCTTTTTTGCATTGCCCCCGTATCTCCTTCCGCGGTACGATATGTAGCAAGTGTTGCTTGGGCCATGCTACTATCGCGTACGCGACGCGCGTTTCATCGTTCGTCATGGAACACATCCCCGCGCCGTGGGCGCCTATGCGCCCATTCATGCTCGTTCATCCCGACCCGGGGCGACACCCAGGCGTGAGACGGCGCTCAACCAGGGGCGAGTCCGCGCCTCGGCTGGCCCTGGTTGGGCGCCCGTCAGCGCTGTCAAGGCGCTGACCAATCGAGAGATGGCGCGCAGACTGTGATAATTCCTACCTCGGCTTGTTAAGGAGACGGCGATGCGGTACGGATTCGCGATCGATCAGACGACGTGCATCGGTTGCCACGCCTGCACGGTGGCGTGTAAGACGGAGCACCAGATTCCGGTAGGCCAGTTCCGCACCTGGGTGAAGTACGTCGACACGGGCGCGTACCCGGCGACGACCAGGGATTTCGGGGTGATGCGTTGTAATCACTGCACGGACGCTCCGTGCGTGAGGGTGTGCCCGACGAAGTCGCTGTTCAAGCGCGCTGACGGGATCGTGGATTTCGACAGTGAGCGCTGCATCGGCTGCAAGAGCTGCATGCAGGCTTGTCCGTACGACGCTATCTACATCGACGAAAACACGCACACCGCGGCGAAATGCAACTTCTGCGCCCACCGCGTCGATCAAGGACTCGAGCCGGCGTGCGTGGTGGTGTGCCCGACCCATTCTATTTGGGTCGGCGACCTGGATGATCCGACGACGGGGATCTCCCGGCTGGTCGCCACACATCCGACCACGGTGCGCGCTCCCGAACAGAACACCGGCCCGAACGTGTTGTACCTGGGCGCCGACCGGGCGGTGCTCGATCCGTTGCTGGCGCCGGTGGGCTCCTCGTACATTTGGGCGCGCCCCGACGCGCAGCGCGCCGCGGTGGCCGCGGACCTCGCACCGGACGCGGTGACGGGGGCGCAGACCACATTGAACACCGCGCACCCCCGTCCGTGGGGGTGGCGGGTGACGGCGTATTTGTGGACCAAGGGCGTCGGAGCGGGCGCCCTGTTGGTCGTGTCGGGGGCGTTGTTCACGGGGGCCGATCTGGGGCGCCTGGGCTCGCTGGTGGCTCCGGGCCTCGCCACGGGCTTCACCGCCGCGACCGGCGTGTTGTTGACCTGGGATCTCAAGCGCCCGGACCGGGTCTTGTACATCTTCACGAAACCTAACCCCACGTCGTGGTTGTTCTGGGGGTCGGTCGCCCTGACCGGATATGGGGCGGTGGCCGGCGTGTGGTTGACCGCTGGGGTCGCCGAGGCGCGTGGGGTGATCGACGCGCCGACTCTGGCGTCGATTTTGGGTGGCTTGCGCTGGGTGGCGGCGCCGACGGCCGGCTTGGCAGCAGGGTACACGGCGTTCTTGTTCGGCCAGGCGGAGGGGCGTGATCTGTGGCAGTCCCCGCTGCTGTTGTGGCAGTTGCTGGCTCAGGCGGCCGTCGGCGGGTCCGGGACGCTCCTAGCCGCGGCGACGCTGATCGATGTGAACGCGGGGGGGCGGCGGCTGTTGGCCCGCGTCTTCATGGCGGCGTCGGCGGCCAACCTGGGGTTGCTCGCCGCGGAGTACGGCGGCCGTCATCCCACGAAGCACGCGGCGGCGGCGGCCCATCTGGTGACCCATGGCCGCTACGCCACACTGTTCCGCTGGGGCGCGCTTGGCCTCGGCGCGTTAGGCGGGGCGCTGGCGGCCCCGAGCGCCGGGGGCACGCGCCGGTGGTGGGCGGCCGCCGGCGGGGTCGTGGCTCAGGTGAGCGTCCTCGCCTACGAGTCGGTGTTCGTCCGGGCCGGCCAGGATATCCCGCTCTCATGACGATGACCATGAACTGGAGAGAACTGTGAGCACGCAACAACCGCGACCCGCCGAGCCCCCTGCCGACCCGTCCGGGATCGTCCTGCCGGGCGCCCGGACCCATGAACGGCTGTCCAACTATCCGCCCGTCGCTGAGTGGGATCACCATGTGGCCTACGATGCCCGGGCGCATCCGCGCAAGGTCACGCACCCCTACATGCTGGTGCCGACGGTCTGTTTTAACTGCGAGAGCGGCTGCGGCCTCCTGGCCTATGTCGACAAGGACGACCTGTCGATCCGCAAACTCGAGGGCAACCCGGCCCATCCGGGGTCGCGCGGCCGCAACTGCGCCAAGGGCCCCGCGACGGTCAACCAACTCGACGATCCCGAGCGCATCTTGTACCCCTTGAAGCGGACCGGCCAACGGGGCGGCGGGAGTTGGGCGCGGGTGAGCTGGGATGAGGCGCTCGACGATATCGCCGCGCGCATCCGCGCGGCGATCGTCGCGGGGCGCCACGAAGAGATCATGTACCACGTTGGCCGTCCGGGGGAGGACGGCTTCGAAGAGCGGACCATGCAGGCGTGGGGCGTCGACGGGTACAACACGCACACCAACGTGTGCTCGGCGGGCGCGCGGTTGGGCATGGCGTTGTGGGCGGGCTACGACCGGCCGAGCCCGGATCACGCCAACGCCCGGGTTATTCTGTTGCTCTCAAGCCATCTCGAGACCGGCCACTACTTCAACCCGCATGCCCAGCGCATCATGGAAGCCAAGAGTAACGGGGCGAAGATCGTGGTGTTGGACCCCCGGCTGTCGAACACCGCCAGCCAGGCCGATCTATGGCTGTCGCCCTGGCCCGGCAGCGAGGCGGCTATTCTCCTGGCGGTGGCCTCCTATCTGCTGCGAACCCGTCAGATCGACACGGCGTACCTGCGGCGATGGGTCAATTGGCAGGCCTACCTGGCCGCGTTGCACCCCGACGCCGCGGTTGATTTCGACGTCTTCGTCGACCGGCTCGACGCCGACTACGCCCGCTACACCTTCGACTACGCGGCCGCTGAGGCGCGGATCGACGTCGCGGTCATCGCGGAGTTGGCCCGCCTGGTCGGCGGGTGCGACCATCGCCTGGCCGGCCACGTCTGGCGCTCCGCGTGCGCCGGGAACCTCGGCGGGTGGCAGGTGGCCCGCGCCCTGTGGTTCCTGCTCGTCCTCACGGGCAGCGTCGGAACGGTGGGGGGGACCAGCCCTAACGGGTGGGACAAGTTCATCCCCCAGGGGCCCCACAAACCGGAGGCGCACGACCACTGGAACGGTCTGACCTGGCCGGCCGACTACCCGCTCTCGACCAACGAGATGTCATTCCTCCTCCCGCACTTCCTGGAGGAGGGGCGGGGCCGGCTCGCGGTGTACTTCTCGCGGGTGTGGAACCCGATCTGGACCGCCCCCGACGGCTTCACCTGGATCGACGCCCTGTCTGATCAGGACAAAGTCGGCCTGCATGTGGCGTTGACCCCGACCTGGTCGGAGACTGCCGAGTTCGCCGACTACGTGCTGCCGATGGGCCACTCCGCCGAACGCCACGACACCCAGTCCTACGAAACACACGCGGGGACGTGGCTCGGGTTCCGCCAGCCGGTGCGCCGCGTGGCGATGGAGAAGATGGGGATGGCCGTCGGCGATACGCGCGACGCGAATCCGGGCGAGGTGTGGGAGGAGAACGAATTCTTCTTCGAGTTGTCGTGGCGGATCGACCCCGACGGCGCCCTGGGCATCCGCAAGCACTTCGAATCGCCGTACCGGCCGGGCGAGAAGATCACGGTCGATGACTACTACCGGTGGATGTTTGAGAATCAGGTGCCGGGCTTGCCGGAGAAGGCCGCGGCGCTGGATCTCAGCCCGTTGGCGTACATGCGCAAGTTCGGCGCGGTCGATATCGCGGAGGCGGTCTATCGTCTCGACGAACAACCCGTGACCGACGATCAGCTCGACGGAGCCACCCTCGATGAAGGCGGCGTGTACCGCACCCCGGTCACCCTCGACAGCGAGCCGCCGTTGGTGGGCGAAGCGGGGTCGGTCGGTATCCGCCACGAGGACGGAACCGTGACGCGCGGCTGGCCCACCCCATCGCGGCGCCTTGAGTTGTACTCGCCGACGATGCGTGATTGGGGTTGGCCCGAACACGCCACGCCCGGCTACATCGAATCCCATGTCGCGCACCGCCGCATCGACCTCGACGCCGGTGAGTTGGTGCTCGTCCCGACATTCCGGCTGCCGGTCCTCATCCACACCCGCTCCGGGAACGCCAAGTACCTCAACGAGATCGCCAACGCCCATCCCCTGTGGCTCAATGCGCGCGACGCCGCCCGACTCGGGTTCGCCAGCGACGACCTCGTGCGGGTGAGTACCGCGATCGGTCACCTCGTCGGTCGGGTGTGGGTGACTGAGGCGATCCGCCCAGGGGTGTGCGCGCTCAGTCACCACATGGGCCGGTGGCGGCTACACCAGGGTGAAGGCAGCCGCTGGGTAGCGGGGCTGGTCGATCTCACCCACCCCGACGGTCCCGACAGTTGGCTGTTGCGCTACAAAGAACCGGTTGGCCCCTTTGTGTCGGACGACCCCGACTCGTCGCGTATCTTCTGGGATGACACGGGCGTACACCAGAACCTCGCCTTCCCGGTCCAGCCGGACCCGTGGTCCGGCATGAACTGCTGGTTGCAAAAGGTCCGCCTCGAAGCCGCCCACCCCGGCGACTGCTACGGCGACGTCTATGTCGACCGGACGCGGTCACGCGCCGTCTACCGCCAGTGGCTGGCGCTGACGCGGGCCACGGTCGGCCCCGACGGCCAGCGCCGTCCCGAGTTCCTGATGCGCCCCGTTAAACCACAACGGCGCGCCTATAGAGTCCAGCCGTGACGCGGCCGTCGTGGTCGGCGCGCGAGGAGGAGGTGTGGACGATGAGCGCCTGGCCACGCCGGATCGCCCACGCGGCTGGCGGTCCCACTGACCGGTCGCGCGGTCGTCAACGGGTCCCGCGCCCGCTGATCGGGTGGAGGATGCCGTCGGGACGGGGGGCGATGGAGCAGCCCAACGCCGCCGGCGACGGCCCGGCTGCCCTCACTCCGCTGTTCTGGGCGCTCATCGCGGCCACCGGCGTCGCCACCGGACTGTTCGGCGCGCTGATGATGCTTGTGTTGCACAGCGCCCAGCACCTCGCCTTCGCCTATCACAGCGGGGATTTCCAGTCCGCGGTCGAGCGCGCGTCGGCGCTCCGCCGGGTCGTCGTCCTCGCCCTCGCCGGCGCGTTCGCCGGCGTCGCCTGGTTCCTCCTCCGTCGCTGGACGCGCGGCGAGAAGGCCGAGATCCACGGCACTTTGTGGGACGGACAGAGCACCCTCTCGTTCCGGCGGAGCTTCGCCTCGTCGCTATTCTCCGAGGTCGTTGTCGGCATGGGCGCCTCGCTCGGCCGGGAGGCCGCGCCGCAGTTGATGGGCGCCGTGTCCGGCAGCCTACTCGGCCGCTGGGCGCGCCTGTCGCTCGAGCAGCGCCGCTTGCTCCTGGCCTGCGGCGCCGGGGCCGGTCTGGCCGCGGTCTACAACGTCCCCCTCGGCGGCGCGCTCATCACCGCGGAACTCCTCTACGGGCGCGTCGAGTTGCCCGTGGTACTCCCGGCCCTGACGTGCGCGTGCATCGCCACCGCCGTGTCGTGGCTCTCCCTGCCCGCGCAGGTCACCTACACCGACGTCCCGGCCTACCCCTTCGCGGCCCCCCAACTCGTGTGGGCGCTCCTCGCCGGTCCGCTCCTCGGGCTGGTCGCCGTCGGCTGGATCCGCCTCATCGGCGGGGTTTCGGCGCACCGCCCGTCGGGTCGCCTCCTCCTCGTGGCGCCCCTCGGCGCGTTCGTCGTCCTCGGCCTGGCGGGCGTGCGCTACCCGCAGTTGTTGGGCAACGGCAAGGACATGGCCCACGACGTTTTCCTCGGCCACGGGAGCGTCGTCCTCCTGCTGGCCCTGTTCGCGCTCAAACCGCTGGTCACCGCCCTCTGTCTCGGCAGTGGGGCGACGGGCGGTCTCTTCACCCCGACGATGAGTACCGGGGCCATGCTCGGCGGCGCCCTCGGGAGCGCCTGGTCGCTGCTCTGGCCCGGCGCCGCGCTCGGCAGCTATGCCCTCATCGGCGCCGCCGCCATGATCGGCGCCGCCATGCAGGCCCCACTCGCTGGGCTCGTGCTCGTGTTCGAGCTCACCCATACGACCTTTGGGCTGGCCGTCCCCATGATCGCCGCCACCGCGCTCGCCACCGCCGTCGTCCGCTACCTCGACGGGTACTCCCTCTATTCCGCGCGGCTCCCCGCACGCGAGACATGACGCGTCCCGTCGTCCGGGACCTGGCCGTTGTCTCGCCCCTCGGGGGCCACACCAGCGGCGCCTCTATCAGGACCGCCGTTGTCATCGTCGCATGGTGAACAGTTGTCACAGCGGAGCGCATGACACACATGGCGGCTCCGCTACGGAGGAAGAGCCCCGACGCGACGATATCGCCCCGCTCATCGATTTCAACGTCGGGGACCTGCCATGGTAGCGCCGTGACCGCGGCGTGCGAGGAGCCGCGCGCCGGTCACGCGACACTGGCCGACTCTCGGGGAGGAGGCGCACGAGGCGCGCGCAGGCGGCTATGTCCGACGGGTACAGGAGACCTCTGCATGAGAAATCACCCTGGCGGGTGAGGCTGCATCGCCGCGCACGCGGTACGATACACACGCGACGGTCGCCCTTCGCGACTCTCATGACGGAGCCGCTCGCCGCGTAGAGGTTCGCCAGCAGCATCTTGACAAACGGCGCCTACAACGGGTCTCTGGCGGCGAGCGGGCGTATGTATCTCTCGCAGCGGCGCGACCGCATCGACCTTGTCTCCCGCACGGACCACGTGTGAGAGCCTTACGAGATGACGGTCACCGCGCGTGCATCCTAGGGGGCCGCTGTGACCGTGTAATGGCGGGCGCGGGGCTCGACGCGGGACAGCAGACGCCGCGCCTCGGGCTCAATCACCGCGACGGTCGCGTCCGGTCCCGCGAAGGCGCGCACCGCGTCCAACGACGCGAAGAGGGTCAGGACGACGAACTCTATGTCCTCAGCCGCGTCGTGCCGCAGGATGTAACCGCCCTGATACCCGTCGATCGTCTGTAGGTGAGGGAAGACATGCGCCTGCACGAACCGCTCGTAGGCCTCCGCATCCGCAGGGGTTGTCCACCCCGTCCACATCCGTGCGATCATACGGCGCGCCCTCCTCCATCTCGTCGTGGGCAGACACCTCGGCATAGGCGTCGTCGTTTTCCTCATTGTCCGGGTACGGCGCTCTCAGGTGGCCTGCGTGACCGATCGCCCGCGATGTCATAGACCGCGCCAAGGTCTGCCATCTTTGCGGCCGGATGATCCCCGTAACGGTCGATCCTCAGACCACCTACTTCAGAAATCCCTGTTGCTGTAGGAAGCGCTGGGCGACCGCCCGGGGGTCCTTGTGGCCGGTGACGACCTGGTTGCTCAGGCTGGTGATGACCGGGTTCGTGATCTTGGAGGCGATCTGGTTGAGTGTGGCCCGCAGCGTCGGGTAGGCCTGCAGCGCCTGGTTGCGCACGACCGGCGCGAGATTGTCTGGCGGGCCATAGTGCTTGGGATCGTTGAGCACCACCAGGTGGTGCGCGGCGATGTCGGGGTCGGTCGTGAAGGCGGCGGTCACGTCACCGCGCCCTTGCAACAGAGCGGCGTAGCGCACGCTGCCCACACCCTGGAGCAGGACTATCCCTTTGAGCCGGGACTTGAATCGCCCATAGACCTTCTCGAGGTCGGGGAAGCCGTCGGCGCGGCCGAGGTACTCGGTGGCGACGATGAGGCGGGCCCTGGACGCTTTGGCGACCATGTCCGCGATGGAGTAGATACCGGTCTGCTTGGCGAAGGCTTGTGTCGTCGCGAACCCCTGGGTGTCGTTCATGGGATAGGGGTGCAACCACATGAGGTTGTACCGGGCGCGGTAGCCAGCGGCGACCTTGTCGTAATAGGAGAGGGTGTTGTGGGGTGCTTTCTGGCCCAGGATCACCTCAAGGCCCGTGCCGGTGTACTCAGGAAAGATGTCGATGTCGCCGTGCCGCAGCGCCGGGGTCGCGACGCTTGAGGCCAGGTTGTCTTTGATCTGGCTGTTGACAGGGATGTGCGCGTGCTGGAGCAGCAAGACATACATGTTGGCGACGATGTCGTTCTCGGCGAAGCCCTTGGCTCCGACGGTGAGCGTCATGCGGGCCGCCTGCGCCTGGGGGGCGCGTGGACTGAAGGAAAGAATGGCCGCCGCGAGGGCGACGCAGACGGTGATGCGGATGACACTCCGCGGCTGTGACGGCGTGACAGATGGGTGAGCAGGGTGTAGCTGGGCCATGATGACGTTGGTCTCCTTTCGCATGTGTGTTGGGTGTGCCGGGTGTGGCGGCTGTCGCTCCCTCTGTCGGATGGGCTGAACGTCCGTCGCCATGACGATGTAGCCTCGCGCGCTCATGCCCTGTACCGCGGCTGCTCATCCATGTGGCACGTCGCGGTCTCGTCGGGGACCATGGCTCGTCCATCTTGGTGATCATGACGCCGGGGTAGCGCTCGTCGATTGTCTCCCAGAGGCCGGGGCGCAATTGCCCCCGCGCGGTGGCGTTAGAGATTTCCGTCATGAATCCACTCTCCTGACTGTGTGACGAGGTAGAAGTGCAGGTCGAAGAACAGGTGGGCCAGCGTCGTCGGGTCTTTGGTCGCCAGGGTCTCGACGATGAACGCGCGGTCCGCCGGCGGCGCGTCGAGCAGCAACGTGAGGGCTTCGGCCCAAGCCTTGTCGATCTCGCGGCGGCCGGCCTCCTCGTTGCCGTCGCCCAG
>JAABUR0100006049.1_pt1 | contig 15009 bp, 10 predicted proteins | sample 5560091 | NCBI WGS metagenome assembly JAABUR01 (sample SAMN10711879, study PRJNA513375) | rock metagenome | isolation source: Antarctica rocks | place: Antarctica: Victoria Land, University Valley sud
ACTGATATTTTCAGTAAAATAAGTTTTCAAATCATAATAAGGAGAAACATTTTCAACCACAACAGCATCGATATTTTCCAAACCTTTTTTGTTAGCTTCATTAAACTGTTTTATAAAATCTTGAGGTAATTGCTTGTTCGCCACCCATGCCGCAAACACAAACGGAAGCCCTGTAAAATCAATCCATGCTTCAGCAAGATCATATTTGTAAGCTGATATTTTTCTTTGCTCAAAAGCCCTGTCTCCTATTACTACAGCCGCTGTTGTTCCTTTAATCTCATCTCTGAAATTTTCTTTGGCTTCTTCAAATACAACTGAAAGTTTCCAATAATGCTCTACCAAAACTCTGGCAAGCGCAACTGATGTTCTGCTTTGATAATCAAGTATTACCTTTTGTATTTTATCAAGCGGCACTTCACTGAATAAGCAAACCGAAGCAACAGCGCCTTCCGCTCCTATACAGTAATCACTTATAATATAATGTTCTTTAAGTTTTGGTATAATGGCCACCGGCACCAGTCCTGCGTCAATTTCATCATTTAATAACATTGCAGCAATTTTTGCAGGATATTCTTCAATTATTTCCATACCGTTTATCTTTAGCCCGTGTTTAAAAGCATACATCAATGGCTTTGTATTCAGATAACTCACTGCGCCTACCTTTATAATCTTCTGCAATTCATCTAATTTTGAGTTGCAAAGATAAGTTGACAGATGACTGATGAACGATGACAGAGTTTTATCTGCTGTTAAATCATCTGCTGTCAATTATCAACTATCATTCATTCAATCTTTAAATAGTTGGCTGAGATGCATGACGGAGGACAGATGTTAACTAACAACTGTCATCTGTCATCTGTCAACCGTCATCTGGCATTATTACATGGAATTAACTAACCTTACAGCAATATCTCCTATTGATGGACGTTACCGCAAACAAATTGAGTTTCTTGATAAATACTTTAGTGAATATGCATTAATAAAATACCGGGTATTTGTTGAAGTAAAATATTTTTTCTTTTTAGCAGATAATAAATTTTTTAAGCTGGATAACAAATCAAGGCAGCATTTGCAAAAAGTTGCAGATAAGTTTAGTACAGAAGATGCACAACAAATAAAAAAGATTGAAGCTATCACAAACCATGATGTAAAAGCGGTAGAATATTATTTAAAAGAGCAATTTGAAAAAGCCGGCGGTAATGATGTAAAAGAATGGATACATTTTGGTTTGACTTCGCAGGATATTAATAATACTTCCATCCCGCTTAGCTGGAAAGATTGTATGGAAAACCAATATCTGCCATCACTGGTAAATTTGCAGAAAAGCCTGCACGAGTTTGCATTGCAATGGAAAAATATTTCAATGCTTGCTAAAACCCATGGTCAGCCTGCATCTCCTACAACATTAGGTAAGGAAATAATGGTATTTGTTGAAAGACTTCAAAACCAGGTTGATTTGTTTTCGCATGTTCCTTACTCAGCTAAATTTGGCGGCGCTACAGGAAACTTTAATGCACATGCTGTTGCCTTTCCTGGTAAAGACTGGATTAAATTAGCTAATAATTTTGTTCAAGATGTTTTAGGTCTTCAACGCCTCCAGTTCACTACGCAAATTGAACATTATGATAATCTTGCAGCTCATTTTGACTGCATTAAACGTATCAACAATATTCTTATTGATTTTTGCCGCGATGTGTGGACTTATATAAGTATGGAGTATTTTAAGCAAAAAACAGAGCCCGATGAAGTTGGCAGCAGCGCTATGCCTCATAAAGTAAACCCGATAGATTTTGAAAATGCTGAAGGAAATCTTGGAGTAGCAAATGCTCTGTTAGAACATTTTTCTGCAAAGCTGCCAATAAGCCGTTTGCAAAGAGACCTTACGGACAGTACAGTTTTACGAAATCTTGGTGTACCAGTTGCGCATACATTAATAGCTATAAAGTCTATAGAAAAAGGATTAGAGAAACTGCTGTTGAATGAAGTCAAAATAAACGAGGACCTTGAAAACAACTGGGCAGTGGTAGCGGAAGCAATTCAAACCATTTTGCGACGTGAAAATTATCCGGAGCCTTACGAAGCATTGAAGGAATTGACAAGAGGAAAAACAGCGATTACTAAAAATGATATACAACAGTTTATTGAAACATTGGATGTAAAGGAAGAAGCGAAGGAGGAATTGAGAGGAATTACACCTCAGAATTATATTGGAATAACTGCAGAATACTAATATTATAGTTAAATTTGAGGTATGGGTCTATCAAACAAAATAATACCACATTATACTTATGACGATTATGTTCATTGGGAAGGTCATTGGGAATTGATTGAGGGGTACCCGATAGCAATGAGTCCTATGCCTGTTCCTGCACACCAACAATTATCCGCGAACCTCATTTATGAATTTAAGGATGAGCTAAAGAAAAAATGTAAGGACTACAGAGTGTACTCACCAATGGACTATAAAATTTCAGATGATACCACTATTCAACCTGACGTTTTAATTGTTTGTGGTAAGATCAAAAAACCTTATCTCGATTTCCCCCCTGTCCTCACTGTTGAAATTCTTTCTCCTTCCACTATGCTCAGAGACAGAAACACTAAGTATCTTATTTACCAGGAGCAGGGAGTCAAATATTATCTTATTGTTGAGGTGGATAAAAAGGTGATTGAAATATATCAGTTGATTAATGGAAAATACGAATTGCAATCTTATGTGAATGGTTTTGAATTTCAAATGGGTGAAACATGTATAATTTCTCCCTTTTTGGATAACATCTGGGAGTAAAATTTTGTATTTTTTTCTTAATAATGTAAAGATATGAAGTTAGCCGAAAAATACATTCCACTTTATACTTATGATGATTGGGTTGGCTGGGAAGGCCGCTGGGAACTAATTGAAGGACATCCGATAGCCATGAGTCCTATGCCTGTTCCCGAACACCAGAGGATTGCTTCAGAGTTGAGAACAGAATTGACATTAGCTTTAAGAAAAATTGGCTGTAAAGATTGTAAAGCTTATGACCCTATTGATTATAAAATAACAGAAAATACAATATTTGAACCTGATATACTTATCGTATGCGGTAAGATCAATAAGAAATTTCTCGACTTTCCTCCTGCTATGATTGTAGAAATTTTATCACAATCAACTGAAGAGAGAGACAGAGGAATCAAATACCAGTATTATGAACAGGAAGGAGTCAAGTACTATCTGATGGTTGATATAAAGAAAAAAAACCTTGAAATTTATGAATTAGTTAAGGGCAAATATCAATTGCAGTCTTATCAGAATGGCTTTGAATTTCATCTAAACGAAAAGTGCAAGATATCTCCGCAATTAAGTAATATTTGGGAATAAGAAAAACCTTCAGCATATATTGAAAGACTAAAAAACCGGCTTTTGCTTATTGTTTTATCAAGCTTGCAAGTTTCTGTAATTTTAAACATTACTTATACTTAACCATTTTCTATTACTTCTTTTTTATTGATTAAAGACTTGATATGCTTCACAATCTTCTCTGCATGCACTCTTGAATTTTCTATAAATAACCTATGTGTATTCATGCCTCCGCAAATAACTCCTGCTAAATAAACTCCCGGCACATTAGTTTCCTGTGTTTCTTCATTAATCGCAGGGCAAAGAACTCCATCATCAGATAAGGCAATACCAACATCTCTAAGAAATTTCATATTAGGCTGATAACCTGTCATAGACAGCACCCAATCATTTTTAACGGTTACCAACCCTTCAGGCGTATTTATATAAATTTCATGTTCTCTTATTTCGGCTATAGTTGAATTAAAGTAAGCTTTTATCGAACCTTCTGCAATCCTGTTATCAATATCAGGCTTTACCCAGTATTTTACCCGGTCACTTATCTTTTCACCTCTGACAACCATCGTTACTTCTGCTCCTTTGCGCCAGGTCTCCAGTGCAACATCTATGGCAGAGTTTGCTGCACCCACTACCAATACTTTCTGAAAAGCATAATAGTGCGGGTCTTTATAATAATGCTTCACTTTAGGTAAATTTTCGCCGGGAACATTTAGCAAATAAGGAATATCATAGAAGCCCGTGGCTATAATAATGTTTCTGCAGGTATAAGTTTGCTTACTGGTAGTAACGTTAAAAATTTCATTTCCCTTTTCAACTTTCAGCACCTCTTCAAAAAGCTTTATGTGCAAGCCTCCAGAAATAGCAACTCTTCTGTAATATTCCAGTGCTTCAGGTCTTGTTGGTTTAGGGCTATTGCTTACAAAAGGCACTCCTCCAATCTCCAGCCTTTCACTGGTAGAAAAAAAAGTCATGTTTGATGGGTAGTTATACAATGAATTAACCAAAGCTCCTTTTTCGAGGATTACATATGATAATCCTGCTTTTTTCGCTTCCAAAGCACCGGCAAGCCCAATAGGGCCCCCGCCTATTATTACTAAATCATAAGCCGTTTCACTTTTCATAGATGCAATTAAAGTTGACAGTGATGCTGACTGTCCACAGAAAGGCAAAGATAATTGAACAGAGGATGTATCAGAGCTGGTGTTGTGTTTTATGAAAGCGAAACGATTAGCAATAAGTAACTATTAGTACAAGCTTATGCTGCAGGAAAAAGATATGAAGATCATAAAATTATAACCGATGAAAAACATGCAAGGTTGTTGCTTGTATTTCTCTAAGCTGTGCTATTAGAATTAAATATTTCACTTTGCTTGTGCACCTTTTTATTTTAATAGAGTTACATAACCTGTATACTGTACCGGTTTATTATCCGCACCAAATAGTTCTATGATATAATAATATACGCCAACCTCTGCCGCTACCCCATTCCAGGTTCCTTTCCATCCATAAGCAGGGTCATTGCCGGGAATATTGTTAACGGTAAATATTTGTTTTCCCCAGCGATTATAAATGGTCATAGATTTTATAAACGAGGCATTATTACCAGCAGGGAAAAACACATCATTAATGCCATCTCCATTTGGCGAGAAAGCATTCGGTATAAAAACTCCGCTGTTATCATAGGTCATGATTATGTTTATTGTATCTTCAGCGAAGCAGTGTTCATTTTCAACCCTTAGTTTGTACGATATATTATTTCTTGCAATGAACCCGGGATTAGGGCAATCAGTGCAGCTAAGTCCGGTGGCAGGAGACCATCTAAGATTAATAACATCATTTGAAATAACCGGATTGAGCACTACGGTGCCCCGCGTAGATATTGTTTTATCAGGGCCTAAATTTACAAGCGGGTTATCATAAATGGTAATTGTTACTGAACCAGTATCGTTAATGCAGGTCATTGTATCATTTCTATCATAACCGATGACGCGGTAAGTAGTAGTAACTGCCGGTGAAGCAACCGGATTGGAAATAGAAACTGAACTTAATCCTGCAGAAGGACTCCATAAAAAATCCGGTGCACCTTGTGCTGAAAGCTGTACTGACTTTCCGTTACAAATACTGGTATTTTCACTAACGGTAATGTTTAAAGGAGGCTTCACTTTTATACTAACCGAATCTACAGAAGAACAACCTGCACCTGATGTTCCCTTTACATAATAGGTAATATTGCCTGAAGGATTGGCTATTGGATCAGCACAATTGGTACAACTAAGATTGTTTGCAGGGGCAAGCCATGTGTAAGAAGCAGCACCTGATACAAATAATGGCACTGTATTTCCTAAACATATCGAAGCGCCCGGGGAAACGTTAAGAGTCGGACCCCGGTTTATTACAATGGGTTTTGTAACAGCAGTACTGCATCCGCTGCTGTTAGTGACTGAAAGAGAGACATTATAGCTCCCTGCTTGATTATAGAACTGCGCAGGAGGATTTTGCAAAGAAGAAGATTTACCATTACCAAAGTTCCACTTCCATATTCTAATAGCCGAAGTATCGTTTGTTATTTGTGCTGAAAACGCTACAGAGCTGCCGACACATGCGCTGTCTGTTACTGTTATTGAAGGAGCAGTTGATTTAACAACTTTAATTATAAATGAAGATGAGTCAGTGCAACCGTCTTCGCTGGTTACCTGCAGCTTAACATTGTGATAACCGGGGCTTAAAAAAGTATGTTCAGGATTGCTTAGAGAAGAAGATGTACCATCATCAAAAGACCATTGATAATTTGATATACCTGCGGAAGACACAGTATTATTTGAAAAAGACACAGTTCCGCTATCACATAAAATATTCTTATCTGCCAGAATACTTGGTTTGACCTGATTTATAATAATGGTATCTTTTCCGGTAAGTACGAACCTGCATCCTGTAGAGTCTTCCACTACTAACTGCGGAACGTATGAACCGGGAGTTGTATATACATGAGTTGAAATTTTTTGCAGAGTTGAGTCAGTGTTGCCCTCCTTGTAATTCCAATAAAACTTAACAGCAGTTTGAACATTGGCAGTGAAATCTATTTTACCGGGCGTACACGCAGTTAACGGAGTATAATCAAAAACTCCGTTTGGCCCTTTAACGACTATTTTTTTAGTAGCCGTATCTGAACAACCGGTATTATTTTTAGCTAGTAATTTTACAGTGTAAATGCCGGGAGCAATAAAAATATGGGAAGGATTTATAAGCGTTGATACAGCTTCATCATCAAAATCCCATACGAGCTCTGAAAATCCTTTTGAAGTATTAGTGAAGTTTACGGTTAATGGAGGACAGTTAATAAATGAGTCACTCATTAAAAAACCTGCATTAGTCTGCACTACATTTATATAACTAGTAATCGAATCACTGCATCCATACTCATTAACAATTTTTAATGTCACCTGGTATTTGCCTTCGTTCTTATAGGTATGAAGAGGATTAACATCTGCAGAAGTTGTGCTGTCACCAAATTGCCAGAGATAGGTATTACTTAAGCCGCTTGTCTGATTATAAAAAGTAACTGTTGTGTTTGGACAAATTAACGTATCTGACTGAGAAAACTTTGCCACAGGTTTGGTTATAGTTATAAGGCCGGGTTTGTACAAACTGTCTATGCAGCCGTAACTATCTGTAACCGAAAGGCGGACGCCAAATAACCCTTCCGTATTATACTGATGCGTGAAAGGAGCGTTGGTAAAGGTTTGATTACCTCCGTCTCCAAAGTTCCACGACCAATTGGTTACAGGATGAATACCATCGGTTTTGGTAGAGTCGCTAAAGGTTATTGTACTACCCACGCAAGTTCCGCTAACTGTGCTTTGAAAAGCAGCTTTTGAACCGTAAATATTTATTGGGGCAGAAGTATACAAGGTATAGGGGCAGTTTAATATATCGGTAATAATTGCGGCTGGCCTATATTTTCCTGGTATGGTATACGGGGTAGTGACCGGGTTAACAGCTACAGGGGAAGCGGATTGTGTAATACCATTGAAATACCATGCATATGATCGAATGTTAGCCGGAGTTATATTTGTGACGGTAAAGTTGATACCGGTATTAATACAACTTTCAGTGTTGCTTACTTCCAGCTTTCCCCGTTCTTTTATTATTACCACATTCGTTTTGACTGTATCTGTACAAGTTCCATTAGTTACGCTTAAAGCAACAGGGTAAGAACCGGGGGCTCTATATGTATGCTCTACTTGTTGTTTAGTAGATTTAGGTGATCCGTCTCCAAAGTCCCATACCCATGTTTTTGCTCCAATTGACTTGTTAATAAATTCTCTTTTAAGCGGGATGGTGCATAAAAAAGCAGTATCAAATTTGGCTACCGGAGGTTTAATAAACACGTATTTCTGTTTTGTTATAGTATCTGCACAACCATAGTTCGAAGCAACCAGGGAAACTCTGAAATATCCAATATCCCTGTAAAGATGTTTTGGATTTTGCTCAGCAGAAAAAATTCCGTCTCCAAAATTCCACAGCCATTCAGTAATAATCTGGCCTGTTGAACGATCGGTAAATTCAATTGATTGAGAAGCGCATACTCTGCGGGATCCAGCACTGAAATCTGCCACAGGTTTAATACCTGCTTTTACCGCACTGACAATTATTAACGAATCAGTACATCCGGAAGCGATAATAACCAGCTTAACGTTATAACTTCCGGCTATAGTATATGTATGAGAAGGTGCAGCATCTCTTGAAGTTGTTCCATCACCGAAATCCCAGAAATAACTGTCTGCGGTGATGCTGTCCTGAATAACGGCAACCGGTTTGATGGTTAATGGAATACAGCCCTGAACAGGAAGGCTATTTATGGATGTAATTTTGGGAGGAATTATTTTTACAAAATTTTGTTTTACTATCGTGTCTCTGCAGCCATTAACATCTGTTGCTATTAAAGCTACGGTATAGCTGCTTATAGAGACATAGGTATGCTGAGGATTTTGAAGAGTTGACGTAGAAGTGTCTCCAAAATTCCATTCATATGAAACGGCATCATTTGCAGTATTATTAAATGTAACATTTAAAGGCGAGTTGCAACTATTATTATTTATTGCTGTAAAATCAGCAGACGGTTTAGGTAATACAGTTACTGCCTTTATAATTGAATCTTTGCAGGAACCGAAATTAGTAACCATTTTAACCTGGTAAGTCCCCGGTTGTTCATATAATTTTAAAGGATTTGCTTCACCAGAAGATGTACCATCGCCGAAGTCCCATGAAGTAGCTACAAATGAAGACGGGTTAGACGTATTTGTTAGCTGAAAAGCAGCACCGGCACAAGCTGCATCAGCTTTTTTAAAATCTGCCTTTACAAAACCAATATTAATTGCATTAGGCTTTATTAAAGTATCCGAACAGCCATAGCTGTTAGTGGCAATCAACTTTACCGTATAAACACCGCCATTTTCATAGGTGTTAACGGGATTTTTTTCTTCAGAAGTCTTTCCGTCGCCAAAATCCCATTTATAATTTATCTCACCGGTACCAATTGATCGATTATTAAAACTAACGGGTGTAGGCGTACCGCATCCGGCGGCTGAGGCATATCCAAATTCAGCTTTGACGCCATTTTTTAGCCTGATGTAACCAGATTTGGAAATTACTTTTACGCAGCCATTACTGTTAGTAACCTTAAGTATAACCCTGAAATTTCCTTCAAGCGTATAAGTATGAACCGAGTTTTGCAGGTTTGATGTGTCACCATCCCCAAAATCCCATTCCCAATTAGTAATGGTACCTGAACCAGAAAGACTGCGATCTGTGAAATTAACTTTTAATGGAAAACAACCAGAAGTAACTGAAGCATCAAAAGCAGGAACCGGCAAAGCATTAACAACTATATACTGGTTTTTTATTACAGAATCTATACCTCTTCCATTTTTAATTACAAGCTTTATATTGTAACTGCCCGGAGTATCAAAGGTAGCGAAAGGATCTTTACCGTTCGAAGTAGACCCGTTTCCAAAATCCCATCTCCATGAATCAGGACTGCCCGTTGAATTATCTTTAAAATTGATCACCACTGGAGGACAACCTGAAAGAGGAGTTGCTAAAAAGTCCGCACGCAATTGTGACATTGCCATCACAGGAAGGAATACAAACAAAAGAAATAAATACCTGATGTTTATATTTGCATTTTGCTTCTTGGCCATAATATAGTTATCATTGTAGTTGCAGTAGTTTAAAATTGTAAATACAATGAACGATTAAAAGAATTAAATAAAACTTTTATGAAAATACCTGACTGCATCTGCATTAAATAAGATGCATCTTAATTTGTTAATTGTATATTAGGATAAGATTTTCATTACAAATAAAGGTCATCAAAATAAAAGTTCCTTCTTATAATTAAATGCAAACAACGTTTTTTAAAATAACCCACTCATTCTGTCCTAAATTTATATAAAAAGTTTCAACAAGAAAAATTAAAGCATTCTGAATTTAAAATCGATTAAAGAAATGAGACTATTTGAATGTTGGTTTATTTTTAATCATAAAATTTAAAACACTACAACACCGGATGTAATTCGTTATTTATTAGTATTTTCAATTACATTTCATCATGGGGCAGAATGATAACGTTTTATATATCATTTAATTAAATTCATTCTTTTTACTTTCTTTTCCTTTTTTTTTAAACTTATTATTTATTTTATCGATTAATCTTTGCTTTTTATATTCAAAAACTAAAATTATTTGTTTTTTTTAAGTATTATAGTTTATCTTTAAAATCTTCTATCACCTATATATTCTACTGTTATGAAAGAGCAATTGCAGCATCTAAACAATATACTTGAGTGTTTGCCTTCAATCAATTCAAGCAGAAGTTTTTCTGAACTAAGTGGTATTTTGGATAAATACACAAAAATTCTTGATTTTGTTAATAGTTACAATGAGAATTACAAAAGAGCCACTTCTGTTTATTATACTGATATAAACACTATTAGAGATAATATCCAGGAATCATTATATGCCGAATCACAAAAAGAAAAAAGCAATGCTTTTGAAAACGCCAGAAATGAATTAAAAAAGGACATACAAGCCTTAGCGATACTCATAAAACCACAGGAGGAATTAGTTGAGATGGTGCTGTAAATTTTTTATTTAATTTTTTTAAAACCTCTATAAAGGAGAATAAACTACCAGGTATCCTGCAAGGAAGGCATAAAGAACATTAGAGCAGTCGAGCAATTTACAGAAGTTTACAACCAATCAGTTTAGGAATTAAGAATTCAGAATAAATAAATTGAGTTTAATAGTAAATTAAGTATGATTTTTAAAAGTCACTAAGAAACTTTCGATATATTGACTGATGCGATTCATTTTCTTTCTTTTTATTATATCGGTCTCTGCTAAAAGTCAAAAAGCATTCAAATGGCCCGGAAACAAAAAAGCAGCAATAGTTTTAACCTACGATGATGCACTGCAGTCACAATTAGATATAGCAATACCTCAACTTAATTTATTTCATTTTAAAGGAACATTTTTCTTAACTGGCACCCTTACTGAAAAAGATATAGTAAGGTGGCGTAATGCAGCAAAAAACGGCCACGAATTAGGCAATCACACTCTTTTCCATCCCTGTTCCGGGTCTGTTATCCCCTCTGCTTCACATTATCGATCTGAAACCTATAGCGCCGCTATCATATTGCGTGAAATTTCAGTAATGAATAATTTTCTTTTTGAAATGATAACAAATTAACCAGAATATATGCCTACCCATGCAGCGAAACTTCCGTTGGAGGTAAAAATTATGCTGATACATTAGCCCATTCCGGCTTAATAAAATATGCACGTTCTGGGGGTGATAGTAATTCCGTTATTGCAGACTTTAATCGTCTAAACAAAATTGTTGTTCCTGCCTGGGGTTTTGCAAATCATCCTGATGTTATACAATTAATAAGCTTTGTAAAAAAGGTTCAGCATGCAGAAGGCCTGGGCATATTGATGTTTCACGGTGTTGGCGGAGATTATTTACATGTCACTGCTGATACACATAAAAAATTACTGCAGTATTTAAATGCCCGGCAAAATGGGATTTGGGGTTGCTGCTTTCCAGGAAGTAATGGACTACCTGACTCAGGAATCTTTAAAGTAAGAATTTGAGAATATTTTTATAGCAAACTTTATCAGTTTTAAATTTTTAAAAAATTTTATTATTGCTGCCCCGTATTGCTCTCTGTACACTTTGTGTATAAAAAGTCTATATCTCTTCTTATATAGTCTAAAAAATATCTTTGCTTTATTTAAAATATTGCACCTTAATCTGTTATTTATCTTAATAAAAAACTTAAATCAATTTTGAGATTAGCCGCAATTGATATTGGCAGTAATGCTGCAAGGTTGTTGATTACAAATGTTATTGAAGGCATTGGACATGCACCGGAATTTATTAAAATTGACCTGGTAAGAGTTCCGTTGAGGTTAGGTTTTGATGTTTTTGAAACAGGCGTGATTTCAGAACAGAGAACAACTATGATACTTGAGACTATGAAAGCCTATAGCCACCTGTTAAAAGTATATGATGTCAATCATCTTAAAGCATGTGCTACAAGCGCTATGCGTGATGCGGCCAACGGTGAGGAAATAATAAAAAAAGTAAAAGAGGAGACAGGGATTGAAATTGAAATTATAAGCGGCGATCTGGAAGCTTCAATTATCTATGAAACTCATGTTGCTGAAAATATGAGTATGAACAACAGTTATCTGTATATAGATGTAGGTGGGGGAAGCACAGAACTTAATCTGTTTGCCGAAGGAAAACTTCTCTTCAAAAGATCTTTCAATATCGGTACAATACGCCTGCTGAAAAATCTGGTAGCCGATAAGACGTGGGATGAGATGAAAGAGACTCTTAAAGCAAAAATAAAAGGACATAAAAAGATCGTAGCCATAGGTACAGGAGGAAACATAAATAAGATTTTTTCTATAAGCAAGAAAAAAGATGGCAAGGCTTTAGAATTAAATTTGCTTAGAGATTATTATAAAGAATTTTCAGGTTTTTCAGTAAAAGATCGTATTCGATTATATAAATTTCGTGAAGACCGTGCCGATGTAATTGTTCCAGCTTTATTGATATATATAAATGTAATGAGATGGGCCGACGCAGATGAAATACTGGTGCCTAAAATAGGATTGGTTGACGGGCTCGTGCAAAATTTATATAGTGAGTTGAGAGGATAGAATTCAGAACCACGATTTTTGAGATTATAATGGATTTGGAGGAAATGAAAGGATAGAACCACGGATTATTTATGATTGTTTATGAACGGGGCAAAGTTTTAGTTCGAATTATCTCTGTGTTACTCTCTGTCGCTGTGGCTGTGTAGTTTAAAAGTTTGAACCAGGATTTTTTGGTAATTGGGATAAATGATAGAAAAATCTTTGCGCTTCTTTGAGTCTTCGTGCCTTTGTGGCTAATTTAAAATAATTGCATACTTTTACGTTTGTCTGTGATGGGTTCTGTTAGAGCATGTTTTATTCTAATGCAGAGCCATACTCCTCCCCATCTCCATTTTGAAATTTTTATATTAATTTCTAAAGCCCAGAGATGTCTGTAAATAAACAAATCAGGAAAGTAACTACTAATACGCTTCAAAGGCTTAAAACAAACGGTGAAAAAATATCAATGATTACAGCGTACGATTTTTCGTTTGCTAAATTATTTGACCGGGCGGGCATAGATGTAATTCTTGTGGGAGACAGCGCCAGCAATGTAATGGCCGGACATGATACTACCCTGCCTATCACCTTAGACCAAATGATTTACCATGCAGCATCCGTTATTCGTGGTACCGAAAGAGCGCTGGTGGTTGCAGATATTCCTTTTGGTTCTTATCAGTCTAATAGTGAGGTGGCTCTGGCATCGGCCATACGCATAATGAAAGAAACAGGTGCACATGCAGTAAAGCTCGAAGGGGGTGATGAGGTAGTTGACAGTATTAAACGTATTGTCAGAGCCGGCATACCCGTTATGGGTCATTTAGGTCTTACACCTCAATCTATTCATAAATTTGGAACTTATGTTGTAAGGGCAAAAGATGAATCAGAAGCAAACAAGCTAAGAAGTGATGCAATGATTTTACAGGATGCAGGTTGCTTTGCTGTGGTACTTGAAAAAATTCCGGCTGCATTAGCAAAGGAAGTGAGTGAAAAGCTTACTATACCAACTATTGGCATTGGTGCCGGTATGCATTGCAACGGACAAGTGCTCGTCATGCATGATATGCTGGGCATTAATACCGAATTTAAACCAAGATTTTTGCGTGCCTACTTAAATATGGCAGAACAGGTAACAGGTGCAGTCGAACAATATATTGCAGATGTAAAAAACAAAGAATTCCCAAACGAAAGTGAACAGTATTGAACAGCTACAGGTTTACCGGTTCCACATTGCCAGTTTCCCGGTTACTCTTTCAAGAAGGAGTTAAATTTTACCGATTATATGAGGCCAGCAACCGGTAACCTGTAATCTGTAACCTGTATTTCAGTTGCTTTAAATTAAACAGAATTTTGTGAACAGAAGACTTCTTACCATAACCGTTCATGTTGCAGCATGGGCTTACTTTTTTCTGCTGCCTGTGGTATTTTTTCCGAGTACAAGATATCCAAACTATCAGCTAAGTAATACTATAATACAAATGTATGTTTGTATTGACGCTTACCTCATTAGCTTTTATTATTTAAATACACAGATTTTAATTCCCCAATTACTTACTAAAAGAAAATGGATATGGTACATTCTTACAGTTATTGTATGCTTTGTTTTATTTGCATCAATACCAAAATTATTTGAAAACGCCATACAATCGGAAATACCGGAAAATGTAAGAATGAGGATGCATAGAAAACATCGCCCGTTTCTTTATCCCTTTACCGGTTCTTCAGCCGTTTTTTTCCTTGTTTTAACAATTAGCACCTGTTCGAGAGTTATCCAGGAATGGTTGGGGATTGAAAAAAAGAAACAGCAAATAGAACATGAAAAGCTTTCGACAGAGTTATCATTTTTAAAATCCCAAATCAATCCTCATTTTCTTTTTAATACGCTTAACAATATTTATTCTTTAGCGCTTGTTAAAAGTGATGCAACCGCAGATGCGGTACTTAAACTTTCTTCTATTATGAGACATGTATTGAGTGAAACAAAACATGATACGGTTCCGCTTGAAAAAGAGATTCAATTCATCAAAGATTATATAGAGTTACAGAAAGTGAGATTAACTGATAAAGTAACTATCCGATTTTTAGCAGAAGGCAAAACAGACGAAAAGCAAATAGCACCTCTTATTTTAATACCGTTTGTTGAAAATGCTTTTAAATATGGTATAAGTACTAAAGAAGCCTCAGGTATTTTATTTAAGTTGAAAGCAGACGATAATATTATTGATTTTACTTCTGAAAATAATATTGTTGCAGGTGAGAAAGAAAAAAATGAACAAACAGGGATAGGTTTAAAAAACACAAAACGCAGGCTCGAATTATTATATCCTGAAAAACATACATTAACTGTGTATAAAGAAAATAACAGCTTTATTGTCCGCTTAACATTATTACAATGATGCGCTGTATTGCTATAGATGACGAGCCGCTTGCCCTGCAGTTGATAGCAGAATATGCTTCGC
>JAABUR0100006052.1_pt1 | contig 15006 bp, 14 predicted proteins | sample 5560091 | NCBI WGS metagenome assembly JAABUR01 (sample SAMN10711879, study PRJNA513375) | rock metagenome | isolation source: Antarctica rocks | place: Antarctica: Victoria Land, University Valley sud
GGAATACGGCGATGGACACCCCCAGCAAGACCGGACCGGCCAGGAGGAGACGGCGGACAAGATATTGAGACATCGCGACCTCCCACTGCCGGCCGGAGAGGCGACCGAAGCTCGTGCCTTCGGGCAGGCAACGGCTTCGGCCCCATCTCCTCGCGCGAACTCCGTCCGTTTACTCCCCGAGCGACGTGTTGTAGTAGAGCGGGTAGACGTTGAGGTTCCAGTCGATCCCGGTGATCGACTTCTTCCCGGCAAGGAGCGCTCGCTTGCCCCAGACCGGGATCAGCGGAGCGTCCTCCATGATCAGGACCTGAGCCTGCTTATAGAGCTCCATGCGCTTGGTCTCGTCGTTCTCGACATAGCCCTGGTCGAGCAGTTTGTCGACCTCCGGGTTGGTGTAGTGCGCCCAGTTGAAGCCCTTCTCGATCTGACTGGAGTGATAGAGCGAGTAGAGCGACTCGGGATCGACCCCCCACCAGAAGATGTTGGCGAGGTTCTGATCGCCGCGGTTGTAGGTATTGAAGACGGTCGGCTCAGCCTCGGTCGTCAGCTCAAGGTTGATCCCGATATCTTTGAACTGCGACTGAATCACCTGGGCTGGCTCGTCGAAGTTGTCCTTGGCGATCACGATGAAGAGCGCCTTCAGCTCCTGGCCATCCTTCTTGCGGTAGTCGCCGTCCATCACCCAACCAGCCTCATCCAGCAGTTGCTTGGCCTTGTCGGGGTCGTAGGCGTAGTAGCTCTCGACCTCTGGGTTATACCCTGGGGTCAGCTTCTCCAGCGGACCGTAGGCCGGCTCAACCGTCTTTTTAAAGATCACGTCCGTGATGATGCGCTTGTCGACGGCGTAGTTCATCGCCTGCCGCACGAGTTTGTCGTCGGTCGGCGCCTTGGTGCAGTTGAGATGAACGGTCCGCGGGCAGCCGACCGTATCATGCGCGATCACCTGGAGATTCGGGTCCGCGCTGAACGTTTCGAACTGGGCTGGCACGATCTCCTCGATCAGCTGCGTCTCCCCGCTCTCAAGGGTTGACGCCCGGGTTCCTGACTCCTCGATGATCCGCCATTCGATGCGGTCCAGCAGCGCCGGTCCCTGGCGACCGAAGTGGGCCTCGGGCGCCCAGTTGTAGTCGGGATTGCGCTCCAGCACGGCCTGACTCCCGTGCTGGTATTCCTTGATGATGAACGGCCCGGTGCCCGGTGGGGTCAGACCCATCCCTTCCGGGTTCTCGGCACTGTACTTCGGTGGCAATGGCCGGTAGGAGACGAACGCGAGCAGCGTCAGAAATGGCGCGTAGGGCTCCTTGAAGACCACCTTGGCCGTGTACTCATCAACGATGTCAACGCGATCGAAACCGCGCGGCGCGGTCGCGAGCGTTTCATTCTTCGGATCAGCCAGCCGGTCAAAGGTGTATTTGACCGACTCCGCGTTGAAAAGCTCGCCATTGTGGAACTTGACATCCTTGCGGAGGGAGAAGGTGTACTCCTTACCGTCGGGGGAGATCTCCCACTTCTCGGCGAGACCGGGATAGACGGTGTCATCGCCAGGGAACCGCCAGACCAGCGGGTCCAACGTGTTCACCAGAATCCGGCTGGTCGCGGCCAATCCCGTCTTCTGCGGATCCATCGTGTCAGGCGTCTGCCAGGCGCCAAAGACGAGGACCCCGCCGGACTTCGCCTGCGCTCCGGCGAGTGACGGCGCGGTGGAGGCCAGGGGTGCGGCGGCCGCCCCTGGGCCGATGCCGAGCACCGCGGAGATGAATGGGGCGGCGAGGCCAATGGCGGTCGCGCCACGAACGAAATCCCGGCGTGTGAGGCGGCCAGCGACAAACTCGTCGATCAGCGTGGTTTCGTCGTGCATCTGGTTGTACTCCCTCCAGGGTGGGACAGTCGAGCAACTGGCTCGACCGTGCCTGATCATGCGACGGTGCTGCGAAACGTCCCCGGCGCAACGAACCTCACCTCATAGCTCCGTCCTTTCTTGACAGGCAGCCCGCAACGGCCTTGGCGCGACCGGCCATGCGGGCATCCCGGCCGGGTTGGAACGGTGATCCCTCGTGGGACCACCACGAGAGCGAGCGGTCGTGTCACCATGAGTGGTCCTCTCGTGCTACAGCGCAATTCGCAGCAGGTGCCGCGAACGCTCGATGTGGTCGACCATGGCCTGCTCGGCCGCCAGGGGATCGCGGTGGGTAATCGCGGCCACGATCTGGTCGTGGGAGGCGTAGTCGGATGGCTCGATGCCGTCCCGGGCCATATGCGCGTGCCAGAGCCAGGCGCTGAGGGTGAGCAGCCGTCTGGTGACCTCCTCGGTGAACGTATTGCGTGCGACGCGGGCGACGCCGAGGTGAAGCATCCGGTCGGCATCGAGGAAGGCCGCGAACGACCCCTCCCCCTCGGCGGCCTGGACCGCCTCACTCAGGCGGCTGATCTCGACGTCATCGCTCGCTGATCCCCGCTGCGCCGCCCGTTTGGCGTTCGCCCCCTCAACGAGAATCCTGGTCTCGAACAACTGCTGAATATCGGGAAAGTCCAGATGGGCCACGACGAGGCCGCGCCGCGGAAAGATCGTCACGAGTCGTTCACCGGCCAAACGGTGCAATGCTTCCCGGATCGGCGTGCGCCCCAGCCCGATGCGCGCGCCAAGCGCCGACTCCGTCAGGACCGTCCCGGGAGGGAGCTCCAGGGTCACGATCATTCGCTGGATGCGCTCATACGCAATAGCTGCCGCCGTCTCCGACGACGTTGCCAGTGCGGACGTGTCAGCCACCTCGATGCTCACGCCTCGCCTCGGTATGCATGTGATATATCAGACGTATGCGCATCGTATCCGGAGCTACGCGAATTATCAAGAGGGCGCCCGGAGTGCCGCGAGGTCGGTCGGCCTATTCTTCGCGAGCGGCACGGTGCCGCGAGCACGAACCGTCCCGTCACCGCTCCGCTCGAGGGCCACGACGATCTCCGACGCCGCCGCTGTCCTGCCGGTCGGGCGCGAGCCGGGCTCCTTCGATCGCTCTCTCTGGTCGTTCGTCGCCGGTGCCCCGGCATGGCGCACCCCCAAGGCGATGGCGAGGACGGTGAATCCCCACAGAAGATCGAGCGCCAGGGCGATTGGTCCGTCCACGGCCCGCTCGCCGCGAACGCGTCCACTCGCCTCCCGGCGCAGCAATGTTCAACTGGACCGCGATCGTTTGGGTCTAGCCGCGTGTCCAGGCCAGCGTCTCGCCGGGCGACACCTCGCGGAAATCGGGCAATCCGGCCAGCGCCTGCTCCGGCCCGCCCGGGTTGTACATCGCCAGCACCCGCAGCGGCTCCCACCCGGTGTTGCGCGTTGAGTGAAAAACGGCGATTGGGACGTAGACCGTGTCGCCAGCGCCGATCACGAACGGCTCGCCATCATCGAGCATCTGCTCCCCGTCACCGGAAAGGACATAGAGCAGCTCCTCGGCGTCCGGATGGTTGTGGCGCCCGTGTCCTCCACCCGGCATCATGATGACCTCACCGAAGGTCATGTTCGCCCCCGGCGTCGCGGTTGGCGTCACGAACCATTTGATCGCCCCCCAGTCAAAGGTCTGGGTAGGGACCGAGTCGGGATCGATCTGCCGGGTGGTGCCGTTGCTGCTCATGACCCTGTCTCTCCTATCGTGATCGCCTTGAATCGGCGCGCGGTCTCGGTAATCGCCCGCTCGGCGGGCAGACGCTCCATGCTGGACGCTCCGTAGAAGCCGGCGATCCCGCGCGTTCGCGCCAGCACGTACGTCGCATCCTCCGGCTCGGCGATCGGCCCGCCGTGGCAGAGGACAATGATCTCGGGGTTCGCCTCCTTCGCCGCGTCGCCGATCACCTGCACCCGCTCGACCGCCTGGTCGAGCGTCATCGCGGTCTCGGCGCCAATCATCCCCGATGTCGTCAATCCCATGTGGGCGACCAGGACATCGGCCCCCGCCGCCGCCATCTGCCGCGCCTCCTCCTCCGACGCGGCGTAGGGCGTCGTCAGCAGATCGAGCTCGCGTGCCGCCCGGATCATGTCGACCTCGAGGCCATAGCCCATCCCGGTCTCTTCCAGGTTGGTGCGAATCGTGCCGTCAAAGAGACAGACGGTCGGGAAGTTCTGGACACCGGTGAAGCCAAGCTCCTTGATCTGCCGTAGAAAGACCGGCATGATCCGGAACGGATCGGTCCCGCAGACCCCGGCCAGCACCGGCGTCCGCTTCACCACCGGCAACACCTCGGCGGCCATCTCGACGACGATCGCGTTGGCGTCGCCGTACGGCATCAACCCCGCCATCGATCCCCGACCGGCCATCCGGAAGCGGCCGGAGTTGTAGATGACGATCAGATCGATCCCACCCGCCTCCTCGCACTTGGCCGAGAGCCCCGTGCCCGCCCCGGCGCCGACGATCGTCTCCCCGGCGGCGATCTGCTGTCGCAATCGTTCGAGGACTTCTCCGCGCGTTGGTCGGCTCATGCCCCTGCCTCCACTGCCTGCGCCGCAACGATCTGCTCGTGTAACCGGTCCGCCATCGCCCGCGCAAACGCCGGGTCATTGACGTCGGCATCGATGTAGCGAACATCGATCCCCGGATCGAGATGCTCGCGCAGTGCCTCGATCAGCGCGGCGTCGGCCGCCGGGTCGTCGAAGACCTGCCCCCGAGTCGAGATCGCGGAGACACCTCCAAGCGGCACGAAGAGGGTCAGCGGACCGCGGGCGGCGTTCAGCTTTCGAGCGATCCGCCGGCCCAGCTCGGCGTTTTCCTCGACACTCGTGCGCATCAGGGTAATCGTGGCGTTGTGAACGTAGAGGATGCGGTCGGCGTAGCGAGCGGGAACGCTCTCGCGCGGGCCGAAGTTGACCATGTCGAGCGCCCCCAGGGAGACGACCTGCGGCACGCCGAGCTCACCCGCCGCCTCCAGCCGGTGCGGACCGGCCGCACAGATGCCGCCCGCCAACTCGTCGGCCAGCTCGGTCGTGGTGACATCCAGGACGGCGTCAATAAAGCCGCTCCGGACCAGCGACTCCATCGTATCGCCCCCGGTGCCGGTGGCGTGGAAGACGAGCACCTCGTAGCCCAGCTCCTCCAGCCGCTCGCGGGCCACGGTCACACTCGGCGTCGTCACGCCGAACATCGTCGCCCCGACGAGCGGTTTTTCCCCCGCGGTCGGCACGAAATCCGCCGCGGCCCGGGCCATCCCGGCGATGGCCGCCGCCGCATTCGTCAGCACCCGCTCCGAGAGCCGGTTGATCCCGGCGATATCGACCACCGAGTACATCATCGTCAGATCGGTCGCCCCGATGTAGGGCCGGGTGTCGCCAGAAGCGACGGTGGAGACGAGCAGCTTCGGCACCCCGACGGGGAGTCGTTGCACCGCCCGGCTGACCAGTGTCGAACCGCCCGAGCCACCGAGCCCAAGCACGCCATTGAGGCGTCCCTCCGCGTGGAGGCGGGCGACGATCTCGCCCGCTCCGGTCGCCATCGTCTCGATCGCCGCCCCCCGGTCGTTCGCGGCGACCAGCGTCTTGATGTCGCTACCGCCCGCCCGCGCCACCTCCTGGCGGCTGATGTCGGGGGTCGCCAGCGGCTCGCCGAGGACACCCGCATCGACGAGCAGGACGTCTACTCCCTGGACGGCGACGCGATCGCGGACAAAGGCATATTCGTGCCCCTTGGTATCGAGTGTCCCGACCAGGACAACAGTCGGCATCGGTCAGGTTCCTTTCAGTGCGATCGGATCGATCCTTATCCCTTGATCCCGGTCAGAGCGATCCCTTCAACGAAGTAGCGTTGGGCGACGACGAAGAGCAGCAGCACCGGCGCCACGACCAGCACGGAGGCCGCCATCAGGAGGTGCCACTCCGAGTTGTAGAGTCCCCGGAACTGGGCCAGTCCCAGCGCCAGCGTGAACTTGCGATCATCGTTCAGGTAGATCAGCGGCTGCAGAAAGTCGTTCCAGCTATTGAGCGACGCAAAGATGACGACGCTGATCAGGGCGGGACGGCTCAGGGGCAGGACGATGTCCCAGAGAATCTGGAGCGGGTTGGCGCCGTCGATCAAGGCCGCCTCGTCGAGGTCACGCGGGATCGTCCGGAAGAACTGGCGCAGCAGAAAGATAAAAAAGATGTGTCCGCCGAACCATGACGGCACGATCAGCGGCCAGAACGTGTTAATGAGTCCCAGATGCGACCAGATCAGAAAGGTGGGGATCAACGTCACCGCGTAGGGCAGCATCAAGGTCGTCATCAGGATACCGAAGACGAGATCGCGACCCGGCCAGCGCAGCCGCGAGAACCCAAAAGCCGCCAGGCTGGCGGTGACGACCGTTCCGACCACCGATGGGACGAGAATCGTCAGCGTGTTCTGGAAGTACCGGAAGAACGGAACGGTGTCGAAGACTTCGGGGAAGTTCCGGAACTCCCACGGTTTCGGGATCCAGGTTGGCGGATAGACGAATATCTGATTGATGTCCATCAGCGAGCTGCGGAGCATCCAGACTTGCGGCATCAACATGATCACGCTGCCGGCGATGGCGAGCAGGTAGAGCATGACCCGGCCGACAATCCGCCCGGTTTTCCGCTGGAGCGCACCGCCCGGCTGGGAGTACGAGGCTGCCGCCATCGTCACGAGCCTCCTTCGTAGTAGACCCAGCGGTTGGACGAGCGGAAGATGATCACACTCAACGCCGCGATAATCATGAAGAGGACCCAGCCGAGGGCCGAGGCATACCCCATATCACCGTCCTGGAAGGCTTTTCGATAGAGATAGTATCCATAGAAGAGACTGCTGTTGTTCGGGCCGCCACTGGTCATGATGAACGCCTGGACGAAGGTCTGGAAGGCGGCGATCACGCTCAGGACCAGATTGAAGAGGATCGTCGGGGTCGTCATCGGCACGGTCACCGTGATGAAGCGGTTCCAGGCATTGCCGCCATCGACCGAGACAGCGTCGTAGAGATGCGCCGGCACCCCCTGCAACCCGGCCAGAAAGATGATCATCATCGGGCCGATGTCCCACAGGCTCATCATCACCAGCGACGGCAGGACCGTGTCGGAGCTATAGGTCCAGCGTTGCTTGTCGAGACCGGCATCGCGCAAAAAGCTGTTGAGGAGACCGAAATCGGGATTGAACATCCAGAGCCAGACGACGCTGCTGGCAATGAGCGGGACGATCGACGGCAGGTAGAAGATCGCGCGAAACAGGGGAAGCGCACGGAGTTTCTGATTGAGCAGGAGTGCCAGCAGAAACGCCACGATGACCCGGCAGGGAACGCTGAGCAGCGAGTAGGTGATCGTCACCTTGAGCGCTTTGACGAACAGCTGGTCCGACCCGAACATCGTCTGGAAGTTATCGAACCCGATCCAGTGGGCGCCGCCGGCGACCTGATAGTCGGTGAACGACAGCACCAGGCTGGCGACCATTGGACCCAGGTACCAGAGGACGAAGCCGAGCACCGCGGGCGCGACACAGAGCATGCCCCACAGGGCTTCCCGCTGACCTGGCCCCGCGAACCACCGCACCGATCGGCGTTTCTTTGCGGCTCGCTCCACCGCGATCGCCATCCCATGCCCCCCTCGCCAGTCCCGCCCGGATCGGCCCCACACCCCTCCCCCCCAACGGCCAGGCCAGGAGGGGAGGGGCGCCGGGACGCCGGGTCTAGTAGCGTCCCTGCATGACGGCGATCTTCGCGGCTTCGTCCATCGCCTCCTGGGCCGACTTCTCACCGGCGAAGACAGCCTGCAGACCAGGAACGACCGCCTCGTTCTGGATCTGACCAAAGTTCTTCAGCGAGTAGATCGGCGGCGGCGAGGCATTGTTCAGGGTGTAGTCGATGAAGACATCCTTCGACTCCGCGGGGAAGGTCCCGGGGATCCCATTGATCCAGGAGTCGATCTTGGCCGGATCGGTGTAGTAATCGCCCTGGATCGGCATCCAGAGACCCCGCTTGTAGAGGTCGATCCGCTCCGGACTGTAGCGCCAGCGGTAGAACTCGTAGGCTGCGGCCGGATCCTTCACCGTGGACGACACGACGATCGGGATTCCCCAGCGCAGCGTGGCGGGTTTCTTATGGTAGGGCAGGACGCCGACGCTCCAGTCCAGATCCTTGTACTGGCTGTAATCGAGCACCTTCCACATGCCGTTGAGATCGATCGCCAACTTGCCAGTCCGCAGCAGGATGTCGGTCGACGGCATCGACGACGACTGCTCGGGGGTCGGGGCCACGTGGTGCTTGTAGGTCAGGTCCTGCATCGCCTGGATCGCTTCGACGGCCTCGGGTTTGTTCAACCCGAACTCCATGCCGTCCGGGCTGGCAAAATCGCCGCCGTTGCTGAGGACGAACGGCATGTAGCCGCCCCACCAGGTCTGGTAGCTGACGCCGTAGACGTCGATGTCGTCGGGGTCGAACGCCGGATCGGTAGCGTCCTTCCCACTGCGGTCTTTGGTCAGCCGCTTTGCGATCTCGACGAAGTCGTTCCACTGCCAGGCCTCGGCAGCCTTGGACGGCGGCATGTTGACCCCCGCCTCGGCGAACATCTTCTTGTTGTAATAGGTCAGCATGATCCCGATCGCGAGGCTGGTGCTCATGATCTTCTTGCCACCATCGTAGGTGTAGTTGGTATTCGGCAGCAGCGTCGCCGACTCGGGGTCGGCGGCGACAAACGGCGCCAGGTCGAGGGTTTTGCCCTGGAGCGTCCAGTCGAAGGCCTGCTCGGCGTCCATGTAGGCAATGTCCGGCGGGGTTCCCCCGGCCAGCATCGTCGTCATCTTCTCGGTGTAGCCCTCGTTCGGCACGTACTGCGGCCGGACCTCGATGGTCGGGTGCTCCTTGTTGAACGACTCGCACATCTGGGCGACGGCTTCCTGCTCCTGGGGCGATCCCCAGTAGGTGAAGACCAGCTCCACCTTGTCCTGTGCCTCCGCCGGGATTCCACGCGCGCTCAACAAGGCGGCCCCGGCGGCAGCCGCGGAGGTGCCGAGGAGCCGCCGCCGGGACAGCCCACGATCGATCAGCGAAGCAGCCAGCGGTGAAGGGTCGTGTCGGTCACCAGACGTCATCACGCGTCTCCTCTCCTGCGATTCCCCTGACGCGCCTGCGCCAGGGCCTGCATCGTGGCCGTTGCGAGGACCCGTTCGTCCGGCTCGTCACCGGACGAGGATGAACCTCACCGGGTGGACCCGAAGCCTCTCAGCTGTCCTGGGGGTGGTGGAGGTGACCGGGGCGCTGCCGGCCAGCGAGCCCGTCCTCGACCCAGAACGATTTCAGCGGCGCTTCCAGGATCTCCAGGATGTCGTGCTCGTCGCCCATCTTGGTGACGAGGATGTCACCCGGCCCGATCTCGTACTCCTGTCCCTCGCTCAGCACGCGAGCGCGTCCTTGAAAGACGAACCAGTACTCGTGGGCATCGTGGAAATGGCGGTCAAAAGACTCGGCGTCGTCGATCACCCCTACGCCACAGCCGCTCCACGGGAGCCAGTCGGGCTTTTCGGCGGCGCTCCGGATCACCGGCATACGGCAGCACTCCTCCCGGGCGATCGTCGCCCTGTCGCTCACGGCTGGCCGATCAGTCCCTCGCCCATCGCGAAGCGCGGTGACGACGGCGCCAGCCCGGCCGCCGCGACCTTCGCTCGCACGTCGATCGCCTGCTTGCTTTGCACCGCCTCAACGGCGGCGAAGGCGAGCGCGGCGGTGTAGATGTTGTCGTCGATCGTCGTCATCGGCGCGGGTCCGCCATCCAGCCACCCGAGAACGTCATCGATCACGCGGAGGTGCCCCTCCGGCTCATCCGTCACCGGCTCGACCTCGGTGACGCGGAGCCGCCCGTCGCCGAGGTGCTCGGTGATCCGGACCACATCGTCGGCATCGACGGTGACGACGCCATGCTCGCATTCGACCCGGTAGCCCTCATGATGCCAGCCATTCTGAGCGCCCCGCGCGAGGTGGTTCAGCTCGAACTGGCAGACGACCCCATTCGTCATCTCGATCAGAAAGAGCGCCGTTGGCGCGTTCTCGAAGGTGCTCCAGGGTGGGTTCCACTGGTGACCGCTGATCGTCCCGCCATCGGCCCCGGCGAGGTTGCGGAGCTGATCGAAGTGGTGCACGGCCCCTTCGAAGAGCATCGCGTAGGGAATCTGGTGACGAAAGGCGCCCCCGGCGGAGTGAATGGTGTAGTCCGCGGCGAAGCGCGCGACGATGTAGTTGGTCCGGCCGAGCGTCCCCTCGTCGAGGACCCGCTTCACGGTCCGAATCCGGTTCGTGAAGGGGTAGTTCTGCATGATCGCGATCTTGACCCCGGCGTCCTGCGTCAGGTGGAGGATGTCGAGACTCCTCTGCCAGGTATCGGCGATCGGCTTCTCGGTCAGGATCGGCAGACCACGAGCGACGGCGAGGTTCACCGCGCGCCAGCGGAGGAATGGCTGGACGACGATGAGGCACAGGTCCGCGTTCGTCGCCGCGAAGGCATCCTCCATCTCGGTAAAGCGACGCGACGGGCTCACGCCGAGCGCATCACCCGCGCGCTGGAGCGTCGCGGGATCGATATCGACCAGATCGACCACCTCCAGGCGGTCGGCAAATGCCGGGAGGAACTGGTTGACCCAGACTGAGGCAAACCCGCCGGCCCCGATCAGGATCGCTCGCCGCCTGGTCATAGGTGACCTCAGGGCCGCGACCGTGCGCGGCGACTATCGCGCGGAGAGAGTGTGCCCAGCGGTGGGGTGGTCCCCGGTCGCATTCCGGCGACGAACGCGCCAGAATGGTCCGGTGATCGACCCCCATCATGCGATGAGCGAGCGTTCGCCCTACGGTGACGCTATGCTAGCGGGTGGGTGTCGGGGTGTCAATAACTCCGGGGGTGTTCGATCAGCACGTCGCTCATGCCGCGACATCCCTGACAGGAACACCGCGGTGAACCGGGAAACGAGCGCTCCCCGAAGGACACGGCCATGTCTCACGTCTCGCTGCGCGACGTTGCCGATCGGACCGGTGTCAGCTTCCAGACCGTGAGCAAGGTGCTCAAGGGGGAAGGTCGCGTCTCCCCGGCGACGCGGCAGCGTATCCTCGACATCGCCACCGAGATCGGCTACGTCCCGAACACCCTCGCCCGTGGTCTGGCCACCAACCGGACCCACTCGATCGGCTTTATCGCGTCGGGCTTCGCCTCGTTCGTGCTGGCCCCACTGATGCACGGCGCCGAGCGGGAAGCCTGGGCCCACGGCTATTTCTCGATCTTTACCCTGACCGAGGGCGATGAGACCGAGGCCGAGCGACTGGTGCAGCAGTTGGTCGAGCGGCGGGTCGACGGCATCGTCAATGCCGCCCTGTCGTTGCAGGAGAGCGAGCGCTACGGCAACCTGCTCCGTCGCCTCTCACCGGTCGTTAGCATCGCCCCGGTGCAGGGGGATGGCATCTCCATCGTCGGTGAAGCCGAGGCGATGACCGGCCTGCTGGCAACGCGGCACCTCACCGCCCTGGGCCACCGCTGCATCGGCACCATCGTCGGCGCGGAGGATCGTCCCGGCCGCCACGGCCGCTACAGCGGCTATGCCCGGGCGATTACCGAGATTGGGGACGCGCCGGACCGTCGTCTGATGGCGGTTGGACACTGGAGCGCCGAAGGCGGCTACGCCGCGATGTCGCGGCTGCTCGACCGGGTCCCGACGCTCACCGCCGTCTTCGCGCACAACGACCACATGGCGATCGGCGCGATCCGGGCGCTCCACGATCGCGGTCTACGGGTGCCGGAGGATTGCGCGATCGTCGGCTGCGACGATATCGACCTGGCGCGCTACGTGATCCCGGCGCTGACGACGGTCCGGATGTCGTTCGAGCAGACCGGGGCCGCCGCCGTTCGTCTCCTCCTCGACCGCTTAGAGCGCCGCGCCACAACCCCCGAGCGCGTCATCCTTCCGGTCGAGCTGATTGTCCGCGCCTCCTCTGGATCCGGACTGGATAGACACCCAGCCTGAGATCGCCGGCATCCTCTGATTGGGGCGGCGTTTCTCCGCGATCCGCGAACTACGCACGCTATCGCTGGCGCGAGGACGCGGTTGAGGAACGATGACGCATGAGCATCGGGAGGGGCGCGACCCTCGCGTCGATGACGGCTGTGGCTCCAACCAGGGCCAGATCGACGCGTCGGCCTCGCCGGATCATGCCGCGCGGCGCACGAAGCGTGTATGGTGGCGGCATGAACCGCACCGATCGGCTGCTGGCGATCCTGCTCGAGTTTCAAGCGCGCCGGCAACTGCGCGCCGAGGATTTGGCGGCACGCTTCGAGGTGAGCGTGCGGACGATCTATCGGGACGTCGGGGCACTGACCGAGGGAGGCGTTCCGATCGCCGCCCTGCCAGGGATCGGTTATCAGCTGCTCGATGGCTATTTCCTCCCGCCACTTCTCTTCACCGCCGACGAGGCGGCGGCACTGGCGCTGGGAGGCGGCTTCGTCCGCGATCGGGTTGACACGGCCCTCCGGCACACCACCAACGATGCGCTCCGCAAGCTGGAAGCGGTGCTGCCGCTGCACCAACGCGAGACGGTCGCACGCCGGAGCCGCGAGCTGACCTTTCCCGATCGGGGCGCCACCAGCGATGACGCGGCGCTGGCCGAGCTGCGCGGGGCGATTCAGGAGCATCAGGTCGTGCGGCTGCTCTACCACCGTCCCCGGAGCGATGGGCCGGAGACGCGGGACGTGGAGCCGGTCAGTCTCGCCTACGTCGATCAGGCCTGGCACCTGACAGCCTACTGCCGGCTGCGTCAGGCGCCGCGCATCTTCCGGCTGACCCGGATCGATCGCTTCGAGCGCCTCCCGGAGCGCTACGAGCCGGGAGTGCGCCATGCGTTCCGTGGCCAAGACACGCGATCGGAGCGGCCGGTGAACATCCGTGTCCGGGTCGATCCCCCGGCCGAACGGTGGCTCCGCGAGCGGCAACCCTTCGCCTTCACCGGCGAGGAGCAGGACGCGGCCGGCACCATCTTCAGCTATGCCGTCCGCGATGAGGAGGAGCTACTCGGCTGGCTCCTCTCCTGGGGGCCGGCGATCGAGGTCCTCTCGCCGCCCGGTCTTCGGGCACGACTCGCTCAGGCGGCGCGCGACCTGCTCAGCCGGTATAGCGACACGATACCGAACGATCGCGATGATCCCGCTGAACTCCCTGACAGGACGGTGTCAGGAGCCTACTCCTAAGCTGAAAGCGACGGTCGACGGTGGGTTGACCGATCGCGATCAGCACCAGAGGAGCGAACGATGATCGAGGGATTGACCTACGCCATCCTGACCAGCCACGACCTGCCGGCGACGCGCCGTTTCTTCACCGATCAGCTCGGCTTGCACACGGAGGATGACCAGGGCGACGTCTTTAGCCAGTTCACGACCCGCGCCGGGACGCTCTGGGCGATCAGGCAGACGCCCCCCGAATCAGCAGCTGATGTCGAGCTCTATCTCCAGGTCGCCGATGTCGACGAGGCCTATCGAACCTGGAAGGCGCGCGGTGTCGAGATGGTCAGCGAGCCGCACGACCAACCGTTCGGGCGGACCTTTGCCTTCCGCGACCCCGACGGGCGCGTGCTCCACGCTGAGCGTCCGGTCTAGCCCAGCCGCGGGCGGCACCCATGAGCTAAAGGTGCCGCCCTCCGTTTCCCCGACGAATCCCCGCTCACCAACCGGGCCAGGCCGCTGCCCACTCCCCGATGCGCGCGCCCTTCGGGGCCCGACCTTGATCGGCATCCGCCGGTGGGCGATGTTGCGAGTGCTCCCCGCGCGGTCGCGAACAGGGACGATCCGGTGACAGTCGCCCGCCCATCCGACGTCACCCGTGCGCGGGACGTGCCATCGCCGACCGCCTCGCCGCACCAGAGACCCGAGGAGGCACCGATGCCGACAGTGACATTGCAGCCGGTTGGTCCGTACAGCCTGGGGGAGAGCATTCGATTCCTCGAAGGCTTCACGCCCGCCGCGTACGCGGGCGACGAACCCGGTCGTCTGGACCTGGCTTTCGTCTCCGACGAGGCATTCCTTCGCGGTGGCGTTGAGCGCGTGGTGGGGGCATCGGTGCGCGACGAGCGTGGCGCCATCGACGTCGAGCTATCGGGCGACGCCGACCCCGCGGCGGCGCGCCGCCAGATCGAGCGGATCCTCTCGCTCGACGTCGATGGAGTTGGATTCCCCGAGGTCGGGCGGCGGGACCCCGTCGTCGGGCGATTGCTGACACGCTATCCCGGCTTGCGTCCGGTCCTGTTCCTCTCACCATACGAGGCCGCGGCCTGGGCAATCATCGGCAACCGGATTCGAATCGTGCAGGCGGCAAAGATCAAATCGCGCCTGGCCGAGGAGATCGGTCCGTCCGTCACGGTCGCCGGCCGCACTGCGCACGCCTTTCCCCCACCAGCTCGCCTGGCCCAGCTCGACGCCTTTCCCGGTCTCTCCGACCGTAAGGTCGCGTATCTCCGGCAGCTCGGGCAGGCGGCCACGTCTGACCTGCTGGATGCCGCCCGGCTGCGGTCGCTTCCGGCTGATCAGGCACTGGCCGAATTGCAAACCCTGCCGGGGATCGGGCCCTTTGGCGCCGAGCTGGTCCTGCTCCGGGGCGCTGGCGCCCCGGATCTTCTCCCGACCCACGGACCGCGACTCGCCCGGGCGATTGCCCGAGCCTACGATCTCCAGGAGCCGCCTTCACCAGACCAGATCGCGTCGCTCGCCGAGCCATGGCGACCCTACCGGAGCTGGGTCGTCGTCTTCCTGCGCACGATGCTGGAGGAGGAGACGGCTGAAATCTCCCACGGAGGTATCCCCCGCGACCGCTCGGTGACACGAACGCCAGGCGCGGGTGATTGACGCGAGCCTTCACGCCCGTCGACTCGGCATCCAACCCGGCGTCCCCCCGACCGGCGTAAGCCAATCTTCAGGCAGGCCCCGCCGATCCGCTGGACCCGCCACCAGAGGCTGAGCGCCTGTCAGGCGTTCATCAGCGGATCGCCGGGCGCGGATCGCGCCGTTGCCGTGAACGCCTGACAGGCGCT